>Ga0181522_10001061_pt1 | contig 17494 bp, 13 predicted proteins | sample PEATcosm2014_Bin_27_FD_121103 | JGI IMG/M metagenome (GOLD analysis project Ga0181522, IMG submission 121103) | Peatland microbial communities from MTU Mesocosm Facility, Houghton, MI, USA - PEATcosm2014_Bin05_10_metaG | ecosystem: Environmental > Terrestrial > Soil > Wetlands > Peat | place... | reverse complement strand
TCGAGATCGAGATGATTGGTCGGTTCGTCGAGCAGCAAAACGTCCGGCTTGACGACAAGGGCCTCGGCGATTGCCAGCCGCTTGCGCCATCCTCCGCTCAGGCTGGCCGCGCCGGCATCCATACTTGGCCCGGCCGATCCTGCGCTATCCGCAAAGCCGGCTCGCCCCAGTGTTTCGCGCAAACGCTGCTCGCGTTCATTTTCAGGCACGGCCGCATTGGCCATTGCCGCTTCAATTGCGCCCCGAACCGTGATCCCGGGCTCATACTCCGAGATCTGACGCACATAGCCGACGCGGGCACGCTTGCGGAAGGCGACCTCGCCGGTGTCAGGTTGCTGCTCGCCGGCAAGCATGGCCAGAAGGGTGGACTTCCCGGCTCCATTCGGCCCGATGAGCCCAATGCGGCCTCCCTCGTGCACAGCAAAGAATATTCCCTGAAACAAAGGCTTGGCGCCGAATCGCTTCGAGATATTCTGCGCATTCAGGATCGGCGGCATTTCTCAAGTGTACGGTTGGACGCCAATCCGGGAACTGAACCACTCCAAGGCCGCTGCCCTCGCACCCAATCCCTGTTACCATAAAACTCGCACTGTCCATCGCGGACATACAGAATCAACGGAAAGCGAGAGGGTTATTTCGTGGACACAACCAAGATTGAAGACAAGCAGGAACGCAAGAAAGTGAAGCGCGCGGCGCGCAAGAAGGCAGCGCCCAAGGCCAAGCGTACTGTCCCGAGCGGATCGCAGAAGAAGAAGTTGAAGAAGATGGTGCGCGGCCAGTCGAAGCGCTAGGATCTTCCGGTCGCCGCGTTCGGCGTGATCCCATCCCTGCGGCTCGAGCAATTGCCCGCGGGGATGGGCTCTCAGGCCCGGTGCAGGCCATGTCGCCGCCCCAGCCAGCGAATATTTCTTTGCCGGGGAATCCTCACCCTGTACACTGCGGCGAAGGCCTCTCTTTCCGGAGTGGAACCTGTCAGCGACCGGCAAAACTCCGGCCAGCGGAGCGACCAGGAGAACCGACCTGCCCAACCAACTTGTCTGCTGCAAGTCCATCGATAAGCTGATCCGGGACTCGGAAGAACCCGAGCATGCGCTCAAAAAGACGCTGGGGCCTTGGTCGCTCACCGCGCTGGGCATCGGCGCGGTCATCGGTTCGGGCATCTTTACCGTCATCGGCACGGCCATCTCCGGCAGCAAGGTCAACATCACCAGCGTGCTGAATACGCCGGTGGCGGATTACATCATCCACCACACCGCCCTGGGCGGCCGTCCGGGCGCAGGGCCTGCAATTTCCCTTTCGCTCGTGCTGGTGGCTATTGTCTGCGCGCTTACTGGACTCTGTTACGCCGAGCTTGCATCGATGATTCCGATTGCCGGCTCCGCTTACACCTATACCTACGCCACCATGGGCGAACTTGTCGCCTGGATCATTGGCTGGGATCTGATTCTCGAATACGCCGGCTCCAACATGACGGTGAGCGTGGGATTCGCGGCTCACGTCGTCGATTTTCTCGATTGGTTCGGCATTCAGCCGCCCATCAAATGGATCACGCCCGCCTATCTTTCCGACGGCATGACCGACCTGCAGGGCCGTGTGCTCTACAACCCCGGCTGGCACTTCGGCTTCAATATTCCTGCTTTCCTCATCGTCCTTCTGCTCACCGTCATCCTGGTGCGCGGCATTCGCGAGTCGGCAAGAGCGAATAATGCCATGGTTGGCATCAAGATCGTCGCCATTCTGATCTTTGTCTTCGCGGTGCTGGGTTATCTGCATCCCGCCAACTGGCATCCCTACATGCCCAATGGATGGTCGGGTGTACTCACCGGTGGATCGATCATCTTCTTTACGTACATCGGCTTCGATTCCGTCTCCACCGCCGCCGAGGAGTGCCAGCGCCCGCAGCGCGACCTGCCCATCGGCATCATCGCCACGCTGATCGTGTGTACGGTGCTTTACCTCGCCGTCGCTATCTGCCTTACCGGGCTGGTGCCGTGGCAGTCGATGGTGGACGATGCGGCGCCCGTGGTCAACGCGCTCAAGAAGCTTTCCGTGGTCCCCGGCGGCCATCCGCTGCACTGGGTGCGCCTCATCGTGCTCATAGGAGCCATGATGGGCATGATCTCGTCCCTGCTGGTCTACCAGCTCGGACAGTCGCGCGTGTGGTTTTCCATGTCGCGCGACGGATTGCTGCCCAAGATATTCAGCAATGTGCATCCGATCTTCCGCACTCCGGCATTTTCTACGTGGGTTGCAGGATTCCTGGTCGCCATCCCCTCCGGCCTGTTCGATATCGAGCTGCTCACCGATCTCTCCAACATCGGCACGCTCTTCGCCTTCATGCTGGTCTCCATCGGCGTGATCGTGCTGCGTTATCGCGACCCGCACCGTCGCCGCGGCTTCCGCGTTCCCGGCGGACCCGTCATTCCGGTGCTGAGCGTCATCTTCTGCTTCATGCTCATGGCGGGATTGCCCATCATCACCTGGTTCCGCTTCTTCATCTGGCTAGCCATCGGCCTGGTCATCTACTTCTCCTATAGCCGCCATCGCTCGGAGTTCGCGCGCGGCGGGTCCAGGAGCCGCTGAGCCGACGCAGAGTTGCAGGCAACCCCACGTCTTCCATGGAGGTTCGAGTGAACGCTTCTCGCCGCCTTTCTCTTTGCCTTCCTGCTCTCGTCGCAATCGCCTGTTCCACTCTCCCTGCCTGCGCGCAGGACCGCGGCCGGTGGGCCGACGCCAGTGATCCAGTCGCCAAACAACTGATCGAGGCGGAGCGCAAGTGGGCGGTTCTCGAATGCGAACCGAGCAATGTGGTCGCCGAAGCCCTCGCCGACGACTTCGTCGGCACCTCGCCCAGCGGCCCGATCTACACCAAAACCGAGGCGCTCGCCGAAGACCGAAGCGAGAAGGCGCGCGATTGCAAATTGCTCAGCGCGCGAGTCCGCTTCTACGGGCCGAACCTGGCCATGATCTACGGCAAGGAGACCTCGACGCGCACCGCCAGCGGCGGCAAGGAGTTCCAGCGCACCCTCATCTGGACCGACACCTGGCTCAAGCGCGACGGCAAATGGCAGATCATCGCCGTGCAGGACATGAGGGACCCGAAGGAGTGAGTTTTGTATTGGCGGGTAATGGTGCCGTTTCCGGATAATTCGCTCGGGACGGCAAAATGGCTCGATGAGCGCCTTAGCCTGTTCGCGACAGTCATTCTTGTCGAAGAGCCAGCATCGGTTCAATCTTCGCTGCACGCCGAGCTGGAAGCCAACAGCCGAGCGCCGCGGTTAGAGCGACCAGCGCGACCTCGATCCAGATGCCGCCGGACTTTCCAGATTCGAGTCCCGGGAGCATCCCGCGCAGAATCCCCATCAGAGCGAACGTTATTCCAAGCCCAAACGCAAGCCCAATCATGGCTGTGAGAAAGCCCTGGCGAAAGACCAATGCCTCAACGCTGCCGCGCGTGGCTCCCAGCGCAATCCGAATCCCGATCTCCTGCGTGCGGCGCGAGGTAACGTACGTGGCTACCCCGTAAACGCCGGCGGCCGCCATTGCAAGGGCAAGGCAACCGGTAAGACCCAGGAGGAGGATAATGAACCGGCGGTCGGCGAGGGAGTCATCGATGAGCGATTGCATCGTGGCGCTAAAGAAGACCGGCTGGTTTGGATCGACGCAGGCGATGGCCTGGCGGATGGCCTTCTGGATATCGATGTCAGGCCGGTCGCTTCGCACCACCAGAAATACGGCTTTTTGCAAAGCCCCGGCGGCAAGATAGAGAGTTGCCTGTTGTGGCGGCCCATCCATCGACGCATGCCGGCTGCTGGATACGACGCCGACGACCTGTTTCCAGTCATTCGGTTTTTCGGGAGAGCAGAAGACGCAGACAGATTTGCCGATCGCGCTCTCGCCTGGCCAGAGACGTTTCGCAACAAGGTCACTCACAATCGCGGCGTTGCCAGAATCGTTCATGTCTTCTTCGTTCAGCCATCTCCCCTGCAGTAAGCGTATCCCCATCGTCTGCAGGTAGCCGGCGCTCACCACGTCGATCTCCGAAGGCATCTGGGCGCTTTCCAGTGTTCCGCCTGCGCTCTTGCCCACCAGTCCGCCGGTATTCTCGCCGCTGAACGGCAGAGCATCATCCGTTCCTGCGCTCTCGACACCAGGAAGCTGGCGAACCAAATCCAAAACGCGGCGATAGAACGTTTCCCATTTCCTAGGAGTCGAGTATCGCGCAGCATCTGGAATCACCACGAATGCAGTGACGCGCCTGGCGTCGAAGCCGGGGTCGGTTCTCAGTAATGCGGCAAAACTTGCAAGGAGTTGTCCTCCCACCACAACCAGGACCAAAGCCAAGGCTACTTCCAATGCAACCAGAGCGCCGCGAACGCGGTCGCCTCTGCCAGCGATTCCGCTGTGCGAGCGCAAATCCTGGTTCGCATTCGCTCGCGTCCAACCTGCCCTGAAGGCGGGAATCATCCCAAATAAAACGCCGTTGGCGAGCGCAACCGCGAGCGAGAAAACAAGAATCCGCCAGTCGGCATGGGCTGTGCCCAGGCGAGGAATGCTCACAGGCGAGAAGCCACGCAGAACCTTCCAGGCGACGACCGTAAGAACGTACCCTCCCATTCCTCCGAGCACCGCCAGCACACAGCTCTCCGTCAGCAACTGCCGCGCAATGCGCGACCTGCTCGCTCCCAGGGCCATTCGGACGGTAATCTCCCGATGACGGACAAGCCCGCGCGCCAGCAGAAGGTTCGCGACGTTCGCACAACCGATGAGGAGAAACATCACGGCTGCCGCCATCAGAATCCACAGAGCATCCTTGGCGCTCCCCAGCATTCGCTCGCGCAGGAATCCCACACGGAGGATGTGGTCCCGATTTGTTGCGGGAAACTCACGACTGAGATCGGCGCTGATGGTTGCAATGTCCTGCTGAGCTTCAGCCAACGAAACTCCTGGCCTCAGTCTGGCTACCACGCCCAGTGCCGCGGCCGGGGAGACAGGTTGACCGCTTCGAAACGGCGCCCAGAAGTCAACGTAGGGCGATGGAGTGTGAACTGCCCCTCGGCGCAGAGGAAAGTCAAATTCCGGGGGCATGACACCGATGATGAGGCAGCTCCGGCCTCCAATTGTGACACTGTGCCCAACAATTCCCCGGTCCGAATTGAATCGCCGAACCCAGAGACCATAGCTGAGGATCATCTCGTTTGCATGGCTGGGTTGATCTTCATCGGGGAGAATGTTGCGTCCCAGCATCGGAGTGACGCCGAGGGTGGGAAAGAGATTTGCCGTTACGCGTAGCCCGTAGAGCGCTTCGGGAGGGGTGGAAGCATCGCCTTCGAGATTGAACATCTCATTGCGGTAAACCGCGACCGAAGCGAGTGTGCGGGTTCGTCGAGCGATCTCCTCTGCGTCGCTCCAGAGGGCCCAGTCGGTATGCGATGACCCAAATTCGGGGAACTCCGCTCTGATCTGCACAAGTTCGGAGGGGCGAGCGTACGGCAAAGGCCTAATGAGCACGGCCCTGACCGCCGTGAAGACCACCGCGGTTGCTCCTACGCTCAATGCGATCGACAGGAGGGCAATCCCCGTAAGAGCGGGAGTTCGCCATAACAGACGAAAGGCGAGCTGAATGTCTCGCAGCATCGATAGTCCTCTCCGTAAGTATGTTCACGTTTTGCCTGACGGTCAAAAGCCAAGGCTCGGAGAGATGCCTGGTATTGTGTCAAAGCGCAAATTCACCTGCTCGTTCGTTCCCTTGAAGGGCAATCCGAAAACTGGACCGCTGGCTGCTTCCGTGCTGCCCGGTTCAGGGGCACTAAACTTAAAAGCAATGGATCGCGCGGCGTCTGAGTCCGATATTCAATCCTTCATCCGCCGGCTGCCCAAGGCCGAGCTGCACCTGCACCTCGAAGGCACCATCACGCCGGCAACGCTCGTGGAGCTAAGCGCGCGGCACGATGCCCAACCGGTCACCCTCGCCCAGGCCGAAGCGCTTTACGCTTTCACCAATTTCACCGAGTTCATTGAAGGATTCAAAGCCGTCACGCGGCGGCTGGTCGCGCCGGAGGATTATGAGCTGGCGGCCTGGAACATGATGCAGGGCCTTGTCGCGCAGGGTGTGGTCCACGCCGAGGTCTACATCTCCATCGGCGTCATCTATCTCTGGCGCAATCACGACCCCGAGTGCCTGGAGCCCATCTTCATCGGCCTCGAGCGGGCGCGCCAACGCGCAGCACGCGAACTCGGCCTCTCGCTCTACTGGATCTTCGACGCCGTGCGCCACTTCACCGTGCCGGAGGCCGAGCGCGTCTTCCGCAAAGCGGCCGAACTGCGCGCCGAGTTCCCTTCCATCATCGGCATCGGCCTGGGCGGAGACGAGCGCCAGGCCGGCTCCGAGCCGTTCCGCGCGCTCTACTCCGAGGCGGCGCGCGCCGGCCTGCGCCTCACCAATCACGCCGGCGAGACCACCGGCCCCGAAGCAATCTGGGAAGCGCTCTCCATCAGATCCGAGCGCATCGGCCACGCTCTTTCAGCCGTTCAGGATCCCGCTCTCGTCGAAGCTCTGAAGTCGCGGAGCACTCCGCTCGAATTGAATCCGACCTCAAACGTGCGCACCGGCGTCTGCTCTTCGTTCGCGTCTCATCCGCTGCGCCGTTACTTCGATCTTGGCCTGCTGGTCACGCTCAACTCCGACGACCCCGCCTTCTTCGGCTCTGATGTCGCCAATGAATATCTGCTCGCTCACACTGAGCAGGGATTCACGCGCGAAGAGCTGCGCCAGCTCGCCGCCAACTCCATTCGCGCCAGCTTTCTTCCTCATCCTGCAAAGGCCGCATGGCTTGACCGCGTCAGTGCCACAGTGTGAACCAAAGTGTTAGGCTAACCATCCTTCTCGCCATCGCGTCGAAATGGTATTGGGGTATGATTGCGTCCAGGAGGCAGCAGGTCATGTCCACTGAACAGGAAGCCCTGGAGCCCATCGATATGACGAAGAAAGGCACGCTGCGCGCGATCACGTGGTTCTCGGTCGGCATGGCTGTGGCTACGCTCGGCATCGTCGTGGGCCGTGAGATGCGCAAGCGTTACGTCTTCAACCACCGTACCCCTTACGATTTTTATTCGAATGCCGATGAACAACATACCGGCGAATTCGGAATGGGCATCTAGCTGCGCCTCGGCCATGCGGCTTAAATGCTCCGGCCCGCATCATATTCGTAGTTGGTGCCGTCACGAATCGCCGGGAATTCGCACGATACAGGCAGGTGAAGATAATGTCTAAATTAATTCCAAATCTCTCTGAGATCCTTAGCGCAATTCCAGCCGGAGAATGGGTCGCCATCTCCGAACGCCAGCAGCAGGCCATCGCTCACGGACTCGACGCGCGTTCAGTTTTGAATGAAGCGCGTGGCCTGGGCGAATCGCTGCCGCTGATGATTCGCGTGCCCGAGCCAAACTGCGCGTAGACTTGAGCCGCTTCCGGGGCCTGGAGGCCGCAACCGGAGCCTGAGCAATCCCTTGCGTGCGCGCTTGCGCATTCCCGCTTCGCAGCAAGCCGGACGAATCACCCTCACAACACTGCTGCATCAGACGCCGGATTCACCCGGCCCCATCCTTTATATTGTCTTCGGCAACGTCTTCACTTCCCTGCTCACTCGGAAACGCGTAGCCTGGCCTTTTCCCATTGGGAATTATCCGCTTCGTCCCGCGTTCCCGACAGGAACTTGTCCACTTCAGCCGCCTTGAAAGGGCCACATGCACACCACTGCGCGCTCCGCGCTTCTCTGCTGCCTGTCGCTGTCCGCCGTTCTGCCCTTCACCGCGGCGCAGCCTCGCCCGCAGGATGCGCAGCTCATCGCCCATCGCAACGCGGTTGAGAAAGAGCTCGAGTCGGTCGCCATCATCGACCGCAAGGTCATGGTTCCCATGCGCGACGGCAAGCGCATGCAGGCCGACATCTACCGGCCCAAAGACGAATCGAAGAAGTATCCCATCATCTTCTCCCGCACGCCCTACAACTTCAATTATTGGGATGTCGAGCTGGGCGCGCCGCGCGACATGACCATGGTTCTCGACGCGGTGAAGCGCGGCTACGTCATGATCGAGATGAACGAACGCGGCCGCTACTTCTCCGAGGGCGATTACGACATCCTCGGGCCGCCGCTCACTGACTCCGACGACGAATTCGACTGGATGAGCGCGCAGCCGTGGTCGTCGGGCAAGGTCGGGCTCATCGGCTGCTCGTCGACCGCCGAGTGGCAGATCAACGTAGCCTCGCGCGGCAACAAGGCGCTCACCACCTTCATCCCGGAGAGCTTCGGCGACGGCGTGGGCCGCGTTGGCCCCTACTACGAGCAGGGCAACTGGTTCCGCGGCGGCGCCATGCAGATGCGCTTTTCGCGCTGGCTTTACGGAAGCGGAATCCTCAGCGTCGACGGCCGGCCCAACTTTCCTCCGGGCACCTCGCAGGCGGCGCTCGTGGCTGCGGCCAAATCGTACGATCTCGACGCACACCCCCCGGCAATCGACTGGGACAAGGCCTACCTGCACCTGCCCACCAGGGACATTCTGACTGCAGCAGGCTCTCCGCGTACCATCTATGACTCGCCTACCCCTTCCGGCCAGAAGCCAATGGCCGAGCGCACACCCAACGATCCCTCCTGGTACGCCGGGGGCCTCTGGAACGACAGCATGAAAATCGACATTCCCGGCCTGTGGATCATGACCTGGTACGATAACAGCGTCGCGCCCAACCTTGCCGCCTATAACTTCGTGCGCTCCCACGCCAGCCCGGCCGTCGCCGACGAGCAGTACGCCGTCATCGCGCCCGTGCCGCACTGCAGTTACAAGCGCGCCGAAGAGCACACCATGGTGGGCGAGCGCGACATGGGCGACGCGCGCCTGGACTACGACGCCCTCACCTGGGGCTGGTTCGACCACTTCCTCAAGGGCGAAGACAACGGCCTGCTCGCAAAGACCCCCAAGGTGCAGTACTACACCATGGGCCTCAACAAGTGGCAATCGGCAGACACCTGGCCGCCCGCCGGAGCAAAGCCAGTCACGTTTTACCTGGCCGGCGCCGGCCGCGCCAACTCGCTCAATGGAGACGGCGCTTTGCTCAACTCTGCTCCCGCGGCAGATGCTCCCGACCGCTTCGTCTACGACCCCCTGAATCCCGTGCCCACTCCAGGCGGATCGTCTTACGGCGTCGGCGCCGATCATCACGCCGGCTCGTTCGACCAGCGCGCCATTGAGGCGCGCAACGACGTCCTGGTCTACACGACCGAGCCGCTTACGGAAGGCCTCGAGGTCACCGGCCCCGTCGACGTCACGCTTTACGTCTCGAGCGACGCCAAAGACACCGACTTCACGGTGAAGCTCATCGATGTCGAGCCCAGCGGCATCGCGTGGAACATCGACGACAACATCGAACGCGTACGTTACCGCGAAGGCTACGACAAGCCGTCCGTGTGGATGGAAAAAGACAAGGTTTACAAGGTTGCGTTCCAGCCCATGCAGACCAGCAACTGGTTCGCCCCTGGCCATCGCCTCCGCATCGAGGTCAGCAGCAGCAACTTCCCGCTCTATGACCGTAATCTCAACACCGGCGGCAACAACTACGACGAATCCCAGCCCGTCGTCGCCCACAACGCCGTCCACCACTCGGCGCGGTACCCCTCAAGCATCACACTCAGCGTGGTAACGCATTAGCGATGCGGAGCAGGCCCAAAGGAAGAACTATTATCGACGCGTCTGCGTGAAGTAGAAAGTCGCTGCGGCGCCAACCAATCCGGAGAACACTGGAATCCAGACGTTGAAGACCCGTGTGATCTCTTCGACGGAGTTGGGCTTGCTGTTCGCCAGAACGAGCACAGATACAACATGTGCGGCAAAAACAACGAAGAGAGCTCCGAAGAATAAGAGCGCCAATTGCTTCGTTGTCTTCGCGCGATGCTCTTCTGGCGAAAAGACAGGGCCGCCAGGCAGATGGCGAGGGCTTTCTACTTCCTCGATGATGTTTCGGTCACCAGAATCTTCGGGCTCGGTCATTTTCCGTTCGCTGCCGCTTTCGCTGACGACAGAAATGGGAAAATTACTTCACGCTGGCGGCCGTTCTTTTCGACGAGGACTGTTGCGTTCTCATCCTTCGTCTGCTCGACCGTCCATTGTAGAAGACGAAGGGCCTGACGAATCACTTCGGCACGATTCGTAGCGCCCGTGGCGCTCTTCAGTTCATCCAACTCGCCGAGGGCCTCGTCCGTGAAATCGAATTGTAGGCGATTCTTAGCCATGCAATCACTCATCCGGCACGGCTTGTTGCCGCGCCCGTTCGCACGTCTGCAATACTTGCACAAAACTCTCAATTTGGAGAAGCTCGTGCCAAATAACTGCGGAGGCGATTTGCGGTTCAGACTCTTGGATTGACCCCTCGGGAAACTTGGCCGTCGAGAACTCTACGAGTTCGCGCATCCCTGTTCTCCTTTGGATTGCCAGCCGACCAATTTAGTTGGCGACCCACTTGACCTCTTCTGTCTCTGCCTAAATCCATGCCATGTCTCCTTTCGGTGTCGATAACACCGCCCCGGCCGCCGACGCAGCCGCAAGGTGAAACCAGTATATGATGAGTGATTCATGAGTACGATATCATCATTGAGATTTCGGTCAACTTCCACCGTCTTCTCACCCAGAAGTTTCGCTCGAAGAACCCGATCTGGATAAAGTCTGACGCGCAATCCTCGGGTTTCCACCCTTTTTTCCATACGCCTGCCGGATCGGCGATTGCGGTACGCTAAGTTCTTATGGGCCGCATCCGCATTCTTCCTGATCAGGTGGCAAACCAGATCGCCGCCGGTGAAGTGGTGGATCGCCCGGCATCGGTGGTCAAAGAACTGCTCGAAAACGCGCTCGATGCGGGTGCCTGCCGCATCCGCGTCGAGGTCGAAGCCGGCGGACGCCGGCTGATACGCGTGGCCGACGACGGCTGCGGCATGAACCGCGACGACGCGCTTCTCGCCTTCGAGCGTCACGCCACCTCAAAGCTGCGCACCGCCGACGACCTGCTCTCCATCGCCACGCTCGGCTTCCGGGGCGAAGCACTGCCGTCCATCGCCTCCGTCGCCCGCGTCATGCTCGACACCGCAACCGGCCCGGAAGCTGGCCAGGCCCCGGCCGGCACGCACCTCGAGATCGCCGGCGGCAAAATCCATCGCGTTGAAGACGCAGCCCTCCCACGCGGCACCACCCTCGCTGTCGCCGACCTCTTCTTTAACACCCCGGCGCGACGCAAATTCCTCCGCGCCGAGTCCACAGAGTTGGCCCACGTTACGGCGCTGGTGACCCATTACGCTCTGGCCAACCCCGAAAAGCACTTCGAGCTGATCTCCGCGACGCACACTATCCTCTCCGCGCCGCCCGTTTCCCGGACCGCCGAGCGAATCTACCAGATTTTCGGCAAGGACACCCTCGCGCAGCTTCTCCCGGTTGCCGCCGAAGTCCCGCTCGAACGCGCCGGCCTGCCCGAGCCGCCGCCCTGGAAGCGCGACGAATCAGAGCCGATACGCGCCCCCGGTTCCCTGCGTCTGAGCGGCTTCTATTCCAAGCCCGAACTCCAGAAGCTCAACCGGAACTCGATCTATATCTTTGTCAACAAGCGCCTTATTCGCGACCGGCTGCTGCTCCACGCCATCGTTGAGGCCTACCGGAACGTCATCCCGCCCACATCGTTTCCGGTGGTTCTGCTGTTTCTCGAAATGCCGGCTGAAGAGGTCGACGTCAACGTCCATCCCGCCAAAACCGAGGTCCGCTTCCGCCAGCAGACCCTTGTTCATGACTTTGTCCGCGACAGCCTCCGCGCCGCGCTGGTCAAGGCTCGCCCCGCAGCTGGTTTTCTTGCCGCGCTCGACGCATCGCCGGCTGCCAGCCCGTCGCTCATGCCTCCGGCAGCCTCCCCGCTGCCCGGCTCGCCGGACTCCGACGCCCCGCCCGGCGCCAACGCCGAGCCTGCAACCGTCCCACATCCCGCCGAGGCCGAACCGTTCCACCTCACGCCGCGCCCGCTGACGCCTGTCCCCGGCCAACTCGACTTCGACTCACGAAATCAGGCGACTTCGAATTCGGGCGCGAACGGCTGGGATCAAAACGGCTGGGGTGCAGCTGCGGCGGCATTGTTTCGTCCGCTCGCGGGCGCGCCCGCCGAATGCTCGCCAAACCACGCCGATTCATCATCTTACGCGGCCAACGCGTCAGCGGCTGCCACGCAGGTTGAGGCCGAACAGGCCGCCGCCAGCCTCAATCAGCTCGGATCCCTGCGCCCCCTCGGCCAGCTCCGCGACTCCTTCATCCTGGCCACCGGCCCTGACGGCTTATGGATCATCGACCAGCACGTGGCCCACGAACGCGTGCTTTTTGAGAGGATCCTTCGCGACCGCCAAGTGGAGCGAGTGCAGCGGCAGAGACTCTTAATGCCATTGCTGGTAGAATTAAAACCAGCGCAGATGGTTGTCTTTGCGCGAATCGCGGAGGAACTCGAGCGCAACGGGTTTGAGGTTGAACCCTTCGGACCTCAGACGCTTGCGGTCAAGGCCGCTCCGGTGGGGCTTGAGGGCGCGGCCCTTGAGCGCACGCTGGCCGAGGTGATCGATCAGTCCGCCGCCGATTCCGGTGAAACCGCGCAGAATGATGAACTTGGGTCGCTTCGCCGGCGGATTGCCGCCTCGATTGCCTGTCACTCTGCCATCAAAATCAACACGGCTCTTGACCCGGTGCGTATGGAATGGCTATTGTTGGAACTTGCAAAAACGAGCCACCCAACAAGTTGCCCGCATGGTCGTCCAATAGCTTTGCTGTATTCTTGGAAAGAGATCCAGCGGGCCTTCCACCGGATTTAAGAGCGTTTGGAAGGTGGCGGCCTTTCTCTCAGGAGTCAGGGTCGCCCGGCGTCACGGAGTTCCGGGAATGCAGGTTCCAGCCAGCCTTGAGTCCCCCCGACTCAGGTCCGGCAGTTCCAGAACAGCACTACCTTAGAATTCCCACCGGCGCCAGCCTGGAAGCGAGGTTTTTCTTTGACATCAGAGCAATTGGAAGCATCACGCGCCGAAAGGATGCGCCAGAACGGACACGGGGCGCTCACACTCGAGGACGCTCGAACCTGGATTGAGGAGACGGGTCTGTGTCTCTTCCTGCCGCGCCGGCAGTTCTCCACGTCGATCGCGCCTTCGTTCGTTGAGGCCGTTGCCGGACGCCAGACCAACGCGCCCGATCCCAAGCACATCGCCCTCGCCGAGGAACTCCTCGTTCGCCTCGAGAACGACAGCATCGCCGTCCGCCTCAATCTGGCCGGCCAGCCTGGAGAGCAACCCGACTTTGTCGTCGCCGCCTGGGTTCTGCCGTATGTTTATGCCCTCCGCGGCGACCGCGACTGGCGCCGCAGCCCGCAACTCACTGGTTCCAGGCAGGTTTCGCAGCTCGCCGTGCAGACCTACAAGCAGCTCGAGGCGGGTGACGCCACGCTCTCTGAGCTCAAGCATGCGCTCGGCCGCGAAGTCACCGAGGGCGCCGTTCTGCGCGCCATCGCCGAGCTCTGGCAGCAGCTGCGCATCATTCCCTGCATCGCCGCGCCCGGCCAGCCGGCCAAGTGGCAGCTTCTCCGTCACCGCTTCCAGAAGGCCATTGCAGAAGGCGCATCCACCTCGCAAGTGACGGCAATCTCAGTGCTTGCCTCCATCTATCTGCAGGCCGTGATCGCTGCCAGCATGGAAGAGGTCGAGCTGTTCCTGGCCCCGCTCACGGCGCGCAGCAAGGTGCGCGAAGTGCTGCGCGGCCTGGTGGCAACCCGCCAGGTGCACACCATCTCGCTGGGCCACGCGCCGCACTTCTACGTTGCCGGCACGCTGCCTGAGTTCACTGCTCCGGTCACCACTTACACCAGCTATTCGCTGCCGGCCTATTACTCTCACGTCCGCGACCACGAGGAAGAAGTGGCTGAGCCTGCGCGGACTTACACTCCGCCACCGGCTCTCGCAGCCCCTCCGGCGCCACCGGCGCATGTGGAAGCGCGCAAGGCTCCAGTCGAGTCGCACGCACCCAGAACGCCTGCCGTCCACAAATCCGCCAACGGCGCCAAACCCCCGGCCGCGCGGCCGCACTTCAGCCGCCCGGCAAGCCGCAGCCGCGACCGCAAGCACAGTCAACCGGCCGCAGGCAGCCGTCCTGCTCTTCGCAACGGGCCGGCATCTCGCCCGGCCGCATCGCGGCCTGCCAGCGGATCCAGGCCATCGCGGAGCGCCTCTGCCGCACGCTGGGGCCAGAGTCCCGCGCGCAATGGCAACGGCGCCCATAAGCTCGGCCACTCGGCTGCAGGCGTGCATCGGAATGGGAACGGCAATGGCAACGGCAGCCGTCCTGCAAACGGGAATGGAAACGGGCACGGCAACGGGAAGTCCGCGCACACCGCTTGGGGCCAGCGCAACGGCCACGCCAACGGCGCAAAGACTGCCGGCAAGCCCAGCATGACCTCGCGCAACGGCAACGGCACTGCGGCTCGCAAGGACGCGCGTCCCATCCGCAGCAAGAGCGGCAAACCGGCTCTGACAGCCAGCGCCAAGGGCGGCAGCCCCAAGCGCTTTGGCTTTACGGCGCGGCCAGGACAGGCACGGCCAGCCCGCGGAAGGTCTGGACCTGCGAGAACTGGTCAGGCCAGATCTGCGCAGGCGAGAACCGGGCAAGCAAGAACTGGGCAGGGATCGAAAAAGCGCGGATGAGCGGGAAAGACGATCCGTTGAGTTCGCCTGAACCTGCCCGCAAAATCATTGTCGCCATCGACGGCCCGTCCGGGGCGGGCAAAAGCACCATCGCCCGCCACCTGGCGCGGCATTTCGGCCTGCTCAACCTTGAGACCGGCGCCATGTACCGCGCCTTCGCCCTGAAGGCCCTTCGCGTCGGGCTGACGCTCGACGATGCCGCGGGGCTCGAATCTCTGGCCGCACAAACCACCATCGGTCTCGAGCCCGGCGACGAGCACAATTGCGTGCTGCTCGACGGCGAGGATGTAACCGCCCTGCTGCGCAACCAGACCGTCACTGACGCCGCCTCGCGCATCAGCGTCTTCCCCGCCATCCGCGCCTGGATGGTGAGGCTGCAGCAGCAGATGGGCGCACAGGGCGGCGTGGTCATGGAGGGCCGCGACATCGGCACCGTGGTCTTCCCGCAGGCCGAAGTCAAGATCTTTCTCGACGCCGCTCCCGAGGTCCGCGGCCTGCGCCGCTACGAGCAGATGGGCCCCGCGCCGGCCATGCAGCCGGCCGAGGTCATCCGCGACCTGCGCGCCCGCGACGAGCGCGACCGCAACCGCGCCGACTCGCCGCTCCGGCCGGCCCCGGACGCAGTCCTTGTCGATTCAACCGACATGACGTTGGAGCAAGCCGTCAAGGCCGTCGAAGACATCGTAGCGGCCAGACTCGTGGCGCTGTAATTCGATCACGAACCGGCGTTGCGGCGAAAATCCCCGCTCTTGCCGCCAGTCTTTTCTTCAAGCTGAATCTCCCGAATCACAATCGACTTATCGAGCGCCTTGGTCATGTCATAGACCGTCAGCGCGGCCACGGCTGCTGCCGTCAGCGCTTCCATCTCCACGCCGGTTTGCCCGACGGTCGCCGCTGTCGCGGTGATGCGCACGCCGCCTACGGCAATCTCAGCCTGCACATCGACATGCGTCAGCGGTAGCGGGTGGCACATGGGAATCAGCTCCGAGGTTCGTTTGGCGGCCTGAATCCCGGCGAACCGCGCCACCTCGAGCGGATTCCCTTTGGGATTGGCTGGCAACGCCGCCAGCACCTCGGCCGAGAGCTCGACAAACGCAGAGGCGGTCGCTGTGCGGCGCGTAGGCAGCTTGGCGCTCACGTCAACCATGCTGGCCTGGCCGGATTCGTCGTAGTGCGATAGCTCAGCCATTCCATTCCTCAAAAGAGCAAAATGCGGACAGTCTCGCCGGCCGCCAGCCGATCGGTGCCTTCCGGAACAACCGCAAAGCAATTCGACTTGCCGAATGCCGCGAGATCGCCGGACCCTTGCCAGGGCACAGGCGTGACCAGCGGCATCGTGCCGCGCGATCCTTCGTCGCCGCCGCTCCCAAAATCGCACCGCGACGGCACAAAACGCGTCAGGTTCGGCTTGCCTTTCAACTCTTTCGCCAGCCGCGCCAGCGCAAACCGCGGCGAGGGCTCGGCGCTGCCCGCGAGCGCGCCCAGCACAGGCGCGACAAACAGCAGAAACGTCGCCGCAGACGAGATGGGATTGCCCGGCAGCCCGAAGAACGGCTGAACTCCACCTGCCTGACCCTCGCGAGGCCGCTCGCCGAAGACCGTCGGCTTGCCCGGCTGAATACGCACGCCCGTGAAGTGAAACTCCGCGCCCACGCGGGCGAGAGCGTCTTCCACCAGGTCGAACTTGCCCGCCGAAACCCCGCCGGAGATCACCAGCAAATCGGCGCTCGCCGCCTGTTCGAGCGCGTCGTCCAGCGCGCCGGCCTCGTCGGCCGCGGCTGGAAGAATCCATGGCTTGCCGCCCGCCGCACTCACCAGCGCAGCCAGCATGGGCGCATTGGAGTTGCGAATCTGCCCCGGCCCCGGCGTCGCCTCCACGCGAACCAGTTCGTCGCCGGTGGTGAGAATGGCCACGCGCGGTCTGGCGAAGACCGGAACCGTGGCGTACCCACACGACGCGGCCAGCGCAATCTGCGCCGCTCCCAGCCGCGCGCCCGGCTGGAGCACCTCATCGCCTGCGCGAGCCTCTGCGGCCCGCGGCACAATGTTCTCGCCTTCGCTGACCGTGCGCGGCTCCGGCAAGCGCACGCGGCCGTCCACGGCCTCCACGTGTTCCAGCATGACCACGGCATCGGCGCCCTCGGGCACCGGTGCTCCGGTCATGATCTCCCATGCAGCGCCCGGCGGGATCGAACCGGCTGGCGACTGTCCCGCGCGAATGCTTCCGGCAACGGGCATCCACGCGCGCGTCATCGCTTCAGCGGCACGGCACGCGTAGCCGTCGCGCGTTGATCGCGCAAAGGGTGGCTGGTCGCGGTCGGCACACAGCGGCTCGGCCAGCACCCGTCCCGCAGCCCGTCCCAGTTCCACGTTCTCCGCGGCGCCCTGCGCAGGCCGCAGTTCCCGCGCACGGGCCCTCACGCGTGCCAGTGCCTCGTCGAAGCTCAACACGCCGGAGCTCATACATTTCGATTGTAGAAGCCCGCGCAGGCGCGACCAGAATTGCCCTTGCCAGCCGCCAAAATACAAAGGGCGCTCCAGCCGAAGCCGGGCGCCCCATGTGTCAATCTTCAGCTATCCGATCAGCTCTTCTTTCCCGCCTTGTAGCTGGAACTGATCTTCGAACCCGCCTGGTCCAGAATGCCCTTGGCGTCGGCAGCATACGGGCCGGTGGGCGCAAGTTCGAGGTACTTCTGGTAGGCCTCGGCGCATCCCGGCGGCAGCACGATCCGGTTGGTCTTGGG
>Ga0181522_10001059_pt1 | contig 17548 bp, 12 predicted proteins | sample PEATcosm2014_Bin_27_FD_121103 | JGI IMG/M metagenome (GOLD analysis project Ga0181522, IMG submission 121103) | Peatland microbial communities from MTU Mesocosm Facility, Houghton, MI, USA - PEATcosm2014_Bin05_10_metaG | ecosystem: Environmental > Terrestrial > Soil > Wetlands > Peat | place... | reverse complement strand
GTTGCACCAGAACCACATGCCGGAAGCCGTATCGGCATTAGAGCAGTCGGTGACGGGCTATCGCGACACGCCACCGGCAATGGGGTTCACGGATAACCGGGAGATGTATTCACGCATGGCCGACATGAACCTTGCCGAGGCGCTCGCCAAAAACGGCAACCGCGAGCGGGCGAGAAGTCTGGCAGAAACCATGCTCGCCCAATGGGAGGCTGCGATCGCCAATCACCCACCGATGAACTGGTCGGGCAAGGAATATGGTGCGGAGTTTTCCGTCATGGCAGCCAGTTTGCTGGATCCGGCGAAACCGGATGAGGCTGCGCGCCGTCAATCGTTGCTCGACCGCGCCGCCACCATTCTGACCAGCCCCGAATCCGTCGGCCGGCTCCAAGTGGATGACAAGGAACTGCTGGCCAGGATCACTGCGCTGCGCGCCGCCGCTCCAACGAAACCCGGGGAGTGAAAGTGGCTGGCCGCGCCGTCGGAAGCGAATCCACTTGATCTTGGGCAGTGCGGCCTTTCAAATTCATCCCACAGCCAGTTTCGCCGCCAACATTGTATGAAGAGCCGGGTTTTCTTCTGGTCGCTCACGTCCGCCCTCGCCGGGTTCCTGTTCGGTTTCGACACGGTCGTCATCTCGGGCGCGGAAAAAACCATCCAGTCGCTCTGGGGACTAGGCGCCGGCCTGCACGGGGTGGCGATGGCTGCCGCGCTCTACGGCACGGTGCTGGGCTCGCTGTTTGGCGGCTGGCCCACGGATCGTTTTGGCCGCCGGGCGACCCTGCTCTGGATTGGTTTGCTGTATCTCGTGTCCGCCGTGGGATCGGCACTGGCAACGGGAGTTTATTCCTTCATCGCTGCGCGCTTAATCGGCGGCGTGGGGATCGGGATATCCACGGTGGCCGCCCCGCTTTACATCTCGGAAATTGCGCCGCCGAAATATCGCGGCCGACTCGCCGGCATGTTTCAATTCAACATCGTCTTTGGCATCCTCATCGCCTTTGCGTCCAATGCCCTGCTTGCGGGGATCGGCGCCAATGCCTGGCGCTGGATGTTGGGGGTGGCGGCGTTTCCCTCCCTGCTCTACACCGGGTTCTGCTTCGGCCTCCCGGAAAGTCCGCGCTGGTTGCTGGTCCGCAAGGGTGACCGGCAAAAAGGTGTTGAGGTTCTCCGCCTGATCGAACCCCGGGCTTCTCCGGCTGAAATTGAAATTCGCACCAACGAAATCATGGCCTCCATCTCCGAGCCGGTTTCCGCGGGAGGTTTTTGGACGCGCCGGTTGCGGGTGCCCATCCTGCTTGCCTTTTTCATCGCGTTTTTCAACCAGCTCTCCGGCATCAACGCCATCCTTTACTTTGCGCCGCGCATTTTCGAACTGACGGGCCTGGGCGAGCAAGCCGCGCTGCTCCAATCCATCGGCATTGGCGTGACCAACGTGATTTTTACTTTCATCGGCCTGTGGCTCATTGACCGCCTGGGCCGGCGTACTCTGCTTTACATCGGCTCATTTGGCTACATCGGTTCGCTGGGTCTGGTGGCCTGGGCGTTCTTCACGGCACATTACGGTATCGTTCCGGCCTGCATTTTTGCCTTCATCGCCGCCCATGCGGTCGGGCAGGGGGCGGTCATCTGGGTGTTCATCTCCGAGATTTTCCCCAATCGCCATCGCGCCGAAGGCCAGACGCTCGGCTGCTCCACCCATTGGATCTTTGCCGCCCTGTTGACGACCTTTTTCCCGTCCATGGTCACCCGCTTCCCGCCGGGGTACGTCTTCCTGTTCTTCTGCGGCATGATGGTGCTTCAGCTTCTTTGGGTGAAAACGATGGTGCCCGAGACCAAGGGCGTGCCGCTGGAACAAATCCAGCGGCAACTGGGTATCGAATAAGGGTGCGCCGTTTCAATGCCGTTGGGGGTGAAATTCCCGGGATTGCCTGGCTTGAGATTGCTTTGAACCCGCGTTAAACTCCCCGGCGTGGGAGCGAATTCACGCTCCCCCAACCAAGCGAGGCAATCATGAAACGCAAGGCATCAGCAGTCTGGCAGGGCGGGTTGAAGGACGGCAAAGGCAGCATCTCCACCGAAAGCGGTGTGCTCCAGGAAACGCAATACTCCTTCAGCACGCGCTTCGAGAACGGCATCGGCACCAATCCCGAGGAGCTCATCGCGGCGGCCCACGCGGGCTGCTTCTCCATGGCGTTCTCGGCGGAACTCGGTAAGGCCGGGATCACGCCGCAGTCCATCCGCACGACGGCGACCGTCACGCTGGAGAAAACCGACGCCGGATTTACGGTCACGGAATCGCATCTGGACATGACGGCAAAAATCCCCGGCATGGATCAGGCGAAATTCACGGCCATCGCGAATGGCGCCAAAGCCGGCTGTCCCATCTCCCGTCTGCTCAAGGCGAACATCATACTCGACGCAACCCTCGAGGCGTGAGCGCTCCTCCGGCTCTTGATGGAGCTGGCAGGGAGTGTTCGCAGTTGCCGCGCGGCGAAAATTTGGCCAGTTTTCCCGGAAGGCAATGACTGCTTCGCCGCCAGCATCGGATGGGATTATGGGGTGGCTGCGTGATTTATGGGAGCGCGGCTGGCTGAAGGGATTGTTGCTGGTCGCCGCCGTCATCCTCGCCTACCAGCCGGCCTGGCAAGCCGGGTTCATTTGGGACGATGATGATTACGTTACCCAAAACCCGTTGCTTTCGGCGCCGGATGGGCTGAAACGGATCTGGTTCTCGCTGGACTCGCCTTCGCAATATTTTCCGCTGACCTACACCACGTTCCGGCTGGAGCGGCCATTTTGGGGGCTGAATCCTGCAGGCTATCATTGGATCAACATTTTGCTGCACGCCGCGAACGCGCTGCTGGTCTGGCGGCTGCTGAAACGGTTAAGGGTGCCGGGGGCCTGGCTGGGCGCGGCGATTTTTGCCCTGCATCCGGTCCAGGTGGAATCCGTCGCCTGGATTACGGAACGGAAAAATGTTCTGTCCCTGTTGTTTTTTTTGCTGTCGCTGCTGGCGTGGATTGAATTTATCGAGGACCGGCCCAAACCACTGTGGCGATTTTATTTTTTGTCGGTGTTTTACTATGGACTGGCACTGTTCAGCAAGACCACCGCCTGCACGCTGCCGGCCGCCCTGCTGTTGATTTTGTGGCTGCAAGGAAAACCGCTCAACCGGTTCCGACTGGCGCAGATGGTTCCCTTCCTGGCGATGGGTGCGGGCATGGGATGGGTGACGGTGTGGTGGGAGCGATACCATCAGGGCACGGAGGGCGCATCCTTCTCGCTCGGATTCCTGGAACGCCTTCTCATCGCGAGCCACGCGGTTTGGTTTTACCTGGGCAAACTGACCTGGCCGACAAATCTGACCTTCAGTTATCCACGCTGGACCATCCATCCCGCCGACCCGCTGGCCTATGGCTGGCTGGCAGCAGGAGCCGGATTGGGGGCGGTGATTTATTTTGCCCGGCGATTTACGGGGCGCGGAATCGAAGTGGCAACGTTGTTTTATGTGGCGACCTTGAGTCCGTTGCTGGGCCTTATCATGCTGTACACCTTTAATTTTTCGTTCGTGGCCGACCACTACCAATATATCGCCAGCATCGGTCCCATCGCCCTGGCGGCAGGCGGGATGGCTGTCGCCCTGGGAAAATGGGGGAAAGAAAAACGATTCCTGAAGCCGGTGCTCCAAGGGGCACTGCTACTCACCCTCGGGGTGCTGACCTGGCGGCAATGCGGGATGTATGCCAACCTGGAAACCCTCTGGCAGACAACGCTCGTCAGGAATCCAAATTCCTATCTGGCCCACAACAATCTCGGCAACGTTTTTTTTCGAAAAGGACAGATGGTCGAGGCGATGGAACAGTATCAGAAAGCTTTGGAGATCCGTCCGCAATATGGCCTGGCCCATAACAATCTCGGCCTTGTTCTTTTCCGGCAAGGACGCGTGGATGAGGCCATGGAGCATTACCAAAGAGCCCTGGCCGTCCAGCCCGACTACGCGGACGCTCATGTTAATCTTGGGCACGCCCTGGCCCAAAAGGGACGTGTGAATGAGGCGCTGGAACAGTATCAACAGGCGGTCGCAATCCAGCCCCACATTGCCACCGCTCAAATCGATCTCGCAACCGTTCTCCTCCAGACAGGACAGTTGGATGAGGCCATCACCCATTTCCAAACAGCCCTGGCCGTCCAACCCGATGATGCCGGGATCCATGACAACCTGGGCATCGCCTTGCTCCGGGAGGGGCAGGTGGATGGGGCGATCCTTCATTTCCAGAAGGCCTTGGCACTCCAGCCTGACCTGGCAAAGGCCCGGGAAGGCCTCGGCATGGCTTGTTTTCGGAAGGGACAGGTGGACGAGGCGATCGTTTATTTCCAGGAGGTTTTGAAAAACCATCCCGACTTTGCCGAAGCCAACAACAATCTAGGCGCGGCTTTCATCCGAAAGGGACAGGTGGACGAAGCGATCATTTATTACCAGAAGGCCGCGCAACTCGAACCTCGCAATGCGGAATTCCAGGGCAACCTCGGCTATGCTCTGTTTCTGGCGGGAGAAGTGCGTGACGCGGTTGCGCATTACCAGAAGTCGTTGGAACTCCAGCCCAAGAACGCCATCACCTGCAAGAACCTGGCCTGGATCCTGGCCACCAGTCCGGAGGCATCGGTTCGGGACGGGATCAAGGCAGTTGAACTGGCCGAAAGGGCGGTCTGGCTTTCCGGCGGTTCGGATCCAATCTTTATCGGCACGCTGGCGGCAGCTTATGCGGAGGCGGGACGATTTTCCGAAGCGGTCAAAACCGTGCAGCACGCCCAACAACTGGCTGCCGCCCAAAACAATCCCACGCTGGTGGATGCATTACAGATTCAGCTTGTGCTGTATCAGGCGGATGCACCATTTCATGAGCCTGGACCAACTAATGCCTCACCCCGGTTGCGACAACCTTGATGTCCGACTATAAACTGCTGTCCGCCTCTATCATCCCTGGCTGCGGGTTGGCCTGCCCGACTGGCCGGATTTCCTTTTAAGAAAATCCCTCATTTTTTGCTTTGCATTTGCCGGAGGTCGCAGCATTTTTATCGAAATCCAAAATGTGAGCCGCAGAACAAAGGAAATTTATGCAAAATGTAAAACGTTTGACGCAGTTGTCTTTCATTTCACTGGTGGCCGCTATTTTATTCACCGGGTGCCAGTCAGGCAAAGTCAGCAGTGACAAAACGACGGCCGTGGCACCCGCCGCGCCGGCCGAAGCCGCCGCTCCTGCTGCGCCCGCTGCACCCGCCGCACCGGCCATGGTTGCTGCGCCTGCTGCAGCCGCCCCAGCCGCCGCCCCAGTTGCGACTACGGCATCCTCGCCGACCCCGCCGGTTCGCATCAAGGCTGGCTCATCCGCCTCATTCACGGATTCCGACGGCAACGTCTGGCTTCCTGATCAGGGTTTTGCCGACGGTGACAGCACGGACCGTCCTGATGACATGCAGATTGCCAACACGAAGGATCAGGCGCTCTATCGCACGGAACATTACGGCATGACGGCGTTCTCTTATCCGGTGCCCAACGGCAAATACATCGTGAAACTTCATTTTGCCGAAACCTACGACGGCATCAGTGGATCGGGTCAGCGGGTGTTTTCGTTCAAGGTTGGGGATCAGGAATTCAAGGATTTTGATGTCTGGGTCAAGGCTGGCGGGGCCAAGACCGCCTATGTCGAAACCGTCAACGTTGAGGTCACGGATGGCAAATTGAACATTACCTTCACGCCCAACGTGGAAAACCCCGAGATCAACGGCATCGAAATCCTGCCGGCGCCTTGAAAGGTTGATTTATCCCGTCAGTCTTGGGCTGACGTCGCCAAATTGGCCGCCCGGTTTGTTTTCGGGCGGCCTCGTTTGTTTTACGGCTTCACCGGGGTTGGTTTGCCCTGCCGTAATGCAGGCAGCCAGACGCTGTAACGCTGCTGATTGTAGGCGGCCTGGGTGCCGTGCTCATCCTGATGGCCTGACTTGGGAAGGATGACCAATTCCTTGGGTGAGTTGATTTGATAGAAGGTGGCAAACACACCGGCCGGCGGGCAGGTTTCATCTCTCAATCCCAGTCCGACCAGCGTCGGGCATTGGATACGCGAAGCGAAATTTGCAGTGTCGTAATAGCGGCTGGCTTCGTGCACTTTTTGAGCATCCTTGCCTGCAGTTTGATCATACCATTGCGGCCAGCCGCCCTTGCGTCCGACTTCAGGACCGAGCATGTCGCAGCCGGCTGGCACCAGGGCCAACGCCGCGGTGATTTTTTTCGGATGCAATCCGGCGATCATCAATGTTTGCTGGCCGCCCTGGCTGTCACCCATTACCACCAGCGTCCTGCCATCCCAGTCCGGGCGACGGGTCAGATAATCAACCGCCCGATAACAGGAAAGATACATTCTCAGGAAATAGCTGGTGTTGCGCTCGTCGTTGCCGATGGCCCAGTAATTCTTCAACGGGCCGCCGAATTGCTCCTGATAGAACGAGGCCGGTTGGTCGATCGGCAGATCGTGCGGCTCGATGTTCAGCGCGAGCCAGCCTTCCGCTGCGCGGTCGGTTACCCAGCTCTTTTGCAGGCCGTAAACGCCCGCCCATTGGACGATGAGCAGGGCTGGAAATTTGTTGCCCTGCGCCGGCCGGGCAATCTGGCCTTGGATATGGGATCCGCGGATGTTGTCCATCGTGAGTTTCCAACAGGCCACGTTTGTTCTGCCGATGTCCACGCTCTCGAGTTTCGGATTGGCCGGCACTTTCTGCAGTTCCTTCAGCTTGGCGTTCCAAAATTCATCGAAATCAGCCGGGCAGGGTGCGGAAAGAGTGATGTGCTCCGGCGCCGCCACCGCGCCGCCCGTTGCTCTGCGCTCGTTGCCGTCATCTGGTTTCCATTTCACTTCCACCAGCATCGTGCCCGGCGCATCAAACTTTGTTTCCAGTCCGGCAACGCTATTGCTGAAACTCAGATCTCCCTGTCCGGCATCGGTCAAACCACCCTTCAAGAATTTGTAGCGGGCCGCCGGCACATTCGTTTCCGATCCCGTCCACGCCACGCTCCATCGCACGGTATCGCCTGCCTGGTACACACCGTTGGTCTTGTCCGGGGTGACCGTCATCTGCTGTGCATGACCAGGGCTGGCACAAGCCAGGGCAATGGCCGTTATGACGGGGAAGAAGGAGTATTTGGATCGCATGGTTTGGATTATGCCTGGAAACGCCTTTGCTGCCCAGTTTTTGCTGCCGACGGACCATTCCCACACTCCACGCTCCCGCGATAAGCCACGACTCTGGCGCCTTGCCTTGCGCCAGTTTTTTTGGTTTTTAAAGACATGAAATGCGTTTGTCTTTTTGCCGGCTTGTTGTTGCTGTGGTCCTCGGTGGGTTTTGCGGGTGAGTTCCTGGTTTATTTCGGCACATACACCGGCGCGAAGAGCAAAGGTATTTACGTATCCCGGTTCGACCCGGCCACGGGCAGATTGTCCGCGCCGGAACTCGCGGCCGAGACCCGAAACCCCAGCTTCCTGGCCGTCCATCCCGGCGGGCATTTTCTCTACGCGGTCGGTGAGGTCGATAGTGCCGGCGGCAAACCCGCCGGGACCGTCAGTGCATTCTCGCGCGATCCCGGGACCGTCAAACTCACCTTGCTGAACCAGCAGCCGTCCGGCGGTGGCGGGCCATGTCATCTCTCCTTGGACGCCACGGGCAAATGCCTCCTCGTCGCGAACTATGGTTCCGGCAGCATTGCCGCATTGCCCATCCGTCCTGACGGCAGTCTCGGCGAACCGGCGACCACGATCCAGCACAACGGCTCCAGCGTAAATCTCCAACGTCAGGCCGGCCCGCATGCCCATTTCATCTGTCCGTCACCCGACCACCGCTTTGCGCTCAACTGTGACCTCGGCCTGGATCAGGTGCTCATCTATCATCTCGATGCGGATGCGGCCAAACTTGTCCCGAATGACCCGCCGTTTGCAACCGTTGCGCCCGGCGCCGGCCCGCGCCACCTGACTTTCTCTCCCGATGGCAAATTTGTTTATGTCATCAACGAAATGGGCGGCACCATCAGCGTGTTCGCCTACGACGCCCCGCGTGGCGTGTTGACCGAAGTGCAGACCCTTTCCACGTTGCCGGAGAATTTTTCCACCACCAACACCTGTGCCGAAATCGCCATGCACCCCTCGGGAAAATTTCTCTATGGCTCAAATCGCGGGCACGATAGCATTGCCGTATTCGCCGTGGACCGGAAATCCGGCCGGCTTACCTTGGTCGAACATCAATCCACGCAGGGCCGGACCCCACGCCACATCGCCATCGACCCGACCGGGCGCTGGTTGCTGGCGGAAAACCAGGCTTCCGACTCGGTCATCGTTTTTGCCCTGGATCCGGACACCGGTAAATTGAAACCGACCGGGCAATCCATCGCCGTCGGTTCCCCGGTGTGTGCCGTGTTTGTCGCTGGAAAGTAGATCTGCAAAGCAGCGCCTTGGTCGTTCCCATCCATCAAACGCGGGCCGGCGGGATGGGAACCGCCCGTGCTGAAGACAGGCATATCCGGCAAATCGGTCATGTTAATTTCCCAAACCAGCCCCGCGGGGATATTAATTGATTCCCAGCACCTTTGCTGCAATGTTAAGAGGTCAGCCATACAGTTAATAATATGAATAAGCTCATAATATCGGTAACGCTCGTGTTTGTTTTAAGGGGAGCCAGCGCACAGGGTCTTGTTTTTAGCGCCGGGACCGAGCCTTCCAACAAGCCGATACAACTTATTCCGGCCAATGCCGTGCAGGGACATCCGGGACCGGACATCGAGCAGGATATTGCCTACAGCAATACGAATATGATCCAGGTTTTTGGATCCATCAAAGATCTCCTTGGCAACAGTTACAATTCCGTCAGTAATCCCGGCGCCTACACATATTTTACCGGAGATGGCCGCGGATATCAGTTCCAAATACCCGTTTCAGCCACGAACAAGTATTTCCTATCCTTTGCCCCCGGCTCTTTGGCAAATCACATCACCACCAATGAATTGGCCCTGGCGGCCAGAACCGGCGTCAGCTATAGCAATTACTTTCCTATGATCAACGGGGTGATTCCCTGGACCCCGTTGCCGACAAACCTGCTTACGGCGAATCTCAACCCCAATTTCTGGCTGAAAAACATCTGGGGAATTCAAAGCGAAAGCGTCGGTTGGGGATACAATGGCACGAGTGGGATCGGCATCGGCATGACCACCAATTTCGTTTCCTACTTTTCGGCCTTTGTGCTTTCGCCCAACGCGGTTCTGGCCACGATGGATTCGGGGTTTCCCACCAACACGATGATATGTTTTGTGGACTGGAACAGTAATCTGATCACCAGGGTGACGATCGCCGAGACGAATCTGCCAGGTGAAAATGCCGTCCTCTACCTATTGAACAGCAATCTGCCTCCAACCATACCGCCCGTCTATTTCATGCCGGCAAACCTGCTGAGCAAAGCCCCGGCATTGACCAATCTCCCTTCGTTTGGGGCGAAAAACATAGACCTGGTATATCACAGCCAGTACGCCGGTTTTTTGGTCGGGGGGCTGAGCTATTTTAATGCCGGCAACGCACAATTATCTTTAAGCTCACAAATAAATTTAAACACGTTGAATTCGGGGCCCAATTACTGGTCGGTTGGTTATTGGATCACAAATAATACGATTTACACCTGGCCCGGAGACAGCGGCGGGGTGATTGGAACCGTGGTGGGAACCAATTTTGTTGCCTTAAGCGCGTTTCACTACCCCTATGGCGGTCCTAATTTTTGCGGTGTTGATATCAGTTCCGGGCTGTCCGCATTTGCCACCATCCAGAGTGTCATGCAGGCGCAGGAACAAGGCTTGGGACTGACCGTATACCCCTTGCAGACAATTGATCTGTCATCGTTTAAGTCTTACTAGCACGGAATTATCCCCTTGACACACGGTAGGCTTTGGCGCGCCTGCCTCCGGTCGGCGTCGAGCGCTTTTTGGAGATGGTCGACCTGGTGATCGACTCCCGGTTTCCCGGCTTGTTCCCGCCCGATTATTTGTTATGGTTCCCGGCCTTTGTGAACATTACGGAAGAAATCCAGAAACGGCGCACGTTCGCCATCATCTCGCATCCGGACGCGGGCAAGACCACGCTGACGGAAAAGCTGCTGCTGTACGGCGGCGCCGTGCAGCTCGCCGGCTCGGTCACCGCCCGCAAAAATCAGCGCGCGACCACGTCCGACTGGATGGAGCTGGAAAAAAAACGCGGCATCTCGATCAGTTCCACGGTGTTGCAATTCGATTATAACGGCTATCGCCTCAACCTGCTCGACACCCCGGGCCACAAGGACTTTTCCGAGGACACCTACCGCGTGCTTACCGCCGTGGATTCGGTGGTGATGGTGATTGATTCGGCCAAGGGCATCGAGCCGCAGACGCGCAAGCTGTTCGAGGTCTGCCGCCAACGCGGCGTGCCGATCTTCACCTTTATGAACAAGTGCGACCGGCCAATGAAGGATCCGCTTGCCTTGCTCGACGAATTGGAGCGGGTGCTCGGCATCGGCGCGTTCCCGGTGAACTGGCCCATCGGCAACGGCTTCGAGTTCCAGGGCATCTATGACCGGCAAACCAAATTGATGCATCTGTTCGAGCGCACCGTCGGCGGCCAATATCGCGCCCCCGTGGAGGTCGGCGGGCTCAATGACCCGGCGGTCCGCGGCCGGCTCGACGACGAAACCTTTCGCCGGACCGTGGAAGAGCTCGAAATGCTCGAGCACGCCGGACACGACTGGGACGACACCGCGGTGCTCACGGAAAAAACCACGCCGGTGTTCTTCGGCAGCGCCAGCAACAATTTCGGCGTGCAGCTCCTGCTGGACGGGTTCCTGAAACATTCGCCCGCGCCGAAATCGCGCGTGATGGGCGGCATCGAGATTGCCCCGGAAAATCCGGCGTTCTCCGGTTTCATCTTCAAGATCCAGGCCAACATGGACCCGAAACATCGTGACCGCATTGCCTTCGTGCGCGTTTGCTCCGGCAAATTCGAGCGCGACATGACGGTGCATCACTCGCGCTCCGCGAAAAAGGTGCGCCTCTCCAGCTCGCACAAATTGTTCGGCAACGAACGCGAAACGGTGGACGAGGCCTATCCCGGCGATGTCATCGGTCTCGTTGGCCACGACAGTTTCGGCATCGGTGACACCCTTACGACGGACGCAAAGATTCTCTACAAGGAAATCCCGCGCTTCACGCCGGAAGCCTTCAGTTACCTGCACAATCCGAACACGGCCAAATTCAAGCAATTCCGCCAGGGCCTCGAGCAACTGTTGCAGGAAGGCGTCATCCAGGCCCTGTACCTGCGCCACTCCGCCATCAAGGTGCCGCTGCTCGCCGCCGTCGGTCCGCTGCAATTCGAGGTCGTGCAGTTCCGGCTCGAAAGCGAATACGGCGCCGTGTCGCGCCTCGAAGCCACGCCCTGGACCGTCGTCCGCTGGTTGCCGGTGGACATGAAGGAAGATGATCTGGACGCGCTGTCGCTGCCGACCGGCTGCCGTGTCGCTTACGACCTGGGCAAGAATCCCGTCGTGCTGTTTCCCAACGAGTGGTCGGCGGATTATTTCACCAAGACGAACGAGCGGGTTCCGCTTTCCGCGCTGCCGGTGCAGACGGCAAGGAAATAGGGCATCGGTTCGGGCTTGTGTCCTGGGGTCGGTCATTGGAAGATTCATCTCCGAACCGGTCGGCTGAAACAGCAACAACATTTTTTACCATGGAAGCGAAAACACTTGCGGGCCTCATCCAGAACATCATTGCAGCAGCAGAGAAACGAGTCCCGGAATATCTGGCGATTGACGAGGACCGGAATAACAACAACGGCAATTGCGCCATTTGCATCGTGGACGCTGCCGGAGGGGTGCATGGGAAATTGTTCGGCACCGACAAAATCCGGCAGCGACAGTCCTTTCGCATCGCCTGGATCAAGGCGAGCCAGGTCTGGATCACCGGTCTCAAGACGGGCGAGTATGAGACCCTGGTATACGCCGGTAAAATCGACGAGGGCAAGTTCGGCATCAGCCGACCCGACTTCATCGGTTGGGAAGGCGGACAGCCAATCGTCGTGGACGGGCAAACGACATTGTCCGTCGGTTTCAGTGGCTTTCGCGGCACCAGCGACCTGGAGATCGTCCAAAAAGCCGTCGCCGACGTGACGGGCCGGAAGTAAATTCTGACAATTCTGTCGGGATTGATTTCGGGCAAACTTCCCGTCCCGTTTCTCGCGGCTTGTTCCCGCCCGATCCTCTGCTACTCTTCACGTTCTGACATGTCCACCATCCTGACCGCCACTGAAATCACCGTGTCCTACGGTGACCGCACGGTGCTCGACCACGCGACACTGGCCCTCGACGAGGGCGACCGCATCGGGCTGGTCGGGCGCAACGGCTGCGGGAAGACGACCTTCCTCCGCATCCTCGCCGGGCTGCAAGCGCCAGACAGCGGCGACGTCACCCGGCGGCGCGAACTCGTGATCAGCTACCTGCCGCAGGATTTCATGCTCGATCCGGCGAAGAACGCGCTTGAGAACATCCGCGACGGCGCGAAGCCGGTGCTCGATTTGATTGCGGAGTTTGAATCGCTGCCGCATGACTCGAAACGCCACGAGCACCTGGAACATCGCATCGCCGCGCTGGAAGGCTGGACGCTGGACCGGCGTATCGAGACCGCGATGTCGCACCTCAACTGCCCCGCCGGCGACCGGCGCATTGACACGCTGTCCGGCGGCGAGAAGCGGCGCGTGGCGATGTGCCGCGCCCTGGTCTCGGACCCCGACCTGCTGATCCTAGACGAACCGACGAACCATCTGGACCCGGAATCCATCGAATGGGTCGCGGAATTTCTGGACGAGTTTCACGGTTCATTTCTCGTGGTGACCCATGACCGCTATTTCCTCGACCGGGTGGCGAAGCGCATGGTGGAGCTGTCCGATGGCCGGTTCTTCTCGCACGCCGGCAACTACACCGATTACCTGCTGGACAAGGCCGAGCGCCAGGCGGCCGATGCCACCATCGAGCACAAGCGCCAGATGTTCCTGAAAAAAGAACTGGCCTGGGTGCGCCAGGGTCCGCGGGCGCAGCGCAGCAAGCAGAAGAACCGGTTCGAGCGTTATTACGAAACCGCCGCGCAGGACGGGCCGCTGATTGAGGAGGACGTCGAGCTTTGCATCCCGCCGCCGCCGCAACTGGGCAATCGCGTCGTCGAGTTGAACAATCTCGGCATGGACCTCGGCGGGCGCACGCTGTTTCGCGGATTCAATTTCACCTTCGAGAACGGCCAGCGCATTGGCGTGGCCGGGCGGAACGGCCTGGGTAAAACCACGCTGCTCAAGATCATCATCGGCCAGCTCGCGCCCACACAGGGCACGGTAAAGACCGGCCAGCTCACGAAGTTCAACTACGTGGACCAGGGCCGGATTCAATTGCGCGAGGAACGCACCGCATTGGAGGAGGTCAGCGACGGCACGGAATTTGTCATCTTCGGCGATGGCCAGATTTCGCTGCGCTCGTATCTCAAGCGGTTTCTCTTCGCCGACGATCGCATCACGACGCAGGTGAAACACCTCAGCGGCGGCGAACGCAGCCGGCTGTTGCTCGCGAGAATCCTGAAAAACGGCGGCAACTTCCTCATCCTCGACGAACCGACCAACGATCTCGACCTGCCGACGTTGCGGGTGCTGGAGGAGGCGCTGATTGCTTTTCCCGGCACCGTGCTGGTGGTGAGCCACGATCGCTATTTCCTGAACCGCGTCTGCACCGACGTGCTGGCGTTCGAGGGCGACGGCAAAATCCATCACAGCGTCGGCGACTACGATTATTACCTGGAGAAGAAGCAAAAGCAGGTCGTAGCGGCGTCTTGGCAGAGCGCCGCCATAATCGCCACAAACAAATCAGCGGCGCTCTCCCGAGTCGCCGCTACGAAGACACCGAATCCAACGAAACCCCGCAAACTTTCCTTCAAGGAACTGCGCGAATTGGAAGGCATGGAAGCGCAAATCCACGCCGTGGATGCGGAAATTGCCCGCATTGAAGCCCTGTTCGCCTCGCCGGATTTTCACCGCACACACGCCACGCAAACCACTCAGCTCACCGCCGACCTCGCCGCCGCAAAGGAAAACCTCGCGAAGCTCTACGCGCGCTGGGAAGAGTTAGAGAAAATCAAGGCGACGGCGGGCGAAGTCTGATCACAAAACCAAAACGGCAAGCATCCAGGCCAGCCTGTAATTAAACACTTGACCGGAGTGTTAGTTTATTGTATTTTCTGTAAAAACAGAAATGAAACCAAACCCCATCATTGAAAAGTTAGTGCTGCATTGGGGGGAAATGGGCGCGCGCTGGGGCATCAGCCGTATGGTGGCACAGATTCACGCCTTGCTTTACTTTTCGTCCAAGCCGATGGTGGCGGATGAAATTGTGGAAGCACTGGGCGTTGCTCGTTCCCACGTGAGCAACAGCCTCAAAGAACTGCAATCGTGGGGCGTCGTCAAGGTGATTCATGTCATGGGCGATCGCCGCGAACACTTCCAATCCATCAGAGATGTATGGCAATTATTTGAGATTCTCTTGGATGAGCGCAAGCGGCGTGAAGTGGATCCTACTCTTAAAACACTTCGCGAAACCCAAGCACTGTTAAACGACGGTGCGAAAGTTGACTCGCACACCGCCGGCCGAATCAAGGAAATGCTGGAGTTTTTTGAGCAAATGGACGGCTGGTTTGGCGAAGTCCGGCGGATGCCGCTGGCATCGCGAGTAAAACTGGTCAAATGGGCGTCCAAACTTCGCGGCTGGCTGGGTTAATTTTTTGAATCCACTTTTCTCAAAAAACAAAAAAAACAAAAATGAGGTATGAAAAGCAGGATTCACGCAGTAACCGGTGCGTTTGGCTATTCCGGCCGTTACATCGCAACCCGCTTGTTGGAACAGGGCGAAACTGTCATAACGCTAACCAACTCGATGAACCGGGCGAATCCGTTCGGGGGCAAAATCCGCGCGTATCCGCTCGCGTTTGCCGAGCCGGGCAAACTGGCGGCGGCGCTGGCCGGAGTGGACGTACTCTACAACACTTACTGGGTTCGCTTCAATCACCGGACCTTCACCCATGCACAGGCAGTGGAAAACACGCTGACGCTGTTCGAAGCGGCACGGCGAGCGGGAGTTCGGCGTGTGGTTCATGTCAGCATCACCAATCCGTCGGAGGCTTCGCCGTTGGAATACTTTTCCGGCAAAGCGCAATTAGAGCGAGCGCTGCAAGCCAGCGGTCTTTCCCATGCAATTCTGCGACCAACCGTGCTGTTCGGCCGGGAGGACATACTTATCAACAACATTGCTTGGGCGCTGAGGCGGTTTCCGTTTTTTGCAGTTTTCGGCGACGGCGCATATCGGCTTCAACCCGTTCATGTGGATGATCTGGCGGACTTGGCGGTGACAGAGGGAACGCGGACTGAAAATGCCGTCATTAACGCCATCGGTCCCGAGACATTTGCTTATCGAGATTTGGTTCAAGCCGTTGGCACGGCGATTGGGCAGCCTCGGCCCTTGGTAAATGTGTCGCCGGGTATGGGATGTTTCTTTGGAAAACTGCTGGGTATGTTCATGCACGACACATTCATCACTCGCGAGGAAATCCGCGGGCTGATGAACGAGTTGCTTTATGTCACGACGCCACCGACCGGCAAAACGCCGTTGACGACTTGGATGCAGAAAAATGCCGCCACGTTGGGTCTGCGATACGCCAGTGAACTCAATCGCCGGCGTAACCGGCAATCGCCGTATTTCCGAGAGTGAGCAAGCTCCTGCTTTCCATTGTTATTGCAGCTTCGTAAAGTAGGCGGACTGTGCCGGCCACGTTATATGATCTGATTCCGCGGGAGGAGAAACCCGGCAATGATGTCTTGCTGGGGCGCTTTCTGGATTATGTGGAGGGACGGCGCCTGAAACTGTATCCCGCCCAGGAATCAGCCATCCTGGAGCTGTTCGAGGAGAAGAATGTCGTCCTGAACACGCCCACCGGGTCGGGCAAATCGCTCGTGGCCACCGCGCTGCATTTCCAGGCCATCGCCAAGGGCCGGCGCTCCATTTACACCTGCCCGATCAAGGCGCTGGTGAATGAAAAGTTCATGGCCCTCTGCCGCGAGTTCGGCCCCGACAACGTCGGCCTCAGCACCGGCGACGCTTCGGTCAATCGTGACGCGCCCATCCTTTGCTGCACCGCCGAGATTCTCGCCAACATCGCGCTGCGCGAAGGGGCGGCGGCCCACGTGCAGGAGGTTGTCATGGACGAATTCCATTATTACGCCGATCGCGAACGCGGCGTAGCGTGGCAGGTTCCATTGTTGACGCTGCCGCAGACGCGGTTTCTCCTGATGTCCGCGACGCTGGGCGACACGACGTTTTTCGAGGAGGAACTCACCCGGCTCAACGGACGGCCGACGATGGCCGTTTCGTCCACGGACCGGCCGGTGCCGCTGGAGCATGCGTATTCGGAATTGCCGCTGGCCAAGACGCTGGAAAGTCTCGTCGCGGACCGCAAAGCGCCGGTTTATGTGGTCCATTTCACGCAACTGGAGGCGGCGCAGAGCGCGCAGGATTTCACGAGCATCAACGTCTGTACCCGCGAGGAAAAGGCCGCGCTGGCCAATGCGGTCGAAGGATTCAAGTTCAGCAGCCCGTACGGTCCCGATATTAAAAAATGGCTGCGGCACGGCATCGGGTTGCATCATGCCGGGTTGCTGCCGAAGTATCGCGTGTTGATCGAGCAACTCGCGCAGAAGGGTTTGCTGAAAGTCATCTGTGGCACGGACACGCTCGGGGTGGGCATCAACGTGCCGATCCGCACCGTGCTGTTCACGCGGCTGTGCAAGTACGACGGCCAAAAGACCGGCATCCTGAGCGCGCGCGACTTTCACCAGATTGCCGGCCGCGCCGGCCGCAAGGGTTTTGACGATCGTGGCTGGGTGGTGGTGCAGGCGCCGGAGCATGTGATCGAGAATTTGAAGCTCGCCGAAAAATCCGCGCGCGATGGCAAGAAAACCGTGAAACGACAGCCGCCGGAAAAGAATTTTGTGAACTGGGACAAGAACACGTTTCTACGACTGATCGCCGCGCCGCCCGAACGCCTGACCTCGCGTTTCCAGGTGACGCATGGGATGCTGCTGAACGTGCTGAGCCGCAATGGCGATGGATGCAAGGCGATGCAACAGCTCATTGCGCGCTGTCACGAAACGCCGCGGCAGAAGCAGGCGCACATCAAACGCGCCTGGCAGTTGTTCCGCTCGCTGCTGGACCGGAAGATTGTGGAATTTATTAATCCCGGCAGGGCCGAGCTGCCGCTCGGCCAGGACGCGCAGCAGCGCGTCCCTACCGTCCAAAAGATTCGCGTGAACATCGAGTTGCAGGAGGATTTCTCGATGGACCAGGCGCTGTCGCTCTATCTGCTCGACACGATTCCGCTGGTGGATCCGCAGCAGCCGGATTACGCGCTTGTCCT
>Ga0181522_10001058_pt1 | contig 17555 bp, 16 predicted proteins | sample PEATcosm2014_Bin_27_FD_121103 | JGI IMG/M metagenome (GOLD analysis project Ga0181522, IMG submission 121103) | Peatland microbial communities from MTU Mesocosm Facility, Houghton, MI, USA - PEATcosm2014_Bin05_10_metaG | ecosystem: Environmental > Terrestrial > Soil > Wetlands > Peat | place... | reverse complement strand
TACTTGACGCAGAGGAATGCCCGCTTCCTCCATGATGCCGACGTGCTCTCCGAGATCCATGAGGTAGCGTGAGTTCGGCGGCAGTCGAGTCACGATACGCTCGACGGAGGAATCCAAGGTATGGCGGATTTGCCAGTTCCTCTGCGCCTCCTTCAGGCATAGCGGTTCCGCCTTCCACACCGATGCGTAACTGGCCACTACCAGGGCCAGCATGGCCGCCACCAATTTCCCTCCGTGTCTCCCGGTCGCACCGGCGAGGAAAGCGGCAGCCGCGATTACTCCGGCCGAAACAGACAACATGGGCAGCAGCTGTAGTCCATACCGCTGGTTAAAGGTTGCGAATGGCCACCAGGTGTAGACATGAATCGGCACGGAGCCGTATGCGACGGAATACGCATAGAATGGCAGCGGAACGCACAACAACAGAAGTGCTGCCGACTGCGCACGCAATCTCCAGACTGCAATTGCAAGAGCAACCAGAGCTGCCCCCAGCCAGAAGCGACCCCAGCTATCGACCGCCATATTCAGTTGCGCTGACTTCAGGAAATAAATGGCCGCTACCGAGGCATGGTGCAGCGCGGGATTCGGTGCACCCACCCGCTGCTCAATCGCCCTGGCGGAGAAGGGGCCGTTCGCGAACTCCAATGCGTTCCCATAAATTGCCTTGTTGTAGGCCAGCCACAGAATAGGCGCTGCCGCTATGAACAAGAGGAATTTCATCACCACGCGCCTGAGGTCGCGATTCTGCCGTTGCCGTAGGGCGATGACTCCGACCCACACTCCAATCGCTCCCGCCAGAAACCAACCGTCGTAACGCGTGAGTTCTGCGCCGGCCAGACACCCGGCGCATCGCATGAGCGGCTGGTAAGTCCTCGGGACCGGATCACCGTCTTTCGTTCTTCGCGTACTTGCAAACTCCGCGAAATACACGACCGCCCAGATGAACAGCGCCAGATAGAGGGGTTCCGTCATGGCCGTGGCCTGCATATAGATCAGGTTCGGATTCGCACCATAAGCGACCGCCGCGACCCACGCGCCGACGACTGCGCCCGGTTTCGTACTGGGAGAGGCCTCCAGCATGCCGCGTTCCAGGCGGAATATTCCGATCACCGCGAACACGTAGGCAATCATCGAGGGAATCGACCCGCCGGCGCCGTTTTGCCAGAGCGAGTGGAAGAAAATGAAAGGGATCATCAGCAGATGAGGCAGGGGCAACCAGACTGTCCCCACCTGCAGCAGGCCCGGAGTCAGGGAATCGAAAACTCGACGCGCAATGTTGATGTGTGCGACTGCGTCGCCGTAGAGCAGAAGATCGCTGTGGCGGAAATAATAAAAAAATGAAAACAGTGAAACCAGCGCGGAGATGCCGGCCACTCGGGCTACGTTGAGGTCCGGAAGTTCAGTTGTCTTTTCGGCTCTGCGCGGTGACATGGATCAGTCGAGATGAGTAAGTTCGCGAAAAATCTGAAAACGCGCGTCGATTTCTTCGCGGTTTAGATTCTGCAGCCGCTCGGTGCCGAACCGTTCTACCGCAAATGATCCCATGACTCCGCCATAAAACAGGGCACGCTTCAGTACCTCGCGATTGATTTCGCCTTGAGAAGCTATGTAGCCCATGAAGCCGCCGGCAAAAGAATCGCCGGCCCCGGTTGGATCCTTCACTTCATCAATCGGCAGCGCAGGCGCGCGAAAGGGATGCGATCCGATGCCGAATGCTCCCTCGCGAAAAAAGATAGTGGATCCGTATTCGCCATGTTTCACCACCAGCGCGCTTGGGCCCATGGCGATCACTTTTGTCGCCGCACGAAGAAGATTCTTTTCGTTGGCCAGCATTTTAGTCTCGGTGTCATTGATCAGAAGAATATTTACCAGCTTTAACGTTTCCGCCAATTCCTTGGGCGTACCCTTGATCCAAAAATTCATGGTGTCGCCGCCAGTGAGGCGGACGCCATCCATCTCCAAGCGTACTGCGGTTTGCAGCGTCGGATGAATGTTCGCGAGGAAGAGGAATTGCGTATCCGAATATTCTTTCGGGATGCGCGGCTGGAATTTCTCGAAGACGTTGAGTTCTGTGAAGTCGGTCTTTGCTTCGTTCAGGTTGTCGAGATACTGTCCGCCCCAGCGGAAGGTTTTTCCTTCGCTTCGCTGGATGCCGCGTGTGTCTATGCCGCGCTTTTTCAGGACGGCCTCGTTTTCGGAAGTGAAGTCGTCGCCGACAACCGCTACCACTCGCACTTCAGAAAAGTAACTCGCGGCTAGCGCAAAATAAGTCGCTGCCCCTCCGAGAATGTCGCTCACCCGGCCGGATGGCGTGACGATCGTGTCAAAGGCAACCGAACCAACCACGAGAATGCTCATGAGTCTCCGTAGGTTTGTCGTCGAGTGATGGTCGTTCGCCCTGGGCCTTCCCTGCGCCAAGTTGCGAGCGCTCGCTCAACGACTATTTCAGGTACTTTCCCAAGATCAATTGCAGTTTCTCTTTTGTGGCCGACGGAATCTTCGCGGGATCGGTCATAATCGCGTGCGCCAGCGCAGTTCCACACTTGCAGTTGCGCGCCTCGGGCATTGCGGCCACGGTAGCCTTCACCACGCTCGCAGCATTCTCTGCATTCTTTACCAGCACGGAAACAACCTGTTCGACGGTTACGGAATCGTGATGCGGATGCCAGCAGTCGTAATCAGTGACCATGGCGATGGTCACGTAGCAAATCTCCGCCTCGCGCGCCAGTTTGGCTTCCTGCAGGTTGGTCATGCCGATGACGTCCGCTCCCCAGCTGCGATATACGTTCGACTCAGCCCTGGTTGAAAACTGCGGACCCTCCATGCAGATGTAGGTTCCGCCCAGCTTTGCAGATACGCCTGCAGACTGGCACGCACCTCGTACCACTTTCGCCATCTCTCCACAAACAGGATCGCCGAAACCAACATGCGCCACAATTCCGTCACCGAAAAAAGTGTCGACGCGGTGCCGGGTGCGGTCGAAAAACTGGTCGGGTATGACAAAATCGAGCGGCTTGTGCTCCTCCTTCAGCGAGCCTACAGCCGAAACCGAAATGATGCGTTCCACCCCCAGCCGTTTAAAGCCGTAAATATTGGCACGGAAATTCAGTTCACTTGGCAGCAGCCTGTGGCCACGGGCATGGCGGGCGAGAAACGCCACCTTGTGGCCTTCGAGCGTTCCCAAAATATAGGCATCGGAGGGATCTCCGAAGGGAGTCTGTTGCCGCACCTCCTCCGGCTCGCTGAAACCGGGCATGTGGTACAGACCGCTGCCCCCGATAATGCCAATTTCTGCCTGCTGCAAATGCGCTCCTGACGGGGATGGAGATGACCGCGGAATGCCGATTATACAAGAGGCCGAACTACGGCTTGGCCGGGGCGACTTTGTCCTCCGGCCAGAAATCTGTCTCGACTTTTTTCGTGGTGTCATCATCGAGACCTTCGCTGATCAGCACCGTGTCGCCGCGGACTTCTATTAGAACCACGCCCTCTTCGGTTAGCCACGCGTGGCGACCGCGTAGCGTTCTCCAGGATTCTGCCGGGGGGGCGTCTTCGACGACCTTGCCGTCGGCTCCGAGGCCCTGCCGCTTCTGATAGCGCTTCGCCAATGATTTTGCGTACACGGCAGCAAATTCTGCGGCCTTTGCCGGAGTCGACCAGCGGGAGATGTAAACCAGGGCTAGCGATGCGGATGTGTCCGCCTTCGATCTTCCGGCAAAATAGTAGCCGCCGCGCCATTCCGGGTAAATTGCCGCGGCCGCATCGCGTCCGGCATATTGCTCGACCAACACATCTACGTCAAACTCACCCATCGCGCCGATATCGAAGGCGTCGTAGGCTTTGAGGTCCGTATCCATATCGATCAACTTCAATGGTGGCAAGGTTTCGTGTGAAAGGTAGGTCTCGGGCTCCATGATCTCGCGCGTCGTTTTCGGCGGTTCCTTGAATGCTCCCGCGTAGGCCAGTTCCTTCCCCCCGCCCCGAAGCAGCGCGACGGTAAAGTCGAGTCCATAGCGGTAGGGGAAGGTCAACTCCTCTTTCAGAAAGATGGGGGCGTCGCGAAAAGTGGGAGAATCAGCAGCGCCAACCAACATACCTTGTTTGAGAGCTTCCACGATCTGGGGCGAATCAAGCAGCGTCTTGCCGGTAGGCGCGAGCGAATAGTCGAGCAGCACGACCATCGCCTGGCCCTCGATCACCGCCTGCCGCGCCTCACTTTCCTCGTCATCCTTGATATCGGCAGGACTGGGATCACCCTTCTTATTGTCCGGAGGATCGGCCTCCTTCATCCATTTCTCGATGCCAAAGGATTGGTCCTGGAGCGCGTGCGTGAGTTCGTGCGCCAGAACCGGCTTCTGCGAATCTACATCCAGCCAGTTCAGCAGATATACGGTTTTAGTTTTCGGATCATAATATCCGGCGACCTGCTCCCGGAGCATCGCGACCAGAAAACTGGGCAGGTCGAAGTTCCTTGGCAGCAAGCCGAACTTCTTCAGCACCGCCGAAGACCTCTCCAGCCGCTTCGCGTCTTTATCGTCCTTGATGCTCTTCTGGATGTACGACTGCACCTCGTCGCGATTGGCGAGCTTCCGCTTCACCTCACGTTTGATGGGCAAGTCCGTGTCCTGGCTGGCAAAGCGCAAAATTTCATCTACCGAGCGAAACAATTCCTTCGCCTCTTTGGAAGACATGGTGCTTTCTTGTGTGGCACGGCCGTTTTCGCCCGCGGGAGTCTGATCCTGCGATGTCGATGCACCAGCGCTCGCACCTTGCGCCCAAACCGAGCCTGCCAGCAACAGCATGAGCAGGGCCAGTTGCGAAAAATACCAGCGAAATTTCAGCACAACCACTTTGACATTCTCCATTCCTATCGAGTTTATACTGTCGCATGGCCGTTAATCTCTGGAGCCGACCCGAGCATGCCCTCGAGTATCTGGGACGAGCCGACTCGATTCCGCATCGCGCCGAAGGCGAATCGGCGCTGCTCGAGTTCATTCCTCGTTCGACGCGGCGCATGCTCGATCTGGGTACGGGAGACGGCCGCCTGCTAGCGCTCGTGAAATCTCAGCATTCGAACGCCGAAGCAGTCGCAATCGACTTTTCTCCGGCGATGATCGAAGCGGTTAAGAAGCGCTTTGCAAGCGATGTTTCCGTTGCCGTGGTAACCCACAACCTCGACCATCCCCTGCCCGAGCTTGGCCGGTTTGATGCAGTAATCTCCAGTTTCGCAATCCACCATCTCGCCGACGAGCGCAAGCGCGCACTGTACGGTGAAATATTTGGGCTGTTGGACGCCGGAGGAGTTTTTTGCAATCTGGAACACGTCGCTTCAGCCACTCCGAGACTCCATGAAGAATTCCTGCGCGAGATCGACAAAACCCCCGAGACCGAAGATCCCTCAAACAAGCTCTTCGATCTGGCGACGCAATTGAGCTGGCTGCTCGAAATCGGATTCGTTGACGTCGACTGTCATTGGAAGTGGCGGGAGCTGGCACTGCTGGCGGGAAGGCGGGAGTAACGGAGCTCCAGAATATCCTCATGGGATGGGGTGACGGGCTGTACGCCGTCCCGGGCAGACGCGCCAGATCGGAGAGGGGCACAGGGTCAGCCGCGCGATACTCTCTCTGCGACCCACTCCCCCGCCTCGCTCGTCCCGAGCGTCCCGCCAATATCACCCGTAATCTTTTTCTGCCTTACCGCTCCGAGCACGGCCGCCTCGATCATTTGCGCCTCGACGTTCATCCCCAAATACGCCAGCATCATCGCCGCCGTCAGAATCGCGCCAAACGGATTCGCAACGTTCTTCCCCGCGATTGGAGGGGCTGACCCATGCACCGGCTCAAACATCGAAGTGTGCCCGGGGCGCAGATTGCCGCTCGCGGCCATACCCAAACCACCCTGCAGACCCGCGGCCAAATCGGTGATTATGTCGCCAAACATATTATTCGCGACGATGACATCGAAGCTCCGCGGATCGCGAACCATCTGCATGCACAGAGCATCGACGTACATGTGCTGCGTCTCGATTTTTGAATACTCGGCCGCCACTTCTTTGAACACGCGTTGCCACAGGCCGCCGGCATGGGTCATGGCATTCGACTTGTCGCACATCAGAACCCGACCTCGCGGCGAGCCATCCAGCTTCTTGTTATTCGCGCAATAGTCGAAGGCATAACGGACAACGCGCTCGACACCCTTGCGCGTGTTGATGTCTTCCTGAATCGCGATTTCATCAACCGTTCCCTTCTTGAACACTCCTCCGAGATCGCCGTAAACCCCCTCTGTGTTTTCGCGAATTACCACGAAATCAAGATCCTCAGGCTCGATATTTTTGAGCGGGCACAGTGACGCATCGAGCAAACGCACCGGCCGGACGTTCGCGTAGAGGTCCATCTGGCAGCGCATGCCCAGCAAAATCTCTTTTGCATGAATATTCGAAGGCACGCGGGGATCGCCAAAGGCCCCGACCAGGATGGCTTCGAAGTCGCGGGCCAAAGACGCAAACCCGTCGGGCGGTATTGTGACTGAGTCGGCGAGATAGCGATCGGCGCCCCAATCCAGATAGGTGAATGCCAAATCCGCACCGGTAGCCTGCAGCACGTGTACCGCTTGCGGGATAACTTCCTTCCCGATGCCATCGCCCGGTATGATGGCAATTTTCCTTTTTTCGTTCACGCGAATGAAGATAGCAGAATACCGGCGGGAAAATGGCTTTGATCCACTGGATCACGCGGGATCACGGCCTCTGCGCATTGGAGCCGGACAGTCTTCGCTATAATCAAATAGATACGCATGAGCACCGCATTGCATCATGATTCAGCCAGGTCGTCGGTCACGAACTCGGGAAACACTCGCGACGAGTTCCGGGCTTTGCTCTCGGCGTGCGGTCTTTACGACCTGAGTTTGAGGGCGAAAATCGCCGTGACTGGCGGCGACCGCGTCCGCTGGCTGAATGGCATGGTCTCGAACAATGTGCGCGACCTGACGCCCGGCCATGGCGTCTACGCCTTCATGCTCAACTCCCAGGGCCGCATTCAGGCGGACCTTTATGCCTTTCAGCGCGGAGATTCTCTGCTCATCGATACCGAAGGCGCGCAACGGGAAAAGGTTCTGCAGATATTCGATCGCTACATCATTGCGGACGACGTCGAGATTGCCGACATCAGTGACAAACTCACAGCGCTCGGCGTCTCCGGACCGAAAGCGCGCGACGTGCTCCGCAAGGCCGGTATCCAGTTTCCTGATCTGGCGCCATTGGAGTTCCGCTCTCCGCTATGTGATTGCGCTTGTGGCTGTCTAGAGTGCGTGGTCCTGAGAGGCGACGATTCCGAGGGAGCGTCTTACGAAATCTGGTTGGCTCCGGACAAACTGAAATCCACCTGGGAAGCCTTAGTGGCCGCGGGCGCCATGGCGGTGGGAGCTGAAGCGTTAGAGCTTAAGCGAATCAGGTACGGAATCCCGCGTTACGGCGTGGACATACGGGAGCGAGATTTGCCACAGGAAACGGGCCAGGCGCGTGCCCTGAGTTTCACGAAAGGTTGCTATCTCGGGCAGGAGATCGTCGAGCGCATACGCTCGCGCGGTGCGGTGCATCGGCAGTTCGGAGCTTTTCTGCCTGAAGGCGAATTGCCCGAGGCGGGGACGAAAATTCTGGCCGTCGACGAAGGTGATACACAGGACAAGGAAGTGGGCGAAATTACCAGCGGCGCAATTTTGCCTCTGGCTGAGGGAGATCGGCCGGTGGCGCTCGGTTATCTGCGGCGCGAGGCCGCTCGAAAACACTTGCGTGCTGGGACCGCGACTTTGAATCCGGCGTCTCTGCCGATCATCTGAGTCTCAACAGATTCGAACAACCTGAACTTCCGGAAAATAGGTAATGACATGGCACAAAAAAGAAAAGAAGAAAGCGAATTTAAAGTAAGCGATCGGCGTTTGTTTACCTCCGAAGGCGAACTCCGCGAAGCTACCGAAGAACAATCAGGTTCTCAGGTCGCAGCAGCGACTGCAACCGCGACCGCGGCTCCACCGGCGCCCGCACCTCCACAAGCTGCGCCTGCGCCAGCATCAACAGCGCCTACGGCGCCTTCACCAGAATCGGAGGTCCCTGAGCCGCCGAGCGCCGCCGAGCAGCAGACGCAGCACGATGCATATAAAAAGTCGTCGCGTGATCTGGACACGCACGTCGAACTCAGCGGACACTCGGTAAAAGAACTCGAAATGAGTTTTGAGCGCTTCATGGCGTCTCTCTACATGACGGCCATGATGCAGCTTGGCCTGATGCACGAACAAGGCGGCCAGCCGGGTGTTGATCTCATCGGCGCTCGGCAGACCATCGATACCCTGGGCATGATCGCTGAGAAAACCAAGGGCAATCTCACCCCGAAGGAGCAGGGATTCCTGCAGAACTGCCTCTACGAACTGCGCATGGCCTATGTGGAAGTGACCAACGCTCTGGCGCACGCGCCGCAGACGCCCGGTCCCATCACAGGTACAAACGGCTGATGCAGGCGACCTTGACGGTCTTAGGGAGCGGCACATCGATGGGAGTGCCCACGATTGGCTGCGCCTGCGCCGTCTGCCGCTCGCTCGACCCGCGTGACCGCCGCACTCGTCCCTCGGTGCTCCTCAGCTACGGCGAGCGCCACGTGCTCATCGACACCACTCCCGATTTTCGCGAGCAGGCTCTTCGCGAACGGATCACGCAACTCGACGCCGTGCTCTACACTCACACTCACGCCGACCACATTCTCGGAATCGATGACCTGCGGCCGCTGACTTATCATCGTGCGTCGGGCAAGCTTCCTCTTTATGCCGCGCCGCGGGCTTGCGATTTTCTCCGCAACATGTTCCGCTATATTTTTGAACCAACCTACAAGTTTGGGGGGTTGCCACAGGTTGACCTGTATCCCATCGATGGCCTGGTTGAATTGTTTGGCGCACGCTTTGAACCGCTGACCATAATTCACGGCGAAGCGCCGATCCTTGGTTACCGTTTCGGATCGGCCGCCTACCTCACCGATCACAGCGAAGTCCCGGCTGAAACATTGGAAAAGCTGCGCGGTCTTGACATCCTTTTTCTCGATGCACTGCGTTACACGCCGCATCCAACGCACTCGACCATCGAGCAGTCGCTGAAGATTGTTAACGAGGTCAAGCCGAAGCGCGCATTTTTCACGCACATCTGCCACGATCTCGGGCACGCGGCAACCGATGCCGCGTTGCCTTCGGGAGTGCGCCTGGCGTTTGACGGTATGAAATTGGAGTTTGAAATTTGAATTCATCGCCGAGACGCCGAGAACACCGGGATTTTCCTGGAAAAAATCTCTCGGCCGACGCTGCGCTTCGGCGGTAGGACGATCCTCGAATGCTTACTGTGGACAAACCGGACGACGTTCCTCACGATTTCGGACCCACGATCGTCAGCGTGGGTAACTTCGATGGGGTGCATCGCGCGCACCGCTGCGTGCTTGACGAAATCGTGCGGCGGGCTGAGGCCGCTGCTGCGCGATCGATCGCCGTCACATTCGAGCCGCATCCTTCGCGCATACTGCGCCCTGATCATAATTTGACACTGCTGACTCCCCTTCCGGAAAAACTGCGCCTGCTCGAAACCACGGGCATTGATGCGGTATTGCTGCTTCCCTTCTCGCGCGATCTTTCGTTGATGACTCCTCATCAGTTTGCCCACGACATCCTGAAGAACCGGCTCGATGCCCGCGAGGTTCACGAAGGGTACAACTTCCGCTTCGGGCATAAAGCCGCGGGAGACATCAAACTTCTTCGCGAACTGGGACGCGAGATGGGATTTGAGGTGCATGATTATCCGGAGATGCGCTTGCGTGGAGAGCGTGTTTCGAGCAGTCACATCCGAAAGCTCGTTTCCGAAGGCCGCGTGAGCCGGGCACGATATTTGCTGGCGCGTCCCTTCAGCATTCTGTCCACCGCCGGCCGGGGACGCGGGTACGGATCGAAATATACCGTGCCTACGATTAACCTGGCTGGTTACGAAGAACTCGTTCCGAAAGACGGGGTCTATATCACTCGAACGAACGTTGGTAACGAATGTTTCGATTCGGTCACCAACATCGGAACTCGTCCGACCTTCGGCGCAGATTCGTTTGCCATTGAAACTCATTTGCTCGATTTTCATCCCTTGGAACTTTCAGCGGAAACAGAAGTCGAAATTCATTTTCTGAATCGGCTGCGCGATGAGATCAGATTTCCTTCGGTAGAAGCGCTGAAGGAGCAGATCGGTCGGGACGTGCGGAAGGCAGAGAAGTATTTACGGCGTCTGACCCTCCTCACTCGATCGGCTCTACCACGAACTTCTCACGATTAGCAGTCCGCTCTGGCAATTGAATCAGCACGATTGCAACCAGCACCAGAACGATGCCCGCCGTCTGCATCGGCCGCAATAACTCGCCGAGCACAAACGCCGCGATCACGATGCTGAAGACGGGCTCCAGGCAACTGGCAACCACGGCACGCGTTGGTTCCAAATACTGCAGTCCGGAGAAGTAGCAGTAAAAGGGAGCCAGTACCGAGACCAGAGAGAAGACCAACATGAATTCCCATTGCTGACGGTTATAGTGGGCCGCCATAATCTTCCATGGGGGATTTACGAAGATCCAGAACGTCGAGGCTGCAAGTAACACCCACAGAAGAACCTTCCAGCGATCGTATCGCGATAGCACGCTGTGTCCCCCGATGTTATAGAACGCGAAAGCCAATGCAGCAAGCAGCGCGGCTGGAACGCCTATCGGGTCCATGCGTAAGCCTCCCGAACCAATCAGGCCTACTGCCAAGGCGCAACCGAAGACCGCCACTCCCACCGCTGCACATCTGCGCAACGACGGCCTGCGCGTTTCGCGTACAGCCGTGTAGAGCAGCACCCACACCGGCGCTGTGTATTGCAGGATGATGGCCGTGGCCACGTTCGTTCGCTGAATGGCCAGATAGTAGAAATAGTTTGATAGCGCTATGCCGAGGATTCCCAGCAAGAAGAATTGCATCAGGTCTCGTCGGGGAACGCGCAACTCGGATGCGCCTCTTCCGACGAGCATTACCGGCAACAGCAACAATAGCGACAGGGTGGTGCGGCTCTGCGACAGGATCAGCGGGTCAATCGTTCCGGCTGATGCCCCGCCCAGTTGACGTCCGAGGAAGGCCGCGCGACCGAGGGTCGCAGAAATTCCCCACAGAAAGGCCGCGCTTGCGATGTAGAAATAACCCCGCAGCGGATGAGGAGCAGGCTTCACGGGATATGCTCGATGGTGTGGGTGATCTTCGCCGTCTTCTCGAGCATGGCAGAGACCGAGCAGTACTTTTCTTGTGAGAGCCGTACCGCGTCTTCCATCCCCTTTCGCGATACCTGTCCCCGAACGATGTAAGTCACCTGAATGGACGTATAGATTGCGGGATAACCGTCGGCTCTTTCGCCCGTGGCTCGCACTTCGAGACCTGTGAAAGCCTCGCGTTTCTTGCGGAGAATTCGAACGACGTCCGATGCCGTGCAGCCGCATAGGGCTAACAGCACTAACTCCATCGGACTATTCGCAGTCTTGTCGGTACCTGCGTCTACGACAAGGGCGTGACGCGATGTTGCCGCTCCGATAAATCGATCCTTGTCCGCCCAGTTGACTGACGCTTCAATCATCTTCCCCCTCCCCCTCAAACATGGCAGCGAACCGATCTTCGGGCATAGACCGCGCTCCCCAGCCGGCACGCACCCGAGCGGCGGCTTCCCGCAGTTATCGCCGGTTGTCGGTCACCGGCTCGGGATGAATCAAAACCCGGAACAGTTCTGGCGCGTCGTGCTTGAAGCGAAGCTCGAGCGATGTCTGAACATCGTGCACTCTGGATAGCGGCATGTCATCCGGTAATGTGCAGTGGCAGGAAACATACAGCCTTGTGCGCACCTTTTTGAACTGGAATTCGTGGACATCGATCACTTCCGGAAATTCTCTCACAATATTTTTCAGCCGCTGTTCCAATTCCGGCTCACGGACAATTTGCTCTCCTCGTTCGATCGTTGCCGGCTCACTTTCTATATGCGTGAGAATGGTCGCAATTTCCGGAACCTCGGCGCCCATCTCCGTTTCGAGACGAGTGACTTCATCGTGCGCCTGTTTCATGGTGAGTTGCTCGTCCAGTTCGAGATGCTGCTCAACATGCAGCAGGCCGTTGAGATCCTGTACGCTGACGTCGTGCACATTGAAGTTGTGGCGCGTGGCGACCGCACGAATACGGTCAAAAATATTCTCGGTGCGGCGGGCGCGTGGAACCGTGTGTACCATCACGTCGGCACCGGGCAGCACCTCGCGCACCTGCGATCTCACCGCATCGGATACCTGCTCGGACCGCTGGAAGGTGAAATTACGCTCCAGACCGACCGAAACATCCGCAAAGTATCGGCTTCCCGCTTTGCGAAACCGGACACGTTCGATTTCCAACACGCCGGCAACGGTCCTGATTCGATCCAATATTTCGCTGCGCACGCCGGGAGGCGCCGCATCGAGAAGCGCATCGACGGTTCTCCGCGCCAATCGCCAACTCACCGTAATGACTACGCCCGCCACAAATAGGGCCGCAATTGGATCGGCCAGACGCAGCCATCCAACCTGATAACGACCGCCCGCCCAAACCAGAGCGAGACCCAGGATCACCACGCCGCTCGACCAGATATCCGTTGAAAAGTGGAGGGCGTCAGCCTCCAGCGCCTGGCTGTCGTACTTCGTAGCAATGCGTCCGAGCGCTCGGGAGCGCCAGGCGTCGATTGTGATCGACAGCGCCATCACCAGGAACGCCGCCAGGTTTGGCTCGATCTCGACGCTGTGAAAAAATATCCGCTTCGCCGCTTCGTAGACGATCCAGAGGCAGGTCAGGAGCAGCAGGCCGGTTTCGGTAAAAGCGGAAACACTTTCAACCTTGCCGTGCCCGTATTGGTGATCGGCATCGGCCGGCTTATCGGAAACCCTTACAGAAAAAAATGTGATCAGCGCCGCAACCAGATCCAATCCCGAATGCGCAGCTTCGGACAAAATTCCGAGCGATCCGGTCGCGATTCCTACAATAATTTTTAGGCCAGTAATTGCAAAAGCGGCGAGCACGGAGTTGCCGGCGACGGCTCGTTTTTCACGCCGCATCGAGCCGGAACTGAAGGTTGCCGGGATTTCAGGCATAAGCGGATTATCGCCCCGGATTCGCCCGCCGCCAACCCGAACCTCGCTTGCTCAGTCGACAGAGGGACATGCTAGGATGACATACATCTGCAATTTTTCCCCGGAGGAAATTGATTCATGCGTTCCAAGTACCTCGCGTGCCTGCTGCTCGCAGGCTTGGCCTATGGGCAGGCCGTGCCTCCCGCTGCACCTGCCGCCGGAGCTAAAGCGGAGCCAAGCCCACCCACGGCGGCCACCAAAATCCCGGAAGTCAAAGTCGCGCCCGATGATGTCGTGATCACTTTGAAGGGGTTCTGCGCCGACTCCGCGCTCCAGGGCGACGCTTGCAAAACCACCATCACGCGCGCGCAATTTGACAAGCTTGCCGAAGCGCTGCAGCCAAACATGTCGCTGCCCATTCGGCGCACTCTCGGCACCAATTATGCGCGCATGCTGAAGATGAGCAAGGCGGCGGAAAAGCGTGGCCTTGACAAAGGTCCGAGATTCGAAGAGGTCATGTTCTTTGCACGCATGCAGATTCTTTCGCAAGAACTGGGTAAAGCCTTGCAAGAAGATGCTGGCAAGGTTAGCGACGAGGATATCGAGGCCTACTACAAAAAGAACGAACTTTCCTACGAGCAGGCAACCTTTGCGCGTATTTTCATTCCGCGCACGAAGCAGATCGTCAATCATCCCGCCCCACCAAACGAAACCGCCAAACCCGGCGCGACTCCTGCGGCAAACCCGGCCCCCACGCCGGAGCAGCAAAAAGCTGCCGAAGAAGCCATGACCAAAGTCGCGGATGACATCCGAACTCGCGCCGTCAAGGGTGAAGACCCTGACACGCTCGAAAAAGAGGCGTACGCCGATGCCGGATTACCGGGAAGCCCCATGTCGACGAAGATGGAAAAAGTGCGGCGCGCCACGCTTCCGGCAAACCACCTCGTGGTGATGGATCTGAAACCCGGCGACGTATCGGTGGTGATCTCCGATCCCAGCGGCGGCCACTATATTTATAAGATGATCAGCAAGGAAACCCTGCCGCTGGACGCGGTGAAAGCGGAGATTCGAAATACGATTTCGAGCCAACGCTACCGCGACAGCATGCAGGAATTTCAGGGCAATGTTGAGCTGAACGACGCATATTTCGGTCCTTCGAAACTTGCCATCCCGCCACGCCAAAGGGGAATGAGGCCGACTGATCAGCCGGTTGCAGATCCCGATTAAATGGAAACAGCAAAACCAGCCATCATCGTCACCGGCGCTTCGGGTAACCTGGGCCTGCGTCTCCTGCCGCAGCTCTCCGAGTACACGGTTGTCGGTGTCGATATTACGCCTCCAACTTACTCACCCATGGGCCGTTTTGTGCCTCTGGACTTGGGACGGGAAGAGTCAGCGCGGGAGCTCTTGCTGCTGATGCGCGAGGTGCAGCCGACGGCGGTCGTGCACCTGGCGTTTGTGATCGACCCTCAGCGCTCGGGAGTTCTGGATGTCGATCGCATGTGGCGAATCAATGTGGCCGGGACGGCCCGCGTGATGGAAGCGATCAGCGAAGCCAACCGGAATAGCGAAGCTCCCATCAAGCAGTTCATTTTCCCTAGCAGCGTGGCAGCGTATGGTTCGGACCTGCCCGCGCCGGTCACGGAAGACGCTCCGCTCGGCGGGCACACTCTGCCATATGCGATTCATAAAAAAGAAAGTGACCTGGTCGTGCAGCAGCGCGCGCCCGCTCTGCGCGGCTGTAGCGCCTTCATTTTGCGCCCCCATATTTTTGCCGGAGCGACTGTCGAGAATTATTTAATGGGAGCATTTCGCGGAACGCCAACCGGCAAGGGATCGCGCGCCGGCCACATGCGCCAATCGGCAAAACGGTTGCCGTGCATGTTGCCGTATGGCCAAAAGTATCTGGATAACAAAATTCAGTTTGTTCACGTCGACGACATGGCCCGGCTGATCGCATGGATGTTAAAGCGCGAACCGGAAGCACAGCGTTTAACCATATTGAACGTTGCCGGACGCGGCGATCCTTTAACCTTTGCCCAATGCATCGAGCTGGCGCACGCCAAATTGTTGCGCGTCCCCGGAGAGTGGAGCATGCGCCGGGTTCTGCAGTTGTTGTGGGACTGGAAGATCTCGGCCATTCCCCCGGATGCGGTGCCTTACATGACTGGACAGTACATCATGAACACCGATCGGCTAAGGAAATTTCTGGGCGATGACTACTCCCGCGTGATCGAGAAAACCAACGTAGAAGCATTCGCCGATTCGTTCCCCAAACATTCCTCCCAACTGTAAAAGACGAAAGCGAATGAGGCCAGCCTCGTGATTCGAACGGACCGGGATATGGGCCGTACCAAACCTGCGGGTAGACAGTTGTTGGCCTATTTGTCAGCGTAATGCTCAGCCCCAAGAAAATGTAGTGAGACGTACGGCGTATCACCCACCACCCAGCTGTCGTGACCAGGAGGTCCGGGTGGAATATAAAAAAGGTTGCCGGCGCTGAGTTCGTGGATCGTGCCATCTTCCATGGCGGCCGTCGCACAGCCGGAGAGCACAAGTCCGACGTGCTCGACGTTGCAGCGCGACGCACCCACAGCGGGGCCGACGTGAATCGACCACTTCCATCCGGGCTTGTACGTGGCGCGTCCGATGGTCATGCCTCCGATGCGAACAATTTCAAATTTTCCCTTTTCGAACGTGCTTATCTCGTCCGGCTCTTCGAAACGCTTCAGGACTGTCCCAAGCATCGCTATGTCCTCGCGGCACGCTATCGATCATGCCAATTCAAATTGGAATCCCGGCAATTTTCGGCGACTCGGTCGTTAAACATGTTTCACTCCCCGATACAGTCCGGCGATGCCAAATGTGTAAGGAGTCCAGGAAGCCTCGCGAAACCCCGCCTGGCGCATCCGGACAAGCATCTCATCGGGGGCCGGAAAGCGCTCGACCGACGCCGGCAAGTACGCATACGGACCTCGCACTCCAGAGAGCATCGTCCCGATGAAGGGAAGAACTTTTTTGAAATAGACGCGGTATCCTCTCCCGATTAAACCGCCTGGCTCTCCGAAGTCGAGGATGCCACATTCTCCGCCTGGAGCGAGCACGCGCGCTATTTCACGCAAGCCAGCATCGTAGTCAGCCAGGTTTCGGAAGCCGAAGGCCGATGTCACAAGATCGAAATGTCCGTCGGGAAATGGCAGCCGTAGAGCATCTGCTTCGATCCAGCGTAGCGTTGTGCCTCTCCCCTTCGCTGCGGCGCGCTGCAACATGGCGTGAGAAAAATCCGCACCGAGAATCTGCAGGTTTTCCGAACCGGCGCGGCGGCGTAACGCGAAAGTCATGTCTCCGGTGCCGCAGCAAAGATCGAGCACGCGGGCATCAGGTCGGTTCAAAATCGTCTCGAACCTTCGTGCGGTGCGCCACCACCAGAAGCGATCGACGTTGAACGAAAGAACGTGATTCAGCAGGTCGTAGCGCGGCGCGATCGAGGTGAACATGTCGCGGACGGCCTCGGCTGCAGACTCGCGGTCGCTTGCGCCGGCGGGAGCCGCGCCCACAACACGTTGATCCAGTGGCTGATTCATAGGGTCTGTTGCCGATGAAGCATCGTCCTCCAGCCTGCGCTTCGAAATCGCTCTCGGGCTGGCGAGATGCCCGTTGCGCAACGTTTAATTCCGAGCCAGCTTTCTGATCTCGTCGATTGCTGCGCGGACCATTGCTTCCGGTACGTCGCTCGTGATCTCGACCTTACCGATCTCGCGCGGCAGAATAAAATGCACCATTCCCTGGAGCGTTTTCTTGTCGTGACGCAACCTCTTCAGAATGCTTGTCGTCTGCCAGTTCATGCGTGGCAGCTTGCCCAAGCCAAGCACCGCATTCCTGATGCGCCCTGCGGTGACGCTATCCAATTTGCCGGTGGAGAGGGCGATGTGCGTCGCTGCAATCATGCCCCATGCAACTGCCTCTCCGTGGAGCAATCGTGTGTAACCGGTCTCAGCCTCGAGCGCGTGTCCGATGGTGTGCCCAAAGTTGAGCACTTGGCGCAAGCCGCTTTCCCGTTCGTCGGCACTCACCACCGACGCCTTCAGGCGCACCGAATCGGCGATCACTTTCTCGAGTGCAGGCGGGTCGCGATCGAGAATTTCGCGATGACGTTCTTCAAACAGGCGGAACAATCCTCGATCGCCGATGACGCCGCACTTTAACGATTCATAGAGGCCGGCGCGATACTCGCGCGCCGGCAAGGTCTCGAGAACCGCCGGGTCAACGAGCACAGCTCGCGGCTGGTGAAACGTGCCGAGGAGATTCTTGCCGGACAAGAGATTCACGCCAGTCTTCCCGCCGATCGCCGCATCCACCTGCGCCAATACGGTCGTCGGGACCTGGATCACGTCC
>Ga0181522_10001056_pt1 | contig 17572 bp, 16 predicted proteins | sample PEATcosm2014_Bin_27_FD_121103 | JGI IMG/M metagenome (GOLD analysis project Ga0181522, IMG submission 121103) | Peatland microbial communities from MTU Mesocosm Facility, Houghton, MI, USA - PEATcosm2014_Bin05_10_metaG | ecosystem: Environmental > Terrestrial > Soil > Wetlands > Peat | place... | reverse complement strand
CGCTCGGCAAAGGTGAAAGCGGCCAGCTCGGCAGCCATCCGCCGCGCGCCGCGCAAGGCGGGGTTACTCCGCAGCAGCAACCGGCGGCGCCGGTTTCGCCGCCTCCGGCCGGCGCAACGACGCGCACGCCGCCGCGTGCCGGTCCCGTTCCGGCGGTGGCGCCGATGGCGCAGCCGGCCAAGCCCGAAGAACGGCAAGAAGAACGGCAAGAAGAGCGGCATGAGGAGCGGCGCGACGTGCATCCGCCGGCCAATACTCCGCCGCCGCCGCTGCAGACGGCGCCCAAGCAACCGGCTGTCGTGCAACCCGCGCCGCATCCGGCCCCACCGCCGCCACCGCCTCCGGCCGTGCATGTGCCACCGCCGCCTCCGCCGGTGCACGCGCCGCCGCCACCTCCGCCACCGGTGGTCCACGCGCCACCGCCACCGCCGCCAGCGGCCAGGCAGGCCGCGCCGCCACCCAAGCCGGCCGAGAAGCCCGCCGAAGCTCCGAAGTGACGCCGTAAGCGAGCGTTGCCAAAACAAAACGGGCGGCCGCATGGGCCGCCCGTATTCATGACCGATGGACAGGTCTTGGGCGCTAAGCGGCGAGCGCCGGCTCCGTCGCCGCAATCACATAGGATTTCAGCGGCGGGTAGCCGTTGAAGCCGACAGAGGAATACGTCGAGGTATAGGCCCCGGTCGCCTCGATCAGCACTTTGTCGCCGATCGCGAGCGTCACCGGCAGCGGGTAGGGCGTCTTCTCATACAAGACGTCCACCGAGTCGCAGGTCGGACCGGCCACGATGCAGGGTCCGCTCTCGTCGCGGTCCCTCCGGGTGCGGATCGGATAGCGGATCGATTCTCCGATCGTCTCGGCGAGGCCGTGAAACTTGCCGATGTCGAGATAGACCCAGCGGGTGTCGTCCTCCGGGCTGCGCTTGGCGATCAGCACCACCTCGGCCTCGATCACCCCGGCATTGCCGACCATGCCGCGGCCGGGCTCGATGATGGTTTCCGGGATGCGGTTGCCGAAATGGCGGCGCAGCGAGCGGAAAATCGCCTTGCCGTAGGATTCCAGCTTCGGCGTTTTGCGCACGTATTTGGCCGGGAAGCCACCGCCGAGATTGACGGTGGAGAGCATAATGCCGCGCTCGGCGCAGGTGCGGAACACAGCCGCGGTCGAGGCCAGAGCGCGGTCCCAGGCTTCGACATTGTGCTGCTGCGATCCGACGTGGAATGACAGGCCGTAGGCGATTAGGCCTGCTTTATGGGCGCGCTCCAGGATGTCAGCGGCGAATTCCGGCTCGCAGCCGAACTTGCGCGACAGCGGCCATTCGGCGCCGGTGCCGTCGCAGTGGATGCGGCAGATCACGCGGCTGCCGGGGGCGGCGCGGGCGATCTTGTCCACCTCCGCCTCGCAATCCACCGCGAATAGCGTGACGCCGAGCTTGAACGCGGCGGCGATCTCGCTCTCTTTCTTGATCGTGTTGCCGTAGGAAATGCGGTCCGGCGTGCAGCCGGTGGCGAGCACTTGCTGGGTTTCCGGCAGCGAGGCGACGTCGAAGGAGGAGCCGAGCCGGTTGAGCAGGCTCAGGATCTCCGGATGCGGATTGGCCTTGACCGCGTAGTACACCTTGGTGTCGGGCAGCGTCCGGGCGAAGGCGCCGTAATTGTCGCGCACGATGTCAAGGTCGAGCACCAGGCAGGGCCCTTCCTCTTTGCGGTTCTTGAGGAACTCGCGGATGCGATCTGTCATTGCTCGTGGACCTCCCCTCAGGTCAAAGCGCCAATGGTTGCCCGCCGTGCCGGAACAGCGCGATACGCCGCTGCATCCGGCTGCTTGCAACCGTCTGATGCCATGGTCTGGTTTGGGGATGGCCCCGCTCCGCGCCTGGCAAGATGGACAAGCCTCTTCGGACTCCGGCATTCACGCCGGTTACCAAAAAAGCCCGATCCGTCGTTGCTTTAAGCCGCGTACCCCGTTGAGCGCGGGGATCACCGGTTTCGCCTCCGGCTGCCGATCGCATGAGCTGGGAAGTGAGCTCACTTCCCGAGGCGGCTGTCCGGCCTCTTGTCCGGATGCCCACCGATCGACACACGGCCACAGGCACGTGCGAAAAAGGGCACTGACCGGAATAATCCAACTGTGACGAGAGTCAATAAATTTTCACGAAAGTGTCACACGCGTCCACCGAGTGGTGAATGCGCGCGCGCATTAGGTTCTGTTTTTGTTTGACGCTATGTCGGTCAGCGGACGAGGACGTTCTTGAACTGCCAGGGATCGCGCTTGTCGATTTCTTCCGGAAACAGACCGGGGCGGTCGGTCAGTGGCGTCCAGTCGGTATAGGCGCCGACCACGGGGCCGAGATAGGGCGTCTGCACCTCGAGGCAGCGGCGATAGTCCATTTCGTCGGCTTCCACGATGCCGGCGTTCGGGTTTTCCAGCGCCCAGACCATGCCGGCCAGCACCGCGGACGTGACCTGCAGGCCGGTGGCGTTCTGGTAGGGCGCGACGCGGCGCGTCTCCTCGATGGATAACTGCGAGCCGTACCAATAGGCGTTCTTTTTGTGGCCGTAGAGCAGAACGCCGAGCTCGTCGATGCCGCCGTCCGGGATCTCAGTCTCGTCCAGAATGTGGATGCTGGTCTGCCTTTTGCCGGCCTGGCCGAACAGCTCGTGCAGCGACAACACGGCATCGTTGCAGGGGTGGTAGGCGTAATGGCAGGTCGGCCGATACACGGCGGTCCGGCCTTTGCGAAGCGTGAAGTAGTCGGCGATCGAGATCGACTCGTTGTGGGTGACCAGGAAGCCATATTGCGCGCGCGCTGTCGGCGTCCATGACCGCACCCGCGTATTGGCGCCCGGCTGGTCCAGGTATATCGCGGCCTGGCAGCCCTTTTTGTGCTTGTGGCCATTTCCCGGCATCCATTTCTCGTGGGTGCCCCAGCCCAACTCCGCCGGCTGCATGCCCTCGGAGATGAAGCCCTCGACCGACCATGTGTTGACGAAGACATCCTGCGGCTTCGACCGCTTGCCGACCTGGGTGTCGCGCTCCGCGATATGAATACCTTTGACGCCCGCCCGCTTGGAGAGCTGGCCCCATTCCTCGCGCGTCCTCGGCTCCTTGAATTTCAGGCCCACATCCTTGGCGACGTTGAGCAGCGCCTGCTTGACGAACCAGGACACCATGCCCGGGTTGGCGCCGCAGCAGCTGACCGCAGTCGGCCCGCCCGGTTTCTTGCGGCGCGCGGCCAGCACGGATTCACGCAGCGCATAGTTCGAGCGCGCCTCCGGACCGAGTTCTGGATCGAAATAGAAACCCGGCCAAGGCTCGACCACGGTGTCGATGTAGAGCGCGCCAATCGAGCGACAGAACTCCATGAGATCGAGCGACGAGGTATCGACCGATACGTTGACGCAAAAGCCTTGGCCGCCGCCGGCCGTCAGCAACGGCGTCAGCAGCTTGCGGTAATTGGTCTTGGTGACCGCCTCATGGACGAAGCGGATGCCGCGGTCGTCCAGCATGCCGCGGTCTTTGTCTTCCGGATCGACGACCACGAAACGCTTCTTGTCGTAATCGAAATGGCGCTCGATCAGCGGCAGAGTGCCTTTGCCGATCGAGCCGAAGCCGATCATGACAACGGGGCCGGTAATACGGGCATAAACGGGCCATTTGGTCATTATTCGATGCCTCCCACCAATCTTTTGGTGATATCTGCCGCTGCGCGCAAACGGAAGGGTGGCCGCGGCGATTCCGCCGCGGCGTCCACGAGAATCTGGCGTTTTTTGCTTAAGCGGCGCGGGCTTGGCGCGTTTGCGCCAGCCGCCCGGTCGCACGCACGAGCCCGTTGGCGCCCTCGAGCGCGCCGGCCTTGAGTTCGAGCGCGAGCAACCGATGGCGTTCGAACGGGCCGGGCAGCTTCAGGCCCGCTGCCTTGTCGGCGGTAAAGCCGAAGCGGCCGTAGTAGGGCGCGTCGCCGACCAAAATGACCGCGCTATGGCCGAGCCGGCGCGCCTCACGCAGCGCCCGGCGCACCAAGGCGCCTCCAATGCCGCGGCCGCGGCAATCGCTCGCGACCGCCACCGGTCCCAGCAGCAGCGCCGGCTGGCCGTTGCCGCACGCGACGTTCCAGAGCCGGGCGGTGCCGACCACGCGCCGTCCGTCGGCGCCGATCAGGCTCAGTCCTTCGGCCGGCAGCTGGCCGTCGCGCAGCCGCTGCGAGGTCTTCCGCGACCTTTGGCCGCCAAAGGCCTGGTCGAGCAGCGCCTCGCGCGCTTCGACGTCGGCCGGCCGTTCTTGACGAAATGAAATCATCTCGGTCTTCCCTTTGCGGCCACGCGCAGGCGCGCGCCAGCCGGACGCATCCAGTCGATTGAGGGGGAAGGGGAGGCAGGCGAATCCGCCTCCCGGCTTTGTCAGATGTGGTAGGTCTTCAGCGGCGAGAAGCCGTTGAAAGCCACCGACGAGTAGGTCGCCGTATAGGCGCCGGTGCCTTCGATCAGCACCTTGTCGCCGATCTCCAGACTGACCGGCAGCGGATAAGGCTGCTTCTCGTACAGCACGTCGGCCGAGTCGCAGGTCGGTCCGGCGATTACGCACGGGCCCATGGCGTCGCCATCGCGCGGCGTGCGGATCGGATAGCGGATCGACTCGTCCATGGTCTCGGCCAGGCCGCCGAACTTGCCGATGTCGAGATAGACCCAGCGCACGTCGTCTTCCTCGCTCTTTTTGGAGACGAGCACGACCTCGGCCTCGATGGTGCCGGCATTGCCGACCATGCCGCGGCCCGGCTCGATGATGGTCTCCGGGATGCGGTTGCCGAAGTGCTTGCGCAGCGCCTTGAAGATGGCGGTGCCGTAGGTTTTCACCGAAGGCACGTTCTTGAGGTATTTGGTCGGGAAACCGCCGCCCAGATTGACCATCGCCAGGTTCATGCCGCGCTCGCCGCACTCCTTGAACACGGCGGCGGCAGAGGCCAGCGCGCGGTCCCAGGCGTGCTGGTTGCGTTGCTGGGAGCCGACATGGAACGACACGCCATGGGGCTCGAGGCCCGATTTAAGGGCGTGTTCGAGCACGTCCACGGCCATCGAAGGCTCGCAGCCGAACTTGCGCGACAGCGGCCAGTCGGCCCCGACGCAATCCGACAGGATGCGGCAGAATACCTTGGAGCCAGGCGCGGCGCGGGCGACCTTGTCGACCTCGGCCTTGCAGTCGACGGCGTAAAGCCGGACGCCGAGCGCGAAGGCGCGCGCGACGTCGCGTTCCTTCTTGATGGTGTTGCCGTAGGAAATGCGGTCGGGGGTGGCGCCGGCCTTGAGCACCAGATCGATCTCGGCGATCGAGGCGGTGTCGAAGCAGGAGCCGAGCTTGGCCAACAGGCCGAGCACCTCGGGCGCCGGGTTGGCCTTCACGGCGTAGAACACGCGCGTGTCGGGCAACGCCTTGGCGAAGGCATTGTAGTTCTCCTTGACGACGTCAAGGTCGACGACAAGGCATGGCCCTTCGTCGTTGCGCTTACGTAGAAACTCGCGGATGCGCTCAGTCATGGCGCTCTCCCCACTAGGCTAAGGGCGGTTTAAGGCCCTGATGACGCGGTTTTCCAAGCATGCCGCCGCGCGCGTTGGGGACGCGCAAGCGTTTCCGCTCTTCAACCGCTCAAACTGCCTTGGATTGGATGGGGGTTCGCCCCGTCCGCACGGCCGGCAAAGATGAACAAGCCTCTTCGGTGACCCGCGCTGGTGGTGGAGACCAGCAGAGACCAAGGAAGCCCGATCGTCGTTGCTTCAAGACGCGTCCCCTGCTGAGAGCAGGGTTTGCCGGTTTCGCCTCCGGCTGCCGGTCAGATTTCTTGGAGAGCTTTGGCTTCTCTCTCCAGGCGGCTGGCGGGCCTCTTGTCCCGCTACCTACCGACCGACACACGTCCACAGGCACGTGCGAATTTGGGCAAGATTGAAATAACAAATATTTCGCGCGATGCAAGAGAAATAGTTCCCCGCGCGAAAAAACTTTCTTAACGATTTGTTTCCGGGGTGAGCTGCGTCGGGCTCAGTCGCGCGCGGTGAACGGCTCGATGCGGTGCGCGGCGCGCACGAACTGCGCCATGATGGCGATGCCGCACAGCACGAACACGCCGTCGAGGATGCGCTGGCCGAGCATGCCGAAGTCGGCCAGCGTCGCGATCGCCCACGAGCCGGCGAAGGCGGCGCCGAACACTTCGGCGCCGATCAGGATGGCGGCGCTGATGACGGTGACGACGTTGAGCCAGACGATGCGGCGGCCTTGGGCCATGGCGAACTCCTTGGCGAGTGGCGGCAATCTCTACGAATCCGGCTGGCGGATCAAGCCCACAAAGCCTAGATAAACCGCAAGAAAACGACATGAGAAGCCCGCCAATGACCGCAGACTCCGGCGCCAAAAATCCCCTGCTCGCCGGCTGGACCGGTGCCTTCGGCCTGCCGCCGCTCGCCACCATCGCCCCCGAGCATTTCCGGCCCGCCTTCGATCGGGCGCTGGCGGCGCACCGCGCCGAGATCGACGCCATCGCCGCCGACCCTGTGGCGCCCACCTTCGGCAATACCATCGAGGCGCTGGAGCGGAGCGGACGCGACCTCGATCGTGTCTCAAATGTGTTCTTCGTGCTGGCCGGGGCGGCAACCTCGGACGCCCTCGAGGAGGTCGAGCGGGACGTCTCCCCGCTGCTCGCCCGCCACGGCAACGCTCTTTACCTTAACCGCGATCTCTATGCCCGCATCGCCCAGCTTTACGGCCGGCGCGAGGCGCTCGGCCTCAGCCCCGAACAGGACCGCGTGCTCGACCGCTACTGCACCCGCTTCGTGAGGGCCGGGGGCGCACTCGACAAGCCGGCCCAGGATCGGCTGGCGGCCATCAACGAGCGCCTGGCAAGCCTCGGCACCCAATTTGGCCAGAACATACTGGCCGACGAGAAAGCCTACGCGCTAATGCTGGAGGAGGGCGACCTTGCCGGCTTGCCCGACTTCGCCCGCGCCGCGGCGCGGGCTGCCGCTGCAGAACGCGGGCAGCCCGGCCAATATGCCATTACGCTGGCGCGCTCCTCCTGCGAGAGCTTTCTGCAGTTCTCCTCGCGCCGCGACCTGCGCGAAAAGGTGTTCCAGGCCTGGATCAAGCGCGGCGAGAACGGCGGGTCGACCGACAACCGCGCGCTGATCACCGAGATGGTGGCCTTGCGCGACGAGCGCGCCAAGCTCCTGGGCTTTGCAACCTTCGCCGACTACCGGCTCGACGACCAGATGGCCAAGACCCCGGCGGCGGCGCGCAAGCTGCTCGACGAGGTCTGGGGTCGCGCCCGCGCCAAGGCGCAGACCGAGCGCGACGCCTTGCAGGCGATGATCGCGCAGGAAGGCGGCAACTTCGCGCTCGCGCCGCATGACTGGCGCTACTACACCGAGAAGCTGCGCAAGGCGAAGTTCGAACTCGATGAAGCCGAGATCAAGCCGTACTTCCAGCTCGACAAGATGGTTGAGGCCGCCTTCGAGACCGCGCGGCGGCTGTTCGGTCTCATGTTTACGCCAGCGGCCGTGCCGCTCTATCACCCGGACGCGCGCGCCTGGGACGTGAAGGACAAAAGCGGCGTCCATGTTGGCCTGTTCATCGGCGATTATTTCGCGCGCGCCTCCAAGCACAGCGGCGCCTGGATGACCTCGCTGCGCGATCAGGAGAAACTGATCGGCGATGTCCGCCCGGTCATCCTCAACGTCTGCAATTTCTCCAAGCCCGCGGCCGGTGAGCCGGCGCTGCTGTCGTTCGACGACGCCCGCACGCTGTTCCACGAATTCGGCCATGGCCTGCACGGCCTGCTGTCGAACGTGACCTACCCGCTGCTCGCCGGCACCGGCGTGCCGAGCGATTTTGTCGAGCTGCCTTCGCAGCTCTACGAGCACTGGCTGGAGGTGCCGGAGATTTTGCAAAAATATGCGCGGCACGCGCGCACCAACGAGCCGATGCCGAAAGCGCTGCTCGACCGGCTGCTGGCGACGCGCACATTCAATCAGGGCTTCGCCACCGTCGAATATACCGCCTGCGCGCTGCTCGATCTCGACATCCACGCGCTGACGGATAGCGCCAAGCTCGACGTCAGCCAATTCGAGCGCGACGATCTCGAACGCATCCATATGCCGGCGGAGATCGTCATGCGGCACCGCCTGCCGCATTTCCAGCATCTGTTTTCCGGCGGCGGTTATGCGGCGGGCTATTATTCTTATTTGTGGTCGGAGGTGCTCGACGCCGACGCCTTCGAGGCTTTCACCGAGACCGGTGACGCCTTCGACCCCGCCACCGCCAAGCGCCTGCGCGATTTCATCTACAGCGCCGGAAACTTGCGCGATCCGGCGGAAGCCTACAAAGCCTTCCGCGGCTGCCTGCCGGCGGTCGACGCGCTGTTGAAAAAGCGGGGACTGGACGCGGTGGCATAATATTTTGCGCGTGTTATCGTTCGCGCATGTCCGCAGCCCCGTCTCCCGCGCAAGCCAACGACATCCCCGACTGGCGTCTGACCGGCGACTGGTGGGACCTGTGCAATTGCGCCATCGGTTGCCCGTGCAATTTCGGCTCCGATCCGACGCTCGGTTATTGCGAGGGCGTGCTGACCTGGCTGATCCGCGACGGCAATTACGGCGATCTGAAAATCACCAAGAATCTTGCCGTCGTCCTGATCATCCATTGGGAGGGCAACGTCTTCGAGAAAAACCGCGAGTTTGGGTTTCTAATCGACGACCGCGCCAATGCGGCCGAACGCGTGGCGCTGGAGAAAATCTTCACCGGCTATGCCGGCGGCGCCTTCGCCGCGTGGCGCGATCTCACGCTCAGCCTCGACGGCGTCGAATTCGTGCCGATGAAAGTCACGCACGACGCCGAGAATTGGAGCGTGCAGGTGCCGGGCATGGTCGAAGGGCTCGGCGGTCCGTTCCGCAAATTCATGGTGCCGGAAGGCGACACCTGCCGCATCTACAATGCGCCGCGCCCCGAGGTCGTGCCCGGCTTCCTCACCGTCGGCCAAGCCAAGCGCAACGTGGTGACCGGCGCGTTCGGCCGCAATTGGGACTGGTCAGGGCGTTCGTCCAAGCACATCGCTTTCGATCTGCGCGGGCCGAAAGCCTTCTCCTGGCGCCAATCGCTGAAAGCCCAATGACACGCGAGGCGATTTCCGCCGGTGCGCCGACGCGCCGCGACCGCGTCATCGTCGCAGGATTGCTCGTGCTTGTCGCCGCGCTGGCCTGGGCTTTCACCATTGATCAGGCGCGGCAGATGGACGCGATGGACGCGGCCATGTGGCGCGACATGAACATGTCGATGAACGGCATGGAGCAGTCCTGGACGCCGGTCGATGCCGTGCTGCTGTTCATCATGTGGTCGGCGATGATGGCGGCCATGATGGTGCCGGGCGCGGCACCAATGGTGGCGGCCTTCGCCGCCATTAACCGGCGCCGCCGCGAGCGCGCCGCACCCTACGTGCCGACCGCGATTTTTCTCTCCGGCTATGTTGTCGCCTGGGCGGGTTTCTCGCTGATCGCCACCGCGCTGCAATGGCTGCTGCAGAAGACCGAACTGTTGACGACCATGATGCAGTCGGCGTCGCATTATTTCTCCGCCGCGCTGTTCCTCGCTGCCGGGCTCTACCAGTTCAGCCCGCTGAAGCAGCGCTGTCTCAACTATTGCCGCTCGCCCGACGGCTTTATCCTGAGCGAATGGCGCGACGGCGCGCTGGGCGCCATGATCATGGGCCTGCGCCACGGCTTGTTCTGCATGGGTTGCTGCGCGGCGCTGATGACGCTGCTGTTTGCGGTCGCGGTCATGGACTTGCGCTGGGTCGCGGGCCTCACCGTACTGGTGACCGCCGAAAAGCTACTGCCGGGCGCGAAATTCTGGCGCGTCGCCATCGGCGTGGCGTTGATCGTTGCCGGCGCGGGTTTCGCGTTGGCGGCGATTAAGGCTACATGATGCCATGAACCTCCACGGCGCCGGTCATCGCCGCGGCGTCGTCTGCGCGCCGCACGCCGCCGCCGTCGAAGACGGCCGCGCCATATTGGCCGAAGGCGGCAACGCCATCGAAGCGATGCTGGCGATGGCCGCAAGCATCGCCGCGGTCTATCCGCACATGAACCACGCCGGCGGCGACGGCTTCTGGCTGATCCGCGAGCCGTCCGGCCGCGTGCGCGCGATCATGGGGGCGGGCCGCGCCGGCGCCAAATCGACGATCCGGTATTATCGCGATGCCGGGCATCATGAGATTCCGGCGCGCGGGCCGCTCGCCGCGCTCACCGTGCCGGGCGCGGTGGCGGGCTGGATGCTGGCGAGCGAGGCCGCCAAGGCGCAAACCGGCAAGGGCACGCACGCCAAGCTGCCGCTGCATGTGCTGTTCGAGGCGGCCATCAGGCGCGCGCGGGAAGGTTATACGGTCACACGCAGTCAGGCCCAGCTCACGGTCGAGAAATATGCCGAGCTGGAAACCGCGCCGGGCTTCGTGCAGGCCTTTCTGGCCGACGGCAAAGCGCCGGAGGCGGGCGCCAAGCTCAAGCAAACCGCCTTCGCCGCCACGCTCGAGCAACTCGCGCAAGCCGGTCTCGACGATTTCTATCGCGGCGATGTCGGCCGCGAGATCGCCGCCGATCTGGAGCGCATCGGCAGTCCGGTGACGCGCGCCGATCTGGAAAAATACGAGGCCCGGATCGCCGAGCCGCTTAGCGTTCCGATCGGAGCCGGCACGCTCTTCAATACGCCGCCGCCGACGCAAGGCCTCGCGTCGCTCATGATCCTGGCCCTGTTCGATCGCCTGTGTGTCGGGCAGGCGGAAAGTTTCGAGCACATTCACGGCCTGGTCGAAGCCACCAAACGCGCCTTTCGCGTGCGCGACCGCTTTGTCACCGATCCGGACCAGATCGACGGCAATCTCAACCAATATCTCTCGCCGAAATTTCTCGATGCCGAAGCCGGGAAGATCGATCGAAAAAAAGCCGCGCGCTGGCCGCAGCCTTACGGCGAGGGTGATACCGTCTGGATGGGCGCGGCCGACGCCTCCGGTCTGGTCGTGTCCTATATCCAGTCGCTGTACTGGGAATTCGGCTCCGGTTGCGTGCTGCCGGCGACCGGCATCCTGATGCAGAACCGCGGCGCCAGCTTCTCGCTCGACTCCAAGGCGCTCAACGCGCTGGCGCCCGGCCGCCGCCCGTTCCACACGCTCAACCCGGCGCTTGCCGTGCTCAAAGACGGCCGCATCATGGCTTACGGGACGATGGGTGGAGATGGTCAACCTCAAACACAGGCCGCGGTTTTCAGCCGTCATGTCCTGTTTCGCCAGCCGCTCGAGCACGCGCTCGACGCGCCGCGCTGGCTGCTCGGCCGCACCTGGGGCTCGACCCACACTAATCTCAGGCTGGAAAACCGTTTCGACGGCAACCTGATCGACCGACTCATGTCCGCCGGTCATGAAGTGCAGGTGCTGGATGAGGCCTATTCAGACACCATGGGCCACGCCGGCGCGGTCATCCTGCATCCGGACGGCACGCTGGAAGGCGGCCACGATCCGCGCGCCGACGGCGGCGCGGCCGGCGTCTAGGCCTTGCTCCGGCGAGGGGATCGCCGATAATGCCGCGGCACTGAAGAGGGAAAGCTATGAAATCGATTTGGCGGGCAGCGCTGGTCGCGCTGGGGGTCGCTGTTGCCTCCGCCACGGCACAAGCCTGGCCAGACCAGCCGATCCGGGCCTTCATTCCATTCGGCGCCGGCAGCGCCACCGACGTCGTGCCGCGCACGGTTTTTGATGCGCTCTCCAAGGAACTCGGCCAGCCGATCACGGTGGAGAACAAAGGCGGCGCCGGCGGCACGCTCGGCATCGGCGAAGTCGTGCGCGCCCAGCCCGACGGCTACACGATCCTGGCCAACTCCTCGGCGCAGACCATCGCGCCCTTCATCGTGCCCAATTTCCCCTACGACGTCGCCAAGGACCTGTCCGGCGTCCTGATGATCGGTCAGAACGCCAATGTGATGCTGGTGTTGCCGTCGAAGGGCTGGAAAACCGTTCAGGATTTCGTCGCCGCGGCCAAAGCCAAACCCGGCGCGATGAATTTCGGTTCGGCCGGCGTCGGCACCGCGACCCATATTTGCGGCGAGCGTCTGCGCCTCGCCGCCGGCATCGAGGCGACCCACGTGCCCTACAAAGGCGGCGCCGAGGCCATGACCGACCTCTTGGGCGGCCGCATCGACTTCCTGTTCGCGCCGATCTCGACCGCGCTGCCGCTCATCCGCGACGGCCGCGTAATTCCGCTGATGGTGTCGACGCCGGCGCGGGCCTCGGACCTGCCCGACGTGCCGACGCCGGTCGATCTCGGCTACAAGGACGCCACGACGATCGTCTGGTACGCGGTCTTCATGCCGTCGAAGACGCCGCGCGACATCGTCGAAAAATTCCACGCTGCCGCCATGAAGGTCCTGGCGACGCCGGACATGCAGGCGAAGCTGAAGAAGCTTGCGGTCGACCCGATGCCGATGACGCCGGCCGAGATCGACAAATTCGTCGTCAGGGATCTCGCCAACAATGGTGAGCTGATCAAGGCCGCGGGTATCGTCGCGCATTAACCGCACATAAAATCAGCAACACTGTTACACGCCCCCATTCTGCCGCAGTCCGTGGTATGGTGCGGCAACATGCTTCGTCTTTTCCTTGTCGCAATCCTGAGCCTGACCTTCGCGGCTTCGGCACGCGCGCACCCGCACGTCTGGGTCACGATGCACACCGAACTGATCTATGGGCCGGACGGCAAGATCACCGGCGTGCGCCACGCCTGGGCCTTCGACGACATGTTTTCCGCCTTCGCCACGCAAGGATTGGACGCCAAGGAAAAGGGCAAGTTCACCCGCGAGGAGCTGGCGCCGCTCGCCAAGGTCAACGTCGAGTCGCTGAAGGAATATGATTATTTCACCTACGCCACCGCCGACGGAGCGAAGGTCGAGATGGGCGATCCGCTGCCGGATTACTGGCTCGACTACACCGATTCGATTCTCACGCTGCACTTCACCTTGCCGATCAAGACGCCGGTGAAGGCCAAGGAGCTCAAGATCGAAATCTACGATGCGACCATCTTCGTCGATTTCGAATGGGCCAAGGACAATCCGGTCAAGCTCTCCGGCGCGCCGCACTGCAAGGCCGACGTGGTGCTGCCGCGCGAAATGACCTACGCCGAGGGCAAGGCGCTGAGCAATATTCCCGCCGACCAGATGAACACCACGATGGCCTGGGGCGCGCAGTTCGCCAATAAGATCCTGGTGCATTGTCCATAAAGCCGAATGAATCCGCGGGGGCGGCGTGCGCGTACGGAGAATTGTTCAGATGACGTCCAGCCGCCGCTCCGCTCTGGCGCATTGCGCGCTGTTTATTCTTTGCATCCTGCTGGTTGCGTGCGCGGTCGATGCCGCGCTGGCGCAGCCATTCGGCGCGTCACGCGGCGGACCGCCGCCCGAAGTCGGCGGCATCACCGGCTGGATCTTCGCCCAGCAGGCCGCGTTCTACCGCATGCTGTCGAGCACCATCCGCGCCGCCAAGTCCGACGGCAGCGCCGCCTATACGCTGATGGGCATCTCGTTTTTGTATGGCATTTTCCACGCCGCAGGCCCCGGCCACGGCAAAGCGGTGATTTCGTCTTATCTGGTTGCCAATAACGAAACTTGGCGGCGCGGCATCGCGCTGTCGTTTGCCTCCGCCGTTCTGCAGGCCATCACCGCCATCGCTATCGTAGGCATCGCCGCGGTGCTGCTCAATGCCACGGCGCACGCGATGGGCAACACGGTGCGGGTGGTCGAGATCGTGAGCTACGCGCTGATCGTGCTGATCGGTCTGCGGCTGCTGTGGGTCAAGGGCCGCGCCCTCCTGAAGCTGTTGCGGTCGCCCGCGCACGAGCATCACGATCATGCGCATCACGACCATCATCACCATGGCCATGCGCACGAACACGGGCGCGATCACCACCACGACCACCACCATGACCATGAGCATGATCATGGCCACGATCACGGCGATGAAGCGCATGCCTGGGGCCATGCCCATGCGCCGGAACCGAACGAACTCGTGGGCAAGCATTGGCTACGGCGCGGGCTGTCGGCGATTATCGCGGTCGGTTTGCGGCCCTGTTCGGGCGCCATCATCGTCTTGGTCTTCGCGCTGGCGCAGGGCCTGTTCTGGATCGGCGTCGCCTCAACCTTCGTGATGGGGCTCGGCACCGCGATCACCGTCGCGGCCGTCGCCACGCTGGCGGTCGCCGCGCGCGGCTTTGCCGGCCGGCTGGCCAAGGGCAAGCCCGGCGGCGGCATGATCTTGCTGCGCGGCGTGGAAACCGCGGCCGCCGTGCTGATCATCGTGTTCGGAATCGCGCTGCTCACCGGCTACATGGTGAGCGAACGGATGGTGGGCGTTTAACTGAAGTCGTCGGCGCGCAACACGATCGGCTGGCCATGCGGGGTGCGGTCGCAGGCGTGGTCCCAGGCGTCGCGGTAGCGATGCAAGGTGTCGTGCGTCGCGACGCCTTTGTCGGCCACCAATTTCTCCAGCGCGTTGAGCCAGTGAGAGTAGTAAGTCTCGCCGGTATCGGGATCGCCGGCAGCTTGCGCGCGCTTTATCTCAACCGAAAGCGCCGCCGCCCATTCGTCCCACGTGAACAGCCCGCGCTCATGCAGCGCCAGCGTCATGGCGAAAGCCTGCGCCTGCCACGGCTCGCCGAACACCGGCCCGTCGGCATCGCGCGGGATGCCAGGTACTTCTTGCGCGGCGCGGGCTGCTGCGGCTCGATCAATCATGCCGGCTCCAGATAGGGCTCCCAGGCGTCGATCGAGACCGTCGCGGTCGGGTCGCCGCCGGCGCCCCACAACTCGCGCCCGTCAAAGCGTACGGTGTAGAGCCATTGCGGATTTTCGCCGGCGCCGGTCGCGTTGCTGTCCGGAAAAACATGGCAACCGATCACGCGCTCGATCGTGCCTTTGCGCCCGCGCGCATAGCGCGGCAGCCGGGTGTGGGTGGGCGGATTGATGTTCTTCATCCGCACCGTGTCGCCCGGCTTGAACGCCGCCTTGGTGTTAGTGTCACGCTCGGTCGGCCCGCCGCGATGCAGAACCTTCAACACGTCGTCGGGCGACAGAACCTGTTTGACGGGCTTGGGCGGATGCAGCGAATGGCCGACGACGATCTCGTCGTCGCTTACCAGGTCGCGCTCCTTCAGCATGGCCTCCAGCCCGGCAAACCAGAGCTGGTAGTAGCTCATCGACAGATATTCCGCCGGGTCGCGGTTCTCGCGCGCAAAGCGCGACATGTCGATATTCCAGCCGGCCGGCCGTGCCATCGCCAACGTGAGCGCGAAGGCGCGTTTCTCCCAGTCGGCGTGAAACACCGGCTCGTCCGGCTCCGGCCTGACCGGGCCATGGCCATGCGTGCCGCCGAGGTCTTGCCCGCCGTTCATTTCAAATCCTGCGGACGTTTCGGCAGTCCGGTGCCTATCATCGAGTCGCGCGTCACCAGGTCGGCAAGTTTGTCCTCGCTCCAGCCTTCGGCGCCGGCCGGCCGCATCGGCAGCACGAGATAGCGGATCTCGGCCGTCGAATCCCACACCCGGATCTCGGTGTCCTTCGGCAGCGCAAATCCGAAATCCGCCAGCACGCCGCGCGGATCGGCCACCGCGCGCGAGCGGTAGGGCGCCGATTTGTACCAGACCGGCGGCAGGCCAAGCACCGGCCACGGGTAACAAGAGCAAAGTGTGCATACGACCATGTTGTGCAGCTTGGGCGTATTCTCCAGCGCGACGATGTGCTCGCCTTGCCGCCCAGCAAAGCCCAGCTCGGCGATCGCTGGCGTCGCATCCTTGATCAGCCGCGCGCGATAGGCCGGATCTGCCCAGGCCTTGGCGACGACGCGGGCGCCGTTGCGCGGCCCGACTTTCTTCTCATAGGTCTCGATCAGAAGATCGAGCGCGGCCGGATCGACATAGCCCTTTTCGGTCAGCACGGTTTGCAGCGCGCGCACGCGCAATTCGGTTTCCGTGAGCTCGGAATGGTCGTGATCGTGATCGTGCCCGGACATGGCCGTACTATAAGCAAAACACCCGTCTTTGTGCCATCATCCGCGTTATGAGTTTTATGCCTATGACCGCGCTGGCCGACCGCATCGACCGCCTGACCACCGGCCTGGGCCGCGCCGTGGCCTGGCTGGTGCTGGTGGTTGTGCTACTGCAATTCGGCTTGGTGATCGCGCGCTACGCGTTCGGGCTCGGCTCGATCTGGCTCACCGAGACGGTGATCTATGCCCATGCCACTTTGTTCATGCTGGCGGCCGCATGGACCCTGCGCGCCGGTGGCCATGTGCGGGTCGACGTATTTTATGCCGAGGCCTCGCCGCGCACCAAGGCGGTGATCGATCTCGCCGGCAGCGTGCTGTTGTTGTTGCCGTTCACGGTGGTGCTGATCTGGTTGAGCGTGCCGTATGTGGCGCGCTCCTGGGCGGTGCTGGAACGCTCGCAGGAATCGAGCGGCCTGCCGCTGGTGTATCTGCTCAAGACGCTGATCCCGCTGTTCGCGGCGCTGATGGCACTGCAAGGTGTCGCGCAGGCGATCCGCGCGCTGGCCGTGCTGAGGCCGCGCTGATGCCGCTCGCCGAAATCCTCGCCATCCTGATGGTCGCCGCGGTCATCGCCGCGTTGATGGTCGGCTATCCGGTGGCGCTGACGCTGGCCGGCGTGTCGCTGATGTTCGCCATCCTCGGCCACATCCTCGGGGCGATGGGACTGGGAATTCTCGGAGCATTGCCGCAGCGCATTTTCGGCGTCATGACCAACGAAACGCTGCTGGCGATCCCGCTGTTCATCTTCATGGGCGTGATGCTGGAGCGTTCCCGCGTCGCCGAGAAATTGCTCGAGACCATGGGCCGGCTGTTCGGCACGCTGCGCGGCGGCTTGGGAATTTCGGTAGTGATCGTCGGCACGTTGCTGGCGGCGGCGAAAGGTGTCGTCGGCGCCACCACCGTGACCATGGGCCTGATCGTGCTCCCCAGCATGCTGCGCTTCGGCTACGACCCGCGGCTCGCGGCTGGCACGGTCGCCGCCACCGCGACGCTGGCGCAGATTTTCCCGCCCGCCACCGTGCTGGTATTGCTCGGCGACCAGCTCGGCAATGCCTTCCAGGCCGCGCAGCTGTCGAAGGGAATCTTCGCGCCGCGCTCGGTCAATGTCAGCGATCTGTTTGCCGGCGCGCTGCTGCCGGGCTTTGCGCTGGTCGCGCTTTATCTTCTGTACCTGATCGCGGTTGCGATCCTGCGCCCGAAAGCCGCGCCGGCGATGCCGCCCGATCCGAATGCGCCGCGCGGCCTGGCGCTGGCGCGCAAACTCATCCAGGTGCTGGTCGCGCCGGTGCTGCTGATCCTGGCGGTGCTCGGCTCGATCCTGGGCGGTGTGGCGACCCCGACGGAAGCAGCTTCAGTCGGCGCCGTCGGCGCCATTTTGCTCGCAGCTGCCAAGGCCGACTTGCGCGGCCTGATGATGCCGGTGGTGGAAAAGACGACGCAGATCGTCGCCATGATCTTTCT
>Ga0181522_10001055_pt1 | contig 17598 bp, 20 predicted proteins | sample PEATcosm2014_Bin_27_FD_121103 | JGI IMG/M metagenome (GOLD analysis project Ga0181522, IMG submission 121103) | Peatland microbial communities from MTU Mesocosm Facility, Houghton, MI, USA - PEATcosm2014_Bin05_10_metaG | ecosystem: Environmental > Terrestrial > Soil > Wetlands > Peat | place... | reverse complement strand
CGCTAGATATGTCCGTTACCTTTGCACCCGACATCCGGAGCGGCTTTATCCCTGCGGCACCACCCGCCCCGAAGCTTGCTGCCCGCTTCACCTTGAACGGAAGCGATGATTTGGAGGAGCATCTCACTAACGTCTGCAAAAAAGTCTTGGCCGGCATCGGCCGCATCATCCCGGAGCACAGGCTGGAAGGGGTGGCTCTCGGCGGCGGCTATGGGCGCGGTGAGGGAGGCGTCTTGAAAACATCCGCAGGGGACCAGCCTTACAACGATTTGGAGTTCTATGTTTTTGTTCGCGGCCACCCGTGGTTGAACGAGCGGCGTTACACCAAGGCTTTGCATGCCTTGAGCGCAGAACTTGGGCTGGTCGCCGGTGTGGAATTGGAATTCAAAATCACTTCACCGGCAACGGTTCGCCGCAGCCCGGCGAATCTGTTTTATCACGACCTGATCCTGGGGCATCGGTGGCTGCTGGGCGATGACCGCCTTTTTGTTGGCTGTGATCATCATCGCGAGGCCGAAAAAATCCCTTTGTCGGAAGCGACCCGGCTGTTGATGAACCGTTGTTCGGGCCTGCTCTTCGCACGCGAAAAGCTGGACCACGAATGTTTCTCGGCCGGGGACGCCGATTTCGTTTGCCGGAACATCGCGAAAACAGAACTCGCGCTGGGCGACGCGGTGTTGATTGCCTTCGGCAAGTACCATTGGAGCTGCCTGGAACGTGGCCGGCGATTGAGCGGTCTGGCTTCAATGGAAGATTTGCCGTGGATCGGGGAAGTGCGCAAGCGCCATGCGACGGGAGTTGAGTTCAAACTCCAGCCGTATCGGCCAGGACTTTCGCGTGACGTGCTCCAAGAACAATTGTGCGATGTGAGTTCGCTGGCATTGAGATTGTGGCTGTGGCTGGAAAGCCGCCGGCTTGGCTGCGACTTCCGATCCGCTGACGGTTACGCATCGAGCGGCGTCAACAAGTGGCCCGGCACCAGCCGTTGGCGAAACCGGTTGGCGAACGTAAAGGTTTTCGGCCCGCGCGCGCTCCTGCTTCCGCGCAATCACCGGCATCCCCGGGAACGGATTCTGCATGCGCTGGCGCTCCTGCTTTGGGAGCGCGTCGGGACTTCCGATGAATTGACCTGGAGAATCCGGCGCGAGTTGCTTTTGTTCAAATCGGCCAGAATCGTTCCCGCGTATCGAGAGCGATGGAGTCGTGCGAGCTGAGCAGAGGACATAATCATGAAGACCACTGAGAAGCTGACAGAAACCGTGGTGGGCGAGGCGCGCACAATGCGCCTCGGCCAACCGAATATTCCTTTATTGCGCGCCAGGGACAAACCCAGCCTCATTCAATGGACCACCGAACAGCAGATTCAGGAGGTGTCGAAAAAACTGGCTAGAATCAACCAGGTGGCGATTCGCTCTGAGGTGAAAGGTGATTATTTCAGGAGCGGAGATCTCGCTTATCAAATCCAGGAAATTATCCGGGCCACAGCGGAATTATTCAAGAAGAGCCAGCGCGCCAAAGGGTAACCGACACGACTATCATCCGGCCGGGGTTTGAAACCGGCCGCAAATGTCGCCGGCTCTTGCGCGAACGTGCCCGGGGCTAAGCCGCTTTAGTCAACCGACACGACTGCCGACGCGCTGCGGTTTTCCCGGTTGAGGCAATTCTGAGTCGCTTGTTGGGCAGGTTGACGTTTGCCCGGGTGTCGCCCTCGATGATTCCCTCGCCAATGGCGTGGCGGGTGAGACCCGAGGTGTTATGGATGTTGAGCTCGCTCATGAGACGCTGTCGATGCTTGTCCACCGTATTCAAGCTCACGCCCAGTTGCAGGGCGATTTTTTTGCCGGGCACGCCTTCGGCAATCAATTGGAGCACCTCCACCTCGCGTAAACTCAGCCGGCTGCTTTTCCGGTTGAGATTCCGCTTCCGACCCGCCGGATTCTGACCGGGATCAGGAATTCTCCCGGCGATGGGAGGATTGAAAAATGTGTTTCCTTTTTGCACTTCGCGAATGGCCTTGGCCAGAACGTGCGAGGAGGTTTGCTTTAGCAAAAAACCAGCCGCACCCAAGGTGATCGCCTCATCGACGTAAACGTCATCACTGTACGCCGAGAGAAAGAGCACCCGGGTGTCGGGAAAGGATTTGCGAATCTGTCGGGTGGCTTCCAGCCCATTGAGCGACGGCATCGCGATGTCCATCACGATCACGGCGGGGCGGAGTTTCCGGGTCAATGCCACGGCCTCCCGGCCCGTGGCCGCTTCGCCGACCACTTCGATATCCGGTTCGTGTCCCAGTAACGACCGGAAGCCCTCCCGGACGATTTGGTGGTCATCAGCCAGCAGGACGGTAATTCGTTTCACAAAACGCTCAAGATGTGTTCCTCAGCAGACTCCGACACAAGCCCCTCGCTTCTCCGCACCTCGGCGAGCGGAATTTGCACCCGGATGGTGGTGCCTTTACCCGGGGCGGACTGGATGATCAAGCTGCCTCTGACCATCTGTACCCGTTCTCTCATCCCCAGCAATCCCAAGCGACGCTTCTTTTTGTTCTGCAACACACGTTCCTGCTGAAAGCCTTTGCCGTCGTCGCTGATGGTCATGCAAACGGCGTGATCCAGTTTCTGAATCTTCACGTCAGCCTGGTTGGCTTGCGCATGGCTGGCGATGTTGGTGAGTGCTTCCTGGGCGACGCGATAGAGAACGGTGCGTTTGTTTTCGTCCATCTGCTCTGCCGCCTCGACGGCTGACAAATTGACCCGGATCCCCGTCTCTTCTCCGAAGTGTTTCACGAACGTACGCAGGGCGGGAATCAGCCCCAGGTCGTCCAACGCCGCCGGGCGCAGTTCGCGGGCAAACCGATGGACGATCCTCATTGAGTGCTCCACCAACTGCTGCGTGCGGGCAATGTTCTGTTCCAAGCCCTCCGGATCGTGCGCTGCCGCCATTTTCAAACTGGCCAGATGCACATTGATGCCCATCAAAGTCTGCGCGATAACGTCATGCAGTTCGCGGCTGATCCGCTTGCGCTCCTCCTCCTGCGCCAGCAGCAGTTGGTGGGACAAGTGCCGCGCTTCCTCTGACAACTGGGTCTGGTGTTGCTCGCTTTTCTTGAGGTCTTCCTCCACCGCCTTCCGCCGGACGATTTCCCGTTCCAGCTTCAAGTTTGAGGCGGCAACCACGGCAAAGCGGCGCTGCGTTGCCTCCGCCCGCTTGCGCCCGGAGATGTTGTTGAAAAAGCAGGCCACTCCAGGCCGGCCGCCGGGCAGTTTGACGCGGCGGAGATGCCATTCGTACGACTCCTCAACGCCGATGTCCTGGCGGCGCGCGGTAAAGTCGCGCGAATAAAATGATTTCCCGGTGTTCAGAGTGTGCTGGAAGCGCTCCATGATTCCATTCGCGACCGGTCCAGGCCAGATGACGTGGATGATTTCGGAGAAATCCCGGCCCATCAGGGGATGAACTTTGCGGAAAACCGGCAGGGCTTGGGGGTTGATATACTGCAGGCACATCTGTGTATCGACCAGGTACACCCCGATGGGTGCTCGCGCGATGAGCGCAGAAAAGAGGGTCTCGTTTTGGCGTAACCCTTTCACTGGGGTAAAATCGCGGAGGCCCGGTTCGTGACCACGAGATGCTGAGGGAGGCGCGGCTTGGGATTGTTTCGTTTTCATCATCTAAGCGGGTTTGTCATCACCAGATGCAGTGAGAAAGCATGGGAGCCACAAAGAAAGGGTCGGCAGCGGCTTTCAACTGGCTGGGCGCAATGCGGGTTCCTAATTGGCAAGGCATACCGCATGAGGATAAACTGGGAAGTCTTGCGGGTTCTATGGTGTAAACACCCCATATGAAATCCTCGTAAATTTGGTTGCGGCGGAGCGGGTCGGTGACAGCGGACGGTCAAGGGGACGCTGAATCGATCGCTGAGTGGAATCATCATAGCCGCAAACCAACGGCTGGGATCTGGCTTTGCCAGTTTGACGGTGGTGCAATTTGCTCGCAGGCATTATCGGTCGTGCGCAGGGCGGCTCTTACCATTGTCAACAACTGGCTGATGTAAAAAGGCTTTGGCAGGACGGCCGCCAGCTGGAGTGACGGGTCCAAGGCCAGATCCTGCGCCGGCAATCTTACTGCGGTCATGACAACCGGCAGTGCCATGCGGGCGGCCCGCAGCCTCCTGACCAGTTGAATGCCCATCAGCCCGGGCAGGCTGTACTCCGCGATCAAAAGGTTGTAGGGGTTGGCCTGAATCGCCTCCCAACCCGTGGCACCGTCCGCGGCGGTGTCCACATGGTAACTGGGACGAGCCAGCGCATTGGCGTACAGCAGACAAATGTCATTGTCATCATCCACCACGAGGATCCGGTGGCGTGGTTTCGTCCGGCAATGAACTGATGCGCCCGCCGGTTCTCCCTCTGGCAATAGTTCAGTATTTTTCATGCAGCATTACTTAAGCACGAAAATCTTGATGGGGCTATGGGGTGTTGACCTTACATGCGGTGCCTGGCGATCCGCACGTCTTTCAGGCATGCAGAGGCCAGGCCACAGGTCAATGTTAAAGCCGGAAGAAATCGGCGAAGCAAGTCGGGGAAATCGATCGTCACTGCCGCAGACCCTAAGCCAATGGCTGGTTTCGCCAGTCTGGCAGCCGTTCGCGCTGTCCGCGGGCACTGCCGACGGCACGCAAGACTACTCTCACCGTTCCCAACAGTTTCTCGACGGTATAGGGCTTGAGCAGGGTGGCGGCGGGCTGGAGCCAGGGGTATTGGGTGAATTCCTCCTCAGGCAATTGTCCTGTGGCCATGATGACGGGCAGCGCCATGCGGGTGGCATGCAGCTTCTTGAGCAACTGAACACCAGTCAGATGGGGCATGGCATTGTCGGTGATCATCAGATCGTAGCTGTCGGCACTCAGGGCTTCCCAGGCGGCGGCGCCATCTTCGGCGTCGTCCACCTTGTAGCCGGATCGCGTCAGCAATTCCGTGCTGAATTGGCGGAGGGAAACGTCGTCATCCACCACGAGAATACGATGCGGCGGACGGGTTTGAGATGGCAGGAGTGTGCTGGATGCCCCCCACGCTGCCAATCGTTGGTTGTTTCGCATTCCCATACATGTAATCCTGAGGGCCTTGCTGCCGCCATGGGGTGTAACCCTGCGTCCGGCAAGCGACACCCACCCCAACGCTTCACAGCCGAAATGTCGGGAGCGCGCAGGTCAACTCCACCCGTTTCCATCAACTGGGGGAAACACCCCATGGCTGTGGAAAGCTGCCAAAGGATATTTTACGGCACATGAATTTTAAACAGCAAGATGCGGAATCGGCTTTCGGCGAGCCGGTCAACCGGCCAGCCGTCTCCACAAGGAGAACTGCCATTCAGTTGCGACGACAAATGTGCCAGCCGATCGGGCACAAAAAACTCACGTCCTGTCTGAAACTGCTTGGCCTGTGGCCGATCCCGGCCTGGAGCCGCGGATTCAACGAACAAAGGCAAACTTTCCGGCGGGGCAGAAACTCCCCCACCATGAAACAGCTTTCCCAGAAAGACCTGTATGATCTGCACGACCTGGCCAGGAAACAATGGCTGGTGCTGTACGAAAAGTTTCAAGTTCAAACCGGCAGGAACCACGGGGTTGGTGTTTGGTTGAATGCATTCTGGGTCCATGTCAGAAAACTATTCAGGCGCATGGGCGTTGAACCGGGCCGAGGTTGACCACCTGGACGAATCCTGCAGCCGGCACAGTTTTGCGTGGCTTCCGTATTGATGCGGAAAAGGTCGAATATTCCCTCACTACGTCTTATCAGCAACCGGAGTGATCATGGCCCCAACCGTCTCAAATCGCCCCGGCTGATGTATGGCCCGCCGGGAAAACTATTACTCCTTTTTCCTGGATGCCGGCGGATTGTTTTCGGAATTATCCTTCACCGCGGCGATCATTTCCTCCATCCCTTCCTTGATCTCGCTCACCTGCGGATGCACCTCTTTGATGAGATCGTGCTCGATCCGGGATAATTTTTCGATGCGTTTGCCCTGTTCACGAAGCTGATCCAAAAGAAAATTTTGTTTGATCGAAAGCCGCCGCATCCACCAAAAGCAAACACCCCAGCAAACTGTCCCGGCCAGGGTCATCCAGAAAGAAAGGCTCTCCCGATTCATTGTCAACTATTCGGTGAATGAGGAAACATCGGAACGGGAACAAAATGGCTTTCAGTGTCGGACAATGGTCAACTGGACGCTGCTCTCGATGATGCCGGCGCTGATGGCGTAGCGGGTGAGTCCGGCAGTGTCATGGATGTCGAGCTTCTCCATGAAATGCTCGCGGTGCTTCTCGACGGTCTTGAGGCCAATGCCGAGCTTCGCCGCGGTTTCCTTGTTGGCCTTGCCACCGGCGGTCAATTGGAGGACTTCCATCTCACGCGCAGTCAACTGCGCAGCCTTCTTGGTAAACCGTCCCGTGCCGCCAGGTGATCGCGAATTCAGCCGCTCACGACGCCGGGCAACCGCAGGACTGAAAAACATCCTTCCCTTTTGGACTTCCCGGATAGCCTCACACACTTCATGGGTGGAGGTCTGCTTGAGCAGAAATCCCATCGCGCCGGATTCCGTCGCGTTTTTGACATAGGCGTCGTCACTGTGCGCGGAGAGGATGACCACCTTGGTGGCGGGGACGGCTTTGAGGATCTGGCGGGTGGCCTCCAAACCATTGAGCCGCGGCATGGCGATGTCCATCAACACCACGGCGGGCCGAAGCTTTTTGGCCAGCGCAACAGCTTGGCGGCCTTCCCGTGCCTCGCCAACCACTTCGAGGTCGTCTTCGAGCTCGAGCATCTTGCGAAATCCCTCGCGCACAATCGTGTGGTCTTCCGCCAGCAGAACAGTAATTCGTTTCATATTAATCAATGTTATGTTCTAGCGCACGTGGTCAGCGCGACTTCTCCTGCCCCCCCCCCAGACGCGAGACCCATTAGTGGAATTTGTGCAGTGATCGTGGTGCCTTGGCCGGGTGCGGATTTCACATTCAGAGCACCGCCCACATAAGTCGCTCGCTCGCGCATGCCGAGCAAACCAAGGCCGCCATTTCTTTTTCGTCTGGCCGGGTGATGATCCGGGTCGAAACCGATCCCGTCATCATTGATCGTCAACTGCACGATGTCGCCCTGCTTCGTCAGTTGCACCGTCACGTGGCTGGCGCCTGCATGTTTCTCCACGTTTTTTAAGGCTTCCTGAAGAATGCGGTAGAACGTCAACTCGGTGTCAGCAGGCAACCGTACCGCCAACTGCACACAGGCCAGCTTGATGGAAACACCCGCCCGATCCGCAAACTCCGTGCTGGTTTCGTGCAGGACGGCGACCAGACCCAACTCATCCAACACGCTGGGTCGCAAATTACGCGAAATGCGCTCCACTTCTTCGGCCGTATGGCCGAGCATTTTGCGGAGTTTTAGTGCCTCTGTCCTCGACGGCCCGTCGCGCGGAGAAAGTTTGTCGGCGAGCGACTGGGAGCGAACGAGGACGGCGCAGAGAAGCTGGGTGATGTTGTCGTGCAATTCGAGGGCCACTCGCCCGCGCTCGGCCTCCTGCACCAGCACCAGGCGGTGGGATAATGCCCGCAGCAGTTCCTCGTTGCGCCGGGCCTCCGTCAGGTCCGTCACCACCATGCCAATGGGCGCGCGGTTGTAACCATTCTTTGCGAGCCGACGAATGGAGATTTGCACCGGCAGTTGCGATCCGTCGCCGGCATTGAGCAGCAACTGGATTTTGGAGCCGGATTTGTCAACTCGTTTCAGGAGCAGTCGGAGCCTGGCCCGGTCAGCAGCGGAGAGAAAGCGGCGAAAAGAACTGCCGATCAACTGCTCCAGCGGACGTTTGGCCATCCGGGCGAAGCACTGGTTGGCATAAAGAATCGTCTCCTGAACTGTCAACGTCAGCGCCCCTTCGTTCATGGATTCGATGAGCAGGCGGTAAGCGTGCTCGGCCCCTTGCAGCGAGAACACTTGCGGGCCTTGCCTGCCCGCGACCACCACCGCATCCGCTTCGCCGGTGCGAATGGCGCGGAGCGCTTCCTCTGCTTCGGCCAGGCGGGCGCGGAGCTCGGCAACTTCGCGGCACGGCTTGGGGCGGGAGGAGCGTTGGCGGCGGGCAGAGTTCACAACCTGGTCTTGCCTTTCGTGTCCAAATCCAACCCGACAAACAGGCCGGCCGTATTTGACAGGTTGCCGATGAGCCGGCGCACCGGCCGTGGGAATTCCCTGACGAGTGTCGGGGTCGCGACGATCTGGCCGTCGCGTGCGAGGATGGGCTGCTGATAGACGTCAATCACTTCCAGTTTGACGTTCCCTTTGAGTTCGGTTTCGCACAGTTGAAGGGCACGCAGGATGGCCTGGCGCGATCGGTCGGTGGCCCCTGCCACGTAGAGTCGCAGAACGTATTTGCCTGTGGGCCGGGTGGCCAGGGCCCTTTCAAAGGCCTTGGTCGCATGGCTGTTATTTTTTGTTGCCATGGCGTTCATCACGGTTAATCGGCGGGCCGCAAATCCAATCCCACGAGCACGCGATCGGTGTCGGACAGGTCGCCAATGATTTTTCGCACGGGCACCGGCAGCTTGCGCACCAGCGTGGGAATGGCCAGGATCTGGTCGCCCCGGGATAGTTGGGGCTGCTCCACCAAATCAATGACTTCAATGTGATAGCGGCCCTTGAGGTGGTTTTCGCAAATCTTTTTAAGATTGACGAAAGCCGTCAGCGATTTGGGCGTCTGCCCGGCCACGTAAAGGCGCAACTGCCAGAGCTTGCCCGATCGGGGAGCGGAACTGGAAGCCGGTCGTTTCACTGTTTTGGTTTTCATCATTTTCCACCCTTTGGTTGGTGATTGCCGCGCGCACCGGCCGCCAGCGAAACATCGGCCTGGCGCAAGCGGCCCAATTCGGTCCGCCCGGTGGTCAGCAAGCGCGTTTGCGTTCCGACCTGTTCGTCAATTTGCCGAAGTTCCATGTCGTTGGCTTCATGCTCGGAGCGCAGCCCGACGATTTGCTGTTCAAGCGCCGCGCGTTTGCGTTTCAATTCGCGTCGGCGGCGGGCCGCCTCCTGTTTGCTGGCCAGCACTTCGGCTTTTTCGCGCGCGGTTTGCGCCACCTGTGCTGCGCCGGTCAAGACGCCGCTGGGACCAATGTAAGCATCCACAAGGTCAATGCCCCGGTCCGAAATCAGGAACTCGCGGATCTGGTTCGAGTGCGCCATGCCGCGCGCTTTGATCACGTACAGCACCCGGTTGCGTTCACCGTTGCCTTCGAAGTCCTGCAACAACATCCAGGCGTCCATGAGCGAGGACATGGCGATTTCACTTTGCTGCAGCGCGTGCCCGCCATGTGTCAGGCTGGTGAAAAGTGAGGTGATTTGTCCGCCCTTCAAATAGTCTATCAGACGGGTCACCATCCCCTTGGTTTCAGAGTCGGTGCCCGCAACCATCAGGCTGGTAATGGGGTCCATGATGACAACATGGGGTTGAAACGCGGCAATCTCCTTGAACATCGTAGCCAGATGCATTTCCAGGCCGTAGAGCGTGGGCCGCGCCGCGTGAAACCGCAGCAGGCCGCGCCTGACCAGCGGCTCCAGGTGCATCCCGATGGAACGCGTATTGCGGATGATCTGGTCGGGCGATTCCTCGAACGAGAAGAAGAGCACGCGTTCCCCACGCCGGGCAGCGGCCCGGGCAAAACAGGTGGAGATGATGGTTTTGCCGGTGCCGGGCGTGCCCGTGAGCAGAATGCTGCTGCCGCGAAAAAAGCCCCGCCCGCCCAGCATCGCGTCAAGCCGCGGGATGCCGGTGGAAATCCGCCCGCTCGTCACCTTGTGGGTCAGCCCCAGCGACGTGATGGGCAACACGCTGATGCCTTCATCGCCGATGAGGAAGGGAAATTCGTTGGTGCCGTGAAGTGCGCCGCGGTATTTCACCACGCGCAGATGTCGCGTGGCAATCTGGTCGTGGACCCGATGGTCGAGCAGAATAACGCAATCGGACACGTATTCCTCCAGTCCGTGGCGCGTCAGTTGTTCGCGCCCGCGTTCGGCCGTGATGACCGCGGTCACGCGTTTGTCTTTGAGCCAGCGGAAAAGCCGGCGCAATTCGGCGCGCAGGATGGCTTCGTTGGGCAGGCCGGCGAACAGCGCTTCGAGCGTGTCCAGCACCACGCGTTTGGCGCCGATGGAATCGATGGCGAGATTTAGCCGGACGAACAATCCTTCCAGATCATATTCACCGGTCTCATGAATTTCACTACGCTCGATGTGGATGTGTTCGAGCAGGATTTTTTTATGGCGCACCAGGCCGCTCAGATCAAATCCGAGCGATGCGACGTTGGCCTTCAATTCCGCCTCCGTCTCCTCGAAAGACATGAACACGCCGGGTTCGCCGAACTGCGCCGCGCCGCGCACAAGGAATTCCGCGGCAAACAGCGTCTTGCCGCAACCCGCGCCACCGCACACCAGCGTGGGCCGCCCGCGCGGCAATCCGCCGCCAGTGATTTCATCAAGACCTTGGACGCCGGTGGGACATTTGGGCAAACAAGCCGATGGAGAGGTGGGTTTGTAACCGTTGGTTTTCATATTCGTTTCATAAAAATTCAAGGTTTGGTTTCAGCAAACTCCCTCAGCGCGCCCCGCGCGACCCTGCCGAACGGAATTTGCGCCGTGACGGTGGTGCCTTTGCCCTTGATGGACTCGACACCAAAATGTCCGCCGATCATCTCCAACCGTTCCCGCATGCCGAGCAATCCCAGGCGTTTGTTGCCTTTCGCGTGCAATACGCGGTCCACCTGGAAGGATTTGCCGTCATCCTTTATTCTCATGCAAATGCCCTCCGGCAGTTTCTGGATGCTCACTTCCGCCCGGCCGGCTTGCGCGTGGCGGGCCACGTTGGTCAGCGCCTCCTGTGCGACCCGAAACAGCACCGTTCGCTTGGCAATATCCAATTGGTCCACTTCCGCAAAGGCCTTCAATTGAACCTGGATGCGCGTCCGTCTGGAAAAATTTTTAACAAATGTATGCAAGGCGGGAATCAATCCCAGGTCGTCCAGCACCGCCGGGCGCAATTCGCGGGCGAACTGATGCACGATGTCCACCGATTTTTCCACCAGCCTTTGCGTGCGGGTGATGGTACGACCGAGACCCTTCGTGTCGAGCGCAGCCTCTTTTTTCAAGCCCGCCAGCCGGACGTTGATGCCCGTCAAAGTCTGGGCGATGACATCATGTAGTTCGCGGCTGATCTCCCGGCGTTCCTCCTCCTGTGCCAGAAGGATCTGGCGGGACAATTGACGCAACTGTTCCTGCATGTGTCGCGAATGCTCCAATAAATGGTGTTGGTGTTGCTCGCTTTTCTTGAGGTCCTTCTCAACCGCCTGACGCCGGATGATCTCTTCTTCCAACTTCTTGTTTGAGGCGGCCAGCACCTCAATGCGGCGCTGCACTTCCGCCGCGGCCTTTTGTTCCGTGATGTCGTAAAAGCAATTGATTGCTCCCGTAACAACTCCTTGTTCGTTTTTCAGCGGACGAATATTCACGACCACAGAAATCCGCGAGCCATCGGGCCGCTCAATCAGCACTTCTGCGTCCTGCACTGCTTCTTTTTTGCCGCTCACCACCTCGGCCATCGGACAATGCCGGTGCGGCATGAAACTGCCATCCGGACGGAGCAGTTTGAATGAGCCACAAAACCGCTTGTCGGTATCCCCTGGTGCCGGCTTGCGGCCCCACAGTTCCATGGCGCGGCGGTTGAATTCCTGAATCACACCCGAGCCATCACACGAATAAATGGCCACGGGCCCCAATTCGAACAAGGTGCGATAGCGTTCTTCGCTCGCGCGCAATGCTTCTTCCGCCGCCTTGCGCTGGGTGATGTCGCGAACGTTGCATTGAATGACGGTGTGTCCGTCCTCCTGATAAAGGTTGGCCACCACTTCGACTTCCTGATGCCGGCCGCGCCGGCTTTCCAGCGGCAGATTTTCGTAGCGGATTTCGTGTTTCCGCTTGAGTTTCTGAAACATTTCCTGGCTCGCAGCCTTATCCTGGAGCAGACCGATTTCAAACAGTTCCATCCCCACCAACTGATCAAGCGGGTAGTCCAGCAACTTTGTCATGAATGGATTGGCGTCGGTGATTTTGCGCGTGCCGGGGTTGAGGAGGAGAACCCCGTCGTGCGCCGTTTCGAAGAGACGGCGGTAGCGGATTTCGCTCGCTCGCAACGAGGCTGCATCCTGTAGTTGCTCATCGGCTGCCGCGAGTCGGCGTTTCGGTTTTAATTTTGTCTTTATGGTCGTTGTCGGCATGTCGGCCGGGCAGGACGCATCCGGGATGCATTATTCCCAGACAGGGCACGCCAAGCTGGGGTCAGCATCCGACAATTGATTCAATCCGTATATGGGGTGAACACCCCATTGTACTCGCCCCGTTTATTTACTGCCGGCGGTTGAATCGGCCTTCTTGCACAAATACTTCCAATCACCGTAGGTAGGGTTACACCCCATAGACAAGGGCCAACCCCATCGCGCATTGTTCTGCGCAACGCAAAAAATCAAAACGCAACAACCAAAAGGATTCCGTATGGCAAAGAAAAGCAGAGGCGGCAGAATGACGGCAGCAAAAAGGCGCGCGGCGAAAGGGCCGGGCGGAAAAGGGATGGTTAAGAATCGTCCTGCCGGTCGAAGGATCATGAGCACCTGAGAGCGCAATGCCGTGAGATCCGTATTCGAAGGCCGTTTCACGACGGCCTTTTTTGTATCATGCCCGCGACTACGGTCGCTGGATCAATCTTCGGAGAGTGCTGCCAATATTCCACAGTCGGGTTACACCCCATAGGCAAAGCCCGGGCCATCGCGTAGCGTCCTCCAGAAAGCGGTGGTAAATACATTGCCATTAAAAACGAAAGATACTCTATGCATCTCTTATTCACGCCGGTCCTAGCCAGTGCGCTCTACATCGGCGGAGGCTCGGTCGGCCTCCTGCTCGTCATCGTCATTGTGGTTCTATTGTTGCGTTAAGGGTTGAGCCGTTTTGCCGAAGACCTCACCCAACCGCGCGACGGATCACTTGATGCCATTATGAAAACGTTGTTCACAGCGGAAGCGGTTTCCAAGTGTGGACGTTCGGGAACCATTCAGACTTTGGACGGGTTGCTCAATGTCACGTTGGGAAATCCGCTGGTGAAAGGCATCGAAAAACGCGGCCCCAATCCTGAACTGTTGTTTGCCGGCGCGTATTCCGCCTGTTACCACGGCGCCGTGAGCAATGCGGCCATAATGCTGGGCACCCCGGCGGCGGATTCCACGGTGCGGGCATTGGTCAGCTTGATCGAAGATGATCGGGGTGGCTACCGCCTGGCAGTAAAGTTGCATGCGCATCTGCCCGGAATCGATCGGGCACAGACCCGGATCATCATGGAGGAAGCGCATAAAACCTGCCCCTATTCCAAAGCCCTGCGCGGCGACACTTCCGTCGATCTGGTAGTAGACTGACCGGCAGACCAAGAAGGATTCTGATGAGATTGTGAAAAGGACGTGTCTGCTTTTAACGCTTTCGCGCGGCACCCACCGGCAACTGGCGGCAGCGATTTTGATTTCGAGCGGCCTTGGCCTTTTCCTGCCCGGCTGCGCATTTAGAACCGGCAAACAGCCGCGCCAGGAAATTACGCCGCTTTACTCCGCGAGTTCGCTGGAATTTCGACAGTCAGCGGGAGCCCTGCTCGGGCCTGATTTTGTCTCTGGCAACACGATTACGACGCTGGTGAATGGCGCCCAGATTTTTCCCGCCATGCTTGATGCCATTCGCTCGGCCAAACATTCGATCAATTTCGAGGCCTACTGGTTCGTGGACGGGCAGATCGGGCGCGAATTCACCGCGGCTCTGGTGGAACGCGCCCATGCCGGGGTGAAGGTCAACGCCATTTTCGATGCCTTGGGCACGATGGACATGGGTCTTGAAAATCTGGCCCGATTGCGTGAGGGAGGGGTCGAGGTCGTCAAGTATCATTCAATCTTCTGGCTAGATCCCCGCCGTTACAACCATCGCACTCACCGCAAACTGTTGATCATTGACGGAAACATCGCTTTCATCGGCGGGGTTGACATCGCGGATGAATGGATGGGGAACGCGGATTCTCCGCAACATTGGCGCGACAATCATTATGAAGTTACCGGGCCGGTCGTTGCCCAACTGCAGGCCATCTTCATGGCCAACTGGCTGAAAACCTGCGGCCACCTGCTGCACGGGGCTGATTATTTTCCGCCGCTGACCAGCACGGGCCCTTCCCTGGCGCAGGCGCTCCGAAGCTCGGCGGGCAATGCCAATCTTGATCTGATGTATCTCCTGGTGATTGCTTCGGCCCAGAAAACGTTGCGCATCGAGAATCCGTATTTTCTGCCCGATGAGCTCACCCGCAAAGAATTGATCGATGCCGCCCGGCGCGGCGTTAAAGTGGAGATCATCGTGCCCGGAAAAAATATCAATCAGAAAATTGTCGGCGCCGCATCCAAGGACCATTGGCCGGAGTTGATTCAGGCCGGCATCAAAATCTATGAATATCAGCCCACGATGGTGCATGTGAAACTCCTCATTGTGGACAACACGTTTGTGTCCGTCGGCTCAGGAAATTTCGATAATCGATCGATCCAGCTGAATGACGAAGCCAATCTCGACGTCCTGGATCGCGATTTTGCCGCCCAACAGACGCGCTTGTTCGAAATGGATAAAAGGCAATCTCACGAAATGGTGCTGGACACGACTGGCGACCTTCATCTCCTCGAGAAGGCGGCGGATCTGGCCGCGCCGGAGCTCTGAGTTGCGGCCGGCTCGGAGCGCGCCTTGACCTCATGGCCGGGTTACACCCCATAGGAATACCTTGCTTCGTAGCCTAACGTCTGGAAACCCACCGGGCAGGCAAAAGTTTTTGCCGTCATGTTGGCGTCAAATCAAAACAAACAACAAAAAACAAAATTAACCATTATGACCACACTAGAAGTCAAAGGCGACTGGAACATCACCAAAGGCAAGCTGAAACAGAAATGGGCCAAGCTCACGGATGACGATCTCCAATACGCCGAGGGCAAGCAGGAAGAACTGATCGGCCGGATTCAGAAGCGCACGGGCGAAACCCGCGAAGCGGTCGAAAGGGCGGTCAAAGAATCCTGCTCCAGCTGCGGCTGCCATTAAGCCGCTCGCTGGCGCTGGCGGACTGGCTGAGTCAGCCCGAAGCCGGCGGCCGGCGCAACAAAAACCAACCGATAAATCCAGCCGCTCATTGACTCGGGCGGCTGGTGTGGTTCTCGAAAGCATGGTCCGGGACGCCCGCGCGGTGTGGCGGAACGAAACTAAATATTACGGCGTCGCCCGGGCCGACCTGCACTTCGCTCTTTAAACGATGTCTCCGTGCTCGGCCGAGGGAAAATCCGCCGGCGCTTTTTCTTAGACCCATCAGCCGGAAGGCGTGCCGCAGGCAGGCTGTCACGCGACTGTTTCGTTCTTCAAACCATCCACGGCTGGAGCAGTGTTCCCGGAAAGTTATTTCATTTTCGCAGTCGGGTTACACCCCATGGCAGCCCACCGTTAACCGGCCTATGCTCACAACATGAAACACAAGGACTGTTCCCAAGATAAAAGCCAAAAACTTCCAGGCGCCTCCGTGTTGGCTGCGGAGGTGGACCCAAACCGAAACGAAATTGATTTTGCACCCTCACCGGATGAAGTCGCCAGAAAGGCCTATTTCAGTTATGTCAATCATGGTTCGCTGCCCGGGCACGAGGTGCAGCACTGGCTGGCCGCTGAGGCACAATTGCTCGCAGAACGCAAGCTAACCCGGACTCATGGATTTCACAACAAGACCTAAAACAAAATTCGCGGGGACCCGCAAAGCAATTATCAATTTATGAAAACCAAACTTACCTTTCTCCTGATCAGCAGTTCGCTGCTGCTGGCCGCGCCGGCATTGCGGGCACAAGATACCAACTCCAGCAATACCAACACCCTCATTCAAACCTGGAAATACCAGAAAGCATTGGAAACTGACCGGGCTTTGGGCGAACAATCCCTCCTTCCACCCGGGCTCAAGGAAAAGTTGAAGCTCACCGACGAACAGAAAGGGGAACTGAAGCCCATTGAGGATGACTTTGCCAACACCTGCGAGCAATACCAGACAGCCAACCAACCCCGGATTGACGCCGCCCAGGAGGCGATCCGGCAGGCGCGCGCCTCAAAGGACACGGTACAAATCGAGGCCGCGCGCAAACAGTTGCAACAGGTCTGGGCCGGCCTTCGGCCATACCGGGTGACTGCCGTCAATCATCTCAAGCCCCTGCTGACGCCGGATCAACTCGTAATTTTGGAGGATGAGAAGAACCAATGGCGCGAGAATCATGTTGTGGAAGCAAATGATCCATCGGCGAATTGAACCATGACCGCAACAAATGTGCGATAACCCTGCAAAGACCAGAAGAACCGAACATGCAAGACCCGTCTACAAACTCACCGGCGGCGGCAAAAAAAGCGGGTCGGGAAGAAACGGGAATTGATGTGAAATTATGCCAGCCTTAACCGCCGAGCAGGTCAGCCTTCATTTAACCGCTGTTCCGGATTGGGTGGAACGCGCGCAAACCATTTGCCGCACCTTCAAGTTTGAGGGATTCCTGATGAGCATGGCATTTGTGCGTCGAATTGCCAGGCGGGCTCAAAAAAGCAATCATCATCCGGATATAAACATTCATTTTGACCAGGTGACGTTGACCCTCACCACGCATGATGAAGGAGGAATCACCGAAAAAGATTTCTCCCTCGCCCGGCAATGTGATGAGGTCTTTTCCAAGTTTTTGCTATCGTGGTCAACCCAGATTCCCAGCCCGGAATAAACCTGGAACCCCATGAAGTCACGGAAACCGAAACATGTGAAAGCCTCCCCCACCAAACCGGCAAGAACATCTCGAACTCCGGTTTCCAAAAAATCGCTGCACCGGCTGCGGCTGAATCTCAAGGCAGCCAACTCAAGTCCAAAGTCGCAAAAGCGGGACAACATTTTTTCCAAATCCCGCGATAGGCGCGATGATCGCGACACGCGCAGGATGAAGACCACGCGCCCCTCGAAACTGCTATTTCGTTTCTGCGCCTTGTTGTAATTTCACCTATGAAGACAAATCTGCTGAAAGAAGGTGCCTTGACAGAAAACTCCGCTGGGCTTGTACGGTGACCCGGAAGATGGTGTGGAAACACGCGGCCGATTAAATTCAGCCGAGTGACGGGATTTTTTTGATGCCCGTACTACGCCATTGCCGGTTGCAAAGTGGCCAGCGGTTCCACGTCGCGTTCGATGGCTCGCGCCTTTTCATGACGCGCCTGGCGCAAATCGTAATCAGCCTGCAAGCCCGTCCACAGTTCCGCGCTGGTGCCAAAATACCGCGCCAACCGCAAGGCGGTGTCCGCCGTGATGCCGCGCTTTTCCAAGACGATTTCATTGATCCGGCGCGGCGGGACGTTCAACGCCCGCGCCAGCGCGTTTTGCGAGAGGTCGCGCGGCTTCATAAATTCTTCGCGGAGAATTTCGCCCGGATGAATCGGCGGCAGTTTGTTCGTT
>Ga0181522_10001054_pt1 | contig 17601 bp, 20 predicted proteins | sample PEATcosm2014_Bin_27_FD_121103 | JGI IMG/M metagenome (GOLD analysis project Ga0181522, IMG submission 121103) | Peatland microbial communities from MTU Mesocosm Facility, Houghton, MI, USA - PEATcosm2014_Bin05_10_metaG | ecosystem: Environmental > Terrestrial > Soil > Wetlands > Peat | place... | reverse complement strand
TCTCCCTTCCAATGAAGTTCCATCCAATACATGCTTCCGCGAAGGAATATGGTGCCCTGCCCTCGAAGACGGGCACGCCGGACCGCCTTCCGCCTAGGCTTCGGCATCACTGTTAATGCTCGTGCAGCACTATCTTTGCTCATAGACACTTCCACACGTTCGTTGACTCCAAGGGTTTGTTGCATAACACTGAGGGCATCCATGTCTGAAGCTCCTTTCAGATTTGGCTAGGGGCTGTTCGGTGTTGACGCACTGAACAGCTCCGACTTACACCCAAATTATAGCAAAAGTCCGGCGCGTTTGTCAATAGCGTAGTTTAAAGGGTTTTTGAGCGACACAGATGAACCCACAATCGAGGGTTTTGAGTAGAGAACATCACTTTCATGCAATAAACATGGGCCTCCCAGAAATCCACGCATCAGACTCAAAATCCGGTGGCCGCAAGGCCGTGTGGGTTCGATTCCCTCCTCGAGCACCATCCATCCATTTGCCGCAGCGAAGCCCTGCTGACGTGAGCGCGCTTTAAGCGCTCTTAATTTGTGCCAGCTTACCGCAAGTTCGACTCACGGTTTACTCCGGCGAAACCTGCGCTGCGGTTTTTCCCACCTTTGCTCAAATATAGACAATAGTAGGCACACTCGCACTGAGCAGGATGTACGCGACCGGGGGGCGCGAACTCCAATGGCACAGCCGGAACACAGAAGAAGCGAACGCGTTTTGGCGGACGTGGCCGTGGCGATCCGCGGAGAATCCGAGGACCACAAGCCATTTCAAGAAGAGACTTTTACCGTAACAGTGAGCGCCCACGGAGCGCTCGTGATGTTGGGAACGAAGGTTGCGTTAGGTCAGAAAGTGACGCTGTTGAATCCCACAACTTGGGACGAGCGAGAAGGCAGAGTTTCCTTCATGGGAAGACAACATGCCGGACTGGCACAGGTCGCTATCGAATTTCTAAAACCCGCGCCGGAATTTTGGCCGATCAGTTCTCCGCCGTCCGGATGGAAAAGCCACTAGCCGCAGAGTCTCGGTTAGTTTTGGCCGCGTATTATGCGAATTGCCTCTGGCAGCGCGGAACCGCCTGCGCTAGATGCGGAGTTAACCTCGGAATCTCGCCCATCCTTCGATTCGGAGCCGCCTTCCCCCGGTGCAAGAAACAAGTTGGATTCCACTCCGTGCTGCTTGGTGTAGAGAACGTAATAACGGCCGCCCTTCGCGTAGAGCGACGTATGTGTGCCGCGCTCGACGATCCGGCCTGCCTCAAGCACCAGGATCTGATCGCTGCGGCGCACGGTGGATAGTCGGTGCGCGATAACGAAAGTAGTGCGGCCACGCATCAGGTAGCGAAGCCCTTCCTGAATGAAAGCCTCGGACTCGGAATCCAGACTCGAGGTAGCTTCGTCGAGAATCAGAATGCGCGGATCGGCCAATATTGCGCGTGCAATGGAAACGCGTTGCCGCTGGCCTCCGGAAAGTTTCACGCCGCGCTCGCCGACAATCGTGTCGTACTTTTTCTCGAACGTCTCCGCAAACTCGTCCACGCGCGCAATGTGGCATGCCGCAAGAATCTCTTCTTCGCTGGACTCGGGCCGCGAGAAAGCGACGTTTTCGCGGATGGTGCCGTCGAATAAGAACGTTTCCTGTAACACCACGCCCAGCTGCGAGCGGTAGGAATCGAGCCGCACGAGCGACAGATCATGCCCATCGAGCAGAATGCGGCCGCTCGTGGGCACATAGAAGGCAGCAATCAGCCCGATCACGGTCGATTTCCCTGCGCCAGACGGGCCAACCAGCGCTGTCACAGTTCCCGGCTCCGACACGAAGCTGACGTCGTGCAAGACGGGTTTTCCGGTGTCGTAGGCAAAGTCAACGTTCTCGAATATCACTTGCCCGTTGATGCGGCTTAGCCGTTCCACACGATTGGGGCTCTCGTCCTCCAGATTTTCGTTCAGAACTTCGCGTGTGCGTTCGAGCCCGGCAAGAGCTTCGGTGATTTGCGGTCCGATTCCTACGATTTGGAACACTGGCGCTACGAGAAAGCCCAGCAAAGCTGTGTATTCGACGAAGACGCCGAGCGTCATCGTGCCGGCCAGAATATGCCGCGCTCCGAGAAACATGATCGCCGCGCTGACAATGCCCATCAGGCTGGTGGCGGAGAGGCTCATCAACGATGTCGCGGTGAGGGTTTTTAATACGTTGTCGAGCAGCCTTTGAACTCCGCCCGCAAAAACTTTTTCCTCGCGCTCTTCTGCGTGATAACCCTTCACTACCCGGACGCCGCCCAGAGATTCCGTGAGCCTGCCGGTGACTTCGGCGTTGATCTTTGGCCTCGCGCGAAAGATAGGGCGAATCGTTTTGAACGCGCGATTCAGGCCCAGCGCGAAGAGCAACAGAACCGCGAAAGCCACCGCGGTCATGCTGGCGCTAATCCGCAGAAGAATAGCCAGCGCAAGCACCGCGGTCACAATCCCGCCGGCAAACTCGACTAAGCCAGTGCCGATAAGATTTCGCACGCCTTCGACGTCGCTCATGATGCGCGAGACCAACACGCCGGTTTTGTTCGCATCGTAGAACGACACAGGCAGTCGCCCCACATGCGCCTGCACCTTGATGCGGAGCTCGGTAATCATGCGCTGCGAGGATTTCGAGAGGAGCTGCGTGAGCGCGTAAGAGGTGAGGCCTTGCACGATCGTCGCTGCGATGACGGCGATCACGATAGGCAACAAAAGGTTGGTTTGTTTTTTGTTGATGACGTCGTCCACCAGGTACTTGGTGGAGGCAGGCAGGATTAGCCCGGACGAGCGGTTGATAATCATCAACACAAAGCCCAGCGCGAGAATTCCCCGCCGTGGTTTCAAAAGCGCGAGAACGTCAGGTAGCAGCTTCCAGTCGAACTTCGGCTTCGCGGATTTGCCGGCGGCGCCAGGTTTATTTTCGGTGGCCATAGAATTTGGAGAATACTGAGCTAGTCCTTAGATGCTGAGCTCCACTGGAAGACTCTACCTTGCGCAGCCGCCTGGTCAATAGAACACCTTGAACTTCCGAGAAAATTCGCCCGGCGAGAGCCGTGCGTTGTCCGCAACATTTGGTAGTGATAGACTTTTCGCATGCCAACCAAAAAGAAGGCCCGCAAGAAAACGACTCCTAAGAAAAAAGCTTCGAAGAAGAAGGCCTTAAAGAAGGCGACGACCAAAGAACCTGTGCGCAAGAAAAAGTCGATCCGCGCGGAAAGCTCAGTTCGCCGGAATACGGCTGCACCTGCGGGGCGCACCAGCGAAGTGAATTCCGGCATGTACCGCCAAGGCCGCCGAGGTCTGGGGCCGAATTCCGGCGGACAATCGGGTGATATTCAAGCATTGCCGCGAGCTGAAGACGTGGATTCGGAAAGCGTGGAAGAACTCGCCGAGGAGGGGCAAGCATTTGAGGCGGAAGTCGTGAGCGGCGTCGAGAATGCGCCGGACGCCGATCAAGGCGAAGTCAGGACGCACGAAGTTCCCGAGGACGACGTTCCGGAGGAATATCGTGGGCGCGATAACGACTGACATTGCGCGCCGGCAACACTTGGCAGAGACCGCGGCTTAATCCGCCGCAGCCCCGGCCGTCACTGCGTTGTTTTCCACTTCCGCGCTGGACGAGGCCTGTTTGCCGCGTTCGATCTCTATGCGACCCTTGAAAAAAGCTCCGTCTTCGATGCTGATGCGGGCGGTAATTACGTCACCGGTCACCGAACCGTCTTTCTTTATCTCAACCCGGTCGCTCGCACGCACATTGCCGTGGATTTTGCCGTAGACAACCACCTCGCGCGCGGCCACTTCCGAATTCAAATGTCCCGTGCGCCCGACCGTGAGCCGCTGGCCCTGAAGCGCTATCGGACCCTCGACTTTTCCGTCGACCTGCAAATCTTCCTCACCCGAGATCTTGCCCTTCACCTCGATGCTTTCGCCGAGGCAGGCCACGTTGCGCGCAGTAGGCGCGCTCGGCCGTGCGGAATAATTCGTCCCCGCTGAAGCGGCTTGCGATGACGGAGACGACGGCGATGATGGCGCTGGAGAATAGCTTGGTGCTTCGCTTTGGGGCTGCTTTGTCCACATAAGTTCTTCCTCCTCGATTACGGTGCAACGCGGAATCGGTCCCGAGGACCAATGTAGCTACACTGTAGGCGTGTGCTGCAAACCAAGGCAACGCCGAAAAGGTTCAGGTTTGTTCACTACGGAAACTGACCATTCGTACAGGGTGTTCAATCACTGCAGGGGTCGTAGTAGTCCGCATGGTTAAGACGAAAAGATTATGAGGAAAAACTCTGGAGCGCAGAGCGCTCATCAGGGAAGTCCGTGAATATCCGGTGCAAGTTGGTCAGACGCAATACCTCCGACGCGCGCGGGTTCAGATCCACGGCCCGCAGTTCCGCTCCATTTCTCCGCGCGGTGTAAAGACTGCGGACAAGCTGGCCGATTCCCGAGCTGTCCAGGTAGGACACGTCGCGGAAGTTCAACAACACCTTGGTGCGTCCTTCGCGGAAAATATCGACTAACAGCTCGTGCACGGCTTCTCCCTCCACGTTCGTGAAGTTTCCGCGCACATCTACAACGGTCACGTCTCCCAACTGCCGCGTATTCGCACTGAAGCTCAAACGGTCCTCCCCAGGCTCGGGATCTATATTTTACCGTAAGCCTGCCAAGAATCCGAAATGGGATATGGATGCACGCGCGGAATACTTTGGCACAAACGAAAAATCGGTGACCGGGAGGGAGCGCAACTATTCGGAAAGTTCCTCTAACCAGGAGTCCAGGATCTTGAGTTGTTCGTCCGCTGGGTTCACAAAAGCAAGCCCCATTCCCATTCCGTGTTGAACGTAGATAATTTTCGCCAGCGAATCGAAGACGCCTTGATCGCGGGAAATGCGCACTTCAAGATTGGTGCCTTCGGGCAAGGAGATTAGAGTATCCACATAACAACCCTTGCGGCTGAGCTCGGAAATGCGCCCGGAAATCTTCGTGTCGGATTCGGGTTCTCGAAGGACGGCTACGGCGATGAGCGAAAAACGCGGGACCTCTCGCCGATTAGAGTACTTCCCGCTTCCACCGACCGGATGTGACGGTGTATCCGAAAAAAAGCTCATGATCAGTCTCCCGCTAGTTTCAGATTGGCACATTCGCGAACCCACAACCAGGGTTGCGATATCATGTGACGCGTAAAATGTACCTCTGCTCCCCTCTTTTCGACTCCAACGCGGTGCGGCCGTTGCGGCTGGATTTTGCTTGGCATTGCAAGCAGGGTAGCGTAAAACGCAATTCCAGCCCGGCGCACAAGGGCTGTGAATTATCAAATGAGTTGATTCACTGGACGGATAGCTTTAGGCTGGTTGTCATAGCTCCAAATACCAAGCGGCCTCCGTACCTAAAACTGGGAAAACACTGATGAGGCTAAGCGTGCAACCGGGAGATTATCTCAGGGACCTTCGAAATCGACTCGGCGTCACCACCCGGGAAGTCGAGGAGCTTAGCCGCAAAGTGGCCCAAGACCGGGGAAACGAAGAGTTTTCGATTTCAAACGCGTGGCTGACCCAGCTCGAGAATAAGAATTCCGTTCCCAGCATCTACAAGTTGTTTAGTTTGAGCGTCATTTACCGCGCGAAATTCGTCGATCTATTAAGCATTTTCGGTGTGGAGCTCGATGACAGCGTGCGCTATCACTCCACTTTGCCCCTGCAGAACACGCACTTAGCTTCCATCGAGGTAGCCGACCGGGATAGAGCCGTCCGTTTTCCAGTGCGCTTTGACCGCGGATTCCGTGTGGAGACCACCAGCTTGATTTCCCGGATGGTCGAAGTCTGGGGAGAAGTCCCGATAGCGCTCATCGAGAAATTGGACGTGCGCAACTGCCAGTACGGATTTATCGGCATGGATGACCGTACGATGGATCCCCTGCTGCGCCCCGGCTCGTTCGTACAGATCGACAGTCATCGGAAGCGCGTAGCGGCTGCGGGATGGCGTACGGAGATGGATCGGCCTATTTACTTCGTCGAACTGCGGGAAGGTTACGCTTGCTCCTGGTGTGAAATACACGGGTCGACGCTGACTTTGATTCCGCATCCCCTCTCCGGCTGCGCGACCAGGCAATTTGCGCATCCCGGACAGGCAGAGATTATCGGACAGGTGACAGCTGTGGCGATGCGCCTGGTCTCTGCCGGGAACGGCCTTCCCGATGGGCCTCCCAAATTGCCAGGGCAACCCTGACGTTTCCGCACAGAAACTCTATGGCGAGCGGGTCGGTGGATGCCGGAACGGCCACACGGTAAGGTTGAAGACTCTTCCAGGCAGCTACGAAATCCAACGGCGCGGCACCCGTGGATCGAATGTAGGAATCTATCTGGAGGACCAACTCCTCGACGGAAGCGCCCAAAAGCTGCCGGTACGCCTCGCGATGGCAATTCGCCAGGGCTTCGCACGCCACTTCGTCCGAGAAGCGAGATGCCAGTCCGTCGTGGTAGTACATCCCGGTGTTGTAATCGCGCGTGGAACCCAGGTAAATCATCCGTTCCAACGGCATAGGCATGTGCGCAAGCGTGCGGCGCCGAAGGTCATTGGCGGCCAATTGGACGTCTGTAGGGTTGATCGTCAATTTCATGGAAATTTTCCCGGCCTAGGCGCGATGGCGTGCCCCGCCGCCCTCAAACGGATCGATCCCCTTCACGTTCAGGAACGCAAGAGAGTTCTCGGAGATCGAACAAACTCTGCCGGCCGCCGCGGCCGCAGTTCGTACCATTCCGGGAGCAGCATATGGTCCCCGCAGGTAAAATGTAATCTGAAGCAGCCGGCACGCGGTCAGGAGACCGGCGAAATTCAGCGCCAGGCGAAGTTCCGTCGAGAAGCTCAACCGCGCATGTAGGCGCGCATGACCTCGATGAAAACGCATCAATTCCAAAACCGCCGCGCGCACCCGGCGCACCCAGCCTAAAGCAACGTTCTTGCGATCCGCAAGGAAGAGAGATTGAACGTCGGGAGGCGCCGCCGCAATAACGTATTCCAGATCCTCTCTTGCGAAGATCCTTTCTACCAAATCATTCGGCAATAGGCCGTCCTGTAAGGAATCCAACGTCTGCCTCGCTTCCCGCAACCGTTGCGCGCTGCCTTCTGCTGACGGCTTCGGGCGACGAGCGAAGAAATAGAGAGATACGGCGAGAACCAAACCGACGAGCAATGAAAGTATGAGCTGAATCATCGGTCGGGCGTCCTATCCAACTGTTCTTGGATCGAGCCCAGGGCCTGTTGGGTGCGTCCAGCCAGCTTTCGATAGTCGATGTCCGTTGGCTCGGGCGGCGAAGCCGAAGCCGGCTCGTAAGACCATAGCGCAACGGTCCAAATCGAGAGAGCCGCGATATAAGAGAGGGGGACTACGATTTTCCAAACCGGGCTAAACTGAGCGCCGATGAAGAGCCCTAGCGTGAGCAAAACGATGCTCACGCCCGCGTAAACACCAAATCCCAAAATCAAACCCTTCATGTTTTTGCCGATTTCGATTCCGTAGTAGCCCGTCAGGAAGACAATTGACAGCAGCGGAATTGCCTGCGCTATCCGCAGATCCCTCTCCAGCTCGGCCGCATTGGCGACGGGCTTCCAATTGGGTAAGAAAGCCACGTGTATGGCAAAAGCCAGAAAGATTGCTCCAAACGTTAGAATCGCAACCCACTGCGTAAAACGCTTAAGGCTGACGTGCCCGCCGAATACGTGGCCGGGTATATCCACTATGACTCCGCAGCCGAGCGCCAGCGTGACCAAATCCAAGCGCCAATAAAGGGGCCCGTAAACCGGCGTACTTACTATGTGGCGGACGATCTGTAGAAACACAGACGTGACCAATACGGTCAGGAGATAGCTATAAAACATCGAATACTTCGCGAAATTCTTATTCTGGATCCCCCGGGCCAAGATTACACCTTCTATCAGTAGGCCCGAGTACGCGACGACTTGTGAAAGAATCTCCATCCGACTGCGGTAGATCCTAACACAAAAGCCTCGGAGGAGAAGCCGAAACTTCTCCTCCAGCTAATTGAGGCTTTAGATACTCTTGGGCGGAAACGGAATCGGGTCGGGAATCGGTGCCGTCCCATCAAAACCCCACGGCGGCGGGTCGGGAATCGGTGCTGTCCCATCAAAACCCCACGGCGGCGGGTCGGGAATCGGCGCTGTCCCGTCAAAACCCCACGGCGGCGGGTCGGGAATCGGTGCCGTTCCGTCAAAACCCCACGGTGGCGGGTCGGGAATCGGTGCTGTTCCGTCAAAACCCCACGGTGGCGGGTCGGGAATCGGTGCTGTCCCGTCAAAACCCCTCACCCCGTGCGTCACGATCGAAGCATGCGAAGCTGGAACCATTGCTAGCGCCATCACGAACGGGAACAGCCAAGCGATCTTTTTCTTCATGAAATTCTCCTCCGATGAATTGGTCATGGGCTTCGCGACCACGGCCAAAGTAGTCGAGGGGATTGGTTTTCAGAGCGCGGGCAGGAATTTGCTCAGGATACGAAGCATAGGGGATTTACAACGAAGTCTTCGGCGAGGCGCTTACTTGGAACGAAACTGCGGGCTCATTCGTCCTGCGGCATAGCATTTTCGGTGCAAGGAGCCGGCGAAGTACTTCTTGATATTTTACTGTTTAGTACACCGCCGGTTACCGATAAGCAAACGCAGCGGAACATACGCATAGAATTCCCTGCCGGAAGTCTGCTATTAGTCTAGTCAGGCGATTGATGGATATAAATCCGATGACCAGCACCAATGAAACCGCGATAGCTCCGGCTCCGAACGGCGCCGAACTGCCGCCCGAGTTTATCCGCAAGAACTTGAATCACCTGGAACGCCGCGAGCGTTGGCTGTGGTCAACCACCGTCGCGGTGATATTGCTGCTAACGCTCGGCGTGGCATCCTTCGCCTTCCCCGCTCTGCTCTCTCGCGAGCAGAGCACATACTCGATCTTTCTGAATCAGTCCGTGCGCGCTCTCGTCGGTCTGGTCCTGGTTTTCAGCGTGTACCTCGTTTACCAGCGAAACCTGATTTCCAGGCTGCGCAACGAACTCGGCGAGCAGATGAACTCACTCGCCAAAGTGGAGAGTCTTGCGTCGGAAGTGTATAAGCTCGCAGCGCTCGATCAATTGACCGGCATCTACAATCGCCGCTCGGGTGAACAGCGACTGGCTCAGGAAATTAGCCGCGCCGAACGCCACGGACGTCCTCTGACCATCCTGCTGATGGATATTGACGCGCTGAAGCAAGTGAATGACAAATACGGCCACGCCGCCGGCGACACCGCGTTAAAAGGATTTGCGGACCGCTTGCAGCGCGCGATTCGCGGTTCGGACCTAGCCGTCCGTCTGGGCGGCGATGAATTCATGGCGCTGCTGCCGGAATGCCGCGTGGAAGAAGTACGCCACGTGCTGGCGCGCATTGAAGGTTTCGAGTTCGTTTGCAACGAGGAGAAGATACAGCTTCAATTTTCGCGGGGCTGGACGGATTACAAATCCGGCGAATCGCCTCAAGAATTGCTGCAGCGCGCCGATCAGCTGCTTTATGCCGACAAGCGCGCCGGAAAACGATCGGAACGTGCGGCGCAACCCGCTCAGGTTTCGGAATCCGTTCTATAACCGAAGCTCCTTCCTATTATTTTTCCACGCGAACGGAATGTTCCTGTCAGGAACATTGCCCTGAAAAAGCTCTTGCGCCGGGCAGGGAGTGACTCGTAAGATACGCCCCAGTTATAGGAAGGTAACCATGCCAAAAGAAAAACCAAAAGTGAATATCGGAGAAGTGATTCGGTCTTATCGAACTGACCGCGGGCTATCGCAGGGTGATATTGAGCGCCGCACCGGGCTGTTGCGCTGCTACCTTTCGCGGGTGGAAAACGGACATACCGTTCCCTCGCTCGAAACGCTGGCGAAAATAGCCGAAGCGATGGAAATTTCCCTGGCCGATTTTTTCCCGGGCAGCGATACGGCGCAAGACCGCGAGACTCGCAAAATGTTAGGCGAGCTATCAGAAGAGGAGATCCGCTTCCTGGCCGATATCAAGAAATATTCCACCACGCTCTCGGAAGACGACAAAAAGCTCGTATTGGCCATGATTCGCAAGATGGCTACGATTATTCCGCCCGTCCGCAGCACCAAATCGAATGGAGCGGTTGCGCGCCGCCCGGAGTACTAGCTTCCGGATTGCGCGTCGCGGGCGCTGGATAATTCCGGCGCAAGCGCGTCTCCCCACAACCACGTTGCTATCTGCGCACCACACGCACAAGGACGCACGCTACCCAACCACCCTTCTCTTCGCTACAATAGATATGGGATGACACAGAAACGCCACAAGACCGTCGGTGTCAAAGTCGGCAAAATCCAGGTGGGCGGAGGCGCGCCCGTGGTCGTGCAGTCCATGACCAACACGGACACCGTTGACATTGCCTCTACCACGCAACAGTGCTTCGAACTCGCGCAGGCTGGCTCCGAACTGGTTCGCATCACGGTGAATATCCCGGAGGCCGCCGCGGCAGTCCCGGAAATCAAGAAGCGCCTGCTCGACGCGGGCTGCGACGTTCCGCTCATCGGCGACTTTCACTACAACGGCCACGTGCTTCTGAAGAAATACCCAGATTGCGCGGCGGCGCTCGATAAATACCGCATCAACCCCGGCAATGTGGGCCACGGCCAGCGCCGCGATGAGCAGTTCTCCACCATCTGCAATGTGGCGCGCGACAACAACAAACCCGTGCGCATCGGCGTGAATGGCGGCTCGCTGAATCAGGAACTCGTCATGCGCAAGATGCAGGAGAATACCGACCGCGACCTCGGCAAATCCTCTGAAGAAATCATCAACGAGTGCATGGTCCTCTCCGCGCTCCAATCCACTGAGTTGGCTCTCGAATGCGGCTTGCGCAAGGACCAAATCATTATTTCCTGCAAGGTTTCGCGCCCGCACGACCTGGTGGAAATTTATCGCGACCTCGCGCGCAAGACCGACCAGCCTCTGCATCTGGGCTTGACCGAAGCTGGCATGGGCGCGAAAGGTCTCGTATGGTCGGCGGCTTCTATGGGCATTCTGCTTGGCGAAGGAATTGGCGACACCATCCGAATTTCTTTGACGCCGCGCCCCGGCGGCGATCGCCGCGAGGAAGTGTATGCCGCCTGCGAGCTCCTACAATCACTGGGGCTGCGAACGTTTGCGCCCAGTGTCACCGCCTGCCCCGGCTGCGGACGCACCACGAGCACCACGTTCCAGGAGCTCGCCGAAAGTATTCAGGGCTACATTCGCGACAAAATGCCGGACTGGAAGCGCCATTACGAAGGCGTGGAAGAATTGAAGCTGGCAATTATGGGCTGCATCGTGAACGGTCCAGGCGAATCGAAAGCCGCCAACATCGGAATCAGCTTGCCCGGTACAGGCGAGTCTCCGCGCTGCCCCGTTTACATCGACGGGCAGCATTTCACCACGCTGGAAGGTACTTACGACGAGCTGTCCGCCGCCTTTCAAACGCTGCTCGATGATTACGTCGAGACAAAATATCACAAGCGCGAAACACCGCTGCCGGCTACCACTACGCCCTTCGCTCCGGAACCAGCCAAGCCGACTCTCCGCGTCCTCGCCTAACGCTCATTGCACCCTTGCACGTTGTCGCAGACGGCGCCCGTAAAAATCAGATTCCAGGCGAGTTCATCAGCACGATTCGCCAGCCGTCCGGATCTTCGATCGTGACGCCTTTTTCGGTCCAGTAAGGATTCTCGGCTTTGACCGCATGATACCCGAGCGCGGTAAGTCGAGCCGCAATTCGGTCGATAGCGGATTTGTCTTTAATATAAACACCAGCAGATTATCGCGGCTGGGCGCTGGGCACGGACTTCCCGCAGCATGTTGCGTGAACTCCAAATGATAATCGCGGCCGGGTAGTCCGAGCATATAGCCCGAATATCCTTCGTGGTCTCGAAACGAGCCAACGATCTTTAATCCCAGTCCTTCCGAATAAAAACGCACCACTTCGTCGAGCCTGTCTGTCGGGCGTGCAACTCGCACTTGGCTGACCGGCAAGCCATCCGGCCATTCGTTCGTCATAACCAACTTCTCTAGCACATTTCTGTTCCGTCTTGCCAGTCGGGATTGCACTGGATAGACTGGCCGCGGCTCCGTGATTCATTGTCGATAACGCTGCGCGAGCTTCTCTCACCTCTTCCATGAAAAAGAGCGAACAAACCACGCCGAACAGCGCACCTCGCGGCTGGCGAGCCGGCTTCTGGAGCCTGATCGCCACGCAGTTTCAGACCGCCTTCAACGACAACGCCGTGAAATTCCTCGTCATTTACATCATCGTGGCGATGAATTTCCCGAATCAGTTTCGCGACCGCTTGATTCTCATCGTCGGCGCGCTATTCGCCCTGCCCTTCATTTTCTTCTCCATGACCGGCGGATATTTTGCGGACCGCTATAGCAAGCGCAGCGTCACCATCGGTACGAAACTTCTTGAGCTTGGCGTGATGCTCTTCACCATAGCCGGCCTATATCTTCAAAACTTGCCAATGGAGTGCGCTTCCGTCTTCCTCATCAGCACGGAAGCGGCTCTCTTCGGCCCCTCGAAGTACGGCTTGCTTCCGGAGCTTCTTCCCGGGAATCGGCTCTCCTGGGGCAACGGCATCATCGAACTCGGAACTTTCGTAGCCAGCATCTCAGCCACGATGGCTGCCGGAATCATGGCTGAGCGATACCGCGGCCGCGAAGCCGTCGCTGGATTTCTGCTGCTTGGTTTCACTTGCCTGGGACTGCTCACGAGCTTCGGAATCTCGCGTGTGCCTGCGGCCGACCCGCGCAGAAAATTCCGCTGGAATCCGCTCGGTGAACTCGCCTCGCAAATGAAAACGATCTACGCCGACGGCGTGCTCTTCTGGTCCGTGATCGGCAACACCTATCTTTGGTTTCTCGCGGCTCTTTTGCAATTTACCATCGTCGTTTACGGCCACGACGTCCTGCGCATTGACGACACGCGCACCAGCTATCTGCAGGCCGCCGTGGGCATCGGCATCGGACTCGGCAGCGTGGCCGCAGGCTATCTCTCTCGCGGCAAGATCGAAATGGGACTGATTCCCATCGGCGCTCTCGGCATGACCATTTTCGGGGCGCTGCTTTATTTTAGCCAGCCGGCTGAAGCTCTCGCTAGCTGGCTCAGCGCTGCGGCGTTCCATCAGGGGAGTTCGGCGGCCACAAAGTTCGGCACCTCGATCGTGTCCGCAGTCCGGCTGCGGATCCCGGATCTAAGTCTTCTCGGATTTTTCGGCGGATTCTTCGCTGTGCCGCTAAACGCCATGATCCAGCATCGTCCCAGTCCAGAGCAAAAGGGCGGAGTCATAGCCGTCGCAAACTTGCTCTCATTCGTGGGCGTGTTCCTCGCCGCCGGCGCCTACTATCTTTTCTCCGATGGCTTCCACCAAACCCCTGCCGGAGTTTTTCTCGACGGCGCCATCCTCACGTTGGTGACGACAACGGTCTCCATATATTTACTGCGCAATTCTCTCCTCAATTTCGTTCGCAAGTCTCCATAATCAGGACGTAATAGCGCCGCTCCCATACTTCTCAGTTCCCTTTCGCTTGCCCATTACACCCATTCACTTGCAGATTTTCGCCATTCAAGCGTTTTCAGTTGCCGCGGCGCCCGTCGTGCGTGAAAATGTGATCATCGGGAGAGAATCCGGTATGTTGAAGCACGACCCCAATTCGGCAGAGCAAGCTACGGACGCGGAAATACGCCGCGGCGTGGGGTCCGGTTTCGTCCCAGCCTCAGCGTAACTTCCTGAATCCTAGCTTCTGAAATCGGAATAAGGACACGAGCGGCTTCGTCCGCTTGCGTCGCTTCCATGTTCGAGTTTGCTTCCGGAATCGCTCCCGTGTTTGTGTGTCTTTTGATTCGTCTCGCGCTTGCCGGCCTACGGGCTCGGCTCGCCGGGAAAGGAGGACCAAAATTGATCAAGCTGAGTTTTCCGCGGCTGCGTCGGAACGACCTGTCAGCGTTGCATGTTCCGTCACTGACGACCGTGCCGCCTGCGCCGCACAACAGTCTCTGTACTGCGTGCGTTTACGCGCACGTCGTGCGGGGTTACGAACTGTGCGAAGTTCTGATCCTTTGCGGCTATGCATTTCCGCCGCGAGAGGTCCCCTTCCCGGTTCGCGAATGCACTGACTACAAGCCGAAGCGCGAATGCAACGGCGTGGAAATCGCAAGCGAGGGAGCGGTGAGTTTCCCGTCCCTCGATAATTAGGCAGCAGATTTCCACGCCGCCGCTGCCAATAACCGACAGCCCTGTTAAGTCGGGACTGCCGGCGCGCGACGGCAAAGAAGGTGAGTAATCAGCTCAAAACACAAACCGCAACCCGGCGGGCAGGCAGCACATTTTTTGCAAATGCTGCGGTCCCTGTCCGGCTAATCTCCCTCAACTGCTGCTCAAACTGTAAACGAGCAGCGCCAGCACGATCAGTGTGACACCGACGTACATCCAATCCTTCTCCAACGCGAATCCGATCACTGAAAACGCCACACGCGCCACAGGCGTGGCGATCAACAGCAGCAGCCCCAGTTGAATCAATCCTCGCGCATCCAGCTCTATCGCTCCGCGAATAATTTCGAGCGGATGTCGCAGGCCCCCGGGTTCTCCCTGAAACACTTTGTAATCCGGCCTCGCGCCACTGGACTGAGTCAAATAGTGGATTCCGCCTGCGAGCACCCACACAGCCGCGAAGATTACGCCGAAGCGCAACAGTCTTCCCATCATCACTTCGAACCGCTTGTCGCCCCACGCTTGGCTTTGCGCCATGGTCTAAAAAGATCCTTTCACGCCTTTGTAAATCATTTGGAATGCCAGCGCCGCGATCACCACGCTGAAAACCAACCGCAGCGTTCGTACTTTCGCGCCCGGCAGAATTCTTGCGCCGATCAGCGCACCCGCCAACACGCCCAGCATTACCGGCATCGCGATTCCGGGGTCAATGTATCCTCGATGCAGATAAATTCCCGCGCTGGCCGCAGCGGTCACTCCGATCATGAAATTGCTCGTGGTCGTGGACACCTTAAACGGAATGCGCATGGCCTGGTCCATGGCCAGCACTTTCACCGCGCCCGAGCCGATTCCCAACAGTCCCGAAAGAACGCCCGCTACATACATCAGGCCAAAGCCGGCGGGAACGTGGCGAACTCGGTAAGACTTCTCTCCACTGTCCGTTGGGTAGCTTCCGTCAAATTTCAAAAGCGTGGCAAAACGGTCCGGCGGTTCATCGGTAAGCAAATCTTTCGGCGGCTTATTTGCAGAGTAAGCGGAATATAAGAGGACCACTCCGAAAATAATCGCAATCGCTCTGGTCGGCGTACTCGCGGCCAGATATGCGCCGGTTATCGCGCCAATCGTGGTGGCGATTTCCAAAAACATCCCGACGCGCATGTTCGAAAAGCCTTCCTTCAAATACGCGGCGGCGGCTCCCGAGGATGTTGCGATAACTGAAACGAGCGAAGCTCCGATGGCGTAGCGAATGTCCACGCCAAACGCCAGGGTCAGCAGCGGAACGATCACCACACCGCCGCCGAGCCCCGTGAGCGCGCCGATCATCCCCGCAATCAGCGACCCAATTGCAATCAGAATTGTAAATTCGAAGGTGCTCACGAAATAGCTTCGATTAACGGTCTAATACCTGTTCGTTCACGTAAAGACGCTATCTAAAACACCGCAAGTTTTACGTGCAGGAACTTTTTCGGGTCCTTTCGGAAATCGTTGACCATCAGACGCAGGTCGCTCGTCAGCCCGGTCATGTTGTCGTACAGCTTCGGATCGTTGAAGAACTTCCCCGCGGTGCCTTCGTTCGAATTCAATTTCGCCGAGGCGTCTCGCACGTTAGCGGATGCGTCTCGCAAATTGTTGTAAAGCGCGTCATCGTGCAGCGCTTTGCCGAGCGTGCCCTTGCCCGCGCGCACGTCGTCCAACACTCCGTTCCCCTTGTCCATGAAAGCTTTTGCGCTGTCATACATGGCGGGATCGTAAACCAGCCTGCCGATCGTGCCCTTCTGTTGCTGGACGGCGACCACCACATCGTCCACGTGTCCCAGCGTCGCGCTGGCCTTGTTGTAAAATTCGTCCGAAGATGCAAGTTTGCCGATGGTTCCCTGCCCTTGCTGAATCGAGGTCGTCATCGCGTCCAACCGCGCGGCCGTAGCGTCCAGATGCTTATAAAACGAAGGATCGTTCATGAACAATCCCAGCGTACCTTGCCCGTTCTGCACCTTATCGACGATTCCGCGTAGATCTTCCGAAAGCACCCCCAAGTTTTCCATCAACTCAGCGCCGCGTTCCACCAAGGCTTTCATAGCCGTTTCTTCTTTGCCTGGAATAACGCCGTTGTTCGGAATCATCGTTCCAGTTAGCCCGCGCGATATCGTCACGTATCTGTTGCCCAATAATCCTTCGGTAGCCAGGCTTGCCTTCGAATCGGTGCGAATCGACTCCTGGAATTTTTTATCAATGCGCAGAACCAGCGTGATGTTGTGCATGGCGTCCGGTGGGTGCGGCGTCAAGCGCATCGTTTCCACGTTGCCGACCTCCAAGCCATCCAGACGCACCGGCGCGCCGGTGGTCAAGCTCTCTACTTCGGGCAAGTAGGTTACCACCCGGTATTTCGGGCCCAGTATGCCCGCGCCGGTAACGTAGAAAATCGCCACGGCCATAATGAACAAGCCGGCAAGCACGAACAATCCCACTCGAAGTTCCGCCCACGTCAATTGTTTGCGTTGCGCCATCGCCTTACCTCCTCAGAGATCTGCTTTGAAATGCTATTCCGCTGAAGCCAGAAATTCTTTCAGGTACTCGTCCGACGAATGCAACAATTCGTCCGCTGCACCTTCGAAATAAATCTTCCCGCCGCGAAGCACCACAACGTTCGTCGGAGGAACCTCAGAACTCTCGGGGCCGGACGCCGGCGCATCTTGTTTGCCCGATCCCGCCTTTCCGCCTGCGGAAATCTGCGGAGACGGTCCGCGCGCGGCATCCTTCTTATCGCGCACGATCGCTCCCGTATTCTTGTCGAAACGAAAGTTCGCCAAACCGAAAGCGTCCTGGACGCGCTGGGTAGCGAGCAGCGAAGTAACGCCTTGCGAATCGCGCCCGCGCAAGATTAACGTAATGATGGTCTGGCAAGTCACCGGGTCCAGGCCGGCGGTCGGCGAATCGTAAAACACCAGCGGCGGCCGGTCCACCAGAGCGCGCGCGATTGAAACGCGCCGCCTCATACCGCCCGAAAGCTCCCCGGGATATTTTTCGATGGACGGCTCCATTTCCACAAAGCGCAAAACCTCCCGCACGCGCGTTTCGATTTCGGATTCATCTACTCTTTCTTCATCCAAGCGAAAGGAAACATTTTCGGCGACCGTCATCGAATCGAAGAGCGCGCCTTCCTGAAACACAAATCCAATGTGCCGCCGGAAGTTCAGTAATTCTTTTTCCGGCATTTCGCTGATGTCTTGCCCCATCACCGTCACGTTTCCGGCATCGGGCCGAATGAGCCCCGCTGCCAGTTTCATAAGCAGGGTCTTTCCGGAGCCGCCTTC
>Ga0181522_10001053_pt1 | contig 17609 bp, 10 predicted proteins | sample PEATcosm2014_Bin_27_FD_121103 | JGI IMG/M metagenome (GOLD analysis project Ga0181522, IMG submission 121103) | Peatland microbial communities from MTU Mesocosm Facility, Houghton, MI, USA - PEATcosm2014_Bin05_10_metaG | ecosystem: Environmental > Terrestrial > Soil > Wetlands > Peat | place... | reverse complement strand
GATTCAGCAGAGCAAGTTTCATAAGAGCAAGCTCACGAAAGATGTGACCGGGCGTTTGCTGGGCGAAGGGCTTCTGATCAGCGAAGGGGACTTCTGGCGGCGCCAGCGGCGGCTGGCGCAGCCGGCTTTTCAGCGCAACCGCATCAACGAGTACGCCGCGACGATGGTGGAAAGCGCGGAGGTACAAATCCGCAAGTGGCGGGATGGGGAGGAGCGCGACATCGCGCAAGAAATGATGGCCATTTCCCTGGAGACGGCCGTGCGCACGCTTTTTGGAACCACGCTGCCTGGGGAAGCTCTGCAAGTGGGACGCTCGCTGGATTTTCTGGTGCGCTATTCGCTGCGCAAGGCGCGTTTCCCGATCAAAGTGCCGGAGAGTTGGCCTACTCCCGCGAACCGGCGTGCCCGGCGCGAGACGAAGTTCCTCGATTCGCTGGTGTACAGGATTATCGATGAGCGGAAGGAGTTGGGAAACACGGGCGAGCGCAAGGATTTGCTTTCGTTGCTGATGTCGGCGATGGACGAAGACGGTAGCCAGATGACCCCCAAGCAGCTTCGCGACGAAACGATGACGCTGTTTCTTGCGGGGCACGAAACGACAGCTCTGACACTTGCATGGACCTGGTATCTGCTCAGCAAGAATCCCGCTGCGGAAGCCCGGCTGCACGAAGAGCTTCGGGACGTTCTCGGCGGGCGGGCGCCGGCGATCGCGGACCTTGGGCGGCTGCCGTACTTGCTGGCGGTTGTGAACGAAGTGCTGCGGCTGTATCCGCCGGCGTATATTTTGGCGCGGACTTCCATCGCGCCGTGCACGATTGGCGGGTACGATTTTCCGACGGGCTCGACGATCATTTTTTCTCAATGGGTGATGCAGCGCGATGGGCGCTTCTTCGACGACCCCGAAGCATTTCGGCCGGAGCGCTGGCTCGATGGTCTCGAGGACCGGCTGCCTGCGGGCGCGTACTTTCCATTTGGCGATGGGCCGCGGCGGTGCATTGGGCAGAATTTTGCGTTGATGGAAGCGGTGCTGGTGATTGCGACGATCGCGCAGAAGTTTCAGCTTCAACTCGTTGCGGGCCAGAAGATTGTGCCGGAGGCGCTAGTGACGCTTCGCCCGCGAAACGGGATTCGCATGAGGATCGACGCGCGGCGCTAGCGCTGTTCACCACGCGACGAAGAATCATTTTACGAACTTGCCTGTTCCGCCATTTGCCCAAGGATTGTAGGTAAGCGAATAAATAATGCGGTCTGGAATTGGCGGGTGCGAATAAAACAGAAACACGTTCACCGGATTGGGCTCTGGATCGGAAAGATCCACTTCACCCAAGACCTGAAACGCCTGGGCCGCGGTCTGTCCTGAGTCGGGCGTAAGACCGTGAGTTACTTCCAAGCCGTACTGGTCCGCTTGATGCTCGATGTGGCGGCTGAATGCGCTGCTGATGGGCCCAGCGACAAAACCGAAAATCGAGAGCAGTAGCAAGAGCGCGGGGAACGAGGCCCAGTCGTTCAAGCCGCGAATTCCCCACTGGTCGCCCCAGCGCGCGAGGACCCAGCCAATCGTCCGATAGCCGAGATAGAAAAGAACGAAGAGCATCACGAACGCGAAGGCCAGACCCTTCCAGATGTGGTTGAGAACGTAGTGACCCATTTCGTGTCCGGCGACGAAGACGATCTGCGGCGTAGTCATCTTGGCGATGGTGGTATCCCAAACCACGATCCGTTTGGACGCGCCGAGGCCGGTGACGTACGCGTTCAGGCTCGTGGTTTTTTCGCCGGCACCCATCCAGAACATGCGCTCCGGCGGAATAGTTTGCCCGGCGCGCTGAACCATTTGTTCCAGGCTCGACGTGAGGGCGGGATCCTTCACCGAAAGCGGCTCGAATTTGTGGAACATGGGATCTACAACCAGCGGCTGAAGGAAAACGAGGAGAACCGCAATGGGCAAGGAGATCAGCCAGAAATAAAACCACCAACGGCGCGGGCTGCGTCGAATCACGCGGTAGAGGATCGAGATGAGAAGAAGTCCGAGACATATGGAAAGGAACTGGCCTTTGGTCCAATCCCAGGCCCACGAACCCCAGCTCTGAATGGAGATTCCAAACTTTCGCTCGATCCAGTTCCCATAGATGTCGGCGGGCAGGCCGAGGATGGCGGCGGTTAGAAGGAACAACGGCACAAAAACGAGAGCTTGGGGAAAAACCTTGGACGAGAATTTCTCCGCCCAGTTGCGATATTTCGGCGCGAGCCTGAGTTGCAGGATGAGCCACAAGACGAAGAGTCCGTAAACGAAACCGATCAAGGCGAGCCTGAAATGGATACTGCTCAGCTCGCGCGCCTTTTTGTAGGTTTCGGGGGGAAGGGTGTAGGTGGTTACCTTTTTTTCGGGTGGCTGCGGCGTGGCGGCTGGAGAAGCGGGTGCCTGCGCGCTGGAAATCACGCTGTATTGCGGCGCAACGGATGCGGACGGCTGAAACGGGCGCGAGGCGAGAGTTGGGCTGAAGGCGAGCGAAACTCCCAGGATCGCGAAAAGTGCCAAGACCGCTTTCGGTTTGTGGTTCGCCAAGTTTGGTGTCCTTTGTTCAGCGAGAGAGTGGCCACTGGAGTTGCGAAAACGTAATTCCTTAATCGCTGTTCTGGCCCCGGTTAGAAATTTCTCGGTCGTTTGTTTTGAGTGAGTTACAGCCAATTCTGTTTGTGAGCCAGAACCGGTTAGAAATGGGCGGAAATTGACGGTCGCTGCGGCCGGATCAAGCTTACGAGCGAAAGCTCGCACAGGTGAAACTGCGCGAAAGGAGTAATGAAATTGAGTGGACCTTTCTTCGTCAGGGCAAACGAGTGACGGCACGGCTGCGCATCGCAGCTCAGGGTAAACCCTTCGCAACTCAGGGCAAGAAGCCGTGCCCTGACGTAACCCGGGCGGTGCAGTTGTGGCCCCGGGTAGAAATGTCGCGGTCGTTTGTTTTGAGTGAGTTACGTCGTTTTCTACATATTGGGCAGAACCGGGTAGAAATGCAGGCGCGAAGCTCGAAACTGAGGGTTTTGCACTAGCGCGGCGGTTCCATTCGCGAGTGCGCTTAGGGCGAATCCCGTCGGGATTCATAGGATCTACAGGGGGAAAGTTCGAGAGTTGGGGCGGGCAGAGTGCTGGGATTGCGTTTTGTTTAAGCGCTCGACGATATTCAATTTTAAACACGAGCGACGCTAGCACGTGACTTTGAGAAATTCAAGGCCCTGTGCGTGTGAGCATAACTCTGTGGAGCAGCTCTATTCCCGAGGCTGCATCTGCGGAATTGCTTTGCGCCGATCCTTCGTGCTGAACACAACATGAATCACATTTTGAGCACACGTGTGGGACATGTGTCGCACCTCCGGCGCTAGAGATCCTTAGACACCACGAACCCAGCGCTTACGCGCTGGGCTATTCTTCTTCCGCACCTACGGCGCTGATAGCCGGAGGGGCTCTATCATCGAGACAAGTATCTGCTCACTCTGAGGGTACATGCGCATGGGCATTACGACGCAGCCGTAGCGGGCAGTTTACGGATTTGGCAAGGGTCGGCTGACGTGAATGGTGGATGCACTTACGCGGAAGAAGCGGAGTGCGCTATTGAAACTATTTGCGTGGCGAATGCGTTAGTGCTGGTAGATTCTCGAACGCGCGATAAGAGCGAGCGAAGGCGGCTGGCTCGCGCTTGGTATTGATTCAGTGGCTTGGCGCTTGTGTGAAGAGACAGCAGTGGCGAAGGAGACGGCGGTTTATGAAGCTGGTGATTGATGGGGTGAGCAAGCAGTATGCGGGGAAGGTGTGGGGGTTGCGGGATTTGCGGCTGGAGCTGGGATCGGGAGTGGTGGGGTTGCTGGGGCCCAATGGGGCGGGGAAGTCGACGCTGATGAGGATTATTGCGACGGTGACGCGGGCGTCGGCGGGGCGTGTGCTGTGGAACGATGCGGACATCGCGCAGGCTCCCGACACGTTGCGATCCGTGTTGGGATATTTGCCGCAGGATTTCGGGGTGTATCCGCATCTGACGGCGCTGGAATTTCTGCAATACATGGCGGCGGTGAAGGGGCTGGATGCGGCGTCGGCTCGGAAACGGATTGACGAGCTTCTGGCGGTGGTGAACCTGGCGGAGGCGCGCAACCGGTCGCTGGGAGGATTTTCGGGCGGGATGAAGCAGCGGGTGGGAATCGCGCAGGCGCTGCTGAACGATCCGGAGCTTTTGATCGTGGACGAGCCGACGGCAGGACTGGATCCGGAGGAGCGCGCGCGGTTTCGGAATTTGCTTTCGGAGCTGTCCGGCGAACGCATCGTGATTTTCTCCACGCACATCGTTTCAGACATTGAAGCGATTGCCACGGACATCGCCATACTGGGCGGCGGGAGGTTGCTGGCGCATGCCGCGCCGGAAGAATTGTTGCGCGCGGTGGAAGGGAAAGTGTGGGAGTGGGTGATCCCGAGCGCGGAAGTGCCGGCGGCAAAACAAAAATTCCTGATTTCGACGAGCGTGCGGCGAACGGACGGGGTGCACGTTCGAGTTGTGGCGGCGGAAAGGCCGGGCGCTGGGGCCACGCCGGCGGCGCCTACACTGGAGGACGCTTACCTGCATTGCATTTCTAGCCAGCGAGCGGGAGTGGCGGCGTGAACGGCTCCGGCGCAAGTCACGGCAGGATTCTCTACCAGCTCGCCCGCGCGGATTTCCTGGAACGCGTGCGACGATACAGTTTTCTTTTTACCATGGCGATTTCTCTCTACCTGGGGTACGCGGCCGCGACGGGACAGCTGGTGATGCGCGTGAACGAATCGCGCGGGGTTTTCAATTCCGCGTGCATTGGCGGGCTGATGGCGCTGGTTTCCACCACGTTTCTAACGCTGGCGGGATTTTACGTGGTGAAGAACACGATCGAGCGAGACCGCTCGACGCGCGTGGGCGAGATTCTGGCCTCGACGCCGATGTCGAAGACGATGTACGTGATGGGAAAGGCGATCAGCAACTTCGTGGTGCTGACGGCGATGGTCGTGATTCTGCCAATTTCCGGAATCATCATGCAGTTCTGGCATGGGGAAGATTCACACATAGAGCTTTGGAAGCTGCTGGCCCCGTTTCTGTTGATCGCATTGCCAAGCATGGCAGTGGTGGCCGCGATCGCTGTTTTATTCGAGACGATTCCATGGCTGCGCGGCGGCTTCGGAAACATTGTGTATTTTTTCGTGTGGACGGCGGCGCTGACGCTTCCGGTTGTGGGAGCCGAAAAGGGCGGGACGCAATTTTTCGACTGGTCCGGATTGTCGATTATCTGGAGCAGCCTGCGGGCAGCTGCGAAAGGGCCAGCGGATCACAATGGGTTTTCGCTTTCCTTTGAGTCCAGCACCGCTGTGAAGACGGCCTCCACATTTCAGTGGAATGGAGTTGAGTGGACCTCGAGCCTGGTATTCGCGAGGCTTTTTTGGGTGGCTGCGGCCATAGCAATCGCTCTCTTGGCAGCACTGTTATTCGATCGATTCGATCCTTCGAAAGAACGCTGGCGGCGAGCGGCTGTTCCGGAAGCCGGCGAAACGGTTGAGGGCGTGGCGGTGCAGATGCCGGCTCACGCGGCGTCGCTTACGCCACTCGCAGCAAGCACGGGACATTTCAGATTTGGAGCGATACTCGTTGCCGAGCTGCGATTGATGTTGAAAGGAAAGAAATGGTGGTGGTACACGGTAGCTGCGGGGCTGATTATCGCTTGCGGGGCGGCACCTGACGCGTCGGCGCGCGGGATACTGTTGGCATGCGCGTGGTTGTGGCCAGTGTTGATGTGGTCGAGCATGGGCGTGCGGGAAGTTCGGGACCAAACCAGCCAGCTGCTTTTTTCTGCGCCGCATCCGATCGCGCGGCAGCTTCCGGCGGTTTGGCTCGCGGGAGTGGTGCTCGCTCTGCTAACCGGCAGCGGATTCGGGGCTCGCGTTTTGCTCGGCGGAGATTGGCGCGGGCTGCTCGCGTGGCTGATTGGGGCGCTCTTTATTCCAACATTGGCGCTGGCGTTGGGAGTGTGGAGCGGGTCGAGCAAGCTGTTCGAAATAGTTTACCTACTGCTGTGGTACATCGGGCCGATGCACGCGACGCTGAAACTGGACTTCATGGCTTCCGCACCCGGAACGGCGGCTACAGATGTGCCGATCTTCTATTTTGCGCTCACGCTGGCGATAGCAGCAGTTGCGGTGTCCGGGCGGAAGCGACAGCTACAAACTTGAACGGCAGAGCCGTCAACCGGCCTTGGGGCGCTGCGAGCGCGAATTTTTGGGCTACTGACTGGGAGGACAGGGTGCCTCTTTGGGTGCGGAGGGAGACGGGAAACGCCAAGGCGGGGCGCAGAGCGGCTAGGATGGATGGGTAGCAAGGTGTGTCGCTTTAGCCGAGGGAAGAAACATGAAAATTGCGCGCTGGGGACTGGGAATATTGCTGGTAATGCCGCTGAGTGTCTTGGCGGGGCAGCAACAATCGTCGCAGGCGCCGGCGGACCCGGTCGCGGAAGCTGCGCGGCGGGCACGCGAGCAGAAAAAAGATGAGGGGAAGACTGCGCATGTTTGGAACAACGACGACATTCCGAAGACGAATGGAGTAAGCGTGGTGGGGGAAACGCCTGCTGAGGCTGGAGCGCCCGCGGGCGATGCGGGTAGCGGGGCGAATCCTGCGGCTGCGCCGGGAGTTGCGCCAAACGGCGGTGCGGCTGGTGCGGCGGGCCAACCCGCCACTCCGGAAAAAACGGCGGCGATTGCGGCGGAGCTCGCCACGGCCAAAGAGCAGCTAAAAAGCCTTCAAACCGATCTGGACATTGCGCAGCGGAAGTATGCGCTGGACGAGCAGACGTATCTGAGCAATCCACAACATCAGGACGATGTGGCGGGGGCTTCGCAGCTGAAAGACGAAGAAGATCAAATCGCGGCAAAGCAGCAGGAAATAGCTGACTCGCAAAAAAAGGTGGACGAGATACAAGCGCGGTTGACGGCGGCGGCGTCCGCTCCTGCGGCGGCTCCGATTCCACGCGACGATAAGGGCTAAAGCGAATCGCGGGGTGCAGTGCAGCCGCGCACGCTAAAATCTTCCGTATATTTCCAAAGCTTCCTCATGTTCCTTCGGCGCGATCCATTTGTGGAGAAATTTGAGTTGGAAATGGACCACAACTAATCGCGGACATTTTTGTTGACACGCTAGAGACATCGGCGCACAATTCCGCCAGTTTTACGGGCGTGATTTTTTTCGAAGCGACAGCGGCAACTCCTCTTTTTATCCCAGATAAATTTTGCGCGGGAGGTGAAATGCAACAGCTTCCAGGTTGGACGGTGCAATGTTTGAATCCGGAGTGCGCCGCGCGCGGGCAGTGGATGCGTGTGGAAGAGATGCCGCAGGAGTGCTGCAGGCAGTGCGGCGCGCCGTTGCACAGAGTATCGCCGCCGCTGGCGCCGCGTTCGCGAATGCGGACGCGGGCAAGCTACCGGCCGATGGGGCACCGGCGCTAATCGTTTCGCGAGACGCTTATCTGACGAATGGAAGTGCATTGGACTCCGCAAATTCTCCCGGCTGTGACGTGAAAGAGAAAAAGGCCCGAGGCGATTTGAGTCGTCTCGGGCCTTTTATTCGGAGCGGGCTGGACCGTCCTTCTAGAAGTAAAACTTCAAAGCCAGTTGAATGAGCCGGGGGCCACGGTCGCTGAGCACCTGGCCGAATGTCGAACTGCCCCCTGAGTTATCCACCCTGAAAAACTGAGTGTGGTTAAAGGCGTTGAAGAATTCCGCGCGAAATTCAAGGGATTTCGATTCCCGGATCGGAGTCTTTTTGACCAGCGAGATATCGAAATTGTTGATTCCCGGACCGCGAATGGAATTGCGCGGGAGATTGCCAAACGTAAACAATGGAATGCCAGGCTGATCAGCAGGATTCACGCAGCTGGGGTCTGATAACGGGCAAGGATCGCAAACCATATTCGTTGGATTGATCCAGAAATTGCCCGGATTACTGTTAAGGCTGTTACATTGAGTAGAGTACCCTTTTGATTCGTTTCGCGGATCGAGGTGCTCGACCGGACCGATGATGTCCACGCGAGTGAGGTCCGGGCTCTGGTCCTGCTGGCTGGCGTTGCTATTGGAATAAAACGTGAGCGGGTTTCCTTTCTGAAAGGAAGCAATCAAGTTGGTTTGCCAGCCTTCTGCTACTTTCTTCAGAATTCCATCGCTATGGATAGGGCGGGCAAAAGGCAGTTCGTAGATTCCGCTTAGTACGAAGCGTTGAGGTACGTCGAAATCGGCGAGGCCGCGATCGAGGCGAGGATCAAGCGGGTCAGTGTACTCCGAGGAGCGGGAGCGGAAACCGGAGGTCAAATCGATTGTCTTTGCAAGAGTGTAGGCGGCGCGGAACATCAAACCATGGCCAAAGCGCTTGTCCACGGTCAATTGAAACTGATCACTGTCTGAAAGGCCGTTGCTGAAATTGGTGAGCAACTGCTGGGGGCCGGTTGGTGTGCCGGTGGGGTCGAAAGGATCGGCTGGATTTATCAAACCGCCGGTGCATGCCGAGTATTGACGGGCGCATTCGCCGTTAACCTGGCCATAAAAGGCTAGTTGGTAGCGTTCGATGCTCGGCTGCGGATAATTCACCTCGCCGGAGCTAATTAGTTTTCGGCCCAGGCTGCCGACGTAGACAGCCTCGACCATAGTGTCCTTGGTGGCCTGCCACTGGAAACCGTAGTTGAAGTTCTCGGAGTATGGAGTACGAAAGTGAGGATAAGTTAGATAGGCGAAGGGAATCGGGCTTGGATTTCGAAAACCCGGTACGAACGGATTATATGGATTGGATGCTCCCGACCAGGGGTCTGCAATCGCGCCGCAGCCTGAGGCCGGACAATCCGAGGGAGAGCCGGGTCCGTAGGAAGGGTAGATATTCGCGATGTATCCGAAAGGAGGTTCGCCACCGAATTGCAAGTTCAGCGCGCCGTCCTCAATATCATAGAAAATGCCGAAGCCTCCGCGCATGACTAATTTGGCGTTGCCAAACATATCCCAGGCGAAACCAAAACGAGGCGCAAAGTTATTGTAGTCAGGGTAGACCAAGCCGTCGTTAGGCGTGCCGGGATCTCCGGGGTAGAGAATATTAGGAGGGGCATCAGGAAAAACGGTGGATTGGCGGCCCGGAAACCAGCCCAGGATATTGTTGTGAATGTCGTGCTGCGGAACGTAGTATTCGTAACGCAATCCATAGTTGAGAGTCAGACGCGGCAGAATCTTCCAAGTATCCTGGATGTAACCGGCAGCCGAGCCGGTTCGGATTCCGTAGGTTGCAGGAGAAGACTGGAAATATTCATCCGAAAAACCGGCAACGAAGTCGGCGTACTCATCTCCGGTGAAGTCTCCGAATGTAAAGTCTTCGCTGCCATTGTTGTAATAGTCGTAGTAAAAATTGTTCCGAATGCGGGTGAAGTCCACTCCAAACTTTATTTCATGCTTGCCGAGCGTCCAGGTGAAATTGTCGGACCATTCAAAGGAAGCTCGATGAAGCTGGGTGGGTCCCTGTACCGAGGGTCCCAAAGTAAACGAAGGACCAAAAATTGTGGGGGGCGCCGGAGCCGTGGGATCAGCCGGCGTAACGGTTGCGAAGCCAAGCGCGCTAGGCGGCGTATGATCCGTGGGAATGGCTTGGGTGGAGGCAAACCGGCTCGCGCCGAATCGGAACTCATTGATCATGCCGCTGGAAAACGTGTGCGTCCAGGTGAACGTCCCAATCTGATTGCGCTGGGTATCCAGGCCTGCGGAACCCACCGGGACGTTGCCTCCGGACCCGTCAGGCTGGAGGCCTGTGAGGGAAGAGATGCTTCCGCCCTCTTCAGGGAAAAAAGCGCGTGTGTCATCAATCAAATAGGCAAACGAGATGGTGTCTTGTGTTCTAACGTTATAGTCCCAGTGGAGGATGCCCTGGTCATCGTTAATCCCGGCCAAGGGTGACGCTTCGAAGTTATTGGGACCGTCATTGGGAGGGGGTAAGTATTTCGCGATGTAATTCGCGATGATCGGATTCACCGGAACCTGATTGAAAGGATAGTTGGCTCCGGTGATGGGGTTGACCAACTGTGTCCCGATGGCGCTTATGCAGTTGCCGCCGCCATCGAATGTGTTGCCATTCATATCCGCCGGGCAGTCCGCGCTGAAATTGCCCGTCCGTTCCGGATTGCTGAGCACGGCGACGGGGCTGGCGGTCATTCCTTCGCCGCGCCGCGTGCCCTGGTATGCCAGGAAGAAAAATGATTTATCTTTCTTGACCGGGCCTCCCAAGGTGCCACCAAAAACGTTTCTTCTATAGCCGGTCTTTTTCAGGTCGAAGAAATCCTTGGCATTCAAGATGTCATTGCGCATGAATTCAAAAACGTCACCGTGGAAATCATTCGTTCCGGACTTGGTGATCTGATTTACGATGCCGCCCGACGTGCGGCCATACTCCGCATCGTAATTGTTGGTCATGATCTTAAATTCTTCCACGGCGTCGGGATTGGGACTGACAACGATGTTGTTCCCGAGAAAATCCGTATTGTTTGCGCCGTCCAGCAGAAAGGTGAGCGATTCGGAGCGCTGTCCGCTCACTGAAAATGGGTTTCCGGAGGCGTCATCCTGGTCGGGAGGAAACACGCCGGCCTGAAGCAGGCCGAGCTGTAGTGTGTCGCGATCGAGCAATGGCAAATCGCGGATAGCACGTTCGTCTTCCACTTTGCCCAGCACTGCGCTGGTGGTGTCCACCTGGGCGACGTTAGCGGTCACTTCGACAGTCTGGGTGGACTTTCCCACCTTGAGGGTGATGTCCGCGCGTCCGTTTTGATTTAGCTCAAGTGCGATTCCTGCCTGGATGAATGTTTCGAAGCCAGGCTTTTCCACGGTGATCTTGTACTTGCCCACTTGTACCAGATCAAAAAGATAACTCCCGTCGCTCCCAGAGATGGTCGAGCGTGCAATTCCCGTGCCTATATTTGTCAGCGTAACTTTCGCGCCAACGACCACGGCCCCGGACTGGTCGTTGACGGTGCCGCGGAGCGAAGCATTGGTTTGGCCCGGTGTGGCGCTGCCGAGAGCGGCCCAAGCGCAGATGCAAATCGCTATTAGAACGAAAGATCGCAGTAATCTCACACCCCACCCCCCGGAGAGCGGAAATTCGCGCTAAGGGCATGCGGGCCCGTGGAATAGTTAGAACCACGTCGAGGAAATAAATAGAGGAGGGTTAGTGTGTCCGATGCAGATGCAACCCCCGCTTGGCCTCTAGCCTACACAACCCTTTTATGACGGCATTCTATAGAACCGTGCGCGCAGGATGTCAAGAAGGATTCTTTGATGCCCGGCATCAAAAAGAATGGAGGCTGAGCGACTTGGAGTCCGTAAAAAAGGGGAGCGGCCGGTGGGGGTGCCGGCCGCTCGTGGGCATGGGGTGATGGAGGTGCAGACATTCGAGACGCCTATGCGGGTCCCGAACTCGTAAATACTATGCCTGCGGGGGTTGCGCGGGTCGATAGGCCGATGGGTTCAATCCTTCCCGGTACCTTCGTACCCTGGAGACGGTTCGCGGGCTGTTCGCTGGCCTGGCAGGGATTGCCGGGAGCTACGCGCAGTGATACGCTCGGCCCAGTAAAAGAACGCCAGCGCGGCGTTTGAAGGCGTGTTGAGCCGCACATTTATCACTCGATTTCGCCGATGTAAACCTTGGTAGTTCAGCAGCAGGTCTATGGGCGCGACAGGAATAAAAATCGATCGCACGGCGGCCGTCGGTACGCAGACGCTCGACACCTTGCGGCAACTTTTGACCGAGCTAGGCGGAGCGCGCGGGCTGGGAGAACTGGCGGCACGCGGTCCTGCGGCGCATCTGGAGCGCGAACTGGGGCTCGGAAGTCTGGAACGGGTGGAATTGATGCTGCGGCTCGGCGATGCTTGCGCCGTGCGTTTGCCGGATCGTGTGGTCGCTGAAGCTGATACGGTGCAAGACCTGATCGACGCCATCCTGAGAGAAGAGGTGGGCGGGGATGCGAGCGGCGCGAGTTCGCGCGGTGGAGGCACTGGGGCTGCGGGGACAGCGACTGCCGTTGCGCCAGCGTTTTCGCCTGCCCTGCGGGCGGATCTCGAGCAGCAAATACGAAATGCGGAGACTCTGACGGAGATTTTGCGCTTGCGCGGGCGCGGCGAACCTACACGCGCGCACATCCATCTATACGAAGAAAACGACCAGTTGCGCACGATTACGTTCGGAGAGCTTTACGAGCGCGCTTCCACGGTCGCTGCCGAATTGCAGCTTCGCGGGCTCGAACCGGGCCAGACCGTTTCAATCATGTTGCCTACCTGCGCGGAATTCTTCTGGACCTTTGCGGGAATCCTGCTCGCGGGCGGAATACCGGTGCCGATTTATCCTCCGTTCCGCGCTGACCGCATCGCGGAATACGCGAAGAGGCAATCCAACATACTGCGCAACGCGGAAGCGCGTTTTCTAGTTACATGGAAGCAGGCTGAAGGGCTGGCGCGGCTGCTGAAGCCGGCCGTGCCCACACTGCGAGAAGTGTTGAACGCGCAAAGCATTGCGGGCGGCGCGACGGCTAAGGCAACGGCAGAAGAGGCTACCTCGGCACAATGGCGTCCGGTGGAGAACCTTGCACATCACGGGCGCGGCGAAGACATTGCGTTTTTGCAATACACGTCCGGCTCGACGGGCGACCCGAAAGGCGTGGTCCTGACGCACACAAATCTGCTGGCAAATATTCGATCGATTGTGTCGGGCATCGAAATAAAACCGGACGATGTGGCGGTGAGTTGGCTGCCGCTCTATCACGACATGGGGCTGATCGGGGCGTGGTTCGTTCCGATATTCACGGGGATTCCGCTCGTGGTGATGTCACCACTTGCGTTCTTGAGCCGGCCGGAACGGTGGCTCTGGGCGATTCATAAGCATCGGGGCACGATCAGCCCGGCGCCGAATTTTGCGTACGAGCTTTGCGTGCGGAAGATTCCGGACAAGGATTTGCAGGGGCTGGACTTGAGTTCGTGGCGCGCGGCGACGAACGGCGCGGAGCCGGTGCGTGCGGAGACGCTTGAACGATTCGCTACTCGCTTTGCGGCGTACGGCTTTCACCGCGAAGCGATTACTCCGGTGTACGGACTTGCGGAGGCGACGCTGGCCGTTTCGGTGCCGAAGCTGGGCGCGGGTTACAAGGTGGATCGCATCGAGCGCGCAGCCTTTGAGTCTGGAGGCAACGCAAAACCCACCAAGGCGGGAGATTCCGCAGCGCTCGAATTTGTGAATGCCGGTAAGCCGGTGCCGGGAATAGAAGTCCGGATCGTTGACGGGGAAGGCCGTAATCTCGGTGAGCGAGCGGAAGGGAGCTTGTGGTTTCGAGGAGCGTCGGCGACGAGCGGTTACTATCGCAATCCCGCTGCGACGCAAGCATTGATGCGCGATGGCGACTGGTTGAACTCCGGCGACCTGGCGTACTGGGCAGACGGCGAAATTTATATAACCGGACGGGCGAAGGACATCATCATCAAAGCGGGACGAAATTTGTACCCGCACGAAGTGGAGGAGATTGCCGGACGGGTGCAGGGAGTGCGGACAGGTTGCGTGGTTGCGTTCGGCGCTCCGGATGAGCGCACCGGCAGCGAGCGGCTGGTGGTGACAGCGGAAGTGCGCGATATGGCCAGCGCAAAGCGCATTGAGGATGAAATTGCGCGCGCGGTGAATGAAGCGCTGGGGATACCGCCTGATTTGGTTGCGCTGCTGCCGCCTCAATCGATCCCGAAGACTTCCAGCGGTAAGTTGCGGCGCAGCGAGACTCGGCGGCTTTTCCTGGAAGGAAACCTGGGCAAGCGCCAACAACCGACATGGATGCAGGTGACCGGGCTGGCAGTACGAGGGGCGGGTCCGAACGCGCGGTATTGGATCAAGCAAGCAGCAAAAAACACTTTCGAATTTCTTTATGGCGTTTACGCAATGACGGTCTTCACGATTCTTCTATTTCCGTTGTGGGCTATCGTCGCGCTGACCTGGAGCCAAAAGCGCGCGGCTTGGTTCACGCATAAGGGAACGCGCTTTATGTTGATGATGGCGGGCGTGCCGGTGCGAGTGGAAGGGCGCGAGATTCTAGCTCAACGCAAAGTGTCCGGGCCGTGGATTTTTGCTCCGAATCACTCGAGCTTTCTGGATATTCTGATAAACCTCGCGTTTCTGCCGCCGGACGTGCGGTTCGTGGTGAAGGGAGAGATCCACGATATGCCGCTGTTTCGCACCATTGCGCGGCGGAGCGGGCAGTTTTCGTTCGATCGCAGCGATCCGCAAGCGCGAATTCGCCAGGCGGAGCAGGTGAATGCGGCGCTCGAGAACGGCGAGTCTGTGGTGATTTATCCGGAGGGGACGTTTACGGCGACCACGGGGATTCGTCCGTTCCAGTTGGGCGCGTTCAAATCTGCGGTGGATACACAGTGTTCGATTTGCCCGGTAAGCGTGCGCGGGGCTCGGCAGATGCTACGAGATAAAACGAAACTGCCGCGGCCTGGGCGCGTGACGTTGACGTTCGGCCCGCTGGTGACACCCAACGCGGCGGCGGGGAATGATTGGCACGAAATCGTACGTTTGCGCGATTCCACCAGAGAGATCATCGCGAAGAATTCCGGCGAACCGCTTCTTTGAGAAGTTCCGCTCACAGGGTAACCCCTGCCGAATCGCAAGCATCCTAGTTGGCGGCACCGCGGAGGGACACTTATGGTCAGGAAGCTTGCACTGATATGCGGAATGATTTTTCTGATTTCTCTGACCGCGCACGCGCAGGATTCCGACAAATTCGAGGTGTATGGAGGCTATGCTTTCCTGCACTTCGATAATTCTCCCTCATTCAATCAGAACGGTTGGACGGTGTCCGGGCAATACAAGTTCACCCCGTGGCTGGGCGCTCTAGCAGATTTTTCGGGCGACTATGGGAACGGTAGCCACGCAACGTATTTTCTCTTCGGGCCACAAGTGTCGTGGCCGGGTCGCGTGTCGCCGTTTGGACATGTGCTGATCGGCGGAGCGCACGTCAGCAGCACCTTCACGGAAGTGGTGGACCCCCCGACGGTTGTAACTTTCACGTCGTCGGATACGTCTTTCGCCGCCGCAATCGGAGGAGGGATTGATGCGAAGATCGTGGGGCCGTTTCACTGGCGCGTTTTCCAGGCGGATTGGGTTCACTCGAGCGTGTTCGGAACCAGTCAAAACAATGGCAGGGTTTCGACCGGCATCGTTGTCAAGTTCTAGTCGAGTGGCGTGGATCAGGCTCGTTCTGAACCTATAACGGTTGAGATTTCAGTGACTTGTAAAAATTGCTGGGAAAATGCATCGCTTTTGGGCTGGCGTGCGTCTAAAGCATTGTAAATATTCGACTGGCGGTCAGTTTTATTGAGGCCGTGGGAGGCATTTATGGAAAAAGAATCGATTGAAACTATAGGCGTTCGATATACCGGTTGGGCGGCGTTGCATCGCGACCCGCTGGAAGATCGCGTGGAGTTTACCTGCCCGCAATGCGGTGAGAAGGGTACGAAAGCGGCGAGGCGGCCGCGAGCGGCCTATCACTTCACCGACGGATTCGTCCAGGATCTGCAGGGGGAGGCGACTACGTGCAGGAGCTGCAAACATTCGCTGCGCGTGGTGCCTGTCGTCATGCTGCACGATCAGGACGAGAAGCGACGGTTTCAGGCGGTCTTCGCAATCGAACCGTTCTCGAACAACTAAGAGTTTGAAACCGGCGGCTGGCTGCGCCGGAAAGAAAAACGGGGAAGGAGTCCTGGGCTCCTTCCCCGTTTTCTATTTGGATGGACTTCGGGTCAGCAGTACTCAGCGCGATCGGCGAAGAACGCTTACATTTTTCGCGTGGGCTTGATATAGGAATCGGATTCCACTTCGAGATGATGCGCTTCGAGGTCTTTGCGGATGTGATCGAAAGCTTCGTCCACGTTGTCGGCGAACTGCAGCAGCTTGAACTCGCGTTCATTGATGGTGCCGGTGCGGACCATGTGGCGCCAGTCGATTACCTTGTCCCAATATTTCCTTCCATAAATCAGAATTAAGTGATGTTGGGAAAGCTTGTTGGTTTGCATCAGCGTGAGCATTTCCCACAGTTCGTCCATGGTGCCAAACCCGCCGGGAAAAATAATCAAAGCTTTGGCCATTTGCGCGAACCATAATTTGCGCATAAAAAAATAGTGAAAAAGGAAGTTCAGCTCGGGGGCGATATAGCGGTTCGATTCCTGCTCGTGCGGAAGCTGAATGCTGAGGCCGATGGAAGGACCGCCGGCTTCGGCTGCGCCACGGTTGGCGGCTTCCATGATTCCAGGACCGCCACCGGAGCAGACGACGAAGCGGCGCGGGCTGTCGCCCAACGTCATGGACCACAAGGTAAGGCGGCGAGCGAGCTCGCGCGCTTCTTCGTAGTAGCGCGACATGGAAACCAGAGAGCGCGCGGCGCTGACTTTCTGGCGCCATTGCGGCGTACGGCGGCCACGGGCGTTGCGACGCACTTCCTTCAGGTGGGTGAGCGCGCGGTCTCGGGATTGAATACGCGCGGAGCCGAACATCACGATCGTGTCGCTTACGTTCGCGCGGCGCAGGCGATTCAGCGGGTCGATATATTCAGCCAGGATACGAAGCGGGCGAGCCACCAGACTCTCCATGAATTTGGGGTCTTCGTAGGCTAGCTTCTCGTGGGGCCGGGGACTGCGGCGACTCATGTTTTCTCCTTCATGCAAGCGCGAACATTCATTTTAGGAGAACGTTGCGGCGAAAAGCCAGTCGTCGTGGGAGGCGCTATTACACTCCAAGCAACGCACCTGAGTTCCAGCGAATCAGATAGACTGAATTTCAATGGAGCGTGGCAGAAACGTGGCGACAACAGGGCTTTATCGTTTGGCGGCGGTCGTTTCTTTGGCGCTGACAATGCTGGGGGCGTGCGAGCCGGCATGGTGCCAGGCTCCTCCTGGTCCGCTAAAGCAGAAGCCGGGAGCGCCGCCTGAGAATCTGCCCACGGCGGAGCAGCGCAAGAATGCCATCCGCGTGCGAGTGAACGAAGTGATCGCGCCGGTGACGGTGACGAGCCATTCGGGCGAAATGATCCTCGATCTTTCCAAGGATAATTTCCGGGTTTACGACAACGGCGTGCAGCAGAAAATAGAGCACTTTGATTTGGGCGGCGATCCGCTTTCCGTGGTGCTGGCGGTGGAGACAAGTTCGCACATCGAACCAATGCTTCCCGCGGTGCGGCAGACCGGGATCATCTTCACGGAGACGGTGATGGGACAGACGGCGGAAGCTGCCGTGCTCAGCTTCGACAGCACCGTGGAGCTGCTTGAGAAATTCACCACGGATGTGAACGGAGTGCAAAATACCATCAATCACTTGCGCATCGGCGTCGATCAATCGCGGCTTTACGATGCGATGTCACGGGGCATTTCCTTGCTGGAACAACGGCCGGGAGTGCGGCGGCGAATTCTGGTGGTGGTGGGCGAAGCGCAGGATGAGGGAAGCGAGGATACACTCGGCGAGGTCCTGCGGCACGCGCAACTGGCGAACGTGACGATTTACACCATTGGATTG
>Ga0181522_10001052_pt1 | contig 17623 bp, 13 predicted proteins | sample PEATcosm2014_Bin_27_FD_121103 | JGI IMG/M metagenome (GOLD analysis project Ga0181522, IMG submission 121103) | Peatland microbial communities from MTU Mesocosm Facility, Houghton, MI, USA - PEATcosm2014_Bin05_10_metaG | ecosystem: Environmental > Terrestrial > Soil > Wetlands > Peat | place... | reverse complement strand
TTTTGTCGGCACCGGCGCCGGGGGCATGACCGCGGGCACGGGGGGCGGCGGAGTGACCGGCGCCGGCGGCGGGGCCACGGCATTGGCCACACCTTGGCTGAACGGCGCGTCGATCAGATTGGCCGGAATCACGTCCAGCACCTGCAAATCGTCCTCCTTCGGCTTCGGCGAAAAGAACGCCGGGCCGACAATCAAAATCAGCAGCAGCAGCAGGTGAACACCCGCCGTCACGATGACACATTTTTTTTGCAGGCGGTTCATCTGGCCGGTTCAGTGCGCAGCGAATAGCGCGTGATGCCGCTGCGCTGGCAGCCGTCAATCAACGCCGCGACGTTTTTGTAGGGCCCGTCCTGGTCGGCCCGGATGTAAACGATGACGTTCGGGTTCGAACGAAACTCCCCGGCCAGCCGCGCAATCAACTGCTCCAGGCTCATGCGCTGCTTGTCGAGCGCGTAAACGCCGGTGACGCTGACCTCCACCGTGCGGATGTTGCGTTTGTCAATCCGCTGGTCCGGCTGGCCGCCATGCGGCAGTTTGAGGTTGATGCTTTGCTCGAGCAGCGGCGTGGTGATGACGAAGATGATGAGCAGCACGAACGCAAGGTCGAGCAACGGAGTGATGTTGATTTCACTCAATGTCACGAGCCCGCCGCGTTGTGAGAAGCGTCGCATAGCCGCAAACCTTCATTCCTCCGCCAGGTATTCCGCCTCCATTTTGGAGACCAGCTCCTGCGCGAAATTGTCCAGGTTGACGGTAAACACCCGCAGGTTGTGTACCAGCCCATTGTAAGCGAACATCGAGGGTATCGCCACCAGCAGTCCGGCCACGGTGGTAATGAGCGCCGCCGATACCCCGGGAGCCATCGCCGCCATGGTCGCCGAACCTTGTTGCGCGATGCCGGCGAACGTGCTCATCACCCCCCAGACCGTGCCAAGCAATCCCATGAAGGGCGCGCCGCTCACCGCGATGGCCAGCAGGATCAACCCCGATTCCAGTTTCAACGACTCCTGCGCGACGACGTTCTCGATGGCGCGTTTGACATGCTCCATGTTTTTGAGCGTGACGCTCTGTTTGCGCCGTTCGCCGCCGGGCCCGCGCAGCCGCGCGTCGAGCTGCGTGCAGCCGGTTTGATAGACCGAGTAAAGCGGACAGCCCTCGACCTGCAGCTTGCGGTCAAAGATATCGAGCACGGCTTTTTGCGCGCGGAATTCCTCGTTGAAATAGTGGTTCAATTTCCGCGCCCGGCGCATCTGCAGCGATTTGGAGACCATCGTGGACCAGGCGATGATGGAAAAGACGATGAGCAGGACGATGATGGCCTTGGCTTCGGGCCTCGCCTGTTCCCAAACGTAGATGAGTTCCGCTTGATTGGAAGCGGCCCCCACGACAGTGCACACGTATCCGTTAATCATGCCGAGAATTTCCTGGTCGTGAGGAACCGAAGTTGCGGCCAAGCGGCAGGAGTTCGAGCTGTTTCCTGCCGGCCCCATACTGCCGGGGCCGTGAAAAAATGCAACGTCTTTTTTTGCGGAAAGTCTCTGTCCTTGCCGAGCGGAAAATATCGCCTACAAAGAAGCCGATGTCCCGCCTGCGTGGCCGAAGCCGGAACCGTGAAAGCCAGGAATCCTGCCCGGAAGACCCCGGTGCGGCTTTCCAAGGCAGGCACTTCGGCGCGGCGAAGGCCCGTCCGCGCCTGATCGCCCTGTTGCTCGCGCTCGTCACACTGCTGGTCTACCTGCCAGTGGCGGATCATGGATTCAGCATCTTTGACGACCCGGATTACGTCACCGAAAATCATATCGTGCAAAAGGGCCTGACGTGGGCCGGCCTCCAGTGGGCGCTCACCACCTGGCACGCCAGCAACTGGCATCCGCTCACCTGGCTGTCCCACATGCTGGATTGCGAGTTGTTCGGCCTCAACGCGGGCGCCCACCACCTCGTCAACGTGCTGCTGCATGTCGCGAACACGGTTCTGCTTTTCGGGCTGCTGCTGCGATTGACGAACGCGCTTTGGCCCGGCGCCGTGATCGCCGCCCTGTTTGCGTGGTGCCCGCTGCACGTGGAATCCGTGGCCTGGATTTCTGAAAGAAAGGATGTGCTGAGCACGTTCTTCGCCTTGCTGTCACTTCTGGCTTATGTCAAAGCAGTGACCGGCGACAGGTGGCAGGTGGCTGGAACAAATTTCAGCCCGCCACCCGTCACCCGCCACCCGTCACGTTTCCATTGGCTCGCCCTGTTTTTCTTTGCGCTGAGCCTCATGGCCAAACCCATGCTCGTCACCCTGCCATTTGTCATGCTGCTGTTGGATTATTGGCCGCTGGGAAGGTTCAACATTGAGGGTTCAAGGTTCAGGGTTCAGGCTTTGCTTCTGGAAAAATGGCCGTTCCTGGCGCTGGCGGCAGCTTCGTGCGTCATCACCTTTCTGGCCCAACAGCGCGGCGGCATGGTCGTCTCGCTGGAAAGGATTCCGTTGCTCTATCGGCTGGAAAATGTACCGCTGGCGTACGCGCGTTACCTGCTCAAAGCGCTCTGGCCGGTGCACCTGGCCATTTTTTATCCGCTGCCCAAAACGGTCTCTCCGCTGGCCGCCTTCGGCGCGGCGGCGGTTCTGGCCTCCATCACCGCCGCCGGCTGGCGGGGGCGCAAACGCTGCCCGTACGGACTGGTGGGTTGGTTGTGGTTTTTAGGGACGCTGGTGCCGGTGATTGGCCTCGTGCAGGTCGGCTTCGCCGCAATGTCCGACCGCTACACTTATTTTCCGCTCATCGGCATGTTCATCGCCCTCACGTTTGCCATCCGCGATGGGGCGGACCGGCTTCAACCGTCACCGCTGGTCCTCACGGCTGCCGCCGTTTTGATCCTGGGCGGTTATGTGGCGCTCACGGAAAACCAATTGCGCCATTGGCGCGATGATGAGTCGCTGTTCTCCCACGCCGTCCGCGTGACCCGGGATAACGAGCCGGCCCATCTCTGTTTGGGACAGGTCTATGAAATGCAGGGGCGGAATGCCGATGCCCTGTCCGAGTATCAAATCGGATTGAAACTGAATCCTTACCGCGTCAAAACGTACAGCAACGTCGCCCATTTGCTGGCCGTCACTGGTCAGACCAATGCTGCGCTCGCCGAACTTCAATTGGCGCTGCGGCTGTTTCCTGAAGACGCGCCAACCCACGACAGCCTCGCCAATTTGCTCGCCGATTCCGGCCAGGCCAACCAGGCGCTCGCCGAGTTCCGGGAGGCCGTTCGGATCAATCCCAACGACGCGGCGTTGCAGAACAACCTTGGCGCCATGCTCGCCCAGCTTGGCCGGTTCGACGAGGCGATGGAACATTATGCCGCCGCAGCGCGCCTGGATCCGGCGGACTGGCGGGCGCCTTATTTAACAGGCAAGGCCCTGCTCAAACAAGGCCGTGACCGCGAAGCCATACCCTGTTTTCGGCAGGCATTGCAAATCGATCCGGACAATCTCCAGGTCCTGGTTTATCTGGCCCAGGTGCTGGCCTCGGATGAAAACCCTGAAATTCGCGACGGGCACCAGGCATTCGAGCTGGCCTCCAGGGCCAACGACCTTGCGGGCGGCACCGGGGCGGCCATGCTGGACGCGCTGGGCATGGCCTGCGCGGAACTGGGGCATTTCGACGATGCGCAAAGAGCCGCGCAGGAAGCGCTTCGTCTCACCCAGGCCGGCGGCATGACCAATGACGCGGCCGAAGTTCAGCAGCGATTGCAGCTTTATGAAGACCGCCAGCCGTTCCGCCAATCCTTTACCAACGCCCCCTGAAGTTTTGCGACCCCGGGTTCCCCGGAGGTTCCGCGCAATCGTGATAACATAAAAATCTCTGTCCTTGCCGCGCGGAAAAAATCGCATACAAAGAAGCCGGTGTCCCGTCCGCGCCTCATGGCCCTGTTGCTCGCGCTCATCACGCTGCTGGCTTACCTGCCGGTGGTGCGCAACGGGTTTGTGGTCTATGACGACAACACCTACGTCACGGAAAATCGCATCGTCCAAAACGGACTGAGCTGGTCTGGAATTCAATGGGCCTTTACGACCGGTCATGGGGGCAACTGGCATCCGCTCACCTGGATCTCCCATATGACGGACTGTTCGCTTTTCGGGCTCAATGCCGGTGCACATCATTCCGTCAACCTGCTGCTGCACACGGCGAATGCGGTCTTGCTCCTGCTGCTGCTGTTCCGGCTGATGGGTGCGTTGTGGCCGTCCGCCTTTGTCGCCGCCCTGTTCGCCTGGCATCCGCTCCACGTGGAATCCGTTGCCTGGATTTCCGAGCGCAAGGATGTGCTCAGCACCTTCTTCGCGCTGTTGACCCTGCTGGCCTATGTCCGCTACGCGCAAGGCGTGACAGGTGACAAGTGCCAAGTGACAAGAACAGAAACTGCCGCGCCTGCCCCGTCACGTTTCACGTTTCACGTTTCACGTTTCTACGCCTTGGCGCTGTTTTTCTTTGCGCTCGGCCTCATGGCCAAACCCATGCTGGTCACGCTGCCGTTTGTGATGCTGCTGCTGGATTATTGGCCGCTGGCAAGGTTCAAGGTTCAGGGTTCAAGGTTTAACGTTTCCGGTTTGTTTCTGGAAAAGGCGCCGTTCTTCCTGCTCGTCGTGATGTCGTGCGTCGTCACCTATCTGGCGCAACGTCACGGCGAGGCGGTCATGACCCTCCAACAATATCCCTTGCCTCTGCGGATCGCCAACGCGCTGATTTCTTACGAGTTGTATCTCGTCAAAATGATCTGGCCCTGGCCTCTGGCTGTCTTCTATCCATTGCCGGAACATTTGTCGTGGATCCGGGCCATGGCGGCGGTGGCGGTTGCCGTGCTGGGCGCCCTTTCCTGGCTCAACTGGCAGACCCGCCGGCGATGTCCCTACCTGCTGGTGGGCTGGCTCTGGTTTTTGGGAACCCTCGTGCCTGTCATCGGACTGGTGCAGGTGGGCAGCGCAGCCATGGCGGACCGTTACACCTATTTTCCTCTGGTCGGCATCTTCATCGCCCTGGCGTTCGGTGTCCGCGATCTGGCCAACCGCTTTCGATTTCCGGGAATCACCGTCGCGGTTGCCGCCGGCTCGGTTCTCGCCGCGTGCCTGGTGCTGACCGAAAATCAATTGCGTTACTGGCGTGACAGCGAATCGCTTTTTGCCCACGCACTGGCCGTCACCACCGAAAATCCCAACGCCCGGATTGATTACGGCGTCGCGCTCGAACAGCAAGGCCGCTTCCCCGAAGCCCTGGCCGAATATCGGGAAGCGGTGCGCATCGCGCCCGACAACCTCCAGGCCCAATACAACATCGGCAACCTGCTCGATAAAATGGGCCGGCCGGAGGAAGCCCGGCCGGAACTCGTCAAGGCCGTCCAATTGGACCCGAAATCGGCGGCTTCGCGCGACGCGCTTGGAGCCGTGCTGGTTGAGCTCGGCCGTTTTCAGGAGGCCATGGACCAGTTCACCGAGGCCACACGGCTCGACCCCGGTCATGCCGGCGCGCATTTTGACATGGGCAAGGCGTTGCTCAAGCAGGGTCGTGACTCCGGGGCGATGGATGAATTTCGGGCCGCCTTGCGGCTCGATCCGGACAACTTTCAAATCCTCGCCTACACCGCCCACGTGCTGGCCGCCAACGAAAATCCGCAGAGCCGCGACGGCCAGACCGCGCTCGTGCTTGCCCTGAAGGCCAACGCCCTGAGTGGCAACACCCAGCCGTTCGTGTTCGATGTGTTGGGCATGGCCTGCGCGGAGATTGGCCGCTATGACGAGGCGCAGCAGGCCGCCCAGGCGGCCATTGACCTCGCCAATGCCGCCAAAATGAAAAAACTTGAGCCCCTGCAACAACGGCTGGAGCTATACAAAAATCACCAGCCCTGGCGCGAATCGTTCCGCGCCACCAACGCGCCGGCGGCGGAAATTCCCAAAAAATGAATCAGGTTTCCAGCAGCCGGCACAGCGTCCGCCGCACCCGCGAATCCGCCCGCGCTGTTTCCATTCCCGGTCGTTCGCCCAACCAGGGCAGTTCGAAAATTCCTTTCGCGACGGATAATTCCGCAATCAGCCCGGCGTTCGCTTTTGTCGAGGCGTCCGGTTTTTGAGGCGACATCAGCACAACCCGCGCCTTGGCCGCCGCGCCGGGCGGCAATGCGCCGAGCGTGAGCAGCACCTGGTTCACCACGCCGGTCCGGTTGGGGCCAACGATCACCGGCGTTGCCCGCAATGCCGCCATCAAATCGCGGGAATCGAAATCTTCCCCGAGCGGACTCAACAGACCGCCCGCGCCTTCCACCAGCACCATCTCAAAACGCCCATGCAGGCGGCGAACGTGCGCGACCACTTCAGCCAGCCGAACCCGCCGTCGTTCGCGGCGGGCAGCCAGGAGCGGAGCGAGGGGCGCGCGAAAATGCCACGGGTTGATTTCGTCCAGCGCGAGCGCGCCGTTCATGGCGGCGTAAAGCGCGCGAGCGTCATCGCGTCCGCCGGAACCCACCGGTTTCAGCGCGGCCGCGTTGACGCCGCGTCCACGCAAGTGACGCGCCAGCAGCGCGGTCAGCACGGTTTTGCCGACGCCGGTGTCCGTGCCGGTGATGAATATCGTATGCCGCATGCGCCTCCATCAAAGCGGAAATGCCGCGGCCAGGCCATCAAAACCGTTGACGGAGTCAGCGGGGGTCGGCTACCCTGCACGGCTCGTTTAACGAAAAAATGATTGTGAATATCACCGTTGAAAATCTGGCTCCGTGCAAGAAATTGCTGCGGGTGGAAGTGGACGCCAAGGTCGTGGATGAATCCTTTGAAGCCATCACCAAGGACTTTCAAAAGCAGGCCGCGCTGCCGGGTTTCCGTCCGGGCAAGGCGCCCCGCGCCATGGTGCTGAAGAAATACGAGCCGGAGATCAAGGCCGAGGTCAAACGCAAGCTCATTGGCGATTCGTACCGCCAGGCGGTCCAGGAGAAAAAAATCTCCGTCATCGGCTATCCGGACATCGAGGAAATCCAGTTTGGCCGCAGCCAGGCGCTGCAATTCGCCGCCACCATCGAGACCGCGCCGGAATTTCAACTGCCGGAATACAAGGGCCTGCCGGCGCGACGCGAGGCGAAATCGGTCACCGCCGCGGATGTGGACCGGGCCATCGAGCTGCTGGCCAAACAGCACATCAAATTCGAAACCGTGGCGCGCGAGCTGCGCGCGGGCGATGTCTCCGTGGTCAATTACACCGGCACTTGCGACGGCAAACCCATCACCGACACGGCCCCGACGGCCAAGGGTCTGACGGAACAGAAAAATTTCTGGGTGGACGCCGCGTCCGACGCCTTCATTCCCGGCTTTGCCGACCAGCTCACCGGCGCGAAGGCGGGAGACCGGCGCACAGTGAACGTGGATTTCCCGGCCGATTTTGTGACCAAGCAACTCGCGGGCAAAAAGGGCGCCTATGAGGTGGAAGTCGTCGAGGTGAAGGAAAAAATCCTGCCGGCGATGGACGACGCGTTCGCCAAAAAATATGAGGCCGAAAACCTGGCGAAGCTCCGCGAAGGCGTGGAGCGCGACCTGGAAAATGAATTAAAATATTCGCAGGCCAAGGCTGTTCGCGGCCAGATCATCCGCGCACTGCTCACGGCCACCAACTTTGATCTGCCGGAAACCGCCGTCGCCCACGAAACCCGCAATGTGGTTTACGATATTGTGCGCGAGAACACCCAGCGCGGCGTGGCGCGGGATTTGATCGAAAAGCAGAAGGACGAGATTTATTCCGCCGCGGCGCAGAGCGCGAAAGAGCGGGTGAAGTTGTCGTTCCTGATCCAGCGTATCGCCGAAAAGGAAGGCATCCAGGTGTCGCAGGACGAGGTGTTGAAGCGCGTGCAGTCGCTGTCGGTGGCGTACCAGATTCCGCTGGAAAAATTCCTCAAGGACCTGCAAAAGCGGAACGGCGTGGCGGAATTGTACGACCAGATTGCGCATGAAAAAGTGCTCGCGTTCCTGGAGCAAAACGCCAAAATCGAGGCAGTCCCTGCGGCTGCCGCCAAGGCCGGGTGAACGGCCCTCCGGCCCGAAACTTGACTGTGGCGCGTGATTTTTATCGGCCGGCGCGGTCGAATTAACCAAATGGTTACCTTCGCGCGCACCGGGGCGTCTTAGTTTGGATGAATTTGGGCGAAAGCCTTCGAAATGGCAGTATCATGAAAAGTTTCAGCGTTCTTTTGGTTCTCATTCTCGCGGCCTTCAGCGCCGTGGCACAGACGGACACGAATGCGACTGCCGTGCCGGCCGACACCGAGGCTGCGGCTGCTTCATCAGCCACCAATGGCGTTGCCGCCCAAACGGACACGAATGCCATTGTCCCGCAGGCCGAAACCAACACACCCGCCGCCCCAATGGAGACGAACACGGTCGCCCCGCAAACTGACACCAACACGGTCGCCATCCCGGCCAACGCGATGTCCACCGCCGCGACGCGCCCCATGTCGCTGGAAGACTGCATTCAGGAAGCCTTGCAGCACAATCTCGATGTGCAAATCTCGCGCTATGACCCGCAAATCCAGCTTTTTACCGTGCGTACGTTTTATGGTGGTTATGATCCGACGCTCAACCTTTCCGGCGACTATAGTTATAACAAGCAGGGGGCCGTCATCCAGAATGGCCTAATCACTTTACCTACGACCACGTACGAAAACAGTTTTAATGCCGGCCTCTCCGGCGGAACACCTTGGGGCATGACCTACAATTTCGGCGACGGCCAAAGCGGCCCCGCCAATGTCAATGAACAGTGGGGACAGAAAAGCTTGGGGTCGTTTACCACCAATTTTGACGCCAGCAGCGGTTCGATTGGCGTGAACCTGACGCAACCGTTGCTTAAAAACCTCTGGATTGACCAGACCCGGCTGAACATTCGGGTGGGCAAAAACCGGTTGCAATACACCGAGCAAGGATTGCGTCTGCAGCTCATCACCTCCATTACGGCTGTCGAAAATGCCTATTACGAACTCATCTTCGCGCAGGAAAATGTGAAGGTGCAGGAGGAAGCCCTCGTGCTCGCCCAGACACAACTGGACCAGGACCGGCAGCGCGTCCAGATCGGCACGCTGGCCCAACTGGATGTGCAGCAGGACGAAGCCCAGGTGGCATCCAGCAAGGCTGCCTTGATAACCGCGCAATACACGCTGGCCAACGACCAAAACACCCTGAAAAATCTGCTCACCGACCAGTATTCAAACTGGCACGGCACAGACATTCAACCCACGGAAACGATTACCAATGCTCCGCTGCAGTTGTTCGATTTACAGGACAGTTGGAGCAAGGGCATGACCATGCGCCCCGACCTGTTGCAATCCCGGTTGAACGTGGAACAGCAAGGCATTCAATTGAAATTTGACCACAACCAGCTTTTCCCGGAACTGGATTTGACCGGCTCCTACGGTTACAACGGCTCGGGAAAGGAATACAACGATGTTTTCTCCCAGTTCAACGATACCGACCGGCCATTTTACAGCATTGGCGGGCAGCTAACCATGCCGTTGAGCAATGTCGGCCCGCGCAACACTTACAAAGCCGACAAGGTGACCTTGCAGCAACTCCTGCTGAAGTTAAAACAGTTTGAGCAGAACGTCCTGGTGGACATTGACAACGCCGTCAAGAATGCCCAGTCCACCTATGAAAGTGTGGGCGCCACCCGGCAGGCGCGGATCTACGCCGAGGCCGCCCTCGACGCCGAACAGAAAAAATACAACGTCGGCAAGAGCACCACGTTCACCGTGTTGCAGCTCCAGAACACGCTCACCACCGACCGCGGACAGGAAATCCGCGCACTCGCCAACTACTACGAAGCGCTCGCCACCCTGGCTCAAAAGGAAGGCAGCACGCTTAGCCGCCTCCACATCGACGTCGAGATGAAGTAAAGCTGCGGGGAGGCCGCATTGCCACGCCCGGACTTTGTAACGGTGATGTTCTACCAGAAGCGCCAGTCTCCGCGCCAGACCACCCAAACGCCCAACAGGAAGTTCGTGATGGCGTGGGCCGTCATCGCATCGCCCAGCCGGTTCTTGCGAATCACCAGCCACTGATACGCCATGCCGCACAAAATACCGGCCAGCCATTCGTTGTGCGAAAAGCCAAAAACGGCGGCGGTGGCCAGAAACGGCGTCCAGGAAAACCGGTTCAGCGGCACGGACAAAAAATCCGGTTTGGCAATATAGCGGTACAAAAACGAGCGGTAAAAAACCTCCTCCAGCGGCGGCACGACGAGGGTGGAACCGAGGATTCGCGTTCCCACCATCAGCCACGCCAGCGCGGAACCGGCGCCAAATTGTTCATTGGGGTTCCACAGTTTCGGCGGCGCGCCCGGCGGATGCGACAGCCCCAGCTTCATCCAGAGCGAGTTTTGCGTCGTCCACCCGCCACTGATCCCGACCCAAACCGCAAACACGCCGATCCCCACCACCACCGCCTCCCAGCTGACTGCCCACCGCATTTCCGAAACGAACGGGCGCATTTCCCAGACCAGCCACGCGCCGGCCAGGGTCTTGGCCAGGTAAAACCAGTAGCGCGACGCCTCGCCGAATTGTCCCTGGCCGAAGGTCAGCGCGAGAAAGAGGAAAAATGGCGCCACTCGGACGAGCAGCGGGGAATTGGCAAATGGTTTGCGCAGAAACATCCGGTCATCAGCCCAAGGATGGTTCGGCGCGTTTCGCGGGATTGCTGACCGGGCTCACAGGTGGATCTTTCCTTCAAGCTCCCGGATGGCGCGCCCCACCATGCGGTAGTTGATCAAATCGCTGTGCTCGACAAAGCCGGCCAGCAGCGCCTTGTCGCAGATGGCGTTGACCAGGCGGGGGATGCCGCCGCTGTAGTTGCAAATGCGCCAGAGGGCCGGCTTCGTGAAAGTCGGACGGCCCTTGGCGCCGGCCTTTTCGAGCCGGTGCTGGATGTATTGGCCGGCTTCGAGGCGGCTCAGCGGCCCGAGATGATAACGCACCGTGATGCGCTGGCGAAGCTGGCGCAGGCGCGGGCTGTTGAGGCGGTCCCGCAATTCCGGTTGGCCGAGCAAAATGATCTGCAGCAGCTTGCGATTTTCCATTTCCAAGTTCGACAGCAGCCGCACCTGTTCGAGCAATTCCTCGGAGAGATTTTGCGCCTCATCAATGATCAGCACCGCGTCGCCGCATTGCTGGACCTGCCGGACGAGGAAACTGTTGATGGCCGTGACCGTGTCGTGCTGGTCCAGCCCCTTGACCTCCAGGCCGAATTCCGTGGCAATGGCCCGCATCAATTCCGTGGCGCTCAACACCGGATTGACAATCAGGGCGGTGGAAAAATGGCTGTCGAGCTGGCGCAGCATCGCGCGGCAGACCGTGGTCTTGCCGGCGCCGACCTCGCCGGTGAGCTGCACATAGCCCTTCCGCTCGCGGATGCCGTAGAGCAAATGATTGAGGGCCTCGCGATGCTTTTCGGTGAGAAAAAGAAAGCGCGGATTCGGCGTGATGTCGAATGGCGGCAGCGTCAATCCGTAGAATTCGAGATACACAACCGGCTTTTAGCAAAAAACCGGCCCGTGGCAAAGGAAAAGGTTTGCCGCCAAAACCGGCTGGCACGGCGCAATCCACCTTCAAACCTTGGTCATTTTCCGCACCGCCCGCACCAGCGCCTCCGCTTCCGCCGCCGTGCCAACGGTAATGCGAAGGTGATCCTTCACGGCAGGAAGGTTGAACCAGCGGACGAGAATCTTCCGGGCGCGCAATTTTTGCTGCCACTCGCGCGCGGGAAACCGCGGTGGCCGGACGAGGATGAAATTCGACTGGCTGGGCAAAACCCGGAAACCGGACTTCGTCAGTTCGCGGCCCAGCCACTCGCGCGTGGCGATGATTTTTTTGAAACCGGCGCGGTAATACGGCAAATCACCCAGCGTCGCCACCGCCGCCACCTGGCCCAGGCCGTTGACGTTATAGCTGTCGCGGATTTTGTGCAGCGCGGCGATCAGGTCGGGATGCCCGACAAAATAACCGACCCGCTGGAAGCACAGCGAATAGGCCTTGGAAAAGGTCCGGGCCACGAGCACATGCGGATGTCTCAACGCCAGTTTGAGCGCGTTTTGCTCCGCAAAATCCACGTAGGCTTCGTCCAGCACCACGACGCCCTTTTGTGCCTGGCAAAGCATTTCGAGTTCCTTTGTCGGGTAACCGCGCCCGCTCGGCGCATTGGGCGTGGTCACAAACGTCAGCGCTGCCTTGAAGTCCCATTCCTGCCCGCGCTTCAACTCCGCCATGTCCGGCAGACTGAAATCCGGGCGGAGCGTCACCTCATTTTTCGCCGCGCCATGAATGTCCGCCAGCACCGGATACAGCGAATAACTCGGGGTGAAGTATTGCACCGTCGCCTTCGCTTTTCTTGAATTTCTAATTTTTAATTTTGAATTCTGCTCCGGCTCCACAAACGCCCGGGTGGCGAGCGCCAGCAATTCATCCGAGCCGTTGCCCACGATGATGTTGTCCACGCAGCAGCCATGCAACTTCGCCAGTTTCTCGCGCAGCGCCAGCGCCGTCGGATTCGGATACAACCGCAACCGCCCGTCCACCGCCGCCCGGACCATCGCCAGCACCTTCGGCGATGGCGGGTACGGATTTTCGTTGGTGTTGAGCTTGATCAACCCCTTGAGCTTCGGCTGCTCGCCGTAAACGTAAGGATGCAACTCGCGCACCAGCGGGCGGATCAAACTTTTCGGATTTTTCATTTTGCGGAACGAATTTCAGCAGAACGTCCATGCGCGCCCAGGCCTTCAAGTTCCGCAAATTTTTTCACGGCGGGCAATGCTTTCTGGAGCGAAGCGCGGTTGTATTCCACCACGCTCGTGCGGCGCTGGAACTGGTCCACCGTCAGCCCGGCAAATGACGCGCCCGCGCCGCCCGTCGGCAACGTGTGGCTCGGTCCGGCCACGTAATCGCCCAGCACCGTCGGCGACCATGGCCCCAGGAAAATCGCGCCCGCCGTCAGGATGCCCTCGGAAACCTCGCGCGGATTGCGTGTCATCACCTCGCAGTGCTCCGGCGCCAGCCGGTTCGCCAGCGCCACGCCGTCCGCGAGCGATTTCACCTGGATCAGCCAGCTATTGTTGTTTAAAGCAGGCTTGATGTATTCGCGCCGTGCGAGCTTCGGAAGCTGTTTTGCAATTTCCTTTTCCACCGCCATCAAAATCTTGTCCGAGGTCGTCACCAGCCAGACCCGCTCGTGGCCGGAGCCGTGCTCGGCCTGGGCCAGCATGTCGGCGGCAATAAATTTGGGGTTCGCCGCCTCATCCGCCAGCACCAGCAGCTCGCTCGGCCCGGGCAGCAAATCAATCGCCACGTGGCCGACGAGCAGGCGTTTGGCCGTGACAACATACGCATTGCCGGGACCAAAGATTTTCTGCACCCGACGAATCGACTTCGTGCCATAGGCCAGCGCCGCAATTGCCTGGGCGCCGCCGACGCGGAAGATCTCGGTAGCCCCGGCCGCGCGAGTGGCATACAGCAGCGCCGGATTGATGCCCCCATCCCGGCCGCACGGCGTGCAGGCAACGATTTCCAGGCAGCCCGCCGCCTTCGCCAGCGTGATGGTCATCAATGCGGTGGAAGCCAGCGGCGCCTTGCCGCCGGGAATGTAAACGCCCACGCGCTGGAACGGATCGAACTTTTCGCCGACCATCGCGCCATGCGAATTTTTGGTCTGCCAGTTTTTACGCAGCGATTTTTTGGCAAACGCGGCGATATTTTTCTCCGCTTCGGCCACGGCGGCGCGGAGCGATTCATCGGCGGCCAGGGAAGCGTTGAATAATTCCGCCTGGGTTACCGCCAGCCGGTCAGCGGCCAGTTTTGCCCCGTCGAATTTTTCGGTGAAATCCAGCAATGCGGCATCACCGCGGGCCTGGACAGCCTCCACGATGGCGCGGGTGCGTTCCTCGACGAGCGGATCGAACAAACTGGAAGCCGTGGTGATTTCACGGAGCCGGACGGCAAAATTTGCGTCGGTGTGACGGACAGTTTTCATTAGTCGAGGCTAAAGGAAATGCGGCGCGAAGTCAAAAAGCCGTCCATCGTCGAAAGCGCTTTCATTTTGTCGGGACTTGTGGAACTTTTTTAGCGCCGTGAACAAAAATCCGCGTTTTGGCCGGTTGCTGATATTTGCCAGCAGCGTGGTTTCACTGTTTGTCTGGCTGGCGGCCTCAGCCAGCGCCCAATCCACCGGGCCGGCGTATCGCGAAGACCAGATCCTGATTCAACCCAAAATCGGGATTGGCCAAACGGTGCTAAACAATTTTCATCTGGCGCAAAAAAGTGCCGTTTTGCGGACATTCGAAGGCATTGGTCGCCTGCAATTGATAAGTGTGCCCAAGGGCGAAACGGTTCAAGGCCTCATCACCCAATATCAGAAGAGCGGCCTGGTTGAGTTTGCCGAGCCGGATTATGCCATTCACGCGGCGGCCACCACGCCCAATGACCCGAAGTATTTGGATGGCACGCTCTGGGGGTTGAATAATTACGGGCAGAGCAGCGGCACGCCGCACGCGGACATCGACGCGCCGGAAGGCTGGGACGTGCTGACCTCCGCCAGCAACATCGTGGTGGCGGTGATTGATTCGGGAATTTGGTACACGCATGAAGATCTGGCGTCGAACATGTGGGTGAGTCCAAATGACGGCGGGCATGGCTGGAATGCGCTCACGGGAACCAACGATCCCAAAGATGATAACGGGCATGGAACCCTGGTGGCCGGCGTGCTCGGCGCGGTGGGCAACAACGGCAAGGGCGTGGTGGGCGTGGCCTGGCAGGTGCAAATGATGGCCTGCAAATGCCTGGATAGTTCGGGCAATGGCAACGACTCGGATTTTATCACCTGCATCAATTATGCCGTCACGAACGGCGCAAAAATCATCAACGCCAGCCTGGACAGTCCCAGTTTGTCTTTGGCCGCCTCCAACGCCATTGACAGCGCCCGGAGCGCGGGAATCATTTTCGTCGCCTCGGCTGGCAATAACGGCCAAAATATCGACGCGAGCCCGCGCTATCCATCCTGCTACGGGATCGACAACATCGTCTCGGTCGCCGCCACAACCCGGACGGATGCGCTCTGGAGCTTGTCAAATTACGGCGCGACGAATGTTGATCTTGCTGCGCCCGGCGTTGCCATGTATTCAACTTTTGCTTTCTCCGACACTGCATACCTGGGCAGCAGTGGTCTTTCGGGCACTTCATTTTCCGCACCCTATGTCTCCGGCGCGCTGGCCCTGATGCTGGCAAAATATCCCACGGAAAATTACCAGCAGATCATCACCCGCCTGTTGAACGCCACCGATCCCTTGCCCGCGCTGGCCGGAAAATGTGTGACTGGCGGACGGCTTAATCTGCACAACGCGCTCAATCCGCCCATCCGGTTGACCGCAATCCCGACCGCGAGCGGCGCGCCGTTCCAACTCCATTTATCCAGCGGGCCCAACCGGCTCTGCGTCCTCCAGGTTTCGAGCAATCTCACCAGTTGGACTCCTATTTTCACCAACACCACTTCGACCTCCGGAGTATTTGATTTTGCCGATCCTCAATCCATCAATTCCCCGTACAATTACTACCGCGCTACTGCTTTGCCGTGAGGAACGCGGATTTTTAGACTTTTGTTCTGCCATCAGGCGTTTGATATTCGTGCCATGCGAAATCCCATTCTGGTCGCGCTGGATGTGCCGGCGGTCGATGCCGCGCTGAAACTGGTGGAGCAGCTGGCTCCGGCGGTCGGCGGTTTCAAGATCGGCAGCGAGTTGTTCACCAGCGCGGGACCGGACATTGTGCGCCGGGTCCGTGAGCGGGGCGCGCTGGTGTTTCTGGATTTGAAATTTCACGACATCCCGAACACGGTCGCCAAGTCGGTCGCCGCCGCCGTGCAGCTCGACGTGCAGATGCTCACCGTGCACACCAGCGGCGGCATGGAAATGCTCAAGGCCGCGGAACAATCCGCGCAGGAAACCGCGTGGCGGGCCGGCCGCACCCCGCCGCTCGTGCTGGGCGTGACGGTGTTGACCAGCCTCGACGCCGGCGCATTGAAGGAAATCGGCCTTGATGCCAATGTGGATTATCAGGTGCGCCGGCTTGCGGCCGTGGCCACCCGGGCCGGCCTGCGCGGGCTGGTCTGTTCACCGTTGGAAATTGTTGCGCTGCGAAAAATCCTGCCCGCGCAGGTCCAGCTGGTGACGCCCGGCATCCGCACCGGATCGGAGAAGGCCGACGATCAGAAACGCACCCTGACGCCGCGCGAAGCCATTGCGATGGGCGCCAACTGGCTGGTGATTGGGCGGCCGATTTATGCCGCCGAAAATCCGCGGGCCGCGGCGGAACAGATTTTGGAGTCGCTCCAGTAAGCGAAGTCAAATCACTTCACGAACAAGCGGGATGACCGCAGGGCGGCGGGTGGAGATTTCAAAAGCAGATTTCAACCGCACGGCGCCAGCTTCAGCTTGCGATTTGCCCGCGGCGTGAATACGGGCGAGGATTGAATTTCTTTGCACCGCCTCACCGGGTTTGGCAATCCGGTCCACTCCCACGTCGTAGTCGATGGCAGATTCCTTTGTCAAACGGCCGCCTCCGAGGTCGCGAATCACTTCGCCAATGGTCCGCGCATCACACTTCGAAACAAATCCGGCCCGCGACGATCTTAGTTCCATGACGCTGGCAGCAGTGTGGTCCAGCGCGAGCTTTTTTTTGAATGCTGCCAGGTTGGCGCCCTGCGCCGCGAGCATTTCGTCCCATTTGCGGCGCGGTTCGCCGGAATTTGAACAGTCTTCAGCCAGCTTCCGCGCGGTAGCCAATGATTTTGACTTTTTTGTCTGCACGAGCAGGTGTGCGGCACAGTCGAGCACAAGCGAGCGCAAATCCTGTGGCGGTGAAGGTGGTTTCTCGGCCAGCTTTTCAGCCGCGTTCTCACGACCGCGGCCACAAGATTCAAGGCACGCGACACTTTCCTTCACCTCCAGCCAGTTGCCAGCGGCCCGGCCCAGCGGTGTGTTCATGTCCGTAAGGATGGCGCGCGTGTTGACGCCGCATTCCTTGCCGAGCGCGACCATTGCCCGGGCCAATTTGCGGGCATCCGCCTCGGTCTGCATGAACGCGGCGCAGCCAAATTTTACATCGAGCACGAGCGCCTCCAGGCTTTCCGCCAGCTTTTTGGAAAGAATCGACGCGGTGATGAGGGGGATGCTGGGCACGGTGCCGGACGCGTCGCGAAGCGCATAAATTTTTTTGTCGGCCGGGACCATGCGATCGGTCTGCCCGCAGATGACGCAACCGACCTGCTGGACCTGCTCGACGATTTTTTTCACGGGCAACAAGGTCTGGAAACCGGGAATGGAATCGAGCTTGTCGAGCGTGCCGCCAGTGATGCCGAGGCCGCGTCCGGAAATCATCGGGACACGGAAACCGAGGCAGGCCAGCAACGGTGCGAGCGGAAGCGACACCTTGTCGCCGATGCCGCCGGTGGAGTGTTTGTCCACGAGCGGACGGGTGTCCATCGGAAATTCCAGCACGTCGCCGGAATCGCGCATGGCGAGCGTGAGCGCGGCGGTCTCGGCGGTGCTCAGTCCGCGGAAATAAATGGCCATGAGCATTGCGGCCATCTGGT
>Ga0181522_10001050_pt1 | contig 17637 bp, 13 predicted proteins | sample PEATcosm2014_Bin_27_FD_121103 | JGI IMG/M metagenome (GOLD analysis project Ga0181522, IMG submission 121103) | Peatland microbial communities from MTU Mesocosm Facility, Houghton, MI, USA - PEATcosm2014_Bin05_10_metaG | ecosystem: Environmental > Terrestrial > Soil > Wetlands > Peat | place... | reverse complement strand
GGTGGCGCAGCCTGGTAGTAATGGGCCGTTTTGGGAATACTCGCTGCCGAGCGGGTTCACGCTGGTTGGCGGGCAGATCACGGCGGTGTTCCAGATCCCTGGTGCGAGCGTGCTGGGGTATTCGGCGGCTACCGGGATGCTCGGCCCGAAACTCCAGTTTGATTCGGCGGACGTGATCGGTGGCCGGCCAGCTGGAGAAATCGGCGCGAGCGAAGCTACTCTTTCGTTGGCGGGGCATACCGGGGGGCACATATGGCTGTATGCGTTCTGCGAGCCCGCGGGCGGGACTTGCCCGGCCAACGGCAGCAGCAGCTGGTACTGGTCGGCTACCGACATGCTCCAGGCGACGCTGTTGCTGGAAAATGACGAGGGTCCTGCGGCGGGAAGCGTTACGGGGCCGGTGAGCGAAGCCGGGCCTTTGAGTGGTACTGAGAGCCTGTCTTTCTCTGCGACGGATCCGGCGAGCGGTGTGTACCGGGTGCAGGCGAGTCTTGACGGCCAGTCGATCTACTCGGGCACCCCGAACACCAATCACGGCGAGTGCGCCCCAGTGGGCACCTATGCCGGGGTGCCGGAGTTCGTCTCGGCGTCTCCTTGCCCGCATTCGGTCTCAGCGAGCATCCCTGTGAACACGACCTCAGTGCATGATGGGCGCCATGAACTTGTCGTGACGGTCGAAGATGCGGCGGGCAACGAAACAACGCTCTACACGCGCCAGATCGAAACGCGCAACGCGCCGGTCGTAGTGTCGGCGCCGCTGATCACCGGCAGCGCCGCGGTGGGTGCCACGTTGACTGCGACGCCTGCGACGTTCCAGGCGCCGGTGGGTGCTGGGACGTTGGGGCCGGTCTCGGGGCAGTGGGTGCGGTGCACCGACCCGCTGGGCGAACACTGCTCGACGATCCCCACGGCGACAGGCGTGACCTATACGCCTCAGGCTAGCGATGCGGGCTACTACATGGCGTATGTGAGCACCGCCTCGGACAGTGACGGTACGACGAGCTCGCGCTCGGCGCCGACGACCGCCGTCCCTGCCCCGAGCACTACCTCGGGTTCGGGCTCGACGAGTTCGAGTAGTGGTGGGGGGTTGGTGTTGAATATCAATGGGACGACGGTCACGACTACGAGGCTGCTGGGGTCGGGCGCGAAGTGGGCGATCTCGTTGAAGGGCTCGCCGCTGCGTGTCCGCAAGGGCACGAGGATCGTGCTGACGGGGGTGGTTAGCACGAGTCCCCGTCCGGCTGCGGGGAAGCTGGTCGAGCTGGAAGCGCGTAGCGTCTTTCATCGATGGGTTCTTCGTAGGGGCAAGTTCGCGAGGATCGCTGTCTACGGTGGCTGGGCCCGGTTCGGGAAAGGAGAAATCCGTACTGGCCAGGCCGGGCAGTGGCACGCCGAATACGTCATGAAATACGCCGGGCACTACACCTACCAGATGAGGGCGGTCGCGCCGCGTGAGGGCGGGTTCCGAAACCCCACCGGCGTGTCCAACATCATCACGATCACCGAGACCTAGCCAGCGCCCCGGCCGGCTACTTCCGATGCGAGTTCTCTGTGGCAGCGCTTGCGGACGCTGCCACAGACTTCCGATCATTCTGTCTGCACGGAAGTCTGGACTAACGTCCGCAGTGTCGCATACCCTGCGGCGCCGTGGCAAGGTTCCGTGTCGGGCATATCCTTCAATGCACCCTGGCAGGAGCGTCGGTGAGCGACCACCAGAAGTACGGCGGGTGGCTCGCCTCCGATCTACGAAGATCTCTCGGGAGTAATGACGCGCGAGTTGCGTTCACGCAGCCGCTTGGATCTCAGGAGCCCCCCGAATACTCGCTGGTTGTCGCCCTCGAAGCGGATCTCCGCGATCCGATTAGAGGAGCACAGACGGTTGTTCGGCTCGATGGCCGAATCAAGGACGCCATCGAGCAGACCATAAGCCACGAAGCTGACCGCAACGATAAGTACGCTCTCGCGATAGTCCGGTCCGAGAAGTGGGTCGAGGTTCCGATCCCTCGTCCGGAGTTGCTGACGCCGGGCGTCCCGGGCGCACCGGCACACGTCCTGCGCGAAGCCATCTACGCCATGATGAGCTTCACAGAGGACCGCCGGGCAGCGTGGCACGGCACTGTCGCCAGCGTAATCGCAAACGACACTCTCCTGCTTGAGAGCCAAGACCCAGGCACGGACCTCGCACATGCCGCCGAAGCGTTCCTACAGGCTGCAGCATATGAACCTCAACGGGTTTCCAAGGCACCCCCACGAGCTGCGACTTCCCCACGTATAGCGGCAGCCGTGACCGCTCTGTTGGCCGCAGCGACGATCGGGCTCGCGTTCGCCAACGCTTCCGCGCTTTGGCTAAGCGTGCTGCTGGGAGTTTGCCTCGCAGCCGGGGCTGGTGCAGCGACACTCGCCCGCCGCTCACGGTGGGCGTCTGCCCGTCAAGCCTTGATGGGCCTCGCCCCCATGCTGGTGATCCTCCTGTTTGCCGCCGCATACGGGCTGATCGCCCGCCAGTCAGCCACGGCCATTACCCACGATGGCCTTCGTGCGCATTCGCTGGGCGACGCGTTGCTCCTCTCGATCAACGTTGCCCTTACAGGCGGTGTCCCCGACCTGACGCTGACCGGCCATGTCCGCATCCTCGTCTACGCCGAGATCCTGCTCTTTCTCGGATTTGTCGGTGCCAATATCACCGCAGCCGGCAAATGGGCAGTATCCGAGTTCACCGCGACCGTCGGCCAGCCACGGCGAGAGGGCTTCCCGCAAAACTGAGCGCAGCCTCACCCAACCAGCGGCCTGCGACCTGCTCTGATTACCCGGTCGGGGAAGAGCAGCACTCGTCGTGGTGAGAAGTCGCGTGTGCCGTCTAGCGCTTCGCGGATGTCTGGCGGCAGGTATGGCAGGGCGAGCATGACGAGGCTCCCGTTGTAGATGTCGGTCTCGACGGCGAAGTAGATCTGTTCTCGGGCGGGGTAGTAGCGTTCGTGCGGTCGGCTGCCGGTGAGTCCGATGCTGCCGGTCAGGATGGTGTCTGCGGTCTGTGCGTAGTTGGTTGCGATCTCGTTGGTCTTGCAGACGAAAACGACGGCGGGGCGGGTGCCGAGTTGCTGGTAGCGGCGCAGTTCGCGCCACCAGCCCGTGAGGAAGGCGTCGTAGTGGCGGAACTTGGGGATGTTGTAGGAGGCTCGGTCTGTGAGGTCCATCTCCACGATCACGTCGAGGGTGAGGCCGTCCTCGAGAAGGTGAACCTCGCAGATCGCGTCCGGGGCGATGCGTGCGATGTTCTGGCTGTCCAGGCCGAAGATGCCGATGTGCTTGGCGTGCTTTAGGTCCTTGAGGGTGACGGGTCGGCGGGCGCGGCCTGTCCCTGTCTGGGGGATCGGTAGGGCGCCTGCTGGCCAGCGGGGGGTGCGCCACTTATCGGTGGCTTGCACCCCTAGCAGCCGCCGGAACTCGATCGTCCAGGAGAGGGTGTGCAGGTCGTGGCGCAGCGGCCCGTCCTTCTCTGCCTCTTGTTGGCGGAACTCGCGGGAGGGCGGGATAGCTGCCGGCTGGCGGGCCTGGGCGACCTGCAGTCCGTAGCGGGTCAGCGAGTAGAGCACGGGCGCGGCACCGCGTGGCGGGTCGCGCAGCACGATCGGCCAACGCGCTACCAGGCCGTGCTTGAGCAGCTTGTCGTTTAGGCGCCCGCGCATCGTGCGCTCGGCGACGCCGGGCATGACCTCGCGGCGGACCATCCCGGGGAGCACCAGGCCGCCTCGGTCAAGCAGCGCGAGGATCTCGTAGTCCTGGCGGTAGAGGCGTGGCAGGCGGTCGGTGGGGTCGCGCTGCTCGGCGCGTCGGATGCCCAGCAGCGGGTCGACGTAGGCCGCGAGTTCGCGCAACCCTTCGGAGCCTTCGCTGTCTGGGTGATCTTGCTGGTGGCTGGGTGCGGCGCTGGCGCCAAGGATGTTCCGCAGCGGACTGCGTTCGATCTCTGGCACCTCGCCTGCCTCACGGATCAGCGGACGGACCTGCTCTCGCTCCCCTTCGCTGCTCGTCCCCGCGGTTGCGGGTTGGCTCTCGGGGTCATGGTGGGTGATCGCAGGGTCCGGGGCAGGCTCGGGCCTGGGGTTGGCCGTGTCCGGCGTGTCCGGGGTGTCGGGGGTGTCGGTGTCTGTGTCTGTGTCGGTGGAGGAGCCGGATCGTTTGTAGGTCTTTGGCATCTGCTCGGGGTAGGCGCCTACGGCGGCCTCCAGCACGCGTAGATGGTGCTTGGCCCATGCGCCGCCGCGGAGCTGCTGGAAGGGGTAGGTCTGTCCGTAGAAGCTGCTGGCGCGGGCGCCACGGGCGATCCAGGAGCACAGGCAGTGATGGACGGCCAGGTAGATCGACTGCTCGGGGCTGGTTCCCATCAGCTCTCGGGTCGCGAGGTCTGCTCGGATCATGCTCTGGTAGACCGACATCGCCACGCGGGTTTGCTCTTGGGCGTCCTCGGGGTCGCTCAACCTGAACAGGCAGCGCGACTGCATGAGGTTGGTGACGCCCTTTCTGATCGCTTCGGTGACCGCGGGGGATTCGGCGTTGGCGCCGAGCTGCGCGACGTACTGCAGCCCCATCGCGATCTCAAGGCCGGCCTCGCGGTGCGTGGCGGCCTGCTTGATGGTGTTCATGCTTGCCACGTAGCCGCCCTCGTCCCAGAGCGTGGGGACCCGTGGCCGCTGCTCGGGCGCCAGGTGGACCTGTTGCTGCATGAGCGCGTGTAGCTGCTGGAAGAACAGGTGCATGACGACCTGGGCGTTGTTCTCCCCGAGCGCACCCATGTTCGCGTCGATGATGAGGATGTCCCGTGCGCGGACGATGTCAGCGAGCGAGACGTCTGTGGGATGGTTGTAGAACCGTCTCAGCGAGGGGCTTGCGAGGATCGTTTCGATCTTGTTGCGGGGTGGGTCAAGGCGCTGGTAGGTGTTTGACCTGTTCGCGTCAAGTTCGTCGGGGAGGGTGACGCGAAAGAACTCGGTCGTGTGGTCGAGGTCCGCGAACTCCTGGCAGGCGTTCACGGCTGCCTCGCGCAGGTCCCCGCGGGCGGGGAGAAGCAGCGCGAAGACGTCCTCGAACATCGCCAGGCCGCCCGCCTTGTGCGCGAGCGCGAGCGCCCCGATGACGGCGTGGTAGAGATACCGTCGCGAGGACTGAAAGACCTGCCCTTCGGCGGTGTCGGAGATCGCTTGCACGATGTTGTCCGCGATCGCCGAGGCCTGCTCGCTGAGGCCGCGGGATGGGTCGCGGCGCAGCGGGGACATGCCGAACATCGGCCGGCCGAGATCCAGATACCAGACCCGCTTGCCGCAATCTGGCGGCGTGTGCTCCAGGCAGAGCCGGGCAAGCTCGCTCTTGGGGTCAACGACGATCGGCGCGGCGTTGGGGTCCCTGATGTCTGAGAGGTAGAGCCGCAGCAGCAGCGCGGTCTTCCCGGACCCTTGCCCGCCGACCGCGAGCACCCCGTATTTGCGGTCCTCGGGGTGTATGAACACCGGCCCGTTAGACGCACGAAGCGCCGGCAGCATCTGATAGGCAAGCGGGGCCAGCCCGCCCTGTTGCCTGCCGTTCCTCCCGGCTGCCTGCCCGCCCCCCATATGAGGTAGTTCGAGCTGGGGCTCCTCAGTCGTGCTCGGATGGCTGCCTGTTGTGGTGGCTGCCGGGATCATGGTTTCTCTGGAGGAAGCTCGGGTTGGGGGTCTGAGGGGGCCATCCCGAGCTCTGGTGGTGCGGGCATCCTTGGCATCGCCAGGCGCCGGACGGGCACGTTTCGGAGCCTTGCGGTGGGTAGCACGAGCAGCCTGGCTACCTCGCTTGAGGAAGCGAGGGTGCGCAACGCGAGACTTGGCAGCAGTGGCGGGTAGGCGGTGGGGAATCGTCGCCGGTAGAGGTTCTCGCGGGCGATCATCCAACGGCGCTGCAGCCGGTTCTCTGCGCGTCTGCCCAGCACGGCGGCCGCGATCCGGTTCGCGTTCTCCCTTGAGTCGCAAGCGACCTGCAGCTCGAGCCAGCACCAGGCGTGATCCTGGGTTGCCGAGGCGGCCGTCAACTCTGCTCGATCGAGCGATCCCAGTGCCTGGCGTTCGCTGGTGAGTAGCGTGGACTCGTGGGCGCGGAGGCGCTGCCTGGCGTAGCGCTCGAGCGTCAGCGCGCAGGGTGTCAGCTGGACCCGCAGGCAGCTGGGCACCCCCACGGCTGCTTGTGCTTGCGCGATCGCTTCAAGCGGGCGCGCCGCCCCGTCTTGGACCTCCCCGACGATCGGGTAGATGAAGCTGCGCGCCTTGCGGAACCTGAGCACATGACCTGGCAGCGGGATCGTGCCGGCGAGCTCCCTGGGCGGGCCCGCGAAGTCATAGCCCAACCTGACGTCCGGGTAGGCGGCGGCGATGATCCCGTCGACGGTCGCTGCGAGCGAGCGCTCGCAGCGCACGCACAGCAGCCACTCAAGCTCGCCGGTGACGCCCGGCCCGAGGTGCGCCTCGAAAGCGATGAACGGCTGGCCTTCTCTTGCCCTGTCCTCGGGGAACTCGCGGACGGCATGCAGCAGCGACTCGACCATGTCGATGGTGTCCTGCTCGCGTGCCTCATCGTGCAGTGAGAGGCGTATCTCATAGAGCCCGTACTCGCGAGTCAGGCGGTTCTCAAGACGCTCGCGCACAACCCGGATCGACCACCGCGCGAGCATGAGCAGCTCGGCCAGGGCACTCGCGCTGCAGAGCAGCAGCAGGTGCCCGAACGTCAGCCACCCGTGACGCGGACGGGCTGCTCCTGTTCGCCGTGGACGGGTTGGCGGTGTCGGCGGGGCGAGGTGAGCGAGGTGATGCAGGACGATCGCGAAGATCGCCAGGCTCCCGAGGCCTCCGATGAGCAGGAGCAAAAGCATTGCGGGGCGGGGCCGTGTCAAGAGATCACCTCAAGGACGGCCGCCGCCAACAACAACATCTCGACCGTGAGCAGTCCGCGCGTGATGGAGCAGAGGCCTGCGCGTCCGGTTCGCGCGTTGACGTAGAGGATGCTGAGGGTCACCCACGCGGCAAGCTCGACCGGACCGTAGGGAAGGAACACGCGAAGCTGGGTGCTGCCGTAGGCGCCGAGCAGCACCCCGGCAAGCAGGGCTATCCGCAGCATCATCGCCGCGAGGAGCACATCCGCGGCCAGGAACGGCAGCCTTAGCAGACCGTGCAGCCCTTCCGGGCAGGCCCGACGGGCAAACAGCACCAAAAGGATGCACAGGGCGACCCCGGCCGTCGCCTTGGAGTTGGCAGCCCAGATGTGCAGGGCTTCGGCTGCAGGGTGCTGGAGCCGCCACAGGAAATGCACCCGCAGTGTCGTGCGGGCCGACCTGGCTAGCCATAGGGCGCTCAGCAGCCAGGCGCCGCCGATGGCCGCTACCCAGCCACCGGCTACCAGCACGGTCGTTGCCTGGTTGCGGGTCATCGGTGAAGGACCCCGCCAATCCCTTCAAGCACGATCTGGGCGTGCTCTGCAAGCTCGCCGCTCGCCCTGCACGTCGCGTCCTGCAGGTTGCCGAGCAGCATCAAAGGCGCGGCACGCCGATCGGCGAGTGCTGCAAGGTCAGCGAGCGGCACGCTGCGTTTGAGAGGGTCGCTGCGGGCGATCAGGATCTCCGGGCGAGACAGCGGCGCGATCCGCTCGAGGACGCTGCGGGCACGCTGGACCCCGTCGGGGCTGGCGGTCAACGTCCACGCCACGTGCGTGGCGGCGGTGAGCGTGGCTTGCTCGGCGGGGCGCCCCAACGTCCCGATGTCGGCGACCGTCAGGCCGTGGCTGGCGCGGGCGTCGGCTAGGACCCTGAGGATCGCCTCACGCTCGCCGCTGGCGGTGAACTGCGGTGCGCCCGCGAGCACCCGCAGTCCGCTCTCGCCCTGAGCCCACACCGGCCCGGTCACCGCCTCCCCTCTGGCGAGGTGTTCTGAGAGCTCTGGCAGCGAGCGTGTGGCGCTGACGCGCGTGTAGGTGGCGATCCCGGCGGTCGGGCCGCCAGCATCCAACAGCAGGATCGGGGTCGTTGACTGCCTGGCGGCGGTGAGGGCGATGAGATACGCGAGCAGCGAAGCGCCCGCGCCGCCCTGCAGGCCCGCGACCGCGAGCAACGGGCCGGGGCAGCTGCTGAACACGAGACCGGGCACGCCAGGCTCGACGCTGCTCTCGCGCACGCGCCGCAGCGAACGCCAGGACACTCTGCGATTGGCGGTTGATCTCATCAGCGTCGCCTGTTGGTCGACCTACACCTGCGGTCGCCATGCGCTCACCGCCCACCCGCCGCTGACCCTTTGGACTGTGGCGATGGTGAGGTGGAACCCTGCTTGCAGTTCGGCGTATTCGCTGTTCCCGCCGGTCTGCTCGCGGGTGCAGATCACCCATTCCTGAGGGCCGCCACCCCGCAAGGGGGCTATGGCGATGATCGTGCCCTTGTTGTAGATCCGTGCTCGACGAAGCGGACTGTCACCCTTGGTCCTGGCGCGGGCCTGTTCCTCGCTGGCGCGGGCTTCCCCGACAGCGATCGCGGCCAGGTGCGCCTGGTCGGCTTCCAGGGTGGCGTAGCTCCAGTTGATGTAGCTGTCGGTGAAACGTTCCAGGGCCTGCTCGGGTGTCCGGGCAGGATCTCTCGGGGCGGGCTGGCCGGGCTTGGCGGGGATGCTTCCCTTTTGCTCACCGGGGTTTGCCTGCACGGGCGTGGCGGGGGCGCCTGTCTGGGTTGCCAGGCCGCAGCCGCTCGCGACGATCACGGCTAGGCCGCAGACGGCGAGTAGGAGCGCACGGAGGTATCTGGCTGGCATCGAACTCTCTCTCTTTCACAGTCCGGGCGGGTGGCGGACGATCCACGACGCCCATTTCGGTACTTCGGGGAAGACGCGCCAGCGTGGCCCGCTCTGGTCCTGGTTTGGGCCGTTGTCGGTCCCTTCGTAGGACGTGTCGAAACGGATGCCGGCGACGTACATGAACGCGTGTTCGTTGTTGGCGTAGACGCTCACCCACTTGCCGGGTCCCGGTTGCCCGTAGGACTCAAGTTCCCCGGAGACCTGCGCGGTTTCTCCGAACACGCCGCCGGCGTGAAGGACGTAGGAGACTGCGGAGCTGCAGTCATACGCCGGTTGCAGCGTGTTCAGCGACTGCCCGTGAGCACCCCCGTACAGGTAGCTGGCGTGATCCAGACGGTTCCCGGCTGCGATCATCCGCTTGACTTGCACGGGTGCTTCGCGGGGTGCTGCGGCGAGCCCGTCGGGGAGCACCTTCGCGCTCTGCCCTGCGGTGAGCGCGAGCGGGCCTTCGACTTCTGCTCCCTGGCATCCGGGGTCTTCAGCCGGGGTGGAAGTGGCTTCTGGCGGGGTTTGTTCGAGGATCGCCGCGGCCCCGGTTTTGGGGGCCAGCTGGATATCGACCTGGTCCTTGCTGACGCTCAGAGCGCTGGCGGCTGGCCCCCACAGGTCGATGCGGTACTGGAACCCTTCGGGGGTGTGTTCGCTTGGGCCTTGCCCGTAGCCGATGTCTCGCTTGTATACGACGATGCTCTTGCCGTCCTTGGCAACCCTCAGCCCGGTCATGTAGGGGAGGTTCCCCAGCGCGTTCGCGTCAGCGAACGTGAAGGCGCCAGTGTTGGCGGGGTTCTGCGCTAGCAGCGAGAGCTCGGCGAAGCTGTCGGGGTGCTCGTCGAGGTTCGCCTGGGCGGGGTCGGGGATCGACCCGAAGTGCCCGGTGCCGCTCCCGTCGCCCTGGTAGTAGGCGGTGGCACCGACCGGGTACCAGGCGCCCGGGCGCATTTCAAGGGGCCTATCCCAGAGTTCTCGTGCCCTTCTGCCGAGCCCTGCCGGGGCACTGAGCGGCTGGGAGGCCACGCCGGCTGGTTGTGGGGAGCAGGCTGCGTGGGAGGCAGGCGCGATCGTTGTGATGAGCAGGACGAGCACGCTTGCCAGCAGCAGAAACGGGATGCCGACGATGGCGAGCGCGACACCCGCGGCAGGGCTGTGGCTGTTGGCAGGCATGTTCAGTGCTCGCCTGTGGGGATGCCTTTGGCCGCGAGGTCACAGATGGCTGCCCACACGTCGCCGTGGTGTCTGGCGATCGCTGCTTCCCGGGCGGGTATGTCATTGAGCGGCTCGTTGGTGTAGGCCCAGTACTCGGTGGGTCCGACCGTGAACCGGGCTCGGCCCATCCCGCGGCTGCCGTTCATCCAGAACAGCTCCGCGTAGCGTCCGTCGACGGTCTGCAGGTTCCCGACGATCCGGGTCTGCTCGGCGGTCAACCCGAACGCTTCCTCAGTGAACGCGAGCTCGTGCCGGCTGACCTGCTTGAGGAAAATCGTGATCGCGTGGTTGACCAGCAGCGGCATCCCGTGCTCGCTGTTCAGGTCAGAGAACGCTTGGGAGATAACGATCAGCAGCAGTCCAAGGTGTCGTGCGCGGCGGGCGAGATTCGCGAGGTAAACACCCGCGGCGGGGCTTGCGACCTTGTGCCACGCCTCGTCGATCAGCAGCGTGCACATCAGCATCAGCCTGGGCACTCCCGGCTGCCCGACCAGATGCTGGTGCTTTGAGTGGTGTTCTTTGATCTCTCTGGTGACGTACTCGACCAGGGCGAGCATCACGGGCCCGAGAATGGCCTCCGGGCAGCTCGCGGTGTCAAAGACGACCAGGGGGCTGTCCTTCGGGATGTTGGTGGGCCGGTCAAGCAGGTAGCTGTAGGCGCCCTGATCGCAGAACTCGCTCAACCGTTCCGCGAGCGTGCGGAGGGTGGCGTAGGCGTCGATCGCTCCTTCTTCTCGCTCCTGGCTGGCTCGCGCCAGCAGCTCGCTTCGGAGCATCGACTCGCTGGCGGGGATGCCTTGCGCGTGTGCTGTGGCGTAAACCTGGCGGATCGCCTCCGCGAGCTGGGAGCGTTCAAGGACGCTCAGCTGCTCGCTGCCCATCATCGCCGAGTGCAGCGCGAGCAGGAACGCGACCTTCTCTCTAGGAACGGCTGCCTGGTCGGGGGTATCCCACGGGTTCAGCGCCCACTGTGAGCTCTCAGCACCGATCTCCAGATGCCGTGCGCCATGGACGAGGCTGCTCAGCGTCTTGTAGTGCCCGACGGTGTGGTCGATCGCGAACACGGGGCCTGCGCCGAGCGCTATGCACCGTGAGATGAGCGTGTTGACCAGCAGCGTCTTGCCGCTACCGGACTTCCCGGCTATCAGCAGCGTCTGGTTGTCGTGCGCACGGTCGATCGGGTCGATCCGCTCGAGTGTTCGCCCGGGTGAGGCGAACGCGAACGGAACACCATGCGGGGAGCCGCAGCTGGTCCCCGCCAGCGGCACGCAGTCGCCGATGTTCTGGGTCGCGTAGACCCTGCTGTAGGCGGCGGGGTCCCGCCCGAGCGGCAAAGTGGAGGGCCAGAGCTTTCGTTGATGGTGCGCGCCCCGGTTGACCTTCGCGTCAGAGGTCGAGGTCAGCGCCTCCGCGCAGAAGTCCACCGCCTCGGCGAGCTCGGCGAGGTCCGGGCTGGGGCCTGGCGCTTTCAGTGTCAGGTAGATGCTCGCGTCGAACAGCCCGACCCTGTCGCTGCCGGCCATGTCTTGCAGCAGTTGCGCGGACTCGCTCTCCTGCTGGTAGCGGTCGAAGTCCGGGACCCGTCCGCGGGCCTCCGCGCCACGGTTGACCGAGTACACGCGCCGGTAGCGCATCTTCAGCCGGTTTCGCTCCCGGCGGCGGTCAAGCGCCCGGACATGCACGCTCAAAGAGAACGGCTGGCGGGTCATCATCGCGCCCATCAGCCACGCCAGTTGTGTGTGCTCGGCGGTCGTGGCGACCCAAACGGTCTGCTCGACCTCCTGGTCTACCTCGACGTGATGACTGGAGCGCTCGAAGTCAACAGCGGACTGCGCTATCGCTGAGCGAAGGCGTCTGGCCGCGACCCGGGCTTGCTGCGCGTCGATCTCGCTGTCGAGGCTTCCGATGATCTCCGTCGCGTTGGGTGCCCCCGCCGAGCGGTCGGCGCTGCTCGGGTTAAACCGTTGCCACAACAGCGATAGGAACTCTTGCCCGTTGAGCAGGTGGCTGGGGATCGCTAGCGTGTCAAGCTCTGTCCGGATCGTTTCAGCGAATGCCAGGCTCTCCCGGGCTGCGCGGCGGTGCGCGCGCAGGCTGCGGGTCAGCGGAGCGCGTAGCAGCCGCTGCCCGCGGCGAAGCTCGGCCAACAGTTCGCTCTTGCGGGGGCGCGCCGGGACGTAGGGGCACACGACATAGAAGGAAGTCGCCACGGCTGCCTGCTCATCGCAGTGCAGACGCAGGGACTGCTCCATCGCGGCGTACAGCCGCCACTTCGACAGTCCGAGCAGGTCCTCGCTGTCCCCGTCAAGGGAGGTGGGTGGCGGCCCGGCGGTCAAGGCGACTTCGCTGCGGGCGGCGGTGAGGATCTCCTTCAGGTTCACCGGGCGGCTGTGGATGTAGAACTGCAGCCGCTCATTGGCCCGTAGCCCGGAGACGAGCTGGCAGTAGCCGCGGGCGATCCGGGCACGCTCCTGCCCGGAGAGGATCAACGGGTTGGGCGGTGTCACCTCGAGCACGCGCACGAACGCGCCCTCGCTGCTCACCGCGAGCCCGGACACGTCAAGCGCCTCGATGGGCAGCAGTTCCCCTGCCTGCCGTACGGGCTGGCGGGTGTTGGTTCTCAAGGCGCCCATATCCCCTCCAGGTCGATCACGCCCGGCCCGCCCGTCGGGGCCTGCCTTGCTTCGGTGATCTGGTAGCCCGTGAAGGCCTCGCCGGGTCCGGGGTCATACCTGCCGTCGCTCAGGCACTCACCGGCAAGCGCCTTCGCCAACAGCCACAGGTCAAACTCGGTGCTTGTCGCCAACATCACCGTCCCGGCTGGGACGCTGGCGATGTAGATCGACAAGCAGAGCGTCAGGTACGGTGAGAGCGGGGATAGGTACAGCGCGAAGATCAGCCCTGACATGAGCCCCGTGAACAGGCCGATGATCTGCGGGACCGTTAGCTCCCCGATCCGCAAGCGATCCTTGATGTGCTTATAGGCCGGGTTCATCAGTCCAGAAACGGCTCAGAGTCCGTGAGGTCGGGTCCGCCGGAAGGGCCGGGCGCGCCTGTGCTGCCGGGCTCGGCGTGCGAGGCGGGCTGGTCGATGGCAGGTGGGGGCTCCGGCGTGCCGCCGGGCGCGTCCGAGTCGTGCGCCGTCGGCAGCTGGCGAGCAGCTGGCGCGGAGGGTGCTTGGCGCTGGGCTGGGGCGGGCGCGTGTCCGGCTACTGGTTGGTCGAGTCCGCGGATCGCGTTCTTGATCCCGTGCTCGAGGGCGCCTTGGCGTGCGCCGCCGAGTGTCAACAGCGCCGAGCGCTGCCCGTCGGTGAGGTCGCTGGCGGCGAGGTGCTGGGCGGCCCACTGGCGCATCCGCCCGGGGTTCGCCTCGCTGAACCTGGCAAGGCCCTGTTGGGTGGCGGGTGAGAACTCGCCCATCGCCTGGGTGACCGCGGCGGTGTCTGGTGGGGAGAGACGCGAGAGAGCGCTCATCGACTGATACGCCCGGTCCACGCTCGCCCGGTCATACGCGGGCCGCTCGATGCCCGGCACGCTGAACCCGGCCTCCTGCCTGCGGATCGCCTCCTCTGCTCCACCAGCCGCCGCAGCCGCGGATGCCTGCTGTGAGGTTGGGGCCGCGGAGGCTGGGCCTGGCTGGGGTTGTGGTGATCGGCCGCGGACTGGGGGTGTCTGCTCCCCGGCTGCCGCGAAGCCGCTGCGGGCGAACACGACGCGCCCCGCGAGGGTGCCCTCCCCGGGACCGCTGGGCGGCTTTGCCTGGGCCGGCAGCGCGTCGATCATGCGCTGTGCGCCAGGGTGGCCCTCGCTCGCGGCCGTAGCGACAGTCCGGGCCATGCCCGCGGCGCCGCGTGCCGCGAACACGCCGAAGGTGAGGGTGCGCCACACTCTCCAGCCGCCGCCGGCCTGCCCGTGCGGGCCGATCATCGCGGTCCTGATCAGAAACCGCGGGAGGGTGATGCAAAGCAGCATCAGCGTTATCCCCGCGAGCGGCCGGATGATGACGGTGTCGATGATGCTGTGCGAAGGCGCCCAGGTCAGGACGTCGGTGTTGACCGCGGCGCTTAGCGCGAACAGGATCGCCCATACGCACGGCACGAGCATCCCCACGAAAAGGGAGCGCATCGCGGCACTGGCCAGCCACGCGAGCTCCGGTACGGGCCACATGACGACGCACAACGGCATCGCCACGTACAGGAACATCATCATGACGCTGAGCAGCACCTTCATCCACAACAGGCCGATGAACACCAGCGCCGAGAAGGACCCCATCAGCACGACGAAGATCAGCCCGAGCCCGGAGCTGACGGTGAACACGCCCCCGCCGACTACCAGGGCGGCGTTGAACAGCTCAGCGACGCTGTGCTGCACCGTTCCGCTACCGAGCAGCGCGGTATTGAACATCGCGGGGATCTGCAAAAGCTCGGTGTAGATCCCTGGCCAAGCGACGATGAACCCGACCGCGCCGACGGTGCGGATCAGGCCCTGTATCGCCTCAAACCCGCCCGAGCCGCTGTCGGTGAGCCCGGCCAGGTAGTAGCGCAGGATCGCCAGCGTCAGGACCGCGCCGAGCATCCCCAGCGCGATCGAGTCGGTCGTGTGCTCCAGCGAGACGATGTGCCCGGTGTTGAACGTCGGGACTGTCAGCAGACCCTTGATGACGCCCGTGATGAGCTTCGCCTCGATCCCGCCGAAGATCGCTTCAAGGACGCTCAACAGCGCCGCTACGGCTGCTTTCAGTGGGGCGCTCGCGATCGCTTTCGCGATAGGGACCCCTACTGTGATCGGGCTGACCGGGAGCGCTTCGAACCCGAGCGCGTGCGCGCTGCCGGCCTCCAGCAGCCAGAAAGCGAGGAACCCGCCGATCGCCAGCAGGACGATTCGTAGTGTCGTGGTGGCACGGCGCCCGGGAGGATGCGGGGCCGTGCCACCACGACGGGTCGAGGTCAGCGGGAGGGGGAGCACTGGACTGACCTCTGGGGCTAGCTGACCAGCCCGGTTGCGCACGCTGCGAGCGCGAGCGCGCCGACAGTCCCGGCCAGCACCGCGCCGGCTCGGCGGTGCCCGAGCATCAACAGCCCGGCACCGAAGATCAACGCCAGCGGCGCGACCGCGGCCAGCGCCACCAGCAACGGTGTGGAGAGGCTCGCCATGAACGCGGCGAATTTGTCGATGCCTTCGAACTTGCTGCTTTCGGGTATCCCCAGGTCCTTGCGGAACAGCAACGGGGTGAACCGCAGCACGATGGCCGCCTTCAATGCCACAAGGACCGTCGCCTCCCAAGCGGCGACCTTCGCGGCCAGCAACAGACGCTGCACAGCGCGAGCCTTGTTCTCGCTCATCAGGTGAACCTCCTTACGATTCGCTGTCATTGCTCGAAGCTGAACTCGCGGCCTGGGGCGCCTTCCTGGCCGTCTGCGCTGCTCGAGTCCTGCTCGCTCGCTGGGGTAGGCGCGGGCGCCAGCGCGCCATAACGAGGCTCAGCGGACTGCGCTGGCTGCCCTGCCTCCCGTGACGCCGCAGCCAAGACGTGTCCACGCCCCGCTCGACGCTTAGGTGAACCAGGCGTGTCGCGTCTGCTGCGGCGGGTAGCGGTCTGCCGCTTGACGGGCGCCGGTGTGACAGAGGATGCCGGGGGAGGCGGCGCAGATGATCCATGCACCGCGCACCCCGCCTGTTGGCTTAGGATGAGCGCAAGCGCTACCAGCAGCGGCCAAAACCGTCCGATAGCACTCAGGCGCGCCCACGAGAGCAGCCTCGTGTGAGCACGCGGCCCCGAAGACGATGTGCCCGACGGCCGGTACTGGAAAGCCTCTGCCTGTGGTGCGTGGCCGTCGAGAGGATCGGTCCCCCCAGCGTCAGGCTCGGCAGGCTCAAACAGATTCGATTGGGTGCTCCGGTCCAACATCGCCGCCTCCAGAAAGGTGTCTGGAGAGGCGTCGTGTCAGGGCTGGCTCTACCCCCAAACGGGTTTTCTTTTTTTGCGCCAGCCGCGATGCGACCGTTACTTTTCGGGTCGCTGCTCGAAGCCGAACTCGCCCGTTTCGCTGCTGCCTTCCGAGGTAGGAGTCCGTGTCCTTGCTTGTGTGGCGGCCGGCTTGGGTTTCGGTGGTGACGCCGGCGGGTTCTCGATCCCGAACTCGCGGCTGGCGCCCTGAGCTTCCTCGCTCGGCGAGGGCGAGCGATGCCGTCGAGGATGCGCATGTACGGAGCCTCGCCGCACAGTCAAGGCAGTGACGCGGTGTGGAACGTCCTCAGAACTAGCCCAGCCGGCCGCTGTCACGGGCGCCGCTGCCTTCACGGCGACCCGTCTCGGTGGATGCGCTCGGTGATGAGCGTCGTGAGTGCTCAGCTTCAGCCCGGCCCCTGCGATCGCGACGCTCGCGATGACACCCACGGCAACCTTGACGCTCCCCGCACCCAGCGCCGATGTACTGGCGCCAGACATGCTCGCGGCCGGTGCCGCACTGCTGGTTGAGTGCCCCCACCCCACCAGCCGTCTGAGGGCCCCCAGCAGGTGCGCGGCCGGGCCGACCCGGTCAAACGGGCGAAACCGCAGGCCGACGGGAACGAAGATCGCTGCCATGCCCCGCAACCCGTACACGTAGCGCCGGCAGCTCGAGCACTCCGCGAGGTGGGCTTGGATTCTCGGGTAGTCGCGGTGATCCTCACTCATCACGCCCAGCGCGAAGGACCGCAGCGCGCTAGCCCACTCCTCATCACCGCAGCCCCTGGCCTCCATGCCAGCCACGACCATCCCGATCTTCTTGGTCGCGCTGTCCATGATCTTCTGGAACGCAGGCTCCTTGAAGCCGAGTATCCGTGCCGCTTCGGGCCGGCGATAGCCCTGAAGCACACACAGCGTGACCGCGCGTCGCTCGTTCTCGTTCAGGCGCTCCTTCAACCGTGCGATAAGGCCCTGGATCTTGCCCTGCTCGTCCAGCAATGCGGCCATGTCCGTCTCCACGGGGCAGCTCTCGAGGTCACTGACAGCGTGCAGCACCTCATGACGCTGGCGGAAAATGTCCAACGCCCTCTTATAGGTGACATCCACCAGCAGTCCGGGCAGGTTCACTATCTGTTCGCGTTTGGCGATCATCTGGATCGCTGCATGCCAAGCACGGTTATATGCGGCGTCAAGGTCTGCGTGCGCCAGCTCGACTTTGCTTGCGGCAAGGCGCCGCATCACCGCACCCGTGACCTCGCGGCGCAGCCGCTCGTAGTGCGCGTCGGCCAGTTCTTCGGCCTGCCGGCGCGGACTGGGAAACGCTCTGACCATCACATACATCTCGCTACTCCTCCTCCCTACAAGCCATCACCGCAACCCGCCATCGACCCGGACAGACACGTCTCCTACTCCGACAGGCAAACCGCAACAGGACACCTGCACGCTCCAGGCGCCCTCACGCCGCGACCCTGCTCTTGCGCTGGCCAACATCCGATCGGACTGTCCTTGAGTCGATGCGCCAGCCGGAGCGCTCCCTCGCGCTCCGGCTGACGTCCTCTAGGTCACAGCGCCTGGCTAGGTCTCGGTGATCGTGATGATGTTGGACACGCCGGTGGGGTTTCGGAACCCGCCCTC
>Ga0181522_10001048_pt1 | contig 17681 bp, 17 predicted proteins | sample PEATcosm2014_Bin_27_FD_121103 | JGI IMG/M metagenome (GOLD analysis project Ga0181522, IMG submission 121103) | Peatland microbial communities from MTU Mesocosm Facility, Houghton, MI, USA - PEATcosm2014_Bin05_10_metaG | ecosystem: Environmental > Terrestrial > Soil > Wetlands > Peat | place... | reverse complement strand
CCTGCTCCAACGTCCTGATGGGCAACAAGCCGTCGATGCCGATGAGCTCAAGGTTCTCGCCCAAGTCCTTACGGAGAAATATGCAGAATTTGACGTTCATGGGCAGGTGACGCAGATCAATCCCGGCCCGGTTGTAACGACATTTGAGTTCAAGCCAGAAGCGGGAATCAAGTACAGCCGGATTACCAACCTGACCGACGATTTATGCCTCGCGCTAAAGGCTGAGAGCATTCTGGTCGAGCGCATGGCCGGCAAGTCGACCGTAGGCATTCAGGTGCCGAATCGCGAGCGGGAGATTATCTGGCTGCGGGAGAATATTGAGTCGCACGAATTCTATGGAACAAAATCAAAATTAACCCTAGCTCTGGGCAAAGACATCAACGGTCGTATTGTAACCGCGGATCTGGCAGGAATGCCCCATCTACTGATTGCCGGTTCGACGGGCGCAGGCAAGAGCGTGGCCATTAATGCCATGATCATGTCCATTCTGTTCAAAGCCACTCCCGATCAGGTGCGGTTGATTCTGGTCGATCCTAAGCGGCTGGAATTGGGCAATTACGAGGGCGTTCCTCACCTCTTTACACCAATCATTACCGAGCCAAAGCTTGCGGCAAATGCGTTGCGCAATGCTGTGCGTGAGATGGAGCGACGTTTGAAATTGCTCGCGGCGAAGGGTGTCCGAAACATCGATCAATACAACAAACTATTTGATGACAATCCGACTCCCAGTTTGTTCGGCGAAAACTCTGACGAGAAAGCGATTCCCTATATCGTCATCATCATTGACGAGTTGGCCGACTTGATGATGCTCGATTCCGGCAACGTCGAAGAATCAGTGACGCGACTGGCGCAGATGGCGCGCGCTGTTGGGATTCATCTTGTGCTGGCCACGCAGCGTCCATCAGTGGATGTAATTACGGGCTTGATTAAAGCCAATTTCCCGGCGCGCGTATCGTTCCGCGTGGCTACCAAGGTAGATTCACGGACAATTCTCGACTCCAATGGCGCCGAAGCCTTGCTCGGAAAAGGGGATATGTTGTACCTCCCCGCCGGATCAGCGCGTGTGCAAAGGCTGCATGCGCCGTTTGTCACAGAAAAGGAAATCGCGGCGGTGGTGGAATTCTGGCGTTCGCAAGGCATAGCTGAATATCAGCAGCAATTCCTGGAAGTTCCGAAAGAGGAGCGCGAAAGCGACGCCGGGGGGAACTCGGAAGGTGATGAGGGCGAACACGATCCACTCTTCGAAGACGCCGTCCGCTTGGTGCTCGAATTTGGCAAAGCTTCCACCTCGCTTTTGCAACGGCGCCTGCGCATCGGCTATGGCCGCGCTGCCCATCTCATCGATTTGATGGAGCGAGACGGTATTGTCGGCGCTGCCGATGGCCCCAAACCCCGTGAATTGCTGAAGCGCCCCGATTGGCTTAGCGAAGTACAAGAATCAATGCGCTAGGGCGCCTGCCACTGCGCCGTGAGTGAACACAATCCGGGCTGGTATCCAACCAAAATGCTCAGTCGAGCTTCCAAATGAGTGTGAATATACGCAAAACATCGTGGCTCATCGTATTGTGTATTGTTGTTCCCATCTTCGCTTTTGCCCAAGATGCCGTCACAAGTCGCGGCCCCGCGGTGCAAATAGTCGTGACACCTGAAGTCAAGCATGGCGCAAACATGCCGAAAATCGAACGCGACGAGGTATTCGTATACGAGGGAAAAGATCGGGATCAAGTCACGCAGTGGATTCCAGCGACAGGCGAACACGCAGCCCTGGAGCTCTACGTATTAATCGATGACGGGTCGGGCATAAGTACAGGGGCGCAATTGGACAGCCTCCGCCAATACATCCAAGGACTTCCCTCAACCATGTCGGTAGGAATCGCATATATGCAGAACGGCGCCGCCAAGATCGCGCAACAGCCGACGACAGATCGTACCGCCGCGACCAAAGCCCTACGGCTTCCGCTTGGCATACCCGGGATAAGCGCCAGCCCCTACATGTCGCTTAGTGATCTCCTTAAACACTGGCCCGAAAACAAGACTCGACGCGCCGTGCTTATGATCACGGACGGCATCGACCAGGTATTCGACGGCGAGAGTATGGATAATCCCTATGTCGACCAAGCGGTAAGTCAGGCACAACATGCTGGAGTTCTGGTTTACGCAATCTATAGCCCGGGGATCGGACATTACGACCATACGTACTGGAGGACGACGTGGGGACAGATGTACCTCTCTGAAGTGAGTGATCAAACCGGCGGCGAATCGTATTACATCGGATTTACGGGCGCGCCGGTTACGTTTGTTCCTTATCTGGAGGACATGAGCAATCGCTTCGGCCGTCAGTATCTACTCACTTTTATTGCCAAGCCACAGAAAAAAGCAGGGATGCAACGCATCAAGCTGAGCACGGAGGTGCCCAACGTGGAGCTAGTAGGACCGGAGAGCGTCTACGTACCAGCCAGCGAATGATCAGACAAAAAAAGAAGAGTCGATGCGAATCGACTCTTCCCATGATTCTGTATTGCTCCTTAGGATTTGGCGAGCTATATCAGACCGTAGATTGCCCCTGTCTGACTATCAAATATGACAACCGATCCGCCAGTTGTCACACCCGTATAGGCGCCCGTTGGATCATAGAACGTGATAAATGAGGCCGAGACGCCGTTCACCGTGCCGGTCACGGTAGATGAATTGCCCACTGCCGTTCCGGAAAGCGTAACATTCGGCGTGCCCGTCACTGTAAGCGCATAGCTGTTATTTTCCACAAAGTTCATGGTCACGGACCCATAGGGGGCGCTCAAAATTCCGCCGAAACCACCCGAGAGAGCCGATGTCGGGTTGCCCGTTAGAACGCCGGCATCGCCCGCGCATGCGCCGGAGCCACCGCCTGTATACGTTCCCGAGATGGTGCCTGCAAGGGGATCCACAAAAGCCGTGGCGTTATAAACGATGCCCCCGATATTGAAGGTGAAAACGACTTGAGTTGCTTTTCCGTCGCTGGCAACTGAATTGCCAGTAACCGTGTTGACCCCGGGGCTGGTCTGGCCACAAGCGCCGTTGAGCGCAAAGGTCTTATTCATCTCATTCCAGGCGATCGCCTGGACTTGAGATCCGCTGGCCGAGAGCGCATTTCCATTCTGGGTCAAAATCGTCTCAACGAGTACGACGTTGCCGACCGGCGGAGTGCTCGTGCTTGGCGCGGGATACACAGAGGAAGTCAAAGTCAGCTCCCAAGCGCCCGCGAAGTCATTCTGCGGAGCATTCGGCGGATTATTGACAGACCCGCTGCCATTACCGCCGCTGCCGCAACCCGTCGTAAGGGCCACCGCGAGGGCCAATCCCAAAGTGAACCATTTCCCCGTATTCATACGCAGATCTCCTAAGTTCGATGATCGTGACATACGGGGCGTAACTCAGCCAAGTTACTCTCGTACTCGCCCTTTCGCATTGGAAATAACTCAGGAAAATCAGGTTATGCGCAGAGCGGCCGAGCACTCCCAGCCCTATCACGCTGCACGTAGAAGGAGCGCGGTTAAAGGCCCAGCCAATTGATGAAGCGGTCTTTGAGCGTGAGAAGGCCTTCGGGAAGCCAGCTTTTATAGGAAAGGAGAATATCGGCATAGATCGTCTTCTCCGTACGCGAAGACGAACGGTTACTAAAGACTAAATAGTAAATGCCGGGTTCGCCAGGGAGCTCGGCGTTGATGGTTCCCTGGGTTCGCAGACCGCTGTCATATTCAGATCCTACTGAATATCCGTTGCGCCAGACCACGAATGCGGCCTCACCCAAGACGTAAGCCTCAACCGAGCCGTCATCGGGAACGGCAGCGCGATTTTTTATGGCCGTCGCGACTGGGGATGCATGGAACTCGCCGCGTACGACTACGTTGGATGCTGCTGAAGGTATTACAAACTTGTAAGAGGTAAATCCTCCCGGGGGCAGCGAGAATGTGGAGGGCCCCACAGCCAGCTGTTGGGAGAAGCCGATCTTCGCGCGTAAGACCTGCACCGCCTCACTATCTTGGAAAATTATGCCAGTTGCGATGGCGGCAAGCAGGGCCAAAATCGTGACCATGATCAAGATATGCGACTTATTACCGATGGCAGACGCCAAGCCGGCGGTCGCCGGTACGGCGTGCGTTGATGCAGATGGCTGATCGATAGGAGTGCCGCAGTTGCTGCAAAACTGCACGCGATCCGGTAAGACGTCGTTGCACTCTCTGCAAAGCACACCCGCTCTCCCATCCAATACTTTTTTGATGTTAGCATGACGATTGAACACGGCATTAACGAATGTGTTCGAGCCAATTTGATGAAGTCCTACCATGAAAATTACAACTGATTACTTGACGTATCACACGAAGACTCGCCGCGCCTACGTGCATCTCACGCCGCAAGTGGAAGAGATTGTTCACAAGAGCGGAGTGAAAGAAGGAATGGTTCTCATCTCTGCCATGCACATCACAGCCGGTGTGTATGTGAACGACAACGAGTCGGGCCTTATCGAAGATATCGACCAATGGCTGGAAAAACTGGCTCCCCCAGACCCGGACTACAAACACCACCAAACCGGGGAGGATAATGGCGACTCTCACCTAAAGGCGTTGCTCATCCATCATGAAGTGATTGTCCCCATCACGGCCGGCCGACTGGATTTGGGGCGATGGCAGCGCATCTTTTATGCGGAATTCGACGGTCAGCGCGACAAGCGCGTGATTGTGAAGGTTATGGGAGAATAACCCTCAGGTCTGCGCCTTCCGCCACTCCTTCCAGTCTTGTGTAAGCGCCTCCGCCATCGATTCCGCAGCCGTAAGCAACCAACCTGCCTTCGCGCGCGCCAGATGGCGCATAATCTGCTCGCGGGCGTGCGGTGTTCCCAAGTGGATATTCGCCGTTTCGTACGCCATGGCGGATAGTAACTTCAATTCGTCGCGCTCCCGTGGAAGGACTGCCAGCTCTATGCGAGAGCAGTACGGCGCCAACCGGCGCACGAGCCATCCCTTGCGAATGCGAACAAAGGGATCATCACAACGTACGGCACGATCCATGATCGCCTGATAATTCAGTTGTTTGGCGCTTTTTTTCCCCGCCGCCCAATAGACGGCCGATGGCGCGAGCGACTTGGCTTCACGGGCCAGTCTTCCTCCCTGCCAGTAGGCAACGGCGACGTACCGCAAATGACCCAGACTGCCCAATCCCGCGATCCGTTTGACAATGCGGCATTCGATGTCCCGCTCCGGCATAAGACTACGCATAGCCTTTTCCGCGCCGCCAGGAATCGTACCCTTCGCCAGCTTTAGTCCGTCCATTTTCCGCCAGAAGTGCTCTGGATCACGCAACTCGTTGGTTGCGATATCCCGCAGCCATTTGTTTTCCTCTGCCAACACGAAGGGCCGGCCACCGCGCCGCAACGATTCTCGATACTGAGTAATCATCATCGCGCAGGCCTCTTTCATCTTGAGCGCAAGATGCCCAGCTTGGGATGCTATCAAGGCACTTGCCGCAAGCCTTACCAAATCGAGCGTGTAAGGTAAAGTGGCAGCTTCATCAAAATCATTCACACCCCAACTGAGCCGGCCTTCGACGTCGCGCCATGTTCCGAAATTTTCGACGTGGAGGTCGCCTACCGCCAAAACGCGCGGCGCCTTGTCCAGGCTGGGGCACACTTGCGGCCACAACTGCATCCAGCGATAGAATGTGCCGCGAAAGAAAGGGAAAAGGGCTTCTTTCATGCGCCGATGCTTCAGGCGTAGATCGGCACGATCCAGCTGAATACTTTCGCTTAGCCAAGTCTCATAGCGACGCGTTGCTTTGACGATATTCATACAACGAGCACATTAGCCGGAAAACTCGTGCCGTTCCCTGCTCAAGCGGCGTTGCGACGTCGACCGCAGATAAGCCATATAAATAATAATTGCAATGCTGATGAGGAGGAGGGTCGCGTGAAATAGATTCGGTTGCTTATGAATCGCGTAGATTTCGAAAGGAAGATAGATTGCTCCAGAAATCAGGGCAAACCATTCAGCCCAGATTCGAGCTCTCCACAGTCCATACCCCTCAATAAAACGCAGAGTCGAGTACAAAAAAGAAAATGCGGCCACGGTCCAGAGTTGTGAATCTGTGAGCCGATCCGCCCAATCCAACAAAAACTGCGAAAAGCGCCAATCAGGATTAATGTGCAAGGTCCGGAGAAAGTTGTTGGCAATGTCCCAGGGATCTTTGTGAATCAAGAAAAGGACACTGCAGCCGGCGATAAAGACTGCCAATCCTTTGATCAATTCCAGCGTGGCAACGGCGCGTAAAACCTGAGCATGTTTGCCGTGTTCGGAAGCAGCATAACTGTCCCCACGCCGCATGCTCACGTGCATAACCTATTATCTCCCAGGCTGGAGTGCAAGTTGTTGTGCGGGGGTGAAAATTCTTGTCCGTATCAAGACGGTGCTGACCAGCGAAGTGACCGCCGAGGCTGTAAAGATCATGGCCAGTACTACGAATTGATAAATCGAAGCGTAGAGCGGGCGCGCTCCCGAAAGCAGCATACCCGCCATCAGACCGGGAATCCAAACAATCCCGAGCGATCGCATCGAATCAAGCGCAGGTATTAAACTGGCCTCGAAAGAAGCTTGCACATAGGGCGCCACGCTGATTTGCGCATCGGCGCCCAGGGCCAATGCGGTTTCAATTTCGCCGACATGAGCGAGCACTTCGGAACGAAATCGGTTGAGAGCCAGGCCGTTAGTATTCATCGCATTCGCGATGATCATGCTGCCGACCGGAACTAAAGAAGTGATGGCCGTGTCCATAACGCCCAGCCATGTCATCACGGCGATCACCGAACCGGCTCCGCATACGATCGCCCACGTGGAGACAGTAAAGGCGCCAGGCATGCCTTTCGCACGCCGACCTGAAATCTGACCCGCGGCAATCATCATGGCCGCGAGAACGACGCCACCGATCCAATGCGGCGCATGCAGCAGCAGGACCAGAATGGAACCTACAGCGGCAATCTGCACGATGCCACGCGACATCGCAACCGAAGCTTCGTTTACGAGATGGATACCGCGGCGGCGCGCCAGTAGCACAACAATCAGAGCCGCGAGTGCGGTAACGCCCGCTTGCGCGAATCCCAACGGCAATTGGCCGACGAACCAATGCTTAAGCATGCAAAACCTCGTCGGTGCGGCCGTCCCGTACGATTCTTCCCCGGTCCATGAGCAATGCTCTCGCCGCAACTCTCTTCGCCTGCGCTGCATCGTGCGTGACCATCACGCATGTGAGCTGCCGGTCGCGCACTACGCTCAGAAGTAAAGTTTCCACATCATACTTCGATACCTCATCCAAGGCGGACGTCGGCTCGTCCAGCAACAGCACTTCGGGCTTATTGGCCAGAGTTCGCGCCACGGAGACTCGTTGCGCTTCACCCCCGGACAGATTCGCTACGTCACGTCCGGCGAATCCGCCAAGCGCCACTTGTTCGAGCAGTCGCTCAACGGTTGCTTGTGGCATAGTCTCCCCTCTTTGCTGCGGACCAAAGTTCAAATTCATGCCGACCGTTCCCGGGAAGAGGTACGGGCGCTGCATAACCATTCCGACCTTGCAACGAAGAGCCTGGGGTGCAATCTGTCGATAATCCTCTCCCGCGAGGTAAACACTCCCACTCGTGGGTTCATCGAGCCGGTTCAATAAGCGCAACAGCGATGTCTTCCCCGCACCGCTGGGACCTGCGATGGCGACGACTTCTCCGCGGCGTAAAACGAAATTCGTATCCTCAACCAGGACGAGCGAACTAACTTCCCTTCCCAGATGTCTGGCTTCCACTAATATCGGCTGCGAGTTCGAGGGTTGTTCCACGCAGAGATCCTGCAGCCGGAAGTGGCTACTTTCCTTGCCGAATGCTGGCGCGAAGTTCTTGCACAATTTCCTGGGCCGCCCTGCGAGCCGCTTCATGTTGCGTGACGTCAAAAGAAATGGCGCCTACACGCGCATGGCCACCGCCGCCATAGCGTTCGCAAATCTTGGCAAGGTTCACCACCGGTTCCGTGGGTGCCCAGGGATTGGATCCCACTGACACTTTGACCCGAAAACTGCTCTTACTTAATCCAACGCTGTAGACGGATTCGGGATGCAGATAGTAGGGAACGAACTTGTTGTACCCTTCCAGCTCCTGGTCAGTCACATCGAAAAACAACGTGCCATCTTTCGATTCTGTGCGCTCTCTGAGAATTTCGATGGACCGCTCGTGACGGGCCAGGAGTGGTGGCAGAAGAGGCGCAACGAACGATGCTTCCAGCACTTCAGCCAGCGTTTGTGTGGCTAGCAGCGGAATTAATCGAGGACCGAAACTTGGATCCTGCGACGATTCGATCACCATGGTCAACTTCATTGCAGGTTCCTTCATTTCTACGGCAGTGCGAGCATCCGCATAAAGTGCGCCATCCACAATATCGGCCCACCGAATCATCTCCGCCACCGGAGCAGGTTTGAAACCAAAGCGCTCCTCCGCGATCATCGCCAAAAATCGGGTACACGACTTGAAGCTCGGATCATAAAACTTCTGATTGCTTTGGTCCTGCTCGAAATGCGCGGAATCCGCAGGAGTTAGAAATGCACTCTCGTGATGATCAAACCACCAGGTAATTTTGGGGGAACTGGAATACTTGAAGTCAACGATGACGTTCTCGTCACCATCGAAATCGTTCTGATTGAACAGGGCTCCGGCCCGGTGTAGAAGGCCGGAGAAAACAAAATGAACATCGCTGCGAATGCGCTCACGGTAGAAGCGGGAAAAGAGGGCGGCTGAACAGGCGCCGTCAAAACAACGATCATGAAAGAAAACGCGGACTTTCAAACGACGCTCCTGAATTCAGAAATTGAATTCAACAGCGTATCAGCATTGACGGCGAATCGAAAGAGGCATGCCGCGTCACCGAATCAGACTCCGGCTTGTTTTTCCGCCAGATCTCCAATAATAGGCAATTTGAACATTTGGCCCTGATAGGCCTTGAGCACCAGCACGACCCAAATTACAAATCCTGCGAGACCGATTATCGGCCACAGGAGCAGGGTCAACCAGCCGAAAATAGGAATGTGCACAACAATATTCATGGCAATCGACAGAGCAAACCATGCCAAAGCGAAAAATAAACATTGAAAAGCGTGAAATCTCACGAAGCGGCTGCGATTGAATGGCTCCAGCACAAGAAAGATTATCGCCGGAATAATAGTGACGTAGGCCAAGGCTCCCGCCACATTGTCAGCCAAGCCGCCGGTAGAAGGTTGTGCGGTTTGTGCCGCGACGGCGCTGGCGCGCCCGCAGGCTGGACAGAATGCGACTCCTTCAGTCATTTGCTTCCCACACCCGGAACAAAAAGCCATAACGCCCCCGTGGAATACATTTTCTAGACAGAAAACTCTGCGCGCGAAGGTATCAGAATCGGGCCTAAGGATGCAACAACGGGATCAACGTCGCGGGCGGGCGGCATTCTTCTTACGGCAGTCTTCGCACATCCCGTAAATCTGAAAGGTGTGGCGTGTCGTCTCGTATTGATATTTGCGCCCAATTTCCTGTTCGAGGTGACCCACTTCGGGAGAAAAAAACTCAACCGAACTGCCGCAACTCGTGCACACCATGTGATGGTGGCTGCGGCGGTTGTATTGGTGTTCGTACCGGGTGATACCGTCATGGAAGGCAACCTCGCTCGCCAAACCGCATTCCGCCAACAACTTCAGCGTGCGGTACACAGTGGTAAAGCCGATATGCGAGTCTTTTTCTTGAACGAGGCGGTGCAACTCACTGATGGAAAGATGTTCGCGGGTCTCGAGAAATGCCTGCAGAATCGAATCCCGCTGGGCGGTTTGCTTAAATCCAACACGTTTAAGGTGACGATGCAGAATGGCCTGCGCCTCGCGCACCATCTCCCGGGAGATGGTCGGTTGATCGTCAATGCGCTTCTGCAACATGCGTCTGTTAAATGATACTGGGATGACGCTGACGCCGCCAATCCTGGTCATTGTTTCCCAAAATTTGTGTTCTGTCGCTACCGCAACCTAATATTAAGACTCCATGTCCAGCCCGCGTATCGCATTGACCGCCTCCCCCAAACGCACTCACTGGGGACGCATTACCCTGTTTCTGCTTTTACTTCTCCTGATGGCCTTGTGTGGTTTGGCAGCTTGGTTCTACACCACTGTTCGCTCCAGCTTGCCTCAAACCGATGGAACTATAAAGCTTCCCGGTCTTTCGGCAGGGGTGAGCGTATCCCGCGACTTACATGGCGTTCCAACTATTGACGCCGCCAACCTGGACGATCTTTTTTTTGCGCAGGGTTTCGTGACCGCACAGGATCGCCTATGGCAAATGGATGGGATGCGCCGGTTTGCGGGCGGTGACCTAGCGGAGATTTTGGGAGCCGACTTGGTGCAACATGACCGCAAACAGAGAATCCTCGGCCTGCGCCAAGCGGCACAAATGACACTCAACCAATTTTCTCCGGAGGTACGCTCGCATTTTGAGGCTTATGCGCGGGGCGTGAACGCCTATATTCAAAGCCATGACCGCAACCTTCCATTCGAATTCCGTGTCCTTCGCTATAAGCCACAGCCTTGGACTCCTGAGGACTCCGCGCTGATTGCAGCACAAATGGTGGAAGACTTGAGCACACCGCCCGATGAAGCGCTGCTGCGCGAAAAAATATTGGCGAAACTCGGCCCGGAACTCACGGCTGACCTGTTCGTCAATATCTCATCACACGACCGTCCGCCGACAACCTCGCGGTCGTGGGCAGCACCGAATAGTGACGGCGACAGCGATGATGAGGATGATTCTGGCGCCGATAGCTCCGTCGCAGATCTAACGAGTATCCACGCGTTCTCCTACATCCCCTCGGAGGATGGCCGTTTTGTCGTGGGCTCCAATAACTGGGTTGTTTCCGGCGCTCATACAACGACGGGCAAGCCGCTACTGTCCAACGATATGCATTTGGGGCAGCAAATGCCCAATCTTTGGTATGGAGCGCATCTGCGATCAGGGCATTTTGACGTCACCGGGGTCACACTTCCGGGCATGCCCTACGTCGTCGTAGGACACAATCAGCGCGTCGCCTGGGGATTTACCAACATCGGACCAACAGTTGAGGATGCCTATTATGAGACCTTCAACAACACAGGCGACTACCTGACGCCCCAGGGGTGGAAGTCGCCCCAGCACCGGCAAGAAGTCATAAAAATAAAGGGCAAGGCTGGTGAAGTTTTAGATGTCGTCGTAACACGTCATGGGCCGATTGTGAATGAATTGTATCCCGGCGAGACGCGGCCAATTGCCTTGCGCTGGACCTTGTACGACGGCGTGCGAAATCCCTTTTTCGCGGTGGACTCCGCCCAGAATTGGGCAGAATTTCGCCAGGCCTTTGCGCAACTAGACGCGCCCGCGCAGAATGTCGTCTATGCCGATGTTGACGGTAATATCGGGTACCAGGCGACAGGCAGGATTCCCATTCGCGCGTCAGGCGACGGCAGCCTCCCAGAAGATGGCTCGACCGACAAGTCTGAGTGGATGAGCTACATTCCCTTCGACCAGTTGCCAAGCGTTTTCAATCCTTCATCGGGCATTATTGCCACCGCCAACGGCCGGATCACCCCCGATGGCTACCCGTATTCCGTCAGCGTCGAATGGGAAGCCCCTTGGCGTACGGCGCGAATCTATCGCGTATTGGAATCGGGAAAGACATTTTCATCTGCTGATATGCTCTCCTTACAAAACGATATCAGTTCAGAGTTCGACCGCTACGTCGCCGGACGCATGGCCGCCGCCGTGGACCATAGCAAGAACGCTCCACCAAATCTTAGAGCTGCTGCGGACCTTCTGCGCAATTGGGATGGCCGGATGACGGCGAACTCTGCGGCCCCTGTCATCGCCGTCCAGGCTCGGGAAGATCTTGTTCGCCTGCTGCTCGAACCGAAACTGCGCAGCGAAAACCCTGCATCAGAAGCGTCGATGAACTGGAGGAGTTACAAGTGGATGATGCGGACGGTCTGGCTGGAGAATATTCTCCGCCAAGAACCAAAGAGGTGGCTGCCAGATGGCTACACAAATTACGACGATGTCTTGACGGCTGCAATGCAGTCTGTGCTGCAAGACCCAAAATTGCCATCCAATTTTTCTTCGTGGAAGTGGGGTGAGGTGAACGCAGTGACGATTGAGCATCCGATTTTGGGCAGGATTCCACTTCTGCGCGCTTGGTCTGGTCCAGGGGTGCAACCACAATCGGGCAGCCCTTACACGGTCAAGGCAGTATCGCGCACGCATGGACCTTCCGAAAGGATGACAGTCGATCTCGCTGATATGGATCGCTCGACCTTGAACGTAGTGACCGGCCAGTCTGGCAACCCGCTAAGCCCCTATTACATGGATCAATGGAAAGCGTGGTATGAGGGTTTTACCTTCCAATTACCCTTTTCTCGAAGATCAGTTGCCGCCGCGCAAGCACATCAACTCATCTTGCAGCCCACCGATTAGTTTGGAATCGGCGCGTCCACGTATTTCACATCAAAGGGCAGCCCGCCGATAAACAACGGTTGGGGATTCTGTACTTCAATCTGGTCGGTCGTCGTATCGAAGATATTTAAAACCCCGTTCTGCACCACATAAACGATCTGACGCCCTAAAATTGGCGCTATTCCCGTTACGTCTCCGATGAAGGCCGGAAATACCGTGGTTTTTGCAGTCGAATTGTAAATGGTGAGGCACCCACGTACTTCGCCGCCGGAAATATTCACATTCGAGCAGCTATGCGCGCCAATAAAGAGCTGTCCATCCGCGCTCAATTCCATATGGTTGTGCCAGCCATCCGTAATCAAGATCGGACTGGAATCGATCAAACTCATCGAGTTTGTATTGATCATGTTCAATACACCGCAGTTCTTTGCTGCCGTGCTCGACCCGCAAAGTGTCCCCGGCGGGGTTCCAGCTACATACAACACGGATCCGCTCAGTAGTCCGGTGGTTGCCCCGCCGACCGGAATCGGTGTCCCGACGCTATAGTCACTCATCTGCATAACCGTGACGCCGGCCTTCTTGCCTCCGCACTCCGGGCCGCAATTGAAAATATATGCGACCGAATCGTCCGCACTGAAGATGGCTCCGACAGGACGATCCAAGTTGGCGCTCTGCACGGTTGTCACAGGATTTGAGTTTGTGCCGACAAGGATGGGGCTGATGATATTAATCGCATCGGAATTATCGCTAAAGACAAGAATCTTATTGCTGTCGTTGCTGGGCGCTATATAGTGCGCGCTTGGTATGGGGATTGTTGCCGAAATCGTGCTGCCCAATAGCTGCAACTGGAAAACTGCGCCCGGCAATTGCCCATTCTGGTTTGGCGCATTTGGCACCGCCACATAACCGGTGGCATTGTCGTTTGCGATGAACATACTGTCGGCCAAGCCAGGCAAAGTGATAAAGGTCGTATTGCCCCCGGAACCAGTTGTAGCCAAAGCTTCCGTGGTGTTATCGATCAGCGCGATCGCCGGGGACGTCGGGCTATAAACCATCGAATAGCGCTTATTCGGCGAAAGCGTCATCATGTTCGGCTGCGTCAGGTCGCCGCTGAGACCGATCGTGGCCGGGGATAGCGAGTCGTTCTGGGCGTTAACAATCTGCAACGCGGGGGCTGTGCCTGCATACAAAGGATTGGAAATAAAGGCGCGATAGCTGAGTCCACTTGAATTAGTTTTTGAGCTACCGCCTCCACAGGACGCAAGCAACCCCACAACGGAAAAAATCATGACCCCTGACAGGACTCTTTTCAAACTTGGGACTCCGAAGAGCATGAAGGACAAAGATTTAGATGCGAGAAATTGGATTATATCAGAGGGGTTTTTCTCTCTCGACATCCTTGCGCGCTTTAAGGAGTCTACTTCGTCAGACCCCGATCCGCTATTCGCACGATGCAAAACCCGACCACCTCTTGTATCCTGAAAATTAGTCCTTATGGCTGGCAACTTCCTCGAACGGCTTAAGAACGGCCCCGTGTTGTGCGATGGGGCCATGGGTACCCTGTTGTATTCGAAGGGCATCTTCATCAACCGGTGCTATGACGAATTGAACATCTCGCAGCCCGAGTTGATTCGGGCGGTTCATCACGAGTATCTCCAGGCTGGCGCGGAAGTCATTGAAACCAACACATTTGGAGGCAACTCATTTCGTTTGGCGCGCCATAGCCTTGCCGACAAGGGCTACGAGATTAACTTCGCCGGCGCTAAGGTCGCAAAAGAAGCCGCCAAGAGCTTTGACGTTTGGGTTGCGGGCGCAGTTGGACCTCTCGGCATTCGCATTGAACCCCTCGGCAAAACCTCCCGCGAAGAAGCGCGTGAGTCCTTCCGCCAACAAATTAAGGCCCTTATAGATGGCGGAGTCGATCTACTAATTCTCGAGACTTTCGGATCGCTCGACGAACTGCATCAAGCCATCCTCGCGGCCAGGGATGTGAACCCCCAGATTCCGGTCGTCGCGCAGGTGACCATCGATGAGGACGGCAATTGTCTCGATGGCTCTACCCCCGAAGTCTTTGCTCCGCGCTTGGAGGAATGGGGCGCCAACGTCATCGGTTGTAATTGCAGTGTCGGCCCGGTGGATATGCTCGATGCCATCGAACGCGTGCGGCAAGCCACTTCCCTTCCGCTTTCCGCCCAGCCCAATGCCGGTGTTCCGCGTAACGTCGAAGGTCGAAACATCTATCTGTGCTCGCCGGAATACATGGCGAGTTATGCCCGCAAGTTTGTGACGGCCGGAGTTCGCCTGGTGGGCGGCTGTTGCGGCACCACACCGGACCATATCCGGGTCATGAAATCGGCCCTGCGCGTGAGCGAAGCTAGGGCAAAGACGCCGGCGGCGCACGCGGCTGCCGAAGCGAAACCCGTGATTGCGCCTTCGGTTCCATTAGAAAAGCGGTCTCTTCTTGGAGCAAAACTCGCGCAAGGTGAATTTGTCACCATGGTTGAGATCGTACCTCCGAAGGGCACCGACATTCGCAAAGAGGTAGAAGGCGCGCGCTTTTTGAAATCCGTTGGTGTGGACGCCATCAACATTCCCGATAGCCCGCGCGCCTCCGCCCGCATTAGTAACCAGGCATTATCGTTATTGATTCAGCGGGAAGTGGGCATTGAGGCCATTCTCCATTTCACCTGTCGCGACCGTAACGTGCTGGGCATGCAATCGGATCTTCTTGGAGCGGCTGCCACCGGCATCAAGAACCTCATCTGTATCACTGGTGATCCGCCGAAGATGGGCGACTATCCCGATGCCACCGCGGTTTTCGATGTGGACGCTATCGGCTTGGTGAACATTGTGCATAATCTGAATCGCGGCCTCGATATTGGCGGCAACCCAATCGGCACAGGTACAAGTTTCGTCATTGGCGTGGGCGCTAATCCAGGCCTGCCTAATCTGGATGAAGAAATCCGACGCTTCGAATACAAAGTTGAGGCCGGTGCGGAATATGCAGTCACGCAGCCGGTTTTCGACCTAGCCCTGCTCGAAGCTTTCCTGCGCCGTATCGAACATTGTCGGATTCCGGTTGTAGCCGGCATCTGGCCGCTCGTCAGCGCCCGCAATGCCGAGTTTATGAAAAACGAGTTGCGCGTCTCGGTTCCGGATTCCATCCTCGAACGGATGGCGCGGGCAGCGTCGCCTCAGGCAGCGCGTGAGGAAGGTATCGCCATTGCCCGGGAAATGCTGACAGCCGTGCGCTCGATTGTGCAAGGTGCGCAGATTAGCGCGCCGCAAGGGCGATATTCCTCAGCCGTTGATGTGCTTGAAGCTCTTGGCGGGAGCTCGGCGACCGCTGAACGTGCCGCTGTGAAGTGAGTTGGAAACGCCGTTCTCTAGTTTCCGGATAGGCGTAAAATCCTGACAGGAGTTTTCTGTGGAGAAATTCGAAGATAGCCTGATACGGCTCGACAAGATTGTGCAAGAGCTTGAAAAAGGTGAAGTGTCACTCGAAAAATCTCTCACTCTTTTCGAGGAAGGAATGAAGCTCTCAGGAGCCTGCCGCAAGGAATTGGAAGCAGCTGAAGGCAAGGTTGAGATCCTTTTGAAGCAAAACGGAAAGCTGCAAGCCGAAGTATTCGATCCCGCCTCTGAAAACCAATCCAATCGCAAATAAAGTTGTGCGACCCGTCTCCCTTGCCTTCGGGCTTGCTTGTTATACTCGTTTTTCATGCTAAGCGAGACCTTGGACCAAGGCAGAATTCTGGCCGATGCGGCACTTGAGCGCCTTTTGCCCTCTGAGGGTCAGCGCCCCGCATCCATTCACAAAGCCATGCGGCACAGTGTTTTTGCGGGCGGCAAACGCATACGTCCTATCCTCTGCATGGAAGCCGGCCGGATGATTGCAGGCTCTCTGCCCGACGGCATCGAGGACCTGGGTGCAGCCCTCGAGATGCTGCACACCTACTCGCTTATCCACGATGACCTACCCGCGCTCGATAATGACGATCTGCGGCGCGGCCGTCCCACATGTCACAAGGTTTTCGGCGAAGCGATTGCGATTCTTGCCGGGGACGCGCTGCAAACGCAAGCCTACGAAGTGTTAGCCACCTTGAAATGCCCAGCGGATGCCCGTGTCCGCATTATCGAAGAAGTCGCTCGCCGCACCGGTACGATTAACGGCATGATTGGCGGCCAGGTCGTTGATCTCGAAGCGGAAGGAACCAAGCCCCAACTCGAAACTCTGGAGTATATCCATCGCGCGAAAACTGCTGCTCTAATTACTGCCAGCGTGGTCAGTGGCGGCTTATATGCCGGCGCCAACGATGCAGATATCGGTAATCTCCGCTACTTTGGACAATCCATAGGTCTGGCGTTTCAAATTGTGGACGACATCCTCGATGTAACGCAGACATCCGAGCAGCTCGGAAAAACCGCGGGAAAAGACACTGCGGCTGAGAAAGCGACCTACCCTGCACTTTTCGGACTTAGCGAGTCCCAAACCAGGGCGGACAGTCTGGTCGAGGCGGCCTTCGCTTCCTTGGCTAGTTTTGGGTCGCGCGCGGCGACTCTTAAGGAACTTGCCCAATTTCTGGTGGAACGTAAAAAATAGATTTTCCTAACTGCATGTGGTAAAAAAGGCTTGTCACGGCGATGGAGTTCGCCTTAACCGCCTGGGTTCCTGCACCAAAATACCGGGCTGATGACTCCTACAATTCTTGTAGGGAGAACTCCATCATGATCGACGTCGTCGTCATATCCCTAGCCGCAATTTTCGGAGCCAACGCCCGCTATTTTATTAGCCGCCTCGCCGCCCGGGAGTTCGGCGCCGCTTTTCCCTACGGCACACTCATCATCAACGTCGTCGGCAGTTTTATCGTCGGGTTCTTCGTGATTTGGACAACCGAGCGTGTCCTCATCGACCCTCGTTGGCGGCTGTTGGTGGTCGTAGGCTTTTGCGGATCACTTACTACATTTTCAAGCTATGCCTTCGAGAGCGTCGCCTTGTTCGACAAAGGACAATGGCTGCTCGCGCTTGGAAATGTGCTAAGCAACAACCTCCTTTGCCTCGGTGGAGCCTGGGCGGGTATCGCACTGGCGAGGGTGCTATAAAATGCAAAATGGCATGGCAGTTCAAGTCACCATCTATATTACCGAGGGCGACCGCTGGCACGGGAAGCCTCTGCATGTCGAAATTCTG
>Ga0181522_10001047_pt1 | contig 17694 bp, 18 predicted proteins | sample PEATcosm2014_Bin_27_FD_121103 | JGI IMG/M metagenome (GOLD analysis project Ga0181522, IMG submission 121103) | Peatland microbial communities from MTU Mesocosm Facility, Houghton, MI, USA - PEATcosm2014_Bin05_10_metaG | ecosystem: Environmental > Terrestrial > Soil > Wetlands > Peat | place... | reverse complement strand
GGTCTGAGGTCAGTGCGCCAAGAAACAGACTCTGCTTGGTCTCCCGGTTGTAGATAAGTTGGCTCCCTGTGGCGCGATGCATCCCGCCGTCGACTCTCCCGAGGTCGTAGATTCCGAGGTCCGGCCAATCTTCGCTGAAACTGTCGGAGAGAACCCGGTCTGCCGATTGACCGCCACCCAGATTGAGGATCGGCTCACCCATAGCCTCCACACTCCGCATGGCCTGCACCGTCAATTCCTTTCCCACGCTGTTTTGCATCCTTACCTGGATGGTGCCGTAAGGGTTCTGTTTGTAGAGCTGTAGTACGTAAACAAGATCGGGTTTGCCCTCCAGTCCGCTGCAAGTCACAGTGACCTCTTGGCCGGGGCCGAGATCATCTTCGAAGGCAGACTCCGCGGCCTGATGTCGCGGGTAATCGCTCGAGCGAAGCCACTGGTGGTCGACCTGTGCCGCGACACGGGACCTGAGCACCGGCTGACCATCATGCAAAGATACTTGGTACGATCCCTCCTGGGCGTTGACCGTCAGGGACAGGTGGTCGTTCCTCAGTTGCTGTGCCACACACGGCATCGCGAGCAGCAGCGTGCCAGCGGTAATCGCTAGTCCAACTCTGAAAATTGTTCCTTGGATTCTCTTCGGCACGGCAGCAATCTCCCCATGTGTGCACGATGGTCATCGCATACTACTGGATTCAGTCAGCCTGTGTGAAGCGAATACTGGGCTCGAGAATCTGTAATGCGAAGGTGATCGATGAGATGAGAGGCCTTTAGGAAGCGCGAGAGAACAGAGCTCGAAGGGAGCGTCCTGACCGTCCGCAGCCAACATGCGTCGCACACCGGGCGAAAGCTCGGTATTCTCTACGTCAAGTTCGACATCTGCCGGAAACTGACCGCGATGACAGTGCGCGCACAGGTAGGTAAGGGCGTACAAACTGGGCTTTTCCTGCCGCGGTAAGCATAGCTTTGGAGCGCAATTCTAAATAGTATGGCCGCGGCTGCAGGGTGGAGGTCGCTGTTCCGGTGCCGGGGGATCAAACTGTAGCAACTCAGTCAACACAGCCAGTCCAGCCTGATGCATCGCAGAACGAATCGCGATCTCCACCGCCTCCGGATCCAGAGGCTGCCGCTTCTCGCCCGTCCGGAAAAGAAGCAACCGATGTTCTGCTTCGCTGGCGCCTTCCTGCTGGAGGATCTTCGCCCTATTTTCTTCGCCAGATTCAGCTCTGGTTGGAGCGGGCGCGCCTCGCAGATCTTTTCGTTGATCCCCCGGGTATGTCCTCTGCAGCCGTCGTTTACCATTTAGTACATGTCGATAAAGGATTACCCCGCGCTTTCCCCGGCTTCTCGCCCAGGCGGTCCGCTTTCCGCGAAAAGATCCAATTGGTATACGCGTATTTTCACAGGTTCATTTTCAGCTTCTCAGCCGGGGTTGGGGCATTTTGCTCGATCAATTGCTGGGCTTTCAGTTCAGCCCAGAATTCGGCGGGAATCCTGGTTTGCATGGAGGTATAGTCCGCGAGAATCTGCTGTTCACTGCTGGCGCCGACGACTAAAGCGGCGGCCACATCCGGTGACGCGGAGAACTGGAGCGCTGCCGTGCGCAGGTCGACTCCGTGATTCGCCGCTACCTCGAGCAGTTTTTTTCGTTTCTCCAGAAATCCGGTGGGTATCTTGTAGGACTCTTTTCCATAGTTGTAGCGAGGGCTTCCCGAGATGAATCCGGCATTCAGCGAGGAACCAACCACGAGAGATGTGTTCTTTGTTCGGACGGCAGGAAAAAGCTGGTTCAGCGCATTCTTATGATCGATCAAGGAGTACTGCGATGCCATGAGACATACATCCGGATCGGCTTCCGCCAGTACTCGCAAAATCGGCTCGGGCTTATTCACACCGATTCCCCAGCCTTTGATCAGCCCCTCTTCCCGCATGCGCGTCAGTTCCGGAAACGCACCCTTCACGGCAATGTCGAACTGTTCCTGCCAACTCGTCGGCAGTAACTTATTATCCGAAGAAAGGTCATGGACAAATACGATGTCAAGGCTATCGATGCCGAGTCGCTGCAGGCTATCCTCGATCGAACGCCTCACGCCGGAAGCGGTGTAATCGAAAATTACCTCGTTGGGCGAGGGCGAGAAAGGGAACAGGCCCTTGTCCTTGGCTGTCCTCGATGCCTTTAGCAGTTTGCCCACTTTGGACGAGACGACATATTCACTTCTTTTCTTGTTATGAAGAAAGTTGCCATACCGTCTCTCGGCGAGACCCAAGCCATACCAGGGAGAAACGTCATAATAGCGAATACCCGCGCTCCATGCCGCTTCCAGAATCGCGTACGCATCTTTATCAGTCACTACCGCAAATTCATTTCCCAGTGGAACCCCTCCCAACCCGAATCGGAAGGGCGGTTTGTAATGCGCATGATTGCTGCCGTTGCTGGTGTTGGTTTTCATGATGCTCGTGCTCCTGCTTTCGTTTGCCTCGCGCTGCGCGGATGTACTTTCAGGCAGCAGGGCGGCGGCCGTGGTTATAGCCCATCCTTTGACGGTAATACTCAGAAAGTCTCTTCTTGTGCTCATATTCGTTACCTGCGGTGACTTCGAAAGCGCCCGAATGTGATCGCCGCCTTCAGAGGTCAAAGTTCTCCTGTAATAAACTGGGCTCGGCCGTTTCCGAAAGACCAGTCCTCATCGTTGTTCTGGGTTATTGAAACCACTACGTCCGATGCCTCCATGTCACAGCGCCGAGCCAGTTCCCGGCAAAGCAGCTCGTAGAAATTCTGCTTCTCAAGCCGGCTTCGCGGCCGTGTCGTCACTTGCACCACAACCACCCGAACGGTACGCGGTATGCCCAGTCCCGTATCCTCAATGCTCATTTCTGCCGCACTGTGCTCGTGCACAATCTGGTATCGATCCCGTTCAGGCACCTTGAACGCGGCCAGCACCGCGGAGTGAGTCGCGTCAAGCAATTCTTTCAACTCTGCTTGGCTGCGGCCCTCGATCACATCGATTCTGAGCAACGGCATCGAAATATACTTTCGTGGAACACCACGCTACGGGGGGAGATCGGTCTCGCCCGATCGGTGAGTGCGACGGATCTCTCAGCCCTTTCCCTGCGAACCGCGGATGAAGCTGCAGAAGTTCATGCGCTGAAACTTTGGATCCTCGTCCGCGAGTACATCCGCCTTACGAGCCGGTCCGCTGTCGGGGATCATCACTCCCGGGATCGAGGGTCCCTGTGCCAGGTCTTTTATGGTTGTGGACATATTGAAATCTCCATTTAACTTCAGTGCATGTCCTCTTCCAAACGACGCCAACGGTCAAATCGACTGCGAATTCGTCGACGAGGCCTGTTCTCATTCGATTAACGGCATACGTCGATCTACTGCAGCGGTTGATGTGTCGAGATGGGGACTCGCTGTCAAAATGTGTACTCGGCCTGTAGCAATAGCCTCCCATCCCAACGAAATGAATGCTTGCAACTCACGCAGGGTGATCAAAGTGCTCAGCTGAACTCGGAATCGATCCGTCGCAGTCAATGCCCTCTACGGTCTAAGTCGTCTGGTCGCCGCGCAACCCTGCGACCGTTGCAAATGAATCTGACTTGATCGCTTCCTCCTGTGGGGAAGGGAAGGTAGGCGCGAGAAGCCGTTGCATCGCGCCGCGGCTAATATTCGGCAACCTCACCATCTCCTCGCCTTGGACCACATTGCCGACCGTTGCACCAAATGTTTGTAATTCAGCTGCGCGGCGGACTGTCACCTCCACCGGTTCTGTCGGCGCACCCACTGAGCTATTATTTCAGGATGAGTCCCATGTTCGAGACCAGCACCCCGAAGTACGATTGGATAAGCCGGATCATCGCGAGCGGCACAGGTCGTCGAGTGCCCGACGGTCCCATTGACAGCCTCTTTTGAGGTTCTCTGATTCTCTCGCAGCGTTTCGTGGCGTGCCGAGGAAGCAAATCGCCGGCGACGGAAAAACAGCACGCGAGTTTCTCGGCCGCACGGGTTCCGGATCTTTGAAGGAAATAAGAAAGGTGATGTGCAATGACGAAACTGACGAGCTTCGAAGCGGACATTCGCCCTTTGTTTACCGATCGAGACATTCACGCCATGAGCAAGGCATTCAACCTTGCGAACTATGAAGATGTCAAGAAACACTCAGCGGCGATCTACGACCGTATTCGCGGAATTGGTGGCCCGGTAATGCCACCTCCACCTCCAAGAGGAGAAGGTCCGTGGCCTCAAACGCGCATTGAATTGTTCGCTAAGTGGATAGCAGACGGTTTCCAACCGTAGAACAGGAGTTCACGATGCCCAGCCGCATCAGAGGCCGAACTCAGCTTCGTCGTGACGAACACCCTCATCTTTCGAGTCATCCGGCGCTCGGCGCGTTTTATCGCCATTTCTCGAGGCCACGGTTGCCGGGTGAGGGCAAACCGACGGTCTTCGCGGCAATGGCAGGCACGCAAGCCTGCTCGCAGAGATACGGCGGCGTTACGCTGACGATCGCGTCGTATCCTGACTCTCTCAAGGAGGGGCCACGGTGACTATGCTCAGGAACGGAAAATGGAACTGGTATCTCTCAGCATCGGTTGCAGTGTGCCTCAGTGTTGCCGTTTCGGCCGTAACATCCGAGGCTGCCAGTCCGGCCACATCCCCAGCATTAGAAACTCGGCTTTGGCTTGGGACCGCTTGGTACCCGGAGCAATGGCCGGAGGCCCGCTGGAACGCCGATCTTGAGCTGATGGAGAATGCCGGCATTCATTTTGTTCGCATTGGTGAGTTCGCCTGGAGCACCATGGAGCCGGCTGAAGGCGAATACAAGTTTGATTGGCTGGAACGGGCAGTAGCACTGGCAGCAAAACATCACATTCAGGTTGTGCTCGGAACGCCTACTGCCGCGCCGCCCGCCTGGCTGACGCAGAAATATCCCGAGACTCTTCGCATCAATGAAGATGGCCGCCCGGACGAGCATGGGAACCGTCAGCAGTTCAACTGGTCGAATCCCAAGTACCGCGAATTGGCACACGACATCGCTTTCAGAATGGCTGACCGGTTTGGCCACAATCGAAATGTGATTGGCTGGCAGATCGACAACGAGTATGCCAGCGAATCTTACGGGCCGAAGGACCGGCAGCGGTTTCAGGAGTGGCTAAAGTCGCGCTATGGGACGCTGGATGCGCTGAACGCGCGTTGGACGACCGCTTACTGGAGCGAAAGTTACACGGCTTGGGACCAGATTCCAATCGAAACCAGATACGGAAATCCAGGGCTGTTGCTCAACTGGAAGCGGTTCGTGAGCGACACATGGCGTAGCTATCAGAGAAATCAGATTGACGCGATTCGTCCGCATGTCGATGCACGCCAATTCATCACGACCAACATGATGGGCTGGTTCGACGGATACGACCACTACACCGTCTCGCAGGACCTTGATCTTGCCTCGTGGGATGATTATGTCGGGCAGGGGCATCTCGACCCGATCCGCAATGGAGCAGCCCACGATTTAACGCGCGGCCTGCTGGGCCAGAACTTCTGGGTAATGGAAACGCAACCGGGATTCGTCAACTGGGCCTCCGTGAACAACGGATTGGATAAAGGAGAAGTACGGGCCATGGCCTGGCACGACATTGGCCACGGCGCCGATGCGGTGAGCTACTGGCAATGGCGCAGCGCCCTGAATGGCCAGGAAGAGTACCACGGCACGCTGGTCGGAGCCGATGGAACTCCTGCGCCTCTCTATACGGAAGTAGCCCAACTCGGACAAGAGTTTGCCAAAGCCGCCCCGGCACTGGCGGGGACCGCGGTGCACTCCGAAGTAGCGATTTTGCATTCCTATGAAAGCCGCTGGGCAATCAACTGGCAACGGCATAACTCCGAATTCGATCCGGTGGAGGAACTGCTCCGCTATTACGGTCCATTGCGCGGTTATGCGCAATCGATCGACATTGTTTCATCCGATGTGCCTCTCTCTCAGTACAAGCTTGTCGTCGCGCCCGCGCTCAATGTAATTTCCAAAGAAACTGCACAAAAATTGATTGCATATGTGCGCGGCGGCGGGCACCTGGTGCTTGGAGATCGTAGCGGAATGAAAGATGCAGATAATGGCCTTTGGCCGCAACGACAGCCAGGTCCGCTGGCTGATCTGCTCGGCGGCCGCGTGGAACAGTATTACGCGCTGGAACAACCGGTCGAGGTGCTGGGAGATTTTGGTCAGGCAACATCGACGGCCGTCAGGCAGTATGCCAATCTATGGGCCGAGCAACTGAGCCTAAGGACCTCGGATACCGAAATACTTTTGCATTATGGCAAGAGCAACGGTTGGCTGGACGATCAGCCCGCGGCTATTACCCGTCGAGTGGGAAAAGGCCGTATTTCTTATATCGGAGCGTCGCTCGATACCAAGACCATGGCAGCTGCCGCAAACTGGATGATCAAAACAAGCAGCGTTACACGCGCCTTGGGCCCCGTGCCCGACGGCGTTGATGTATACCCTCGTTCGGGCAACGGTAAACTGATCTATATCCTGGTGAACTTTGGAAAAACAACCGCGACGGTTGATCTCCCGGCAGAAATGACGGACATTTTCCACGAAGGGACGGTCAAGCGTCTCGCACTCCAACCCTATGATGTTGCAGTGCTTCAGGCCGCCGTTCAACATTGAACACTGCATCAGCCCGAGTCGCTCACGCTTCGATCAGACAACCGGTTCTTTCCTTGGGGCATCGATGCAGCGGCAGCTTTCGTTGGCGTGCCCGGATTGAATCCGGAAGCCGGTCAACTGAATGAGGTCTTTCGTCTAGTGTCGTGGAGGTTTTTATCTTCCCGAAGGTCATCGACTGGATGCCTTTTCTTCACCATTTCCGTCGGGGCCTCACCCTCGCTTTGATGGCAGCTCGTCAACGACCCAATGTTTCAATGACAATCTGCTGAATCAAACCGGTGAATCGGGGGTCCTCACCGACGGGCGCCAGCACCTCTACCTCGAGCTGGGGAAACTGCTCTTGCACCCGATTTACTTGTTCGGGTACGTCGGTTGCGAGGTGTGCCCCAATCGACAAGAACAAGGGCAGAATCCTCAGATGCAGGATCTGTCGACCGACGCATTCACGGGCCACATCCATGAGGGTCGGCTCAACGAACTCCATGTATGCCAACCGCGCCTCAGTCTTTTCTGATTGACCCCGAACCGCGTCCACAATCCGTTCGAACGGAACACACCATCGTGGGTCTTTACTCCCGTGCGCCAGCAACACCAAGCAATCACTCGTCATGATGCTCCGAACCGTAGTCGAATGACGTCCGTACGATACCCAAAGATTTGCTGTAGCCTCGGAACGATGAACCAGCGGTTGGCAAAACGTCCCAGGGCGCCGAAAGGTGGCGCGTAGTAGACAAGATCCTCCATGACGGTCCGGCTTCCTTGCGCGCTAAATGTGTGTTTGTGGTACCAGCAACGATAGGGCCCCAATTCCTGCAGATCGATGAAGCATTGCGGCGGTTCCCACTGCGCGATTCTCGTCCGCCAGCGAATCGGCACCGGACCAACGCGCAACCGGTAGTCGATCGTTGTCCCATTGCTAATCGCGCACGCCCCACCGTGAATCTCAAAGCGCATGGCTGCGGGGGTGATGAGTCCTAAATTCTCCGCCTGCGAGAAAAACGCGAAGGCCTCATCGATCGGCATATTGAGCACCGTCCTCGTGCGCAGCTCATGCGTAGGCCGCCGTTTTCGCAAGTAGTTCTCCTCGACGGGCGCGTGAAGTTCAGCAGACGATCGCACGGGGCTGATCTCGGCATCGTCTGTATGAACAATGTCAGCGATCGCCTGGTCGAGCATCGGGAAGCGGTAGCTAAAACCAAGATCACGCAGACGCCGTGGCTCGACTCGCTGGCTGCCGAGGAGCACACCCGCCGCTTCCCCAAAAAAGAGCTTTAGGGCAAGAGCCGGCACAGGCAGCGTGGCGGGTCGGTGAAGGGCGCGCCCAAGAGCCCTGGCGAACTCACGGCTCGTCGCCTGTTCCGGCGCAGCACCATTGACGGGGCCTTCGTAACGGGTGTCGTTTAACGCGGTCGCGATCACCTGAACCAGATCGTGGAGGTGGATCCAGGGCATGTACTGGCGTCCCGACCCAACCGGTCCGCCGACGCCTAACCTGAATGGAGGGAGCATCTGAGCCAGTGCTCCGCCGTCTCTTCCAAGCACGACACCGGTACGCAGAGTCATGACGCGGAGACCAAAATCCTCGGCCCAGCGCGCGGCCGCTTCCCAGTCTTGGCACAACTGCGCAAGAAAACCAGTGCCGCCGGGAGACCACTCGTGGAGAACCTCACTGCCACGATCGCCGTAGTAGCCGACAGCGCTTAGAGAAATCAGCGTCTTGGGACGGGGTCTTGCTTCGGCAATCGCACCTACCAGTTGCTTGGTCAGATGCACGCGGCTCTCGACCAGCACTCGGCGGCGCGCCTCAGTCCAGCGTCCGCCCATGATCGCTTCCCCGGCGAGATTGACGACCGCGTCACTTCGTTCGAGAGCTTCCCGGAGGGCATGTGCGCTGGCGCTCGACGCCACGGCCTCGACCTCGGCGCCGAGAAGACTCCGGGCGCGTCCGACGGAGCGAACCAAGGCAATCAACTGGTGGCCTTCGCGACGAAGAATAGGAACGAGCGCCCTGCCGATGAAGCCGGTCGCGCCAGTGATGAGTACACGCATCCTCAATCCTTTCCTAACTCTCTGCGGACATTCTCACCCGAGACACCGGAGCGGGCATTCGACAACGTCCACCATCAATTCACCCCTGGCCGCCCGGGCATCGCGCAGCAATCCGCCGCACACACGTCAGGGCGCGGGCCCAACGCTCCCAATGCCAGACGCGGCTGACCTTGGTCCAGGCGCTCGCAAATCAGTTGGCGAATCATGCGTATGAATCGGGGATGCGTCCCCACGGTCTCCGCTCGCACCATTTGCAAACCCAACTCCCCGCACAGCTCTCGCGCCTGTGTATCAAGATCGAAAAGAATCTCCATGTGGTCTGAGACGAAGCCGATCGGAGCGATCACGACATCGGGACTGTCTCCGCGCGCTTTGATTTCGCGCAGGCAATCAAGAATGTCTGGCTCCAACCAGGGTTGCGACGCCGGCCCACTGCGGCTCTGGTACACCAGCTGCCACTCTTTGCGCCCCAATTTTTCCGCCACCAGCTTGCCTGTTTCCTTGAGTTGTTTTTCGTAGTCGCAGCCTTGCGCCATCGCCAGAGGAATGCTGTGCGCGGTGTAGATAAGGTGTGCTGCCTCACGCCGGTCCTCTGGAATCCTTGCCAGCGCTTGCTGCAAGCGATCTGCGACGGCCTCAACAAATCCAGGATGGTTGTGGTACGCGCGAATCTTATCCACCACCGGGGCGCCATCGCCTGTCACGTCTTGCGCCCGTGCTATGTCTTCCCGGTACTGGCGGCAGCTTGAGTACGAGCTGTAAGCGGACGTCACGAAAGCAAGCGCACCCCGGACCCCGTCCGCCTTCATCCGACGCAAAGTGTCGCCGAGCATGGGGTGCCAATTACGATTCCCCCAATAAATGGGCAGGCGAGGCCCGTACTGAGCCAGTTCCGCCTCAAGAGCTGCGATGAGTTGTCTATTCTGGTCGTTGATCGGGCTCTTACCACCGAAGTGGTAGTAGTGTTCGGCCACTTCCAGCCTGCGCTCACGCGGCACGTTCTTGCCACGCAAGACATTTTCCAGGAATGGCATGACGTCATCGGGTCGTTCGGGCCCACCGAAAGAAGTAACCAGGATCGCATCGTAGTTCATGGGGCGTCAGTTAGCCCTCAAGGCGTCGCTCTGTCTTTGCAGTTCGGCGAGAGCTGCCAATACTTCCTCACTATGCTTGTTGGGATTCACCTCGGTGAATACTTTGGCCACCTTGCCCTCGGGATTGATGATGAAGGTGTGACGGGAAGCAAATTTCACCAGCCCGAGGTTGGTCAACGATCCGTAAGCTGTCGACACCTGGTGATCGGTGTCGGCGAGGAGCTTGAAGTTCAGGCCTTCTTTCGTGCAGAACTGCTTGTGGGAGTCGGCGCTATCGACACTGACGCCAAGCACCACCACATTCCTCTGCTGGTACTGCGGCTGGTCACGCTGAAAGTTGTGCGCCTCGATCGTGCAGCCGCTGGTGAAGTCCCTGGGATAAAAGTACAAGACCACCCACTTGCCGCGATAGCCTTTCAGGCTGACCGGCGTGCCCTCCTGCGAAGTGAGCGTAAATTCGGGCGCCAGGCTGCCCACGGTTGGCACCGAGGCGGCGGACGTCATCAACGGCGTGAGTCCGACAGCTGCAACAAGAATCGCGATTCGCACTACTTGATACGTCATTAGGAACGCTCCTGCCATGCCGGCTGGATCTCAGGTTCATTCTTCAGATGAAGTTCGCTTGTCACTTTGGCGAGCACCAGTTGCACATCGCTGATGTAGCGTTCGTGGAACGCTCCCTCGCAGTACCCCAGGTAGTAGTCCCACATACGCACGAAGCGATCGTCGAATCCGAGTTGGCGCACATCCGAGAGACGGTCGAGGAAGCGGCGGCGCCATTCGTGAAGGGTCAGAGCGTAGTGCTTGCCGATGTCTTCCATGTGAAAAAGCTGCATGCGGGTGGTTCGAACGAGCGATCGTTGAATCTCGATGACCGAAGCCAGCTCGGCTCCGGGAAAGATGTGCTTTTTGATCCAGTCGCTCTGCTTGCGGTATTGCTGAAACTTTGCTTCCAGGATGGTGATGGTTTGGAGGAGCATTCTGCCGTCCGGCTTGAGCAGGCGATTACAGGCCGCGAAGTAGTCGTCGTAGTGCTCGTAACCCACGGCTTCGAACATTTCAATGCTCACGATCTTGTCGAACTCTCCTTGCAGGTTGCGGTAGTCTTCGAACAGCAACTGGATGCGCTCCCCCGCCCTGCTCCGAGAGAACACTTCACGCGCGTAGTCGTGCTGCTGCTGGCTGATGGTCGTGGTCGTCACGCGGCACCCATAGGTTTCCGCCGCGTATGCCGCGAAGCCGCCCCATCCACTGCCGATTTCGAGCACGTGGTCCTGCGGCTGCAGTTGGAGTTTGCGGCAAATGCGGTCGAACTTGCGGATCTGCGCCCGTTCCAGAGTATCTTCTGCGCTTTCGTAATGAGCGCAGGAGTAGGCCAGGCTGCGATCGAGAAAAAGGCGATAGAAGTCGTTGCCCAGGTCGTAGTGATACGAGATATTGCGCCGGCTGCCAGCCTGGGTGTTGCTGCGGCGGCGATGCTCGATAAAGTCAGCGAGCCTGCGGAACGACGTCAAGAGGCGATTGTTGCCGTCCAGTTGGTCCAGGTTTCTCGCCCCCAGCCGAACCAGTGCGACCAGATCGGGTGTAGACCAGTCGCCCTCCACGTAGGCCTCGCCGATGCCGACCTCTCCCGCTAACAGCGCCCGCAGGAAAAAGCGCTCATCGTGTACGGCGATTACCGCGTGCAGCGGGTCTTCTAACCGCCCGAAGCAGTAAGTGTCCTCCGGACAAACCACCTCCAGGCAGCCGACCCGGAGCCCAGCCAGAGTCTTCAGAAATATCCGCTTCGCGATATTCGTGGTTATTCTTCTCGCCATGACGCCCCCAAGTGCTGCACTGTCGCCCTGTCAAAATGGCCCGCTCCGGGATGTCTCACCACAGGGACACGCATCAGCAATAGCCGTAGCGCCTGCCAGTGAATAGCAGTGATTATTTTGGTCGTCATCCAAGGAAATCGCAGCAAGGCCCGATGCAACTCGGCCCGCGTCCACTCGCGCCGCTCCAGTTTCAGCGTGGAATCGAAGATCTCCCGCCCGTCCTCATAACTGACGCTCTGACTGATCAGCCGCTCGCCCGGAGGCGTGAATGTCCAATCGTATTCCTGACCGAGCTTCAGGAAGGGCGACACGTGAAACGTCTTCGAAAACCGGTAACGTTTGTTGTCGCCTGCTGGCCGCTCGAGCCCGGGCGTGAGCCAGTAGTTTGCGGTCTCTCCGAAAGTGTTGTTCACCTCGGCCATGATCATCTGCAATTTGTCTTCCCGGTCGTAACAGTAAAAGAAAGAAACGGGATTGAAGTTGTACCCCAGATAGCGGAGATGAGTAAGCAGGAAGATTCGCCCTTCCGGAATGACAATGCCCTTCCTGAGTGCATCCAGCGAGACCCGTTCGCGCAGCGGTTTCGCCGGATCCCCGAAGTGGTCCCGCTCCTGATAGGACACACAGTTCCACCGGTTGTATCCCGCCAGCGGAGATACCCGCATGATTTGCGGCAGTTGGTCGATGTCGAGGAAGACCATGAACAGCGGGTAAGTAAATTCGTGGCGGACAGGACTGAACCTGCGATGACGCAACGTTCCTGAATAGATTCCCGATTCCATTACGCTGCCGCTTCTCCAGCCGCATCCCACGAGGCGCCCAGTGTCTCGGCGACGCGGATCGCCGAATTCAGTCCGTCTTCATGGAAGCCGTAGAACCAGTATGCGCCGCAGAAGTGCGTTCGGTTGCGGCCACTAATCTCCCGCCACCGAGCCTGGGCTCGAACCGCGTTCAACGTGTAAAGAGGATGGAAGTAGGTCATCTCTCGCAGAATGTGGCGCTCGGCGATCGACTGGGTGTCGTTCAAGGTCACGCAATAGTCTTCCCGGGTGGGAAGGCTCTGCAGACGGTTCATGTGATACGTCAGCGTGGCTGCCCGCCGTCGAGTCCCAAGATGATAATTCCAGGAAGCACGCGCCCCCAGCCGCCGGGGCAGCAGGCTCGAGTCGGTGTGCAACACGGTCTCGTTACGGCTGGTGCGGAAACCACCCAGCACCTGCCGCTCCAGTGCAGTTGGATCCTTCAGTAACTCGAACGTTTGCGGCGCATGACAGGCAAAGACGACTTCATCAAAAGACTCCGGCGGACGGTCCTCAAAACCAATTTCCACTCCTGCCGCAGTGCGCCTGACGCGGTTGATCTTCGCCGCCAGGCGAATCCGTTCCCGGTAAGGCGCAGTCAGCGGTGGAATGTAAGCGCTGCTGCCGCCTTTGAGCACATACCACTGCGGAGCCGTCGTCAATCCCAGGAGCCCGTGATTCTCAAGGAAGCGAATCAGGGTGAAGGCCGGGAAGTCTTCGATTTCTTCTGGCGAAGTAGACCACACCGCCGCCGCCATCGGGTGCAAATAGTAACGCGTGAACTCGCCTCCGAACTGATTCGCACGCAGGTAATCGCCCAAACTGATTTCAGCGTTGGCCGGGTCCTGCAGAAGCTTCCGAGCTTCCCGGATGAAGCGCATGATCTCCGCGAGAAAGCGGTAGTGGCCCAGGCGATACCAATTGTTCCGCCCTCCGAAGAAACCGTTTAGGCCGCGGCTGCTGTATTCAAATCCAGTCTGGCGGCAAGACACTCCGAACGACATGTCGCTCGCCTGGCGGGCGATGCCCAACTGTTCGAACAATCGAACCAGGTTCGGGTAGGTGCGATCGTTATGCACGATGAACCCAGTGTCAATCGGCAAGACGCCGCGACTGGTTTCAATTGGATGCGTATGCGTGTGGCCTCCGAGGCGCGCCTCCTTTTCAAACAGCCACACTTCGTGTTTTTTGCTGAGCAGGTACGCCGCCGCCATCCCTGAGATTCCCGCTCCGATTACTGCGATTCGGCTCATCTCACCTGACTTTCCGAAATCGGAAGCCGAATGCCCCGCAAATCCCTGGCTACTCCGAGCCAGTTCAACATCTTCAGCGCGTAGTAGGTAACGTCCACTTCCCACCAGCGAATTCCCTGCTGGCACGCATACATGAACTTGTGGTGATTGTTATGCCAGCCTTCGCCCAGGGTGATGATGGCCAGAACAAAGTTATTTCGGCTGTCGTCCGCCGTGTCGAAACGCCGGGATCCCCAAAGATGCGCCACCGAATTGATGGTGAAGGTTCCGTGAAACAGCAGGACGGTCGAGACCACGAATCCCCACACCAAAGCTCCCAGCCCTCCGCTAAGTAGCAGAACCGCCGCCAACACGACCGGGGGAACAATGTAGTGTTCGTTCAGCCAGCGCAATTCCCGATATTTGCCAAAGTCCTGGATCAGCGCCGGGTCATGCTTGTCGTACTCGTTCGACAGCACCCATCCAACATGAGCCCACCAGAAGCCGCGCTTCAACGGAGAGTGGATGTCTGGATCCTGATCGGCATGCCGGTGATGTACGCGATGATGGGCAGCCCACCAGAGCACGCCTTTCTGTCCGGAAGTCTCCGCCAGAAACGCCATAAGAAACTGCCAGCCGCGCGCCAGTTTGTAGGTACGGTGGCTGAAGTAGCGGTGGTATCCGGCCGTGATACCGAACATGCGCACGGCATACATCGCCAGCGTGAGCGCCACCCATGACCAACGGAAAGGGATAAAGAACACGGCGACACAGCCCACGTGCAGCAGCACAAAGGGAATGACCGTCCCGCAACGGTAGTTGCGAAGTTGCTTGATCACAGAGAATTCCTGGCTTTTGTCTCTGACATCTGACTTCGATTCGAGAACCTCTCTTAGCCAGTACGCGCTCTGGCAGGGCGCGGATTGCCTTCTGTTTTGTTGTACCAATCGGTTCTATGTTTGTCAAGTATCTGTCTAGGATATATATTTGACAACAAAAGGTGGGATTGATAGGATCCTTCCGGATGCCAGCCTCTTACCCGATCAGTGCCGTGGCCAAACTCACCGGGATTCCCCTTGACACCTTGCGCGCCTGGGAGCGCCGCTACCGGACCGTCATTCCCCAACGGTCCGCGCGCGGACGCGTTTACTCCGAGGAACAAATCCAGAAACTGCTTCTGCTCCGGCGGGCGGTCGAGCAGGGACACAGCATCGGACAGGTGGCCGCGCTCGGGGACGGGCAATTGCGGGGGCTTCTCGAGAAAAGCTCCTCCATCGAGTCCGGGGAATCCGCTTCGAACACGACCGATGCAAACGCGATGCTGGCGCCGGTTCTACGCGGCCTCGACCGCTTCGACTACGCCGCGACCGATCGCGAAATCAACCGCCTGGCGGCGGCCATGGGAAGCCCTCGTAACTTCGTTCATCAAGCCGCGCTGCCTCTGATGCGGACGGTCGGCGAACGCTGGCATGAGGGCAGGTGCAGCATCGCCCAGGAGCACCTGCTGACCAATCTGCTCACCGGCCTGCTGGCCTCGCTGGTGCGAACCTATTCTCCGTCGAATCCCCCGGCGCGGGTTTTGCTGGCCACACCGACCAATGAACGCCACGCGTTCCCGACTCTCGCCGCTGCCATGCTGATCGCGGCAGGAGGCCTCGGCGCCATTTATCTCGGGACAGATTTGCCGGCCGCGGACATCGTCCTGGCCGCCCGAAAAAGTGAAGCGGACATGGTTTTACTGAGCCTTTCGCTGGCGCCAAGTTCAGAGGTGCGCGACGATCTCAGTTACATCGCCCGCAAAGCGCCGCGCTCCACTGCCCTCTGGCTCGGTGGCGCTCCGGCACTTCATCTCGATCAGGCTACTGAGGGATCGCGCTGGCTGGTGCTTAAGGATTTCTCCGCGCTGGAACACCAACTGGCTGCTCGGGGAGCGAGGTTCTAGCAGGGCGCTACAGGCAATCATGAAACGCGGGTTCTTTCATCGCCGAGTCGTTCGACCCATCGTCGCCCTTCTTACCCAAGGGATCACGCCAGAGAGGATTGCCTTGAGCTTGGCGTTCGGAATTGTGCTCGGCACTTTTCCGGTGCTCGGCTCAACTACCGTTCTGTGCGCGGCCGCCGCCTTGATTTTCGGTCTCAACCTGCCCGCCATCCAGTTGGTGAACTGGCTGATTTATCCCATGCAGTTGTTCCTGTTGGTGCCGTTCATCCGCATGGGGGAAAAGCTGTTTCGCGCCGCGCCTCTGCAGTTGTCTCTGGCGCAGATTCTGAGCATGGTCCGCACCGACATGCCGCATGCAGTCTCGACGCTGTGGCTGACGGAAATACACGCCATTCTCGCCTGGTGGCTGACCGGTCCGCCCGCGATTTTTCTCCTTTATATCCTGTTATCCAGAGTACTTCGCCAAGTCGCGTCCTCGTACGGATTGCCCGTCGCAATGGACGCCAAGTTCTGAGGAACAGGTGCGCATGCCACGAATAACTCGAATGACGAGTGTCCTGTTTGCGGGACTTCTTCACGCCTTCATGCTCCGTGCGCAAATTGCGAGTCGGCAGGCGCCTCCCCCAGTGGGGAATCCGATCATCACGTCGGCAGACCTGGAAACTGACGTGGCCATCCTTCGCAAAGCATACGAAGCGCTGCACCCAGGAATTTATCGCTACAGTAGCAAAGCCGAGATGGATGCGAAGTTTGACGGGCTGCAGAAGAGCCTCTCGCACGACCTATCTCTGCAGGACGCTTACATCGCCTTTTCTGTCTTCGCCGCCCAGGTGAAGTGCGGACACACCTATGCGAATTTTTTCAATCAGAAGAAGGGCATTGCAACCGCCCTGTTTCAAGGGCATAACCGTGTTCCATTCTATTTTCGCTGGCTCGATCAAGAGATCGTCGTGACGAGTGACTTTACGCCGAACCACGAGCTTCCGCGTGGTACGCGGGTGCTCTTGATTAACGGAACTCCGGTTCGAGCCATCCTAAAGCGGCTCATGACCATCGCACGAGCCGACGGGTCGAATGATGCGAAGCGGGTCGCATATCTGGAGGTCACCGGAGGCAGCATGTACGAAGCCTTCGACGTCTACTTTCCGCTGTTCTACCCCCAAAGGAACGTTGCGATGCACTTAGTCGCGCAGCGACCCGGCGAGGCAAAGCCGCAAACTCTCGAAGTGGAAGCGCTGACTTTTGAGCAACGGATCGCTCCGATTCGAGAGAGGGAGGCTCGCCGAAAGGCTGGCGGCGACGTTTTTGAATGGAAATACTTAGACGGCGGCACCGCCTATCTGCGCATGCCAACATGGGCTCTCTACAACAGCAAGTGGGACTGGAAAACTTGGCTCCATGCTCGCCTGGACGAAATCGCCGAAAAGAATTCTCCCGGGCTCGTCGCCGATCTGCGGGGCAATGAGGGCGGTGACGATGTTGGCGACGAAATCTTGAAACGGTTGGTTCCGAGCGATCTGAGATTGTCGGCGTATCGTCGCCTGGTCCGATATCGCCAGATCCCGGCCGAACTGGATCCTTATCTCGACACCTGGGACCCAAGCTTCAAGACCTGGGGAACGGCCGCAGCAGAACTCGAGCACCCCTGGCCCACCGCTCCTCGAGTTCAATATTTCGCTCTGACAAAGTACGACGACGCCGGCGGAAACGTGATCCGTCCGGTGGGCAAGCCATTTCGCGGCAGGTTCTATGTCTTGATCGATGCGGACAATAGCTCAGCGACATTCCAGTTCGCCCAGACCGTGCAGCAAAACAAACTGGGAACTCTCATCGGACAACCAACGGGTGGCAATCAGCGCGGCATCAATGGCGGAGCGTTCTTCTTCCTCCGCCTGCCGAAGACACAGATCGAAATGGACTTGCCGTTGATCGGGAGCTTCCCGGCTTCGCCTCAACCCGATGCCGGCCTCGCTCCGGATATCCTCGTCACCCCGACTTTGCAGGACATCATCGAAGGGAAGGATGTAGAGATGGCAAAAATCAAGGAGCTTCAACGGAAGTAGCTCACTCCGAACTCCGGACAGAGTCGATTCCCCAT
>Ga0181522_10001046_pt1 | contig 17736 bp, 18 predicted proteins | sample PEATcosm2014_Bin_27_FD_121103 | JGI IMG/M metagenome (GOLD analysis project Ga0181522, IMG submission 121103) | Peatland microbial communities from MTU Mesocosm Facility, Houghton, MI, USA - PEATcosm2014_Bin05_10_metaG | ecosystem: Environmental > Terrestrial > Soil > Wetlands > Peat | place... | reverse complement strand
TGCCCGCGAAGAAATGCTTCCACCGCCACGACCACGCGAAACGCGTCGTAAGGACCGTGATCTATTTCGGCAAGATACCGCAACAGATGCGATCCCGGGAAATGGATGCCGATAAACCCGCAGAGCTCGCCCGTTTGGAGTTCCGTGATGAGATCGATGCCGCTCCTTGGACTCGTCCACTGCCCCGGCAGCATCTCACTCGCGGGAATCTTCCAACGGAAGGAAAGCGCTCCGAGCGACGCCTGGTAAAAGAGCGAAGGCGCCGGCTGAGACAGATACTGCATAAAATCGCTTGCGAACTCTAGCGTTGCTATCGCCGCCATCGTGTCCTCCAGGTGATACTGACACCAGTATATGCTATATTACTTCACTAATATAGCAGGTTCGCTCGTCAAAAGTAAACCTTCGGTTCACTTTTTCCTCGCTGCCTGCTATACTTACGGCAAATCAATGGCCCACGTCGCGCTCGAAACGCCTTTGTTCGAAGTCGTCGGAGCCCGTTCCCCCTCTTTGAGGCGGCTGGAGAAGATGGGGGTAAAAACGGTGGGCGATCTCCTGTGGCATTTCCCCACCCGCTACGAGGACTTCACGAAAACATATTCGATCGCCGAGCTCGAGCCGGGACAGATGGCGACGGTGCGCGCCGCCGTGGAAGACGTCCATACGCGGCACAGCTTCCGCCGGCACATGAGCATCGTCGAAGCGACGCTCGCGGACGATTCGGGCTCCATCCGCGCGGTGTGGTTCAACCAGCCGTACATCGCGAACACCCTGCGTCCCGGGCGCGAAGCGAACTTCGCGGGCAAGGCGGCGATCTCCGACGAAGGCGAAATATATTTGAATAATCCCACCTACGAACTCGTCCGTTTGCGGCCGGGCATGTCGCGCGACGGCGTCGATGCGGATGGCGGCGGTGTTGGCGGAGGCCAGGAGTTCAACCACACCGGGCGCCTCGTGCCCGTCTATCCCGAGACGCAGGGGCTCACGTCGCGCGGCATCCGCTTTGCGGCACAGCAGGTCTTCCGGCGCGGACCTATCTTGAAGGAATGGATCCCCGATGCGATCTTGAATGAATTCCAATTCCCTCCGCTCGAAAAAGCGGTGCGTGACATCCATTTCCCGCGCACGATCGACGAAGCGAACGCGGCGCGCGAGCGATTTTCGTTCGAAGACCTTTTCCTACTGCAGATCATCACGCTCCAGGAAAAACTCCGGCTCGGGACGAAGCATGCTCCGTCGATGAAAGCGGATGTCGAATGGATCAAGTCGCTCCTTGCGCGCCTGCCGTTCGAGCTCACGCCGTCGCAGAAAAAATCGCTATGGGAAGTGCTGCAGGACATGGAGCGCGCGCATCCGATGAACCGCCTGCTCCAGGGCGATGTCGGCTCCGGCAAGACGATCGTCGCCGCGCTCGCCGCGTTCGCCGCCGCGCGGAACGGGTTCCAGACCGCATTCATGGCGCCGACGGAAATCCTCGCGCGCCAGCACTTCGAGACGATGAGGAAGTTCGAGGAAGGGCTGAAGTCCGACGGCGCGGAACACGGCGACGGAGCGCTTCCGGCGCTCGGCCTCCTTACGTCATCGAGCGCGTTCATCCATTACGGCGACGGCCTCGCATCGCGCGTGTCCAAAACTGAATTCAATGCGAAGGTGACGGCGGGCGGGATCCCCGTCGTCTTCGGCACGCACGCGCTCATCCAGCGCTCGGTGAACTTCAAAGAGCTCGGCCTCGTCGTCATCGACGAGCAGCACCGCTTCGGCGTGACCCAGCGCGCCGAGCTTCTCACGAAGGCCGCTTCCTCCAATGGCCGCGGGATGGTCCCCCACTTCCTTAGCATGTCGGCGACGCCGATCCCGCGCACGCTCATGCTTTCCATCTTCGGCGACCTCGACCTTTCGCTCATCACAGAACTTCCCGCCGGCCGCAAGCCGATCGAGACGAAGATCGTGCCTCCCGACGGACGGAAGGACGCATATAATTTCGTGCGAAAAGAAGTCGAGAAGGGGCGGCAGGTGTTCGTGATTTGCCCGCGGATCGATCCTGCGGAAAGCGAGGACGAAGCATCCGGCGCGGTCGCGGGCGACAGCGTCCAGGGCCCGGCGACCGCCGCGAAATCGCCCGCCCGCATGCGCGCGCTCGCGACGGCGCTCGAATTGAAATCGGTGAAGGAGGAATTTGAAAAATTATCGAAGGACGTATTCCCCGACCTGCGGATCGCGATGCTCCACGGGCAGATGAAAGCGAAGGAAAAGGAAGACGTGATGAAGCGGTTCAACGACCGCGAATATGACATTCTTGTTTCGACGAGCGTCGTCGAAGTCGGCGTCGACGTGCCGAACGCCTCGATCATGCTGATCGAGGGCGCCGAACGCTTCGGCCTCGCGCAGCTCTACCAGTTCCGCGGCCGCGTCGGGCGCGGCGAGCACGCCTCGCACTGCTTCCTCATGACGACGACCGCGGCGCAGGCAGCCAACGCGCGCCTGAAGGCAATCCTTGAAGCGAGAAATGGCTTCGAACTCGCCGAAAAGGACCTTGCGCTCCGCGGGCCCGGACAATTCTTCGGCCAGGTGCAGACCGGATTGCCCGACGTCGCGATGGAAGCGCTCCGGGATCCGGAGCTCGTGAAGCGCTCGCGCGATGCCGCGATCAATGTATTAAAAGCGGATCCTTCACTAAAAAAAGATCCGCCACTCAAAAAGAAAGTGGAGGAATTTAGGAAGAAGCTACACCGTGAATAAAAAATCCCCTTAGGGATTTTTTATAGCGACATCGGATTCGTTTTGAGGGCCTTTAGCGTCCGCGCGACCCGGCCCGAGAAGGGAAAAGGATTTTTATCCCTACCAGCTGACGATCACGCCTCCCGCCCCGCCGGCCCCGCCGGCGCCGGCATTGCCGCCGCCACCGCCGCCTCCTCCGAACGCGCTCCCGGTCTCTCCGGAATGGGAAGCGGTACCGCCCGAGCCGCCCGAAGCGATGCCCACGCCGCCCCCGCTTCCTCCCAGCCCATACAGGGAATCGGCGTTGTCGCCATTCATTCCGTTCGCGCCGCCGCCTCCGTACTGAATCAAGGGATTGCTTGCGGTTGATGACGCCGCGCCGCCGCCTCCCTGGCTTCCCTGTCCGCCGCCCGCGCCGCCGCGGCCGCCGCCGGTGCCGCCATACGCAACAAGGTACGTGCCGTCGAACGTCGTCGTGGCCCCCATGCTTCCGTCATTCAACGATGCGCCTCCCGCTCCGCCGGATCCTCCCGCGCCCACGCTGAGCGGAAGCTGCTGGCCCGGAGTCACCGCCATATACGCCGCGACATATCCTCCCGCTCCGCCGCCGCCGCCACCGCCGCCGTAACCGGAACTGCAGCAGCCGCCGCCTCCCCCGCCGCCGGCGCCATAGGCTTGTATATAGAGTTCATAAATAGTTGCGGGCACGGTGAACGTGGCGCTGCCGGCCGCTTGGTATATCTGGCTCCCGTGGTTGAACCATGACGCGACGCAGCCGCTTCCGGAAATGCAGTACGCCGCCGCGGTCGCGGTGGCGTCCACGGTGAGCGCGGCGGGGAACGTGTAGTCTCCGTTCCCGGTATTCGCGCCGAACGTGCCCGCGGACACATTGCCCGCCGCGGCGGTGCCGGTGAACGCGCCGTTCAACGTTCCCGCGATCGTGAGATTGCCGGACGCATCGATCTCGGCAAGGCGCGATCCGGCCTTGCCGATATAGAACGGCGGGAACGCGCTGCCGCTTGTCACGCCGATCCCGAAGGCCGCCGACGCCCCGACGTCGGACGAGGTGCCGATAAGAAGCGTTTCCGTGACTCCGGATGCCGTGCGGTACGGATAAAGCTGGAGGAGCCCTCCAAGAGCGCTCGATGTCGGGCCGATGCCCACGTACCCGTTCGATCCGACGACGATCGCGCCGATCCCCGAAGGAGGATTGGAGGACGGCCCGTTGAACGCGGCGACGAGGCGCACCGCAAGCAGTGCGGCGAGGCACGCGCCGGCAAAAATCGCGCCCACGGCCGCGGCTTTCGAGACTTGATGGCGCATCGTCGTCGGCTTCATGGTTTCCTTACGGGCTCCAGTCAACGACGACGTTGTTCACGATCGGCGTGGAGGTCGGCGTGGCGACGAGCGTCACGCGGTAGCGGAAGTAGCGGTAGCCGCTGTAAAGGCTGTAGTTGAGCGATGTCTGTATGTTCGGGTTGGAAGGCACGTAGTAGGTGTTCGCCGTGCCGTCGGGGCCGGTGAAGGTCGTCGTCCAGGTGCCGGTGGGGGTATTCCCGACCGCGAACTGGAACTCGACCGACGTTCCCGAAGGCTTCGTTCCCTGCCACGCGACGGAGTCGAGCTGCGCGCCGCCCGCGTCGCCCGTGTCGTACGTTTCGGAATCGAGCACCCCGATCGTGCCGGTTGCGGCCCACGACGTGTTCACATAATAATTCGACGTGCCGCACGAACCGTTATTGTCGCAGTTGAAGTCGATCCATCCCACGTCGTCGTTCCATGCCCAGCCCTGGAAGTTGCCGCTCGAATCGATCGTCACCTGGTACGGAACCGCGCCGGGGCAGGTCGAGGTGCTCTCGCCGCCGCAGAAGCTGATCCATCCGACCGTGTCGTTCCATGCCCAGCCGGAAAGGTCGCCGTAGCCGTCGTTCGCGACGGTATAGTTCGATGTGCCGCAGATGTAGCCCGACGGCGACGTCGCGCAATCGAACGAGATCGGGCCGAAGGTGGAACTCGCGTAGCCGGTGAGGCCTGACGCGCTCACGGTCGCCGTGTTCGGGGAGTAGAAATCGATCCAGCCGATCGAATCGTTCCATGCCCAGTGCGCGTTGCCGCCGGAGCTGATATTCGTCGAGGCGTGCGCCACTTCCTGCGGCGTGCGCACGAGGACCGTGACAGCGACCGCGGCTGCCGCGACCGCCGCTACGGCGACGAGGGAAGGGATAAAGTACTTGTGCCGTGCGATACCTTTCATGAGTGTCGTGATTACTGGCAGGCGCTCGGTTTTGTCGTGGTCGCGCTCAATGTCCCGCTGTACACCGTGATGTAGTTGACCGTGCCGCCCGAGTCGTACATCTCGATGCAGCCCGGCGTCGATCCATTTTGGCCGAGTACGATCGTGCTATTTGCCAAAACCTTCGAAACATTCAATTGGATTCCGCCGGTCGCGGTGATCGTGGAAGGGATGCTCGAAATTATGGTGGGCGCGAACGTGAAACCATATCCCGAATTATTGGTTACGGTAACATTCGAGCTTATCCCGGTGATGGACATAGCGCTTTCGTTTATCGTCATTGAGTTCGCTCCCTCATTGAGGGATATGCCTTGTGATATCGTTCCCGTCGCGCCCGGCTGGCCAAAACCGAAAAGCATATAATTCCCGACGCCGCAGTTGCCGCTCACCTGGTTATTAAGGCCCATGTACGCAAAGTTATTGGCGAGCGAAATGCCTCCGGTGCACTGGGCAGTGGACCGCTGGCCGATGAGCGCGCTCCCGTTCACATAGAGAGGGAATGTGCTTGAGACCGTCGTGGTGCCGAGGGAAAGGCTGCTTTGCACGTCGGCGTTGCCGTTCACGTCGAGCGTGTTCGCGGGCGACGTCGCGCCGCCGAGGCCGACGCTCGCCGGGAAGCTGAAGTTGCCGTTGCCCACACTCGAGCCGAACTCGCCCGACGAGATATTCCCCGCCGAGGTCGTTCCCGTATAGCTGCCGACGATGGTGCCGCTCGCGTTCAGGTTGCCCGCGATGTGCACATTGCCCGAAGAGTCGATCCACATCGAATCGCTCGGCGCACTTCCCGTGACCACAAAGGCGCCCGGGTTGCCGTTGCCGATGTTGATACTCTTGCCGCTATTGCCGGTGTAGCCGATGAAGATGCTGCCGACGTTCGTTGAAAGGACGGTGTTCGCGCCGTCATTGCGGAGCCACCCGCCCGTCGCGACGTCGGACGTGCTGATGCTGAGCGAGCTTGCGCCGCTGCCGACGGTAAGCTCGCCGATCGGCGTCGACGTACCGATGCCGACGTTCGCGCCGCTCACCGAAAGCGCGCCGTTGCCCGTCGGCGGATTCGCGCTCGGGCCGCTGAACGCGGAAGCGATCGTCACGGCGACAAATGCCGCGAGGAAGGCGCCCGCCGCGGCAAACAGCGCCTTTGTGCCATTCTTCAGACCTTTTTGCTGCTGTTTCATGCTTTTATTTTATTATAGCATTTTTAGTTTTGTCACCCGTTCGTCGACGGAGCGGGTGTTGAAGAGGCCGAAGGAGGGGGCGTCGCGGGCGGCTGGGTCTGCGGCTCTGACGGCGAAGACGGCGCGGCGCCCTTGAGGCTCGGAAGGAGGCCGCTCCCGTTGCCGATCGGCGCGGTAAAGAGGATCTGCGCGGGGTTGAAGTCGATCTCGCCGGTGGGGCCCCATGCCGCATCATCAAAGGGCACGACCGAAAGCTGCGTCTCGCCGTTCGTTCCGGCGGTGCGGTTCAGATACCATGCGTCCGCCATGTGCGGCTGGGGCAGCCATGAGAATTTGCCGAAGTAGACATCCCCGCTCGTCAGATAGACGGCGGTGTACCCCGACGGTCCCTGGGGACTCTCCGCGTTCAGGACGCCGATCCACGCCCACGCGATCGCGCACGCCACCACGAAAATGATGATGAGGGCAAGCATGATATTTTTTACGGTGAGCCTGATTTCCATGTGCCGGGTTCTTATAAATATTATTGCGCCACGACCTCGATATAGCCGACCGGACCCTTCGACGGGCCGCCGCACGATTTGCAATAGAAGGTGAACTTGCCCGCGGCATCGGCATCGAACTGCACGACCTTCGTCGCGCCCGCGGGCACGGTAAGCGAGAGGCCCAGGTCGGGCTGCGTGAAGTCAACCTTGCCGCCGGACGCCGTGAGATTGATGTGCGCGGTATCGCCCTCATTCACGATGATCATGCTCGGCGTGAACGCGCTCGCGGACTCCTTGATGTTGAAGGAGCGATAGCTCGTGTCGCCCGTCACGCTTCCCGCCGCGACGACCGAAGGCACCGCGACGCCGGCGGCGACGCCCGTCGCGTTCACGCCGGGTACCGCGACCGAGCTCGTCGCTATGGGCTGTTCCGTCGCGGATCCGCCGCTCCCGCTCTGGGGCGATCCGGCCGGAGCGAGCGAGGTTCCCGTGATCCAATAGAAAGCCACTGCGACGACGATGACCGCCGCCACTACGGCCCCAACCCAAATAAGGGTCTTATTGCTCATGCTTTGATTATAGCAAACATTCCGGGGCTTTGTGGATATGTTATGGATAGGTCACTTTGCGGACCACGAAATTCTGGGTATCCACTATATATAGGTTCCCGCTCGCGTCGACGGCCACCGCATACGGCCTGTCGAGTTCGGCGGTCGTCGCGGGGACGCCCGTGCCCGCGTAGGAGGCGGTGCCGTTGCCCGCGACAGTCGTGATCACGCCCGTGCCCGCGGTCACTTTGCGGACGACGTTGTTGCCGGTATCCGCGATGTAAAGATTCCCGTATGAGTCGACGGCGATCTTGTACGGCTTGTTGAGCTCCGCCTTCGTCGCGGGTCCGCCGTCGCCCGTGTAGCCGGCGGAACCGTTGCCGGCGATCGTGTTGATGTAGCCGTTCGACGCCGTCACTTCGCGGACCACGTTGTTCTCGTAATCTATAATATAGAGATTGCCGCTGCCGTCGACGGCGATGCTCGGCACGGAGTGGAGCTCGGCGCTCGTCGCGGGTCCGCCGTCGCCCGAATATCCCTGCGTGCCGTTGCCCGCGACGGTCGTGATGGTGCCGCCCGATACTTTCCTGATCACGCTATTCCCCGAGTCGGCGATGTAGACATTCGAGCCGCTCACCGCGACGTCGTAAGGAGACCTGAGCAGCGCGCTCGTCGCGGGGCCGTTGTCGCCGGCATAGCCGGGGGTGCTCGTGCCCGCGAAGGTGGTGATGATGCCGGTGCCGGCCGCAACTTTGCGGATCGCGTTGTTGCTCGTGTCCGCGATGTACACGTTGCCGCTCCCGTCGACGGCCACGCCGTACGGGCCGTTGAGTTCCGAACTCGTCGCTGTGCCGCCGTCGCCCGTGTAGCCGGCGGTGCCGTTGCCCGCGATCGTCGCGATGAGTCCGCTCGACGCGTATACCTCGCGGACCACGTTCGCGTTCGCGTCGGCGATATAAATGTTGCCCGACGAATCCCGCGCGATGCCGACGGGCCACTCGAACTCCGCGCTTCCCGCGGGGCCGCCGTCGCCCGAATATCCGTAACCGCCCGGCGTGCCGATGACCGTCGTGATGATCCCGTTCAGGGGCACCATGAGCGCGCCCGGAACGCTGTAGTTGATGTTCGTCGACGACGCGAACTGGAAGTTCGTGGTGGACACGGATGCCGTCGAGGTCGGCCCGGACGACCAGTCAATCTGCGCATACGTGGATTCCTGGTTGCGGGTCAGATATTCCGAGACGGTGGACGTCGCGCCCCCGGACCAGCCGTAGACGACGGTCACCTCCTTCGTCGAAGGGTCATACGTGCCTCCGCTCGTCACGATGTTTCCCGACGTGTCGCGATAAACGTCCGTAATGTAGAAATAGCGCCAATAGGAACTCGTCGCTTCGCTGATCGTCTCGATGCCGGAACTTGCGGTATAGGGCGACGTCGAGGCAATGAGGAAATATTGCTGGCTCGTGCCCGTCGCGAGGGCGAGGATGCCGTGCCAATTGCCGTTCGACCAGGTCTCCAGGTTGCCGAGCATGCCGGTCGCGAGCCACGACGCGGACTGGGTGTTCACCGCCTGCGACGTCGTGTGGAGCGCGGGCGAAATCGCGGCGATGCCCGCGAAGATGAGGATCGCGCCGATCGCCATGCCGACAAGAATGTCTATGAGTGATTGTCCCCTGCAGCCGTTCCTCCGTATCATGGCGGTGTTATGGCGTCGCGCAGCTTGTCGACGCGGTCGACAGCGCGCCCGATCCGTTCACCGTGACCTTCCAACAGGCGCCGCTTGGATCGCGGAGCGTTATCCCGTTGCCCGCGGTGTCCACGAATATGTCCCCTCCCGCGACCTCAAGCGGGGCAAGCGGCGTCGTCGTCCCCACGCCGACGTTCGAGCCGCTGAAATAAATGATGTTGTTTATATTGTTCCAGACGCTGCCCGAAACGCCGAGGCTGTAGGTGTTCGTCGAGGAAGGCACGATGTTGGAGTTGAAGGTCGCCGCAGAAACTCCCTTGAAGATCCACGCGAACGCGATCGCGCCAAGGAGGAACGCAACGCCAAAAAAACCGATCACTTCGAGAGAGGTATGGCCTGATTTCGCTTTTGCATCCATATCATTAACTATATCAGATTTATCCCGCGAAGGGCGGCCTACGGAGCCGAACAGCTTACGGAAGCCGTCGCGAGCGTGCCGCTCGTATTTACGGCGAGGCGCCAGCAGCTCCCGCCCGCAGCGCGGATGACGACGCCGGCTCCCGTGTTCAATACGTAAATGTCCCCTCCCGAAACGTCGAGCGGCGCGAGCGGCGCCGCGGTGCCGATGCCCACATTCGTGCCGTTGAAGTAAATGATATTGTTCACGCTGTTCCATACGCCTCCCGAAGCGCCGAGGCTGTACGCGTTCGTGGAAGAAGGAAGAAGGTTTGAATTGAACGATGCGGCGGCGACCTGCGTCACCGTCGTCTGGAACACTTGCGAGAAGTACTGCTTCGTATTCGTCGCCACATTCGCCGCCGCCGTGAAGGAGATGTTGAGGCTGTCGTGGGAAGGCGGGTTCGCGTGCCGCGTGAAGGAAAGGTTCGAGATGACGATGCGGCTCGACGTGAGCGGCTGGGTACTCGAGGCTCCTTGCTGGACGTACAGGGTGCCGCTCGCAAGCGTGACGGTCGTCGGATCGAGGGCGGGCGACGACATGCGCAGGCTGAGCGTCGTCGTCGGCGTGTCGAGCGGGATGTTTATAAGAGAGGCGTTCTGCACGTCGTATTGCAATTGCTGGAGGACTGCGGTGCTTTCCGTTTGCACCTCGCCCGCGGACGACTGGTGCGCCTGCAGCTGCACGGTCACGATAAGGATCCCGGCGAGCGCGAGCGCGACGACCGCGGTGATCGCGAGGAATATCAACAGCTCGACGAGAGTGTAGGCGGAACGAGGAGTGGACATGGACTTATTCTTTAATAATAGCAAATTACAAATAACAAATAGCAAAATCCCAAATAATATCCATTATCCAAAGTCCAAAGAGTCTTCAGCTTTTCTTCATATCCCTATGCTATAGAGGTTATATGCCACCCCGCTACGATCTTGAGGAAAGAGGCTATCGCTTCGCAAAGGAGTGTCGTGATTTTACCCATATGCTTCCCCGTGGGATTGCAAATAATGAATATATAAAGCAACTAATCCGCTCCTCCGGCTCGCAAATTGCGAACTATATCGAAGCCAATGAATCATTGGGTCGAAAAGATTTTCTCCGGCAAATTAGGATTTGCATTAAAGAAGCGAAGGAAAGTGGTCTTTGGTTGGGGCTTTGCGAAATAGAAAATAATAGACTCGCCGAGGAGAAAAAATCTTATTTAATTAAAGAGGCCCGCGAACTCCGTAAAATATTTGCCGCGATCCTCATAAAATCCAAATAAATAATCCGTTTGGAATTTGGGATTTATTACTTATTTGGAATTTTGCTATTTGTGATTTAGTATTTTCCTTGACTTCGGTGTAACCCAAAAGCCCAGCCTGTATTTTCCCCCTAACGCGAGCCTCGTTTGCGCTTCGATCGCGGGGAATGCGCCGAAGATGATGAGGGTGAGCGGCATGAGCGCCCATTGGATGAAATACCAGGCGTAGTCGCTGATGCGCATGCCGCCCGGCTTTTCCGGGAGCAATATAATAGAGAGGACCGCGGAGCTCACGATGCCGATCCATGAAAGCGAGATGATCCACCGGGCGATGCGCGGCAGCGTGAACGCGAGGAGCGACGCGCCGAAGTGGCGTCCGCCGAGCAAGAGCGGCAGCCAGCCGAGCGCAAAGATAAGGAGCGAGTTCGTCGCCCACGAGTGGAAACCCTCGAGCACATTGAAGGTCCAGTAGCGCTTTTTTTGCGCCGGAATTTTTGTGTCATTGCGGAACCCTTCGAGCATGTACGGAATATTTTCGCAGCCCCACGCCCAGCGGCGCTGCTGCTTATAAATATTTTTCATCGTGCCCCAGAACGTCGGCGCGACGTTCGCGTCCATCGAGATCGGGAAAAAGAGCGGCTCGACGCGGAAGTCGCTGTGGTAGCGGAGATATCCCTGCCAAAAGACGCGCGAATCCTCCGACACGATATCGCGGTTCCAAAAGCCGATGTCGAGGAGCGTCTGGAGCGGGATCGATTGCGACGAGAACGACGTAAGGCGCTCGGGCCGCGACTGCTGCATCATCTGCCAGAACGTCGTCGAGAAGGAAACGACGCGCGCGAGCGCCGGCGCCGTGAAGATGTTGTTCGTGAAGAGCGGGATGGGCTGGTAGATCGCGCGCAACGGATCGCGGCCCTCGCTTCCATTTTCTCTGGCCCCTGCGTGGAGGAACACGTACGTCAGCCTGCCGAAATATTCCGGCTGTACCTGCGTGTCGATGTCGAACACCGACACGAGCACGTGGTCGTACGGGATGCGGAGCTCGTCCACGATGCGCTCCTTCGCTTTTTTGCCTGCCCACGCTTCGTTCGATCCCTTACCCGGGATCTCACCCGCGAGGCCGCGCGGGTGGACGGTCACCATGAAGCGGCCGAACTCGTCCGCGAATTCTTCGCCGATCCGCTCCGACGTGCGGATGGCCGCATCGCCGCCGGCTTCCTCGAGCGCGAGCACGACGAAAATCCGGTCCTTCGGATAATGCACCTTCGAAAGCATGGCGAAACTGTCGCGCACGAGTTCGTACGGCTCATCATACATCGGCAGGATCACGAGATGATGGATGTCCGCCCACTGGCGCGTCGGCCGGCCGGACGCGCGGCCGCCTTCGGTGCCCGTCATGTTGCTCGTAAGATCGGCGGTGTGCCACGCTCCCCCGCCTTGCTTCAACTTTTCCAGCCAATCCGTCTTCACCACTCGGCGCATCTCGCTGAACGTCGCGCGCAAATGGAACGCGAGGTAGATCGTCTTCAAAAGCCAATAGGTATCAAAAAGGATAATAAAAATCGCGATCCAGAACGGCACGAGCCACGACAAAAGGAACATGAGCCCGAGCGTGAGCCATGTGAGGATGGCGGGCAGTATCTCAAAGAAGCGCTCCGCGCGCGTGCCTGAACGGGAGCCGATATCGATCGCGGTCTCGTGTGGTTCCATCAGCAATAATTATATGCGCAATGCATTCGCCCTAGTACGCAAACATCATCCTGCCGAACGCAAAGCCTCCCGCGCCGAGCGCGATGAGGACGATGAGTCCCGCGAAGATGAGAAGATCGAATTCCCAGCCGCCGGAAAATTTATGGCCCTTGCTGATCCTCCAGACGAGGATCGTGATGAATTCGATCGCGAAGAAGAACGAAAGGAACGTCGTCGCGATGCCGAGCACGATCGCGATGCCGCCGATGAACTCGAGGAGCGCGGCGATCGTCCCCCAGAACATGCCGGGCTTGAAGCCCATGTGCCCGAAGTTCTCGCCGTTCTTCTTAAGGTCGCTCACCTTCGGCCAGCCGTGCGCGATGAAGATCGCGCCGAGGATGACGCGCAGCACAAGGAGCGCGATGCTCGCAAAACCGAAATAGAAGAGGTAAGGATACATATAGTGGATAGTCTGATGTGATGACGGTCCGACCTTTGAAATCCAGGTTCATTCATTATACAATACGAACGACGAACGTGCGCTTTTGGCCGCGCGCGCATCGATCATATGGCCTCATCGTCTAATGGTTAGGACGGCGCCCTTTCACGGCGTAAATCGGGGTTCGATTCCCCGTGGGGCTACATTCAGCTCAAAGTATCGAGGCAATCCCCCTTGGCTCTGATTCCTCCATCTCAGATTTTAAGGGTCGCCACAAGCTATGCCCAGAGCCACCCTGATAAGATTAAATTTTAATCCTTCATTCGATGGCCCCTCCTCCAAAGCGACATCACTTCCTACCGCAGTTCTATCTCAGCTACTTTACGGATTCAAAGAATCTTTTATGGGAATTTGATCGGGAAACGAAAATTTATGATCAAAAAACTCCCCATGGAAGCGCCTGGGGAAAACATTATTATCGCTATAAAGGGAAAGATGGGGAAACACACACCGACATCGAGAGTGGGCTGTTCAATCGCATCGAGACCGGGGCCAAGCCGGTGATCGATAAGATTGACGCACGCAAGCCAATTTCCGAAGAAGAAATGGGAATAGTTTCGCTCTTTGTCGCATTCCAGCATACACGCGTTCCTGATTTTGAGAAGCTGTCGGCCTCCCTCTCGGAAGCAATGATCAAGTCTTTGACCAAAAGACGATTTTCTTCCGTCGAAGTCACTAAAAAGATAATCGAAGAGATGGATGAGGTCGGTATGGATGCGGATAATAATGTGTCACCAGAAGAAGTCTTCGATTTTGTCCAAGAAGGAGAGTATACGGTTACCACTGGGCACGAGGATTTTATCAGCACGATGCTGTCCCTCGGCATGGAGATTGCCGGATATATCCAACAGATGGAATGGAAGTATCTTTTTGCGCCGACGGGATCATCGTTCATTACGAGCGATAGTCCGCTGTTTCTAGTGCCCCCGAAAGATTATGAAAAGGAACATCGCTTCGAAGGTATGGGGATCGCCACGCTGGGGGTGATAAAAATGATGCCCCTTACTCCGCGCGTTTGTCTTTCTATCGGAGACGCGGGAACAAAAGCAAGTTCGAGGATCATAGATAAAAAACAGGTACGAGCTATCAATCGATCGGTGGCTTTCAATAGTGACCAGTTCGTGTACGCCAAGGATAAACCGCTCCTAGAAAGGATTATTAAGGATAGAAAACTTGATACGTGGCGGAAAAAACAGGTAGTCATTACCAGCGACCAATATAATGCGCACAGACCGACAAAATAGTTCCAAAGTGTACGGGATAAACGACCCGATATGGTATCCGCCTTTCCACGTCATATATCACTACGGCAAGCATCTTGATCCGCTTCCGGAAAATCAAAAGTATAGCAAAGCATTCAGAAAAGCAGAGGAACTATTAAAAGGAGCTGTCGCATTGCTCGGTATTCAGCTTGAAGCAGGCGAACTTTATTGGATACAGCCCGTACCAGATTCCGAAGGTAGCCCCGATGTGAGAACAGGACGTTATTTACCCCAAGGCGCAGGCATCGTTCCTAACTTCGAGATGCAAGATGTCGAGGTGGTTTCTTTTCTTCCTGAACCTAGTGAAGACATTGCGTCGTTCCTCGGCAGGACGAAGCTGTCAAAGGAAAAAGCATATGACGCCCAAACGACAATCTTATGTCATATCGAAAAGGGCATTCAGGTTCCGTCTCTCCTGGCCATCACTGAAGCATTAAGAGGGACCGGGGCGGCGTGCTCAGTGATAGTTATGGGGCGAACGCATCCTACACGCAAGGATTATGTTCTTCTTCAAGTCCACCCTCGGTTTAAAGAGATCGTTAATTATAACGTGGAAGAAGCTTGTGCCCAGCGGCCCCGCAGGAGCGTCCTCAACTTGCGGAGAGGATCAAAACCCTCAAACGAGTATCGCCCACAAGAAAAACATTGTCCGTTCGAATCAATGGGTTTTGATTGCCCGGTTATCAAAGATGATTGAATTTCCCCTAATCCGTATTCCTGGATATAAAAATACCCGGGTCGCTTTCGCTTCCCGGGCTCTTTGGACCATTTAAATCCATTAAAGCAAGTTTCTCAATTCTTTCAATCGCCTCATGATGCGACGATGATCGCTGATGTGACGCATCTTATGTCTCTTCGCGGCGGCGACCGCGCTTACCTCCATCGCCGAGAAAAGAGCTTCGAGCGCGTCCAGGTCGGACAATTTCATCTTCCCGCTCTTCGCGACCAGCTGGGCATCGGCGATATCGACCCCGCGCTCCTCCCCGTGCTGACCGTATATTTTGTAATACACGATGCGCGCGGCACAAGAAGCGTTGATCGTCACGCCGCGGAAAGCAATGGGCACCGGCCTTATCCATTCGCTTGGAAAACGCAGATCGGGTTCGTCGAGATATGCCTTGCGGGCGACCTCTTCGAGAATATGCGTGTCGATGAATGGCAGCTTCTCCCTCTCCAAGAACCTCCCTTCCTTGTCGATCGGTGCGAGGACTGTTTGGTCGGCGTGTGTGCGCAGGAATCCCCTCGCATTTACGCGCTCCATCACCTTCCTGAACTCTTGGTTGTTTGCGGCCATCTGCAGGTCACAGACGAAGAGTCCGAAACCGCGGGGCTTCAGCCACTTTTCAAGCTTCGGAAGATCATTTGAGTGAACGGAGATGTCGACGTCCTGATGAACGCCAACGAGGTCTCCGGCTAACAGAGAAACGTTTAATCCGCCATCAAGAAGCCAGCGGACGCTAGTGTTGGCAAAGAGCGCGCCGAGAGCGACAAGGGCTTCTTCGATCCTCCCCCGCTCCTTCTTTGTCGGCCGCCGCCGCTTTGCCCGCGAACCGCCATCTGCGAGAGTAAAGTCGAACGGATCTTTTACTTGAAAGCGAATCTGGCTTTTCACCTATCCTCCTCAATACAGCTATTCATTTTATATCATAAAACAATGACATTTGTCAAATAAAAATCCTTTAAAAAGTTCCAATACGGACAGTGATTTTCACTTCCCTCCCCTATACACGCTCCCCGTGGTCTCGTAAGCCTCCTTCTCATATTTATTCCTGAGCCCGTGGCCGTGCTTCATCGCTTCGATCGTGGAAGTGAAGGCACAGACGAACGGCTCCTTCATATTCTGCCGGACATGCACGAGCTCGTGCGCAAGGTCGTTCGGCTCCTCGAGCGGTCCCAGCGATATCGCGTTGCCGTTCGTGATCCCGCGAATGCCGCGGCCCATGCCCGGCACGAACTGCGCCCACCAGAAGCTCCGCACGTTGAACACGATCGCATCACCCATGAACCGCACGCACTTCGGCCCGGAGACGAGCGCAGCAATGATGCCGATAAGCGTCCATGGGGAGTTCAGGATGTACTTGAGGGGCTTCATACTAATTTAAGGTTTCAAGAATCGCTCGCGCATGACGTTTGTCCCCTTCGTAGCTATCGATAAACTCATCAATGGCCATAACCCTTCGTTCGGAAACGTCTTCGGCAGGAGTGAAATCAACCAGAATATAGTGATTTGTTGTGTAACCGATCATAACTTTTCCAAAATAATTTCCTTCCCAAGCATCATTTTCCACGATGACGATTGGCGTGACATCGCGGAAGGTGATTCCTGCTTCCTCCATCGCTTCCCGACGCAACGCCTGGAGCGCAGTTTCTCCTTTCTCTACATGGCCGCCGGGAAAATCCCAACCTCGCTTCTTATGTTTTGTTGCCACGATGGTGTGATCCTTCACTGCAAGAAGAAATACCGAACTTATTGATTGGATGTCGGGAATGGGAGATCCGTCTTTTATTTTTCGTACCGTAAATTGCATGGCAATGTAACTCTAGCCTATAAATACTTCTCTATAAACTTTCCCACTTCCTCATTCACTTCCTTGATCGCATCTGCGCTGTATCGATAATCATGATCACAGTTGATCTCTTTGGACATCGTTGGCTCGGGAACTCCTTCCAATAATTTTCTCACCTCGTCGGGCGACACAAAGTCATCGTGAGTTCCATAGATCACGAGCTTGGGCTTCGTGCATTTTTTGAGCGTTCCTTCCGGATCGTACCGCTTGCCGTCGGTCCAATATTCGAGCATCAGTTTAAATTCCTTTTGCTCTGCAGTCTTTGAAGTTCCCGGCGGCAAGTCGCGATGCGAGACCGAATACCCTCTCTTCACTACGTCGGGCGCGAGCTCGTTCGGCGAGCCGAAGTTGGCCATCACCGCCACGATCGCAACGACTGCCGGGTTCGCCGCACCGGCAAGGATCGCGACTGCGCCACCCCTACTGTGACCCAGGAGCAGTGTTGGTCGGTTGCCGAAATGTTCAATGATTTCATTCACTGCTTTTATATAATTCGTCGTCGTAAAAAGTTCCGTCGTTCCGGGACTTTCCCATGTACCCGGCGGATCGAACGCCACTGCAAAAAACCCGCGAGCGGCAAGATATTCAACATGGCTCGTGAAACTTGCGTAATCTTTCGTATCGAGGCGACCGGGCAAAAGAAGCGCGAAGCGTTTCGCGTTTTTGTCGCCGCGTGAAATGGCGGCAAGTTCGAATGATTTGGTACGAATGATCTCCATGATTGCCTTAAGCCTATAGCGGTTCCGATTCCAATTCAAACATTTGACGTTCCCCCTTTTTCATGCTATATTGTGGTCTGATAATTTAATTCACAGAAGTGGCAATCAGCCAAAATCAATCCTTCTGTGAAAACAGGAGGGGTGATCGTGGCTCAAAACACGGAGGTGAACTACTGCGAGTATTGCTGGCGCCCGAAGGAGATGGGCAGCCACAATGACGGATGTCCGCTCCTCGTTGGAACGGACGCGGCGATGGCGGAATTCTGGCGGGGATGGCACTATGCCGTCTTCGAGGAAGAAGGACGCATCCACTGGTGGCGGTACAAATATTACTCGCCGACATTCCTCTCTGGATACCGGCGGGCGAAAAGCGAATTCGGCAGCTGGTGCGGTTGCT
>Ga0181522_10001045_pt1 | contig 17739 bp, 18 predicted proteins | sample PEATcosm2014_Bin_27_FD_121103 | JGI IMG/M metagenome (GOLD analysis project Ga0181522, IMG submission 121103) | Peatland microbial communities from MTU Mesocosm Facility, Houghton, MI, USA - PEATcosm2014_Bin05_10_metaG | ecosystem: Environmental > Terrestrial > Soil > Wetlands > Peat | place... | reverse complement strand
GGTGGCTGCCGGTATGCTGTCGTTGCTTGCGCTTGCCATTCGCAACTCGTGGGCCGTCGCCGTCGATGTCGTCTCTCACCCTCGTGGGGAGCAACATTCAAAGTAGCCCACTACCTTACGTTCCCCTTCCTTGACACCTGCTTTTCAGCCCTTTATTCTTACGTATTGCTCCCTGAGAGACTTTCGTCTCTCTGCGCACTTCCGCAGGCCTTTGCGGTAATTTGAGTGGGGGCGGCGGAGGTTCCAATGCTTATCGAAGTCAAGGATCTGGAGATTCACCCGCTCGATTTCCGGGAGGAGTTCAGCCCCGGTGTGATCGATCTTGGCCCGGACCTGCGGCAGCGCTCGCCGCTGCAAAGCGAAGGCAGGGCAGATCTCGTCGTAGAGCACCATGGCAAGCGCAAGGTAATACAGGACATTCGCTTAAAGGGCAGGCTGGACACGAGTGTCGAAGTGGCATGCGCGCGCTGTCTGGATCCGGTTGTGCACGAAGTGGAGCGCAGCTTTGATCTTCTGTACCGGCCGCTCGGAATCGACTCCGGTCACGAAGAGCTTTCCGTGACGGATGCCGAGGCCGAGATTGGGTATTACGGTGGTGAAGGTCTGTTGCTCGAAGACGCGCTGCGCGAGCAAGTGTTGCTGGCCCTGCCGCTGAAGACAATCTGCCGCGATGATTGTAAAGGTCTCTGTCCGCACTGCGGCGAGAATCTGAACGAAGGTCAGTGCTCGTGCGTGGATGCGGTCGAAGATCCCCGCTGGTCCGCACTGAAGGAAATACGCGATAAGTTGAATCAGTAAATCGGCTCTCAGCCATCAGCTGCGAGCCCCAAAGGAATCATCATGCCGAATCCGAAACGCAGACATTCCCAGAAGCGCACCGCCACGCGTCGCGCCCATGATGCGCTCTCAAAGCACTCGCTGTCGGAGTGTCCCAACTGCCATGAGCAGAAAATGCCACACCGCGCCTGCCCGAAGTGCGGCACCTACAAGGGCCGCGAAATTGTAGAGGTCGAAGAGAAGTCCTAGCTTTCTTTCTCCATGCCTAGCGTAATCGCCCTCGATGCGATGGGTTCCGACAAGGCGCCGAAGCCGGAGATCGAAGGCGCTTTCCAGGCGGCGCGTCATTACGACGTCCACGTGCTTCTGGTGGGACCCGAGCCGCAGCTGCGCGCCGAACTGAATCGCTATCCCGGCGCGCGGCGGCTCAACGTGAATGTTGTCCACGCCAGCGAAGTCATTGCCATGGAAGACAAAGTGGATGCGATTCGCGCCAAGCGCGACTCGTCGATCCGTGTCGGCCTGCGTCTGGTGCGCGAAGGTCGTGCAGCCGGCTTCGTGACCGCCGGCAACACCGGAGCCGCCATGGCCACGGCGAAAGTGGTGCTGGGCGCGTTGCCGGGCGTCGATCGACCGGCGCTGGCAGCGGCATTCCCTACCGTGCTGAACACGGCGGCGGTTCTGCTCGATGTCGGCGCGAACGTGGATTGCACCCCCGTTAACCTCGAGCAGTTCGCCGTGATGGGCGATATTTATTGCCGCTCCATCTTCGGCATGAGGCGTCCCCGAATCGGCCTCCTTTCTATCGGAGAAGAAGAAGGTAAAGGCAACGACCTGACGCGAGAGGCATTTCAGCTACTGAAACGGCTTCCCATCAACTTCATTGGCAACGTCGAAGGCCGCGATTTATACAACGGCCACGTCGACGTGATCGTCGCCGACGGATTTGTCGGCAACGTGGCGTTGAAGACCTCCGAAGGCGTGGCCAGGCTGGTGCGTGCCGTTCTGAAAGAAACGTTGAAGTCGACGATCACGAGTCAGGTGGGCGCGTATCTTTCGCGCAACGCTTTTGCGGATTTCAAAAAACGTCTCGATCACACCGAATATGGCGGCGCTCCGCTGCTCGGTGTAAAAGGCGTGTGCATCATCACCCACGGATCGTCGAATGTGAATGCCATCAAGAACGCAGTGCGAGTGGCGGCGGAGTTTGCCGAAGCCAAAGTTAACGAAACCATCGAGCGTGAATTGGCCGCACTGAGCGTGGCAGTCACGACCTGAGCTTTTGGCGGTTATCAGCTTTCCTCAGCCGACCTCCCGGCTGGCGAGCGAAACGTGAGAGTTTAGGTGAGAGTCATTATTTGTTTATACTTGCCGGCAAATAGACGCTAATCCAATGATCCTAATAGACCGAAAAAACGAAGGGCTATCACCCCGCCCAACCTGGGATACTCGGAGCCGGCTCTGGGCAAAATGACAAGTTCAACTTCCTCGATTGCTTTTCTTTTTCCCGGACAGGGTTCGCAAGCCCTGGGCATGGGGAAAGAACTGGCCGAGAACTACTCCGTGGCTCGCCAAACCTTCGAAGAGGCCGATGACGCGCTCGGATATAAGCTGTCGCAGGTTTGCTTTGACGGCCCGGAAGAAAAATTAAAACTGACCGAAATCACGCAGCCGGCGATTCTGACCGCTTCGGTTGCGGCATGGCGCGTGCTGCAGGAAAAAGGTCTGAAGCCCGACTTTGTCGCCGGTCACAGCCTCGGTGAATACTCCGCACACGTGGCCGCAGGCACTTTGACATTCGCCGATGCGGTGCGGACGGTTCGCAATCGCGGCCGTTACATGCAGGAAGCAGTGCCGGTGGGAGTGGGTGCGATGGCCGCCATTCTTGGAATGGGGATCGACAAGGTTACCGAGATCGCTAACGAAGAGGCCCGCGGAGAAGTGTGTCAAACCGCGAACATCAATTCGCCCGAGCAGATCGTGATCTCCGGGAACGCCAGCGCCATAGAACGCGCCATCAAACTCGCGACCGAACGCGGCGCGAAAAAGGCCGTGAAGTTGCCGGTCAGTGCACCATTTCACTGCGCCCTGATGCAGCCTGCGCAGGATCGTCTGGCAGCGGACCTTGCCGCTCTCAACTTCCAGCGTCCATCGTACCCGGTAGTCTGTAATGTCGACGCCGTAGTTGTCGCGTCCGCTGAGGCCTCACGCGAAGCCCTGATTCGCCAAGTCACCGGAACGGTGAACTGGGAACCGTCGGTGCGGCTGCTGATCGAAAAAGGAGTCAGTTTATTTATCGAAGTTGGTCCGGGGAAGGTCTTATGGGGACTGATGCGCCAGATCGATCGCTCGAAGACCTCCCTGCTGGTGGGAGATGAAGCGTCGTTGCAGAAGACGCTGTCTCAGGTTGCCGCAATGGCAGCCTAGCAAGGCTGCGAAAAAGAACTCCACTGTCTTCGGAGCGCGGGGGGGAGCGCGGGGGAGCGCGGAATCGCGAGAGCTTCACCCTAGTACGGATACACCGTCAGTGTCTTATCTGACCTCTGCACGAACATGCGAGCGTGCTCGGATCGTTCGTTGACAATGACCTCGACCACAACGCCTCCGCCGCCGAAATTTTTTGTGTTCGCCGATCCGTAAATGCGGTGAGATTTGATAAGACCCCACTCCCCGCCCGGTCCCCAATCGCGATAGAAATCCGCATAGCTGTACTGGGAATACTTCTGCTGATGCTGGCGCCAGCCGGGATCGTTGTAATAAATGCCGTAAGCGGATTCGAAATCCTGATGCTGGAGGGCAGTAAAGAACTTGTCAGCCACGTGTTCTTCGGGCCAGTTGCGATAGAACCAGGCAGCGGCCGCGAGAACTATTATGGCCACGATGGCGATGGTGATAGCGATCTTCCGCCGCCGCGCTTTTGAGTAATCGAATGGCTGGGCGTCGAGCAGAGTCATCTCGACAACAAGCATAACGGATTCCTGGAACATTAAGATAGGACGGCAAAGCGCAGCGCCTTTACTTCGTCTAGTAACAGCCTGGATTCAGTCCACATTAATCCACATCGGGCTCGTTGCACCCGGCGCAGCAGACGGTTAAGATTTCTCCACCGTCATGTCTCAGCTCATTTCGACCGAACCCACGACTCTGCCTCTCGTTTCCACTCCCTCACCCGAACCCTCCATCGAGGTATTCGCCGTATACGGCGTTGAGCCCGAGACCCAGGCCTATGCCATGGCGAAGTATTCGCGCTCATCTCTCTCGATGAAAGAGTCGTTGAAGGAGATCACGTCGCAGAGAACTGAAAAATTTCTCGACACTTTCTACTTCCAGTACGGCCATCGCTCGATCGCCGATCTGGCCCACATAGCGCTGGCCATTGAGCGCCTCTCGATCCTGGCCGCCATAGTCGTAGCCGACGAGCAGCGCTGGGATGGCCAGGAACGCTCAACCCGCTACCAAAACTTCAGAAAGAGCGGTTACTACACGCCCAGGTTTGACCACGCGAGCGCTGCCACGCTCTATCGCGAAACCATCGAGTCACTATTCGCAGCCTATGAAAAGGTTTCGCAACGAACGTTCGAACACTTTACCAGCATCACGCCGCGACCCTCCGAAATGAAACCGGAAGCGTTCGATCGCACGCTTCGCGCCCGCGCCTTTGACATCGCGCGCTATCTGCTGCCGTTGGCCACCAACACCTCCCTCGGCGAGATCGTAAACGCGCGCACCCTCGAATCCCAGATTGCACACCTGCTTTCGCAGCCGTATAAGGAAGTTCGCGATCTGGGAGCGCGATTGAAGCGAGCTGCCGTTTCTCCCGCCTACAACGCAAACGAAGAGTCTTTGCGCGACTTGATAGCCGAGATTCGCGTCGTGTCGCCCGAAATTGCCGACCGCGCCGACCGCGAACTGCTTCGCAACGTGCGGGTCGCTCCGACGCTGGTCAAATACGCGGATGCAAATCACTACGAAATCGAGACGCGCCGAGAACTCCAACAAGCTGCAGCCGAACTTATGCGTGGGGTCTCGATCGAGCCTGCTCCGCTGGTGGACTTGATCGACAATGATTGCCAGAACCACGATTTTCACAACAACGGCGCGCTGGAGATCGAGCTTGCTACGACGCTGCTCTACGGACACTGTCACTACTCCTACCGGCAGCTCCGCAATTCGATCGCGGCAACCGGCGAGGCGCGCCGCCAGGAAATTATCGATCTCGGTCTCCGTCATCGGGGTGGCCACGACGAGCTATTGCGGCCGTTCTCCGCCGGCCAGCAGTTCTGCTTCGATATCCTTATGGATATCGGCGGCTTCCGCGACATGCACCGTCACCGCCGCTGCATCCAGATCATGCAGGATTTCACGACCATCCACGGTTATGACACACCACCCGAAGTAGAAGCCGCCGGTGTCCGTTCCGAGTACGAAGCCACCATGCACCGCGCCGCCACCGCGGTAGAGAACCTCGGCTCAGTCGAGGGTGAAGAAGCCGGGCGGGATGCCCGATATGCGATCCCACTGGCCTTTCGCAAGCGCACGCTATTTAAGATGGACTTTGCCGAAGCCGTCTACATTTCCGAGCTGCGCACCACCCCCGCCGGACACCCCTCCTATCGCAACGTAGCCTACGCCATGTATGAAGCCATCGCCGCAAAATATCCGGCGCTCAAGAAATATTTCCGGGTCCACGACGTTCATGAGCCAGTTGACTTGCTCAAGCGTTGAAGTTCAAATCGAGGACACGAAGAGAAAGGACACCGTCCGTCGTGTCCTTTGTGCAGATGAGTTTTGGGAGTTCACCGACTCTCTGTAAAATTGACGTTAACCAATCGCGCCTCTAAAATCAGCTCACACATGCCTCTCTACGAATACCTGTGCCAGAAGTGCGGACACCGATTCGAAGAAATCCGTAAATTTTCCGATAAGCAACCCACAAAATGCCCTAAGTGCGGAGGCAGACTTGAACAAGTGATCTCTGCTCCGACCGTGCAGTTTAAAGGTTCTGGCTGGTATGTGACCGACTACGCAAAAAAGGGGGCCTCGGCGGCGTCCGGCTCAACATCTCCTTCCGAAGGCGACGGTGCGAGCAAGGATGCGAAAGAGTCCAAGGACACAAAAGAAGGGAAAGAGGCAAAGGAAGCGAAGAAAGACGACAAGCGCAAATCCGATACCTCGCCGAAGAAAAACAAGAAAGACTGATGGTCAAGCCGACTTTTCGAGTCGCCCGATAACCCAATCATTCGGGACGCTTGCTCCGCTCCGGCATTCCGACGACCAGCGTTCGCCTGCGAGGCAATTCATCATCTTCGAGTTCGGCCAAGGATTGCAGATCCAGTCCGAGTCGCTGGCACTCCTGCCAGGCCACGTCGTTGAGAAAGTAAACAATGTCGCCGCCAAACCGATTCTTGAATCGTCGCCGCTCATCGAGATCGAAGGGGCTAACGGAATAAACTTTAATATCCGAGTGCTCTTGCAGCACAGCGCCGAGGTCACGCTGAAATCCGAGCGCTCCCTGTCGCACCTGGGCCATGGTGAAAGAAATAACGCGATAAGCCATAGAGTGAATCCGAACCGTCTATTCGCCACGAAAATAGCGTAGTACCAAACCGTGGTTCGACAGCAACGGAAGAGTCAGAAATTTTATTGCCCGACTCGGCGTAAGTAAGGACTTGAGGAGCGGACACGCCCGTCCGCCCAAGGCTCTGCAAAACGCGAAGTCATTCTGGCCTGATCCCAACCGCAGCCATCATCCTGCCCGTCACGCCCTTCTCCGCCCGGAAACTGAACAGCAACTCAGTGTGGCAAGCCGTGCAGGGTGCCTTTGCATCGATGTTCTTTTCGAGTAGGCCGGCATCCAGCAACTGCCGCCGGTTCGCTTCCACCAGATCAAGAAAAAGCTTCGCTGGAAGTTCGCCGTGTCCGGGGGCGCGCGCCGTGAGGAAGAGCAAAGGATATTTCTCCCGCACCGGATCCGATTCTTTTGCTTCGCGAAACAAGCTCGCCGCATAGCCGAACTGCATCTCAAATTTGGTGCGGACTTCCTCACCCACCTCGTAGCAGCAACCCTGCACGCCCGGCCCCATTGCCGCCACCAGGTTCCGCGGATCGCTCTTGAAATGTTTCCGCATCTCACCAACCCCCTTCTCGACGATGCGCTTCACCGTGCCACGCCAACCGGCGTGAAACACGCCGACCGCCCGACGTTTCCGGTCCACCAGAATGACAGGAAGGCAATCCGCAGTCTGCACGGCCACGACCAGGCCCGGAGTATCGCTGACGATCCCATCGCCAGTGATCCCACTTTCCGGAATACGGTCGACGCGATGAATCAAATCAGAATGGATCTGACACAGCGAGATGAGTGGCCAGCTCTTGCATCCCTGAACAACTCCCAGTTCTTTCAGAAACAGCTCCCGGTTGTGCTCGACTGCCGCGCGCGCGTCCTGTTTGGTGAACCCAAGGTTCAGCGCATCCCCGCCGTACACGCGCGAAACCCCGCCGAGCCGAGTCGAGAACGCATGCCTCAGCCAAGGCAGTTCAGCCAGTTTCCCCGAACGTAAAAGCTTTGGTTTTTTCTTCGCGGAGCGAGTGGTCACGACAATCCGATCATATCGCGTGGGCCACCTGGGCGGAGACCCAATCCAGAAACGTACAGGGACGTACTTCATCAGAAAGGATGCGATAAACGAAAGGATGCGATAAAAACGCACAAGGATCGGATCGCCGGTTGAAGGATGACCCGATCCTCGTTCGAAGTGCGCAGCCGGGTAAGCGCATGCTCCTGAAACTATTCTTTACCGCTCGCGATGCTGGCAGGAGTCTCGTCCGCCACGTGTTCCGCGACCGGTTCGACTTTCACCGTGGCCAGAATCTTCTCCAGCCGGGCGAAAACCTCATCGCGGTCGACGTGCCGAATCCCGCCTTCGGTGGCAAATCCTTCCGTGCCCAATCCCAGGACATATTCGTAGCAGGCCCGGTTTTCATACGCGTGGTAATACTGTGTCTCCGCCTGCCGCATGATGTTCGCGGCGAAAGCGGAAGTCATCTCCATTTCGATCGATCCGACTTTGACCCTTTCGGCATCAGCCGCTTCGCCGTCGGCATCGCGAGTATCGACAAAAGCAAAATGCCCGCACTCGTCTTCCGAGATGTTGCGATTGACGTTCACATTAAAGAAGGCCGATTCAAAGTCGGTGCCACGATACAAACTGCCCGGCACCGACACCGTCGCGACAGCAACGCCGCCCGGCTCAACGAAGTTCATCGGCACATCACCGACAGCGGCAAGCTGTGGCTGCCCCTTGTCGCCAGTGGCCAAAGCGAATTTCCGCGGGTACAGAAACGAAACCCCCGAATCAGCGTCACGGTAAGTGACATTTCTGGGACGCTTCTTTGCCATTTTCTTGGCGGATTCCGGCCCGGCGGCCGCGGTCGAGGTAGCGGCCTCTGCCACGCTGCCGGTTGGCGCAATTGACGCTGGGGTAGAGCTCGAAACCCCAACCAGTGCGGGTTTGGCAGATTCCTTCGAGCAAGCGCACACCGCCAGCAAAAGGCCGAGAACCGCAAAGCCCGCGATCATCGCGATCTTCTCGTGCTGCGACCAGGACGAAAGCGTGGAGCCGTAGAGTGCGTTCTCGGTTGCCTGTTTCTTCAACTCAGTGCTCTGGTTGTTTCGGTTCGTCGAATTCTGATTCGTTACGTTCTTCCCAGTGGATCCCCAATTTGTTGCCATGTGTCTCCTCCTCTGCGCCCGGCGCAGTCGAAACTGATATGGCAAGAAGGCGGCCAACCGAGCGATGATTGATGCTGCGCGACTTAGGCGTGAGCCGACTACAAAGCTGTGTCCGAAGCCATACACGGCGTGTAGCGAATAACACGCCGACAACGAAAGAATGCCTCTTGTGAACCAGACTCCAAGCAGCGTCGCTCGTCCCTATCGCGGACGCCTGGCCCCGTCGCCAACCGGCCTCTTGCACCTGGGTCATGCGCGGACTTTCTGGATTGCGGCGCAACGGTCGATAAAAAATCAGGGAACGCTGGTTCTGCGAGATGAAGATCTGGATCCGCAGCGTTCGCGGAAGGAGTTCGCGGGCGCCATGATTGAAGATCTGCGCTGGCTGGGAATCCGTTGGCAAGAGGGACCGGACTGCGGCGGACCGTACGGCCCTTATGCGCAGAGTCAGCGCAGGACGGACTATCTCGAGGCGTGGCGACGTCTGAGGGAAGGCGGGTTTGTGTATCCGTGCACTTGTTCGCGCAAGGATCTCGCGCAATCGGCGAGCGCGCCGAACGATGTGGATTCAGATGAGGAGCCGGTGTATCCGGGAACCTGCCGCGACCGAAAACAAGCAACCCGCAGTGGCGAGGCAGCGGGCGTGAACTGGCGATTCCGCGTGCCCGACGATCAGGAGATCTCGTTCGCGGATTTGAATCTCGGCCGACAAAGCTACGTTGCAGGCAGGGACTTTGGTGATTTCCTGGTCTGGCGACGGGACGATGTTCCCGCCTACCAACTTGCGGTCGTGGTCGATGATCGAGCGATGCAAATCACGGAAGTCGTCCGCGGTGCGGATCTGCTGAAATCCACAGCACGACAACTGCTGTTGCTGCGCGCGCTCGGTTATCCGTCTCCAGATTACTTTCATTGCGAACTGGTGCGCGACGCCGCAGGAGTCAGGCTGGCAAAGCGCCACGATGCCTTGAGCATCCGGCATCTCCGCGAGATGGGAATGAGTTCGAAGCAGGTTCTCGAAATGGCCGGTTGGCCGTGAAGCACGGCTGAGGGCCAGGAACCGAATCGTCTCCGTCCCAACCGATGTGAGCGTTGACAAGATTTTTCTCACCGCCGAATGCAGCAACTGGCCATGCTGAAAGTATGAAGTGGATCCAAATCTCCCTGGCGCATTCATCCGCCTCGACGGCTCATTTTTCCGTCAAATTGCGCCGTTTCTGAACCTCCAGCCTCCAAGACCCGCATTTTACGCCCCATTTGAAGGGGGTAACTTACCCGGAACCGCATAAAATCTGCATAAAATGCTACTTTTCCACAGCCCCGTGCGTTACTATGCGGCTGGATACAAGCAAATATGTAAGTTCCTGAAGGAGGAATTCTATGGCTTCTGGCATGACCAAGACGCAACTCACTCGCAACCTCGCCGAGAAACTCGGCACCAACAATAAGACCGCCGCGACTTTTCTGGAGCACCTCGCAGACACAGCGGTGAAAGAGACGAAGAAGAACGGTGTGTTCGTTATCCCCGGCCTCGGCCGCCTCGTGAAAGCGCATCGCAAGGCCCGCGTGGGACGCAACCCGCAGACCGGCGAACCAATTCAGATCAAGGCGAAAACGGTAGTGAAGTTCCGCGTGGCAAAAGCCGCGAAGGACGCGATCGCGCCGAAGAAGTAGTGTGGCGCGGACACTCCCGTCCGCGAGAAGAGTGCAGCAAGAAAAGGTCGGCATTGAAAAGCCGGCCTTTTTCCGTAGGCCAGACTTTACAATGCCAATTCAAGAATTTCACCGCGCACGTCTCCCGATTCAATCGTCAACCTCCCCACGCTGACGGGCAAGCTGAAGCGGCGTGGTCCAGCACTGCCGGGATTCAAATACAGCACGCCGTTTTTCTCTTCCAACTTCGGACGATGGCTGTGCCCGGATACCACGACTCGAAATCCTGCCGCCTCCGGCTTGAGGTCAAGGCGGCCGAGATCGTGCAGGATATAGATGGACGCATCCCCGGCCACGACGACTTCCGTTTCCGGCAAAGCACGCGCCCAGGGCGCGGTGTCCACGTTCCCGCGAACCGCAGTCACCACCGCGATCCGGGCAAGCTCATCCAGAATTTCCCGAGCGCCAACATCGCCGGCATGCAGTATGCGGTCGCATCCAATCAGCGCGCTAACCGCTGCCGGCCGCAACAGACCGTGCGTGTCCGAGATGACGCCAAGCACCATAGCTTTCCGAGACATCGGGAAGCGCGCACGGACCGACGCCCGACGCGGCCGAGCACCATAAAGAATTGAACCAGCACGCGCGCCTGATACAGAAATCACAAATTGCGCGGTCGAACGCTCGTAGACTTCCTCAACATCTCTGAGGCTATACTGCCGAGAATGCCCGACGCTCGAAATCCAGGTGAAGCGCTGCGCCGCTATTGGGGATACCACGAATTCCGTCCCAAGCAGGAAAATATTATCCGCAGTCTGCTGGCCGCGCACGATACTTGCGTGGTGATGCCGACCGGAGGCGGAAAGTCGCTCTGCTACCAGCTTCCAGCCGTGATTTCAGGCAAGACCGCAGTCGTCGTATCTCCTCTAATTGCGCTCATGCAAGACCAGGCCGCGCAGCTGGCGCAAATGGGCATCCCGGCTGCGGTCATCAACAGCCATCAGAATCCGGCCGAACGCCACCAGGTGATGGAGAAGGCGACGCGCGGTGTATATCGTTTGCTCTACCTTTCCCCCGAGCGCCTGGCTGCCGGAAACACCTTCGAATGGCTGAGCAAAGTGCCGATCGGTTTTTTTGCGGTAGATGAGGCCCATTGCATTTCGGAGTGGGGCCACGAATTTCGACCGGACTACCGCCAACTCAGCCGCTTGCGTACGAGCTTTCCGCAGTTGCCGATAGCGGCCTTCACCGCCAGTGCAACGCGCCAGGTCCGGCACGACATTCTGAAGCAGTTGCAGATGCGGGATCCGGATCTTTACATCGCCAGCTTTCATCGCAAAAACCTGAACTATGTAGTCCACGAATGCCAAGCGCGCACGCAAATGGGGTTGCTCAGCCGCGCCCTGCGCCATTACGCGGGAGAGAGCGTGATCGTATATTCCCCGACGATTCGTCGGGTTGAGGAAACGGTCGAATCCCTGGAGGAGAGTGGTATCGCAGCAATCCCCTATCACGCGAAGATGGAATCATCCCTGCGCCGCCAGAATCAGGAGCGCTGGATGGCGGACGATGTGCGCGTGCTGGTCGGAACCGTCGCCTTCGGCTTGGGGATCAACAAGCCCGCGGTGCGGGCCGTGATCCATCTCTCGTTACCGCAGTCGATCGAGCAGTATTACCAGGAGGCGGGCCGCGCCGGGCGCGATGGTCGTCCTGCGGATTGCGTGCTGCTCTGGCAAAAACGCGACCACGTACTTCTCGAATATTTCATCGATAAAATCTCCGACGATGCTGAGCGCGAACGCGCCTCCAACCGCAAGCGCGTGATTGGCCGCTTCGCGGATTCGCACGGATGCCGCCATCGCCAGATCTGCCTGCATTTCGGAGAAACCCCAAAATGGGAGAACTGCGGCAGCTGCGACAATTGCGGAACCAAGCCGCAATGGCTGAACCGGGAAAGGGCCGATTTGGGATTGCCCGCAGTTGCAGCCGGGCAATCGAGATTTTCGTCCGCGTCGTTGCCACCCGCCGTCAGATCATCGCCGCGGTCCCGGTCCGAACAGCGACGAAGGCAAGCGCCGTCGCCGGCGGAAGCCGATCCGTTGCTCGCAGAGTATCTTCGCGAATGGCGGCGCAACATGGCGCGAGAAAACAAAGTGCCCGCTTACATCATTCTTCACGACAGCACGCTCGAAGAGCTGTGTCGCCGTCGTCCCCGCCATATCGCCGAACTGAAACAAGTCCCGGGCATAGGTGAAAAGAAGGCGGATGTATACGGCGTGGAAATTCTGCAGGCTTTAAGAAACTTTGGCGAAGGCGCGCGGGCCACGCCTGCCGCCGCCAAAGAACTGGCTCCAGCTGAGCAAACGCTCAAGCTCCTGAATGAGGGGCGCAACTTCGAAGAGATAGCCCGCATCCGTGCGCGTCAACCTTCGACCATCGTCTGCACGGTTGCGAGCCTGATCGAAACCGGCCAGATCAAACTGGATCCAAAGTGGATTTCACCAGACGCGCAGCCGCTGATCGAACAAGCCTGTCTGACCCAGGGAGTGGAAAGGTTGAAAGAGATCAAAGACGCACTACCGCCTTACGTCAGTTTCGATGACATACGGCTGGTGGTAGCCCAGTTGCGAGCGGAGAATCGCGTGAAGGTGAAGTCGGCATAGTGATCGACAAAAAGAGGTAGCGCTCGCGCGCTACCTCCAGGGGTTCTCCTATTGGACTTTCGGAAGCGACATCAGCATGTTCCCCTGCCCCGTCTCGACGGTTGGCAACTGGCCGTTCCAGCGGTCGATCAGTGCCCGCTGATTTTCGAGCCGTCGCAACTCGAGCAACTGCGGAGTCAGTGAACTCTGCCGGATGCGGTTGGCATCGGCTTCACCTTGTGCCCGAGTTACAGCCGACTTTGCCTCGCCGTCGGCTTCCGCAATTTTCTTCGCCGCCTCCGCTTGGGTTGTAGCGAGCTCGTTCTTGGCTCGTTCGGATACTTGAATCGCCTGCGCTTTTGCGGTAATCGCTTGCGCAATGACCGCCGGAACGCGTGGCGCTCCAATAAATCCGAATTGCTGCACACCAACGCCGACATTAACCACCTTGGCCTGGATCTGCTGCTCCACCACGTTCAGGAACTGCGCCTTCTTTTCGCCGTAAATGTCCTCGACGGTGTAGGTCGAGGCGACTTCGTTCAGCGAATTACGCACGATGTCCCGAAGAATGCCATGCGTGAATCCATCCAAGTCCCGCACCCGGTATTTCACGTAAAAATCCGGGATCCGATTGGCTTCGATGGCATAAGACAAAGAGACATCCGCAAAAATCTCCATCCCTTCTTTGCTGTTGAATCCCATCTCCTCGTTTACCGGATGACGTTTACCGGATGACCCTCGTTCGGGTCGCGTGTCCACTTCACCGTCTGGACGTAAGTCGGAAATTCGATGATCTGCGTCGTCAGCGGACTATAAAAAACCCAGCCTGTCCGAACCGGAATTTCGGAAGCACCGCGCTGGCTGCCGGCAAGGTTCACCTCAATTCCAACGAAGCCGGCCTCAATCCGCTTCGCGTCTACCAGGAAGGAAGACACAAACCAGATTGCAACCAGCACTCCAAAAGCAGCCAGTGCCCAGACAAAAATCCGGCGAATTGGCACTGCACCGTTGAACTGATCGAGGACGCGATGTTTGCCTTTATCGCGATCGTCATTACTGTTGAAAATCGTCATAGCCTCCTCCAGATCGTATTGAGCGCAACCGGCACGACCGCCAGCAGCAGAAAAACAACAGCTACCCCGCCGTACACGGCTACATCTCGCGGAGCGTTGAGTAAACGAAATGCTGCAAGCAGCACGATATATGCGGCCAGGCACACCGCCAATGTGGCCATCAGGCGCAAGTGATGCCTCATGGTGATAACTCCCTTCTAACCTCGGTTAGAACGCAGCTTGTTGGTTACCTTGGGGAATGCCGGAACCGGCTTGATAAGTGTCGAGACATCGCCGCTGAATCTCCTTTCAACGACTACCATATGGATGTTAGGGCCGCATCTCGGATACAAACTAGATGTGCAATGTAATCAGGATTTTACCGAATCTCTGAACAACTTCTTCCCGGCTTATTTCAAATGCACACGAGCGTCCGAACGAGTCGGACCTTCAGACTTCCCGCCGCGCGATTTGGGTACACCGTATTTCGGTCCGATGGTGTGGCATTCTTCGTCGCAATAGACGCCGCCCGCCGCCGATTCCGGCGTTGGCATTGGAGAATTCACCGCCAATTCGCGATTCTCTTCCAACTCGCGTTCGACGTCCGCGATCAGCTTGTCGTTTCGTTCCGCGGTCAGCCACTGTTTTGTTTTTACGAGGAACTCTTCCATGCGCGAAATTGGATCGCGCTTTTTCCAATACTCAAACAACGGCTTGGGCACGTACTCCGCCGCATCGTGAATAGCATGTCCCTTCATGCGCATCATCTTCGCTTCAATCAAAGTAGGTCCCTCGCCGCGCCGCGCGCGCGCGCAAGCCTCGTGGCAAGCGTCGTACACCTGGCAGGCATCAGTGCCATCGACGATCACGCCAGGGATGCCATATCCAATCGCGCGTTCCGCCAGATCCTTGACCCGAAATTGCATATCCGCAGGCGTCGAATACGCCCAGAGATTATTCTCGACAATAAGCACCAGCCCGAGATTCTGCACCGCTGCAAAGTTCAGCCCCTCGTAAGTCACGCCGGTTGATTGCCCGCCATCGCCGATGTAAGTCATAACCGCGATGTTCCTGCCCTGCAGTCGAGCTCCAAGCGCCACGCCCGCCAGCACGGGAATCAAATCGCCAAGCATCGAGATGGGGGCGACCACGTTGCGCTTCTTGAGATCGCCGAAGTGCGAAGTGGTATCGCGTCCCCCGGTCGGCGACCCTGACTTCGCCATGTACTGCATCATGATGTCGGCAGGCCTGAAACCGCGCACCAGGAGCGCTCCCTGGTTGCGAATCATCGGGCCCATCCAATCGTCCTCGTCGAGCGCGTAGGCTGACGCGCAAGAGCAAGACTCTTGCCCAAGGCCGAAATAGACGCCTCCGACAACTTTCCCCTGTTTATAGAGGTTTTCAAGCGCAGTTTCCATGCGCCGATTGAGCAGCATCCAGCGATAAATCTCGATGCACTGCTCGCGACTGAGATACTCCGAATCGCGAATCGGCGGCACGGACGCCGAAAGATCACTGCTCTCGACTTCGTAACGAACCTCATCGCCAACGCGAACCTGCCGCGCGGTGAAGCGAGGTTTTTCCAGCCGGTAATCGCGAATGACGTAACTGCGGACATCGTCGCCCGGCCCTGTGGTCGTGGTCGTGGCCCCGCTCCCCCGGCCATTCGATTTAGCAGGAGCGGACTGAGAGATTGGAACGGTTCTTTTCTTTTTCATGATAAGTTCGCGAATATGCTACCACCGGGGGGCGCCGACATTCCTTTTCAACCTCGCCCGAGAACAGGCTTTGTTCAGGACAGCAGGACGACATGCGTAGCGCCGGGCCTCAGCCAACGAATAAATCGGCTTCGCCCCGCAGCCGCCGCAACTCATCCGGCGCCTTCATCGGTACTCCGACGAAGTGTCCGAGCAGCGCTTCGATAGTATCGACCCAAAGTATCTGACTCCCAAACACCGTGCCAAAGTTTCGAGCCACGGCCTGAGCCACCTCGTTCAAATCAATGGCGCGGCGAAGTTCCATCTGCATGGAAGTCACCGGCCGGCCCGTAATCCCGCAAGGCACAATCAGGTTGAAGTAGCTGAGATCGGTGTTGACATTCAAAGCGAAGCCGTGGGAAGTTACCGATCGCGAAATATGCACGCCGATCGCAGCGATCTTTGCTTCGGCTCCGGCTTCGGCAGTCGTGTGGTTAAGGGTCTCCGACCCGCAATCGCGCCGATGGCCAGATACCACGCCATCCCTTTCAGCCCATACGCCCGTTAGACCGGCGATTCGTTTGGTTGCGATGCCGAAATCGCCGCCGGTGCGAATCAGCACATCCTCCAGCCGCCGAACATAATCGACGGCACCAAGCGTTTTGCGGCGAGGAGAGTCCAACCGGGAAACGGGAGCCGAAAACTGCGAGCTGCTGTATCCGCGCAAATCGAATATCGGGTAACCTACCAACTGTCCGGGCCCGTGAAACGTAACATCTCCACCGCGATCGCACTCGAAGACCTCTACGCCGCGACCTGCCAGCGCATCGGCAGAAGCGAGCACGTTGGCAGCTTTGGCATTGCGGCCAAGAGTAATCACCGGCGAATGTTCGAGCAGAAGCAAAACGTCGCCGATCCCGCCCGCCTTGCGCAGATCGACCAGCTTCTGCTGCAGCCGCAGACCTTCGCTGTAATTAAGCTGACCGAGTTGGACGACCGAAATCACATTGAAATTATAGGCCCGCACCCGAGGACATGGAGAGCGAAGCTGTCGCCGGTTTCGACAGATTGGACGATTGGACAGCTGATTTGGGGAGCGAGAGCCATTTTGAGCATCAGGCGATTTTTCCTACTGCATTGATCATTGATCATTGATCATTGATATTGATATTGATACTGATATTGAGTGCTGGCGCCTGACCACGCGGTCAGGGGTGCTGGCCGCGTGGGGGCTTGCTTTTCGAGGGGTGGGGCACGCCGGTTTTGTACGAGTCATCGCCTGGATGAGTCATCTCCTAAGGGCGCGCGCGGCGAGAACTGGGCCACCCGCCGCGGTACGAATGACTCCCAGTAACTTTTTTAATTCCCCCCTTGCACGATCGCTTTCACTTTGGTATAACAAATCGAGCCGAGGACAAGTGACTGAGTGTCTGAGCTGCCTGCTGAATCCTCGCGGTGGCTTGTGGCATCCAATTGTGAATGCCTCTAATTGACCCCGTTCAGGGGTTCGCATTCGGGAACAATGTTTCCTGAAGGGTTTCCGCGAATAGCAGAGCCTCCAAGCGATCTTTAATTTTTGAAAATGTCTTCCACTTCGGCCTGCGCCGGATTTTTCGGCCAAGTCCAGGTGGGAGAGCGTTTTCGGGTGCGCTGCAAAATCGGCTGCAGTTCTCTGGCGCGGCAAAGGCTCGCCGGCAAAGCCCTGGCTCTGCTGTTGAAATCAGGTGGAAATCCTGTGATCTCAGAGAGTTGACAGCATGCGCGGCGAACGCGTAGTTTTATCGAGCTTGGTTAGCGCTTGGATTGGTTAACTTCGAGCTCCGGCTGCGGACAAGTTTCGCAGAAAAGTTTCGTTTCACAGGTTTCGAGGACGCCAAAATCTCTTATAGGGATCGAGGCGGACCGGAAGGCGCACCGCTCAGGCGGAAGCGGATCGGTCTTTGACAAAAGGTTGAACGTGCCAGTCGTGAGAAACAAATGTTCGGGTCTTAAAGTCTGAACGTACTCACAAGATAGGACCTTCGTCTCAGCAGACGGAGGCCGTCGGTCTACCCAGACCGACTCAGGTTTCAAATGAGAGTTTGATCCTGGCTCAGAATCAACGCTGGCGGCGTGCCTAACACATGCAAGTCGAACGAGAAAGTGGAGCAATCCATGAGTAAAGTGGCGACCGGGTGAGTAACACG
>Ga0181522_10001043_pt1 | contig 17747 bp, 11 predicted proteins | sample PEATcosm2014_Bin_27_FD_121103 | JGI IMG/M metagenome (GOLD analysis project Ga0181522, IMG submission 121103) | Peatland microbial communities from MTU Mesocosm Facility, Houghton, MI, USA - PEATcosm2014_Bin05_10_metaG | ecosystem: Environmental > Terrestrial > Soil > Wetlands > Peat | place... | reverse complement strand
TGCTATAGGTGCCTTCTACGGGGATCAGGTGGCCTTTGCCGTCAGGAAGAGTGGCATGAAATGGACTGCCATGCTGCGTACCGGTTAAAAGAGTCTGCGGCTCGGCGGTGCCGGGGAAAAATCCCCATAAAACCTCTTCGACCGGGCGTGGAGTCCACTCGCCTTCGGTAAATCCCAACATGCTGCGAGCTTCAGCGTTGGCAAAGACGATGATTCCGCTTCGCTCCAGAAACACGAGGACGGGCAGTCCATCAAGGACCTCTCGCTGCGCGTCGGGGTTCGCGTTCTGGGAGAGATTCAACCCAATAGCCTCCCTGGAGTCTGCCCGGCGATCCGCTTGCACTTGCGCCGATTCCGCATGGGCCCAGTGTGTGCTGTAGAAGTCGCCATGCTTCAAATCGTATGCGCCGCGAAGCGGGTCAACCATACCCAAATTCGGTCACCGAATGCAACCAAAGTCCAGCACATTGCATAGTTTGCGCGGCTTTTCCCGCCTGGCGTGGCGAAACCGCTATCGCAATGAAAGGCAACCGCCCGGCTGGGACAAATCCGCAGCGCAACGATGAGAAAATCCCTGCGAGAGAACGGCAGAAAGAGAATGGCAGACAAAAGGACAACAAAGGCGAATGAACGGGCGACCTAAGGTATTTCGACAAGCTCCATCTGGCCGTCGCGGCGGCGATGCAGGACGAATGTGTCTCCCGTAATGGTGCGGAAGATGAGCAGATCGCGGTCGCGGAATTCAGCGTCCTTAACGGCCTCCTCGATGGTCATCGGTCCGAGTGCGATGGCTTCGGCGCTATTGACGATGTGCGGCTCGACGACCGCGGCGTTGGCGGGAAAGGAGTGGACAGCAATGGACGCTCGTGCCTTGCTTGCGAGGCGAGACGGTCCGGTTTCCTCGTCATTTGGCTCAACGCGCGTTTTGGACCGCGTAACGGGGGGAGCGGTGAGAACCTTTTCGCCCTTAGGCAGGCGCTTCGAGACGAGGCGGCGATCGCGGAAGCGGCTGGCTTGATTTTCGGCGTGCTCGATGGCTTCGCGCAGGGCCGCGACTTGCGTGTCGGCCTTGCCGGTAGCGGCAAATCTCTGCAGTCGCCCCTGGACGGTTAGTTCGACGATGTGGATGTGGCGTTGAGTGGTAAAGGTGACGCTGGCGCGCGCGGTTCGGCCGAGAATGCGGCCCATGCGCTCCAGTCCCTCCTCGGCCTGCTCCCGCAGAGCTTTGGAGATTCTTCCTTTTCTGGCGGTCATTGCAAGATCCATGGTCGCCCTCCGCTTGGAATCGTCCAGCCGGCTCTGGAGTCCGGCGTTTGTGGAGCACAGTATATGACGGGTGAGCCTATAGCTTCTAGCTGGTCTTCAGATCTCCCAGCGCAGCAGGGCCGCCCCGACCGTGAACCCCGCGCCCATGGCTCCAAGCAGGACCAGATCGCCCTTCTTGAGCTTGCCTTCCTCGATGGCAGTCTCCATGGCCAGCGGAATTGTGCCCGAGGAAGTGTTGCCATATTTCTCAATATTGATAATCACGCGATCCTCAGGCATCTGGAGCCGCTCAGCCGTCGCCAAAATGATGCGCTTGTTGGCCTGATGGGGAATGAAGCAGCCCAGGTCAGCACCGGTGACCCCGTTGCGCTCCAGCACTTTCACCGTGGTCTCGGCCATTTTGCGCACCGCGAACTTGAATACCGCGGGGCCGTCCTGGTAGATGGTATGCCATTTCTTGTCGATCGTCTCGTGCGTGGGTGGGTTGAGGCTGCCGCCGGCCTTGAGATTGAGCGAGACTCCGCCGGAGCCGTCGACCTCGTGCACAAAGTCGATGAAGCCGATCTCGCCTTCTTCACAAGGCTCGACGAGCACTGCGCCGGAGCCATCGCCGAACAGCACGCAAGTGGCGCGATCGGTGTAGTCGGTCATGCGCGTGTTAGCGTCGGCGCCGATGACGAGGACTTTAGAGTGTGCACCGCTTTCGACGAGCTTGACGCCGGCTTGCAGCGCGAACACAAAGCCCGAACAGCCTGCCGATACATCAAATCCCCATGCGCCCTTCGCTCCGATCTTGTCCTGTACGAGGCAAGCTGTGGAGGGAAACAACATGTCGGGCGTCACCGTGCCAACGAGGATGGCCTCGATTTCGCTGGCTTCAATGCCGCGCTGTTTCAGCACTTTCTTTGCGGCCTCAACGCACATATCGCTTACGCCAAGCCCCGGCGCCAGTTTGTGCCGCTCACGGATCCCGGTGCGCTCCATGATCCACTGGTCGCTGGTCTCCACCATTTTTTCGAGGTCTTTGTTGGTGATCACATCGGGGGGAACGTAGGTTCCGAGCGCCGTGATTTTGGCGCGCCGGCCCACGATGGGGCGAACGGTAAGGCTCAAAGCACTTCTCCTTGCGGCGCATACTCCGGCGGGGGACCGGTTCGCCGCGTAAAAGCGTGAGTACAACGAAAAAATGTACCGGGTGACCTACTGCACACGTACGAGCCCGTTACCGTTGCTTCCTTCCGGACCTGGCGGGGTTGGCGGGATTACGTCGCGTAGGACCCGGCACTGATTGATTTTATCACTCGATGCGAAGACGACGCAGAAGCGAAGGCCCATCCAAATCGGACGAGCCTTCGGTGCGGAAACACGCTAACGAGGTCAGGCGAGGTCGAAGCGATCGAGATTCATCACCTTGGTCCAGGCGGCGACAAATTCGCCGACGAACGCCTGCTCAGCATCGCTGCTCGCATAGACCTCGGCGAGAGCACGAAGCTGGGAGTTCGAACCGAAGACCAGATCGACGATCGTACCAGTCCATCTCACCTCGCCGTTCTTCCGGTCGCGCCCCTCCAAAATACTCTCTGACGCCGCGGACTTCTGCCACTTCGTGTTCATGTCGAGGAGATTGACGAAGAAATCGTTCGTCAACGTGCCGGGACGCTTGGTGAAGACGCCGAGCTGGGACTGGCCGAAGTTCGCGCCCAGAACTCTCATACCGCCGATAAGGACCGTCATCTCGGGAGCGGTGAGGGTGAGCAGTTGCGCCTTGTCGAGCAACAACTCGGCGGCACAGTTCTCGAGTCCCTTGTGGACGTAGTTTCGGAAGCCGTCGCCTTTCGGCTCGAGCACTGCGAACGATGCGGCATCGGTCTGCTTCTCGGACGCATCCGTCCGGCCCGGCGAAAACGGAATCTTCACCGTGTGGCCGGCCTTCTTTGCGCCGGCTTCCACGGCTGCGTCACCTGCCAACACAATCAGGTCGGCGAGAGAGACCTTCTTGCCGTTCTTTTGTCCAGCGTTGAACTCCTCCTGGATCGCTTCGAGTTTCGCCAGCACCTTGGCCAGCTCGGCAGGCTGGTTGACTTCCCAGTCTTTTTGCGGTGCGAGGCGAATACGCGCACCGTTGGCGCCGCCGCGCTTGTCGCTGCCGCGGTAGGTTGAGGCCGACGCCCAGGCCGTTCTTACGAGTTCCGCAATCGACAGCCCTGACTCCAAAATCTTTCGCTTGAGCGTTTCCGCGTCCTTCTCATCGATCAGCGGGTGGTTTATGGCCGGAACCGGGTCTTGCCAGATAAGTTCTTCCTTTGGCACCAGCGGGCCGAGGTAGCGGGAGCGCGGACCCATGTCGCGGTGCGTGAGCTTGAACCAGGCGCGGGCAAAGGCGTCGGCAAACTCGTCCGGGTGCTCCATGAAGCGGCGCGAGATTCTTTCGTAGACCGGGTCGAAGCGCAGCGAGAGGTCGGTGGTGAGCATTGTGGGCGTGTGGGTTTTGGAGGAATCATGCGCGTCAGGAACAGTGCCCGCGCCCCCGTTGCCCTTGGGCTTCCATTGGTGCGCGCCCGCAGGGCTCTTGGTTAGCTCCCATTCGTAGCCGAAGAGGTTGATGAAGAAATTATTGCTCCATCTGGTTGGCGTAGTGGTCCAGATGACCTCAAGCCCGCTGCCGATGGTGGCTCCGGCGTTGCCGGTGCCAAAGCTGTTCTTCCAGCCCAGCCCTTGCTCTTCGATACTGGCTCCCTCAGGTTCGCGACCGACATACTTCAAAGGATCGGCAGCGCCATGAGTCTTGCCGAAGGTGTGACCGCCGGCGATGAGAGCGACCGTCTCTTCGTCGTTCATCGCCATGCGGGAGAAGGTTTCGCGGATATCGCGCGCGGCGGCGATGGGATCGGGATTGCCGTTGGGGCCCTCCGGGTTGACGTAGATCAAGCCCATCTGAACAGCAGCCAGAGGGTTGGCCAATTCGCGGTCGCCGCTGTAGCGCTCGTCGCCGAGCCATTTAGCCTCCGGGCCCCAATCGACGTCCTGCTCCGGCTCCCAGATATCGGCGCGCCCGCCGCCGAAGCCGAAGGTCTTGAAGCCCATCGACTCGAGAGCCACGTTGCCGGCGAGAATCATGAGGTCCGCCCAGGAGATTTTGCGGCCATACTTCTGCTTGATGGGCCAGAGCAGGCGGCGCGCTTTATCGAGGTTGACGTTGTCGGGCCAACTGTTGAGCGGCGCGAACCGCTGCGAGCCGCGGCCGCCGCCGCCGCGTCCATCGTGGATGCGGTACGTGCCCGCGGAGTGCCATGCCATGCGGATGAAGAGCGGACCGTAGTGTCCGAAGTCGGCCGGCCACCAGTCCTGAGAATCCGTCATCAAGGCTGTGAGGTCCTTGATCACGGCATCGAGATCGAGGCTCTTGAATTCCTTGGCGTAGTTGAACTCCTCGCCCATGGGATTGGAGAGTGAGGACTGCTGATGCAGAATTCCCAGATTCGGCTGATTGGGCCACCAATCGGTGTTGCTCTTGGCTCCTGCCGTTGTGTGCTTGAGCATGTTACCCGAAAATGGGCAATTGGATTCCTTAGGCATGATTCCTCCTATGACAATTGCAGACATCTGTCCAACTCTTCAGTATAGGAGCCGCGCGCGGCCGCAAATCAATGGGCCAGGGCGCCAGAGGTTAAGTCCGGAACAGTGCGGGCTTACACGGCTCAAGAGATGCGATCAAACTCGGACGGGCTGCCGCTGGCCAGACGCGCTACCGCAAACCAACCAAGCCGATGACCGACTGGATCAGCTTGGCGGGATCGTAGCCCACGCCGTCTTTGAATACGGTTTCGACCTTCTCGATGTTCGCGATGTTCTCCGCGGGATTTGCGCCGAGCACAATCAAGTCGGCTGATTTGCCTTGAGCAATCGATCCGATCGTCGCATCCTTGCCCATGTACTTCGCCCCGTTCAAGGTGGCGATCTGGATTGCCTGGGCCGGTGTGAAACCGGCTTCGACGAGTAGTTCGATGTTGCGTTGATCGCCAAAGCCCGGGACAACGCCGCCGTAGCCGGTGGGATCGCAGCCCGCCATCAGCAGCCCGCCGGCGGAAACGAATTCGCGTTCAAACTGCATTTCGACTTTTAGCATCCCGGGATTGCCCCCTCGCTGCAAAGGGTTGAGATTCGCGGTTTGCTCGGCCAGTCGCGCGCGCGTCGCCAGATAACTTGTCTGTGCTTCAGGTGTAAGAGCCTTCAGTACTGCGTTCTCATATGCCAAAGGAGGGCGATTGGGAATGAATGTCTCGAGGATCGCCAGCGTGGATGTGACGGCGACATGATGCGCGACGAGATCGAGGATCAATGCTGTAACATCAGGCCCCGCCATGTCAACGTTCGTTACGAGGTCTTTCTCCGCGGCTTTTGCATCGGGGCAAACGTCGGGTTGCTTGCCGGGATAGAACTCCGTGTCGACAACGATTCCGTGCTCAAGGTTGTCGATGCCCATGTCGGCGGCTTCCTTGAATCCGATGGAGCAGAGATGACCGGTGATTTTGAGGCCGCGGAAATGCGCGTGGCGGATGGCCATTTTGAGTTCATCCGATGTGATGTAGTTGTAGGCCTTGAAGGAGGCGACGCCTTCTTGAGCCCAGTAGTCGACGGTGCGCCCGGCGTCATCGGCGTCGGCTAGTTGATGCATTTGCAGGGCGAATGTGCCCTTGCCTTCGAGGTACGGGCCGGTCACGTCGAGCTCTGGGCCGGGAATCAGCCCGGCGTCAATTTGCTTCTTGAGCTCGAGGTCGGTGTAGGGTTCTACACTTCCGGCGGTGCGCGCCGTAGTGACTCCGCCGGCCAAATAGAGGCGCACCGCGCTGTCGGCCATTTCCCCATAGATCGCGTTGCCTGCGTCGGGGCGCTCGGGCAGCGGGTAAAACAGATGCTCGTGCATGCCGGCGATACCGGGGATGACCGTTTTGCCGGTGAGATCGAGGATCTTTGCACTGGGTGGGTAGGGGATGGACGGGTTGGACGGCTGAACGGCAATGATTTTGTTGCCCGCGATGTCGATGCGCATATCCGACTGTGGCGCAGCGCCGGTGCCGTCGATGAGAGTGACGTGCTCAAGCACCAGCACAGAGGAGTCTTCCTTGATGTATGGGGCGAGGGGAGAGGGTTGCTGCTGGGCTGCTAACGAAAAACCGAATGGCAAGAGGGCGGCGAGGAACACGATGCGAAGAGACGTTTTCATGGCGGGTCCGTTCAGAAGAAGATTGAGGCCAGTTCCTTGAGTTTCAATGGGCTGAAAGGGACTGTCAATCGAAGATCGCGAGCGGTCGCGGGTTCCTGCCCTCTTATCCACATTGGCACCTTTGATCGGCGTTGACCCTGCGGTTCCGCGTCCGTAGAGTCTTAAGTGAAGCGGCAGAATCGCCCGCGTGGGTAGCGTTGTGCGCGGCAGTGGGCGAGCGCATAGAGATCTTTTTGGGCGGGTCCGTCGGTTCTGGCGCGGGCCGGATCGGGCCGGAGTAAACATGCTGAAACTAAAGAAGATTCACATCCTCGGATTCAAAAGCTTTTGTGACCGCACTGAAGTGACGGTGGCAGGCACGGGGATCGCGGTGGTGGTGGGGCCGAACGGATGCGGAAAGTCGAACATTCTGGATGGAGTGAGCTGGGTGCTGGGCGAGCAGAGCGCGAAGAGCCTGCGCGGCTCGCACATGCAGGACTTGATTTTTTCGGGAACGCGCGAACGCAAGCCGCTGGGCATGGCGGAAGTGACGCTGACGATGATCGATCCCGAGGCCTACGAGGGACCGGTGCCGGTTACGCCGGAGGTCGAGGTCGATCACGAGGGGCCGGCGGACTGGGATGAGGCCGAGGTGCGGCAGCGGCGCGCGATCGAAGCTGAAGAGATCATTGCCAATGAGCAACCGGGACAGACGATTGAAGAAGAGGCCGGCGAAAGGGTTGACGGTGCGCAGGGGCAAGGAGAAGGAGCGGAGCAGGGTCCGGGCTCGCCACAGGGCGTGGTGCTGAAGATTCGGCGGCGCCGATTCCGCAGCGCACCGCAAAAGGGCGAAGTGGTGATCACGCGTCGGCTGTTCCGGACAGGCGAGAGCGAGTACCTGCTGAACGGCAAGCTGTGCCGGCTGCGCGACATTCAGGACATCTTCATGGGCACGGGCCTGGGTCCGGAGAGCTACGCCATCATTGGCCAGGAGCGCATTGGGCAACTGCTCAGCTCAAAGCCGTACGAACGGCGGGCGATCGTAGAGGAAGCCGCGGGAGTGACGCGCTTCAAGACGAAGAAGCGGCTGGCGGAGCTGCGGCTGGAGAGCGCGAAGCAGAACCTCGCGAGAGTGGACGACATCTTTGAAGAAGTAACGCGGCAGATGAACAGCCTGAAGCGGCAGGCGGCCAAGGCCGAGCGGTATGCCGCGGTACGCGATGAGCTGCGCGGACGCTTGCGCGTCGTGCTGGCAAGCCGCATGGCTGCAATGGATGCGGATCAGGCGCGGCTGGAGCAGGAGATTGCAGCGCTGACGGAGCGCATCAACGGTTCGGCCGAGACCATCGCAGAACACGAAACGAGCCAGCACACGCTGACCGAGCGCGGATATGAGCTGGACCGCGAGGGCGAGGCAGCGCGAACCAAGGCGAGCGACGCGGCGGTGGAGCTGGAGCGAGCGACGGCGCGTGAGCGCAGCAATACCGAGCGCGTGAGCGAGCTGGATACCCGGATTGCGGCGTCGGGCGCGGAACTGGAGCAGTTACGAACGCAAATTGCCGGAATTGAAGAGGAACGTACGCAGCAGCGGAACTTTTTGGAGACGGCGGCCGGCGAAGCACACGCGTTCCACGAAAAGGTGGAGGCGCGGCAGCGTGAGGCACGCGCCGCTGCGGAGGAGGTTTACACCGCGGAGCGCGATTTGGAAGGCGCGCGGCGTCATGCGATGCACTTGCTGACACTTTCGGGCAATGCGCGCAATTCCATGGTCCAGGGCGAAGAAAGCCTGGCTGCGCTGGAGCGCGAGGCGGAGCGGCTTGAGGGCGAGATGGGACAGGCCCGCAACGAGCAAGAAAATCTGGGCGTGCAGACTGGCGAGTCGCGGCAGCGCTTTGACGCGGCTGACACTACCCTGAAGCGGCTGGAAGAAGAGATTGCAAAGCTGCGCGAGAGCGCGCAAAGCAAGCGGACGGACGAAGGCGCACGGCGGGCGCTGGCGAACCAACTTCGCGGCGACCAGGCAGCGGCAGCGGGACGGCGCGACTCGCTCAACGCGCTGATCCGGAATCACGGCTACGCCACGGACACGGTTCGGCGGCTGCTGAAGCCCGGAGCGCTGGGGCCGCAAGTAGCGCCGGTGGGCACGCTGGCGGATTTTGTCGAAGTGAGCGGCGAGCACGAAGGCGTGGTGGACGAATTCCTGCGCGAAGAGTTGAACTACGTGGTGGTGGAAAGCTGGGGCGCCGCCGAAGAGGGCGTGCGCGTGCTGAAGACCAGCGACGGACGCGCCACGTTTCTCGTGCACTCCGATGCACAAGGCGTGCTGTTTGATACAGGCGAGGGGCCGGTGAACGAGCCGAGCGTGACGCCGCTGCGCGACGCCATTAAAGTGCTCAACGGATTCGGACGATCGCTGGAGTCGCTCCTTCCCAAGCTGCGTCACGGCTATCTCGCCGAGAATGCGATTGAGGCGCAGCGGCTGGCGTTGCGCTATGCGCATGCCTACTTCCTCACGCCGGAGGGCGAATGCTTTCATCGCTCCACAGTGACGGGGGGCAAGCCTGCGAGCGAGGGCCCACTGGCGCTGAAGCGCGAGCTGCGCGAAACGGAAGACCGGCTGACGAAGCTGGAGCAGGAGCTGACGGAAGCGGAGAAGGAAGCTGAAGCGCTTACGCGGGCGATCGAGAGACTGACGGCGGAACTTGAAACGCGCACCGAGGAGCGCAGGCATGCGGAGAGCGAGGCGGCCAACCTGGGCGCGGCGCTGAAGCAGATGGAGGCCGAAGCGCAGCGCATCGAGCGGCGCCTGCAGGAGTGGGAGGCGCAGGCGGCGCGCAACAAGGATGCGCGTGAGGCGAGAAGGCAGTCGATCGCGGAAAAGCGCGAGGAGGCGGCGCGGCTTGAGACCGAGCATACGCAAACCGAGAGCAGCCTGAACACGCAACTGAAGCAGTTGGAGATTTTGCGGCAGAAGCGCGATCTACTGCAGCAGGAAGCCGCGCAGATGACCGCGGAGCTGGCGGGCCTGGAAGAGCGGCGGCGCGGAGCGGAAGCGGCTTTCCAGCGCATCGACCGGCTTTTTGGCGATCTTGACCGGCGCGTGCAGACGATCGAGCAGCAGCGTACCGCGGCAACGGCGGAGCGCGAACAGCGGGTAAGTGAGAATCTCGAGCTGGTGAAGCGCCAAGCGGAGCTGACAACGGCGCGAGCGGAGGCACTGGACGCGGCGCGGCAAATTACGGAACAGGCACAAGCCCTGCGCCTGGAATTGGCAGAGCTCGAAACGCAGTTGAAGAACGAAAGGTCGGCGGTGGATCAATTGCGCGAGGATCGCGCAGGACATTCGGCCGAGCTGGCCAAGCTGCGTTCCGATCTGGAGCACCTGGAGGCAAGCTGCCTCGCCGAGGTGAACGTCGAGGCGCAAGTGCTGCGCACAGACGTGGAGATTGCAAGGATCGCCGGCGAGGAACTGGCCGCCGAGGAAGAGACTTGCCGCGGTCTGCGCCAACGGCTGGAACAAATGGGCCCTGTGAACATGATGGCGCTGGACGAATACAAGGAGACTGCGGAGCGCCACAGCTTCCTGACGACTCAGCGGCAGGATCTGATCGAGTCGATTGAGAACACGCAGGAGACGATCAAGGAGATTGATCAGATTTCGCGGACCAAGTTCGACGAAGCTCTGACGGCCATCAACGAGAATTTTGGAAAGGTCTTTGCACGGCTTTTTCAGGGCGGCCAGGCGTTCTTGCGCGTGAGCGACGAAGGAAACCTGGAGGAGAGCGGCCTGGACATCGTGGTTTCGCCGCCGGGCAAGAAATTACAGAACGTGCTGCTGCTTTCAGGCGGCGAAAAGTCGCTGACCGCACTCGCGCTGCTGGTGGGAATCTTCCAGTTCCGGCCAAGCCCGTTCTGCGTGTTGGACGAGGTGGATGCTGCTCTGGACGAAACCAACGTGGGCCGGTTTGCGGACCTGCTCGACTCGCTGAGCCGCGATACGCAGTTCCTGATTGTGACGCACTCGAAACGCATGATGCAGGCCGCCGATATGATCTACGGCGTCACCATGCAGGAGCCCGGCGTTTCGAAGGTGGTTAGCGTGCGACTGGGGCAGCATCGCGAAGCACAGCGGGCGACGGCGTAGGGGCAGGGACCAAGCCACCCCAGCGACGAGGACCCGTCGCTGGAGACCCCGGCAGGGAACGAGGACCGACGTCGCCGCGAGCCACGGTTCACGAATCACCGTTCACGGTCTACGGAGCAGGACGTGCCAGGCAAGCTGGAGATGATTGTTGGGCCGATGCGGAGCAACAAGACCGCGGAGTTGCTGCGCAGGATCGAGACGCGCCGCGAATACGCCAAGCAGCACGTGATGCTGCTGAAACCGAGCGCCGACACCAAGGCGGCCGCCGGGCTGGTGGAAAGCCGCAATGGCAACGGCTGCCGAAAGATGGAGGCGGTCGAGTTCCCTTCCTTCGATCCGTGGACCGTGCTGCCGGTAATTGAAGCGACCGAGCAGCGAATCGGCAAGCGCATTGAGTGCATCGCCCTGGACGAGGGCCAGTTCGTTCAGGATCTATTTCAGTTCACCAAGCGACTGCTCGACCTCGGCTACGACGTGATGGTTTCGGGCCTGGAACTGGATTTTCGGGGGATGCCGTTCGGCGAGATGCTCGACCTTTCGTGGCTGGTGCGGACGTACGCGGGCAACGTGACCGAGCTGGTGGCGTATTGCAGTTGCGGAGCCAAGGCGCTGTATCCGCAGCGGCTGTTGGATGGAAAGCCCGCGGACTACTCCAGCCCGATCATCATGGCCGGCGACAACTATGAACCGCGCTGCGAGGAACACTTTGTGCTGCCCGGAAGGCCGCATTAATAAAGCAGCAAGTTAGCAAGTCAGCGAGTTAGCGGGTTGGCGAAAGCAGACCCCAAAGAGGCCAGACTCGGGGCCTCAGATCTGCAAGATTGCAGGAACAAAAAATCGCCCCCGAAGGAAAACTTCGCCTCGGAGGCGCTTGTAGAGCTAATTACACAAGATAAAGACGGGGACCAGTAGCCGGCACTGGAGGTCGGTAGTACGCGGCTACTGGCGATCCCTGTATTAAACGAAGCTAGCCGCGGCTTCCCCTTTCCACTGATGCCTCGTGTCGCCCGGCTCAAAGAGAGCTTTTCTTACACGCCCTCCGAACCCTGTTGACAGATGCAGTGTCTCCCATGCGGTGTCAGGGGTCCGTGACGGCCGTCACACCATGTTGTGTTAAGGAAAAAGGGCAAGCCTGGTGGCTGAACCTGGCCTGAAAAGGGGCCGGGACGGCACGCCAGCCGCGGCGGGAAACACAAAAGTTGCAGGCAGATCATCGTTCGCATTGGTCGCAAAAGCATGGGCGATTGACAAAGCACGCCTGCCGCTCGAAAATCGTGAATTCAGCCCTTCCGAGGAAGAATCTCCATGGCAGCATTGTTGACGACCAACCTTGGCGACACGCCGTTGCTGGGCCGCGGCAAGGTGCGCGACCTGTACGCGGTGGATGGCGCGTTGCTGCTGGTGGCAACCGACCGCATCTCAGCCTTCGATCATGTGCTGGGATCGGGGATCCCGGACAAAGGCAAGATCCTGACGCAGATTTCGCTGTTCTGGTTCGACCTGCTCAAGAGCCTGGTTCCGAATCATGTGATCACTGCCAATGTGGAGGAGTACCCGCCGGCGCTCCGACCGTATAAAGATCAGCTGGAAGGGCGCTCGATGCTGGTGGAGCGGGCGCAGATGTTCCCGGTGGAATGTGTGGCGCGGGGATACCTGGCGGGATCGGGATGGAAGGAATATCGCGCGTCGAAAGCGGTGTGCGGGATCGAGCTTCCGGCCGGTCTGGAGGACGGGTCGCGGCTGCCAGAGCCGATATTTACGCCGGCGACGAAAAGCCAGGACGGCGCGCACGACGAAAATATCTCATATGCGGCCGTGGAAGAGCTCTTGGGCGCTGACGAGGCGGCTGAATTGCGGCGGCTGACACTTGCGATCTACCGAAAGGCCGCCGCGCACGCCGAATCGTGCGGGCTGATCCTGGCCGACACAAAATTTGAGTTTGGCAAAACCGCCGGAGGGGTTATCCTTGCCGATGAGGTCTTGACGCCGGATTCATCGCGTTTCTGGGACGGAAAGTTATGGAAGCCCGGGGGCGCGCAGCCATCCTTTGACAAGCAGTTTGTACGTGACTACCTGGAAGAGATTCGATGGAATAAACAGGCTCCAGCTCCGGGTTTGCCGGAAGAAGTTGTGGAGCGGACCCGGGCCAAGTATCTAGAAGCTTTCCGGCGGTTGACTGGACGGGAGATGGGAACGTAAGGCATTTCTCCTTCAGAGATCGCTATTCTTGTTTTTTGCAGTGCGGCGATTGCTTCATTCCCATGAGGGAGATCTGTCGCCCCCTCTAAGGTTGCGCAGACCCCGAGAGGACATCGCCACTTCAGCGCATTGGCTCCGGTGTATAGCAGAAGGAGAAATGCGCTAGGGTTTGTGGACGAGCCCGGAAGCGAACGGAGCGGAATTATGACGTGGGTAGATTGGGTCATCCTGGCAGTGCTCGCGGCAGCAACGTTAGGTGGACTTGCGCAGGGATTCTTCCGCACTGTCTGCTCGCTGGCGGGTTTGATCCTGGGGCTGACGCTGGCGGCGTGGAACTACCAGCGGGTGGGGATTATGCTCAAGCCGATCTTCAGGATCGAGGCGGTGGCCGACACGGTGGCTTTCCTGCTGATCGCGCTCCTGGTGATGGGGCTCGCGAACGTGATTGGGGGCGCGCTCGGGAAGGTGGCTGACAAGTTGGGCCTGGGATGCCTTGATGGACTGGCGGGAGCAATCGTTGGATTTATTCAGGGGTTGGTGCTGGTGACGATCGGCATTATGGTGACCGTGGCGTTTTTCCCCAGCCAGGAATGGATGAACCAGGCTAGGCTGCCGAAGCTATTCTTCGGGACGCTCCACATGAGCGAGAATGTGACCCCGGGCGAGTTGGGCGACCGCCTGCGCAAAGGCCTGTTGCAACTGGAACACGAATCTCCGGGGTGGATGAAGCCCCATGGGTCGACCTAAATAAACGAGCTGAGAAATTCTGCTGCACGAACACCGTGGAACGGGTTAGACTGATTGTTCGTAATTGGCAAGAGGGACGAGTGAAACGAGAACTGGAGAGCCTGGTAACGCAAATGCACTCGAGCGGAATCCGCTACGAAGAAGCGGTGCGCGAGTTTAAGAAGCATTATTTGCGGGAGGTGCTGGTGGCACACCGGGGTAACCAGTGCAAGGCTGCGGAAGAACTGGGCATGCATCGCAACACGTTGAGCCGCGCGATGGCGGAGCTGGGGCTGGACTTGGCCGAGGTCCGTGCCGAACTCAAGCGTCCGCCGCGCAGCGAACGTCCTGTATACAGCGCGTATCGGCAGGGCTATCGCCAAGGCTGATCACGCGTACCTGAACCATGCTGAAATCACAACCGAAGAGCGAAGCCCGCGTGGAGATCGAGCCTGATTTCGTGTGGGACGACCAGGACGCGTATCTGTTCGATATAGACGGGACGCTGATGCGCAGCCGGGACCGGGTGCATTACGACTCGGTGGCTGCGAGCGTGCAGCGCATTACGGGATTCGAGATCACGCTGGCCGGAGTTCTGATCCACGGTAGCACCGACACGGCGATCCTGCGCGAGGCGTGCCGTCAGGCGGGGATTCCCAACAAAGTTCTGGAGGAGTACTACGACGCCATTCTGGAGGCGATGCGGGATTGCGTTGCCGAGCGGCGGCAAGAGCTGGACCCGGAGCTGACGCCGGGGGTCAAGGAGGTTTTGCGGCACCTGGCCGGGAGGGGCGCGGTGCTGGGGGTGGCATCGGGGAACCTCGAGGCAATCGGCTGGATCAAAATTGAAAAGGCCGGATTGCGCGAGTGGTTCCGTTTTGGCGGATTCAGCGACCATTTCCCCGTGCGGCCGGAACTCATTGGGCATGCGGCGCGGAAGGCGCGGGAAATGGCCGGACCGGGAGGGGAAACGGGGGTCAGGATTTGCGTGGTGGGCGATACTCCGCGAGACATTGAAGCAGCGCGGGCCAACTTTCTTTCGGTGATTGCAGTCGCCACAGGGAAGTACAGCTTTGAGGAGTTGGTTCGCTACCAGCCTGAGGCATGCGTTTCGTCGCTGGCGGATTTGATGGCGATGGCTCCGAGCACTGAATGAGAACGCTTTCGGCAAAGATCGAGTTGTGGACGCGGCTAGGGACACGAAGAGGGTGTCCGGGTGCATTGGTGAAACTATGCAGCGCAGGGCTGTTTCTGGCGGCCGCTGTGGCTGTGGTCCCGGCGCAAACTGCGAGTCCAGCTTCATCTGCAGGGCAAAGCGCAGCCTCGAACACGGTCGCGGCGGACAACTCGGGAGCGGCCAGTGGGCTGGGTGCGCCGGCGGTTAACGAGATCCCGCAGCCCGGTAAACCGGCCAAAACGCCACGCAGCAGCGATCAGAGGCGCGCGGCCAAGCTTTATCTGGAATCGAGCAAGCAGTTCATGGACCGCCAGTTTGAAGAGGCGATGGATGGATTTGAACGCGCTGCGGCGCTCGATCCCACGAATACCAACTACCCTTTGGCCGCACGAGTGGCCCGCAGCCACGAAGTGACAGCACTGATCCAGGAGGCAGCCAAAGACCGGCTGCTAAGCAATGAGGCATCCGCTCGCGCGGCCCTCGCGCGCGCGCTTGCGCTCGATCCAACGAATTTCGAAGTCAGCCAGCATCGGGATGAAATGGCTGATGAATCGGTCCGCGCGCTGCCCAAGCCACTATACGGGCAGGCTTCGAGCGAGATCGCCAATCCTGAGTTGCTCTTGCCGGCGCCAGCGCCGCAGAGCTTCCACCTGCACGCTGACCAGCGCCAGGTGATCAACCAGGTTTTCAAGGCCTACGGATTGACTGCAATGCTCGACGACAGCGTGCGGCCGATTCAGGTCCGGCTTGATTTGGACGACTTGAGATTCCAGGATGCGATGCGCATCCTGGGGTTGGTGACGCATACGTTCTACGTGCCGCTGGACGCACACCACGCATTGGTAGCCGACGATAGCAACGCCAATCGGCAGCGCCTGATGCCCCAGGAAACGGAGACCGTTTACCTGACCGGACTGAGCGCCGACGACATGAAAGAGGTTGAATCGCTGGCCAAGGATGTGTTTCAGGCGCAGCAGGCTCAGGTTTCGCAGTCGCAGCACACCATCACGCTTCGGGCGTCGGCAGCGACGCTGGATGCATTCAATGCCATGATGAGAAGCCTGCTTGACGGAAAGAGCCAGGTGTTGGTCGATGTGAAGATGATTCAGGTAGCGCACACGAGTCAGCTAAACACCGGAGCGCAATTACCACCGAGCTTTTCGGCGTTCAATGTGTTTGCCGAGGAGCAGTCTTTGTTGAGCCAGAATGCAAGCCTCGTGCAGCAGATCATCTCGTCGGGCCTGGCCGCGAGCAACGACCCGCTGGCCATCCTCGGCATTCTCATCGCGTCGGGCCAGGTTTCGAGCCCATTGCTGTCAAGCGGATTCGCCCTGTTTGGCGGCGGCCTGACGGAATCGGCACTGGCACCTGGCGCAACGAAGTTCAACCTGAGCCTGAACACGTCCGATTCCCGGGAGCTCGACCAGATTGAGCTACGCATGGAGGACGGGCAGGATGAAACGATCAAGGAGGGCGAAAGGTACCCCATCCAGACCTCATCCTTCGGGAGCGCGGGGCCGAGCATTCCTAACATTCCAGGACTGACGGGCGCCGGGAGCTCGAGCGGCCTGTCGTCGCTGCTGTCGTCGCTGAGTTCGGCACTGCCGAGAATCCCCATGGTGCAGTATCAGGACCTGGGCCTGACCTTGAAGGTAAACTCCAAAGTTCTGCGCGACGGCGATGTGGCGCTCGCTATCGATTTGAAGCTGGACGCGCTGGAGGGAACTTTTGTCGATGGGAATCCTGTGCTGGACAACCGCGCGTATTCCGGCGTTGTGACGATGAAGGAGGGCGAGGCAGCCGTGATAGCCACGGAAGTGGACAAGACGCAGAGCCAGGCGATTAGCGGAACCCCGGGAATCAGCGAGATTCCGGGCCTGAACGACATTACCAGCAAGAATGGGCAACAAAACTACGCGACGCTGGTAATCGTGATGACGCCGCACGTAATCCGCGGGCCGCAGGCGGCAGGGCACACGGCGATGATCCGGGTGGAGCGGGGCTTGCAGTAGTTGCCAGCCTGCCCATTCACGTTAAATGGCAGTTTGATTACTGGCCGGTTACGCCGTCGGTCTTGGCCTGGTAGTCGATGATCTTCTTCAGCAGGTCATAGGGAACGGCGGCAGGATTAATAGCGCGGCCATTAATCACGAGTGTGGGCACTTCGCCGATGCCGAGGTCCTTTCCCAATTGGATAGAGGCATCGACGTCGGCCTTAGCCTCAGGCGTGGCGGCACAGGCCGCAACCTTGGCAGGATCCAGGCCTGCTTTGGTGGTGGCGCTGTTGAGGGTGAGGGTGGCGCCGTCAGCACTGGCCAGACCATCCTGACCGTCGAAGACTGCGGCTGCAAACTGGAAGAAGGCCGTGCTGCCACCCAACTTGGTCACGCAGGCGCCGTATTCCGCCGCGCTCATGGCCTGCGGATGGATGGACGTAATGGGAAAGTTTTGGAAGACGATGCGCGCCTTGGGATAATCCGCGGCCAACTTGTCCATGTTGGCTTGCGCCTCTTTGCAGTGCGGGCACTGGAAATCCGCAAACTCGACCAGTTCCAGTTCCTTTGATGCCGCGCCGCGGTAGGGGCCGTTGGCCCGCTGCTGCAACTTCTGGCGCGAATCGGCGAACGGCGTCGCGCCGAAGTCGATCATGTCGTCACCGGTGATGATGTGCTTGCCGTCGGGAAGCGTAAAGAAGGAAAGCACCTGGGGTTTTTGCTTGCCGGTCTTATCGCCGATCAGAACGACAACCTTGCTGACGCCGTCAGCGGGCGTCTTAAGAATTGCCTGGACCTGCCACATGCGGTCCTGGTCGAAGCCCCAATTGGCCTGAAGAAAGGCGTCGACAACTTCCTTTGTCGGTGTGGCGGCAGTGAAATTGGCCGGATCGGGCTTGGGAAACACAGGCGGACCCGACGGAGCTGGCGCGGAGGGCGCAGTTTCAGGCTGCTGTTCTGGCGGCGCGGCATCCGGCTGCTGCGTCGGCGCTGAAGGCTCCGAGGCGGTGGCATCGGGCGCGGGCGGCACATGTTGCT
>Ga0181522_10001041_pt1 | contig 17757 bp, 14 predicted proteins | sample PEATcosm2014_Bin_27_FD_121103 | JGI IMG/M metagenome (GOLD analysis project Ga0181522, IMG submission 121103) | Peatland microbial communities from MTU Mesocosm Facility, Houghton, MI, USA - PEATcosm2014_Bin05_10_metaG | ecosystem: Environmental > Terrestrial > Soil > Wetlands > Peat | place... | reverse complement strand
GACGGCCTGCCCGCATCTGGCGCTGTCGTTATTGACGACGGGGACCGCGAACTGGCCGAAGCGGTATTGAATAGTGCGGGAGAGGCAACGCCGGTGCTGTCGTTGGCGGCCGGAGATCATGCCCTGCGCGCCGTTTATATAGGCGATGCATCGCACCTGAGCTCGGCCTCGATCATCAGCGATGTTACGGGCCAAACCAGTTCCACTCCAAACTTCACGCTCACACTGTCGCCCGTGGCGCCTTCAACGCTGCCGCTCACACTCACCGCCGGCCAGGCAGGCACGATCGCTGTCACCCTGGTGCCTGAAGACAATGCAGCGCTCACGGCGCCAATGTTCGTCACTCTTTCCTGTTCGGGCCTTCCCAGCGAAGCGTCATGCGCCTTTAGTCCGGCGACGTTGGAGATCTTGCCCACCACGCTGACGACTTGTCCTTCCGGTTCGCCGGCATCGGCATGTCCGCCGGTCAGCTCCATGCTCCTTCAAACGACGGAGGTGGGGACGACCAAGGTGGTGCTGCCCAAACTTCCCGGAAACGGAGGCAGCCCCGTCACTTGGGCCATTCTGTTGCCCGGCATTCTTGGGCTCGGCGGACTTGCTTGGGGCGCGCGAAGGAGGCGCTGGTTGCAGCGCCTTGCACTGGTGGCATTAGTGGGCTTGGTCACCGCGCTGGGTACGACCTCGTGCAAGCCGCTTTACAACTATTATCAACACGGCCCGTCGCATCCCCCTGCGACCCCCAACGGCACATACACCGTCACCGTCACTGGGCAAACCTCCAACGGCGTCACCGCCATCACCAATAACACCACGATGGTGCTCACGGTAACCGGCGGTTCTTAATTACACTGCCTGCATGACGCGGCGCAATCCCCTTCCCGCGGAGGTCTATGCGCTGGTGGAGCAGACGCCGGCCACGGTGCTTTTCGAAGGCGGGAAACAGAACGACTCCGAAACGAGAGAAAAACCGTGGACGCAATTGCTCACAGCTCCCTTGCGCGTGTGCATAGCGTATTCGGCGCCAGAGATTCCTCGGCTGTTTGCCGACCTTGAGAACGCTGTGGCCGCCGGCCATTCTGCGGCTGGCTTTTTCAGTTACGACTGCGCAAGCTGCTTTGAACCGAAGGCAGGAACTCGCGCGGCCAATGCCGGCGAGCCGCTGGCCTGGTTTGGGATCTACGAACGGAGTTACGCATTCGACCACCAGTTGGGCAGCTTCGTTGACGGCGAGCCGCCAGAGCTCGAGCGATTCCGCCGCGAGAAACCGAATACAGAGAAGGACCACTCCGAGCCCGAGATCGCCGCGGAGTTTGTGCTTGCCGAGGCCGATTACGTCCGGCGCATCGATCGGATTCACGAGTGGATTCGCTCCGGGGACGTTTATCAGCTGAACTTCACCGCGCCGCTGCAATTTGAAGTGCCTGGCAACGCCGCGGCGCTCTACGCGCGGCTGCGCTCGCGGCAGCCGGTCGATTACGGTGCGTTCCTGCACTGGCAGCCGGGACGCCGCATCCTCTCGTTCTCGCCGGAGCTATTCTTCCGCGTCGAAAAGGACGGTGCAACAAGACGCATTCTCACGCGCCCCATGAAAGGAACAGCGCGGCGCGGCCGGACGACACGCGAAGACAGCGAGATTGCCGAATGGCTGCGCGGCGACCCCAAGAACCGTAGCGAAAACGTGATGATCGTCGACCTTGTGCGCAACGATCTGGGTCGGATTGCGCAGACTGGAAGCGTTCGAGTTGAAGAGCTCTTTGCCGTCGAGCGCTACCCCACGCTCTGGCAGATGACTTCAACCGTTAGCGCGGAGCTCCGGCCTGAGGCCGGTTTCTTTGACATCTTTCGTGCGCTGTTTCCCTGCGGGTCAGTCACGGGTGCGCCCAAAGTACGGGCCATGCAGCTCATCGCCGAGCTCGAGGAAGCACCGCGCGGCGTATATACGGGCGCCATCGGTTTCTTCTCCCCGCGGCAGACAGTTTTTAATGTTGCCATTCGCACTCTCGATCTCGACGGCGCTCGCGGAACCATGGGCGTCGGCAGCGGCGTGGTCATCGATTCCGACCCGGCACAGGAATTTCGCGAGTGCCTGCTAAAGGCGGAGTTCCTCACGGGGCCGGCACATCGCACAATCAATCCCATCAGCGAGCACGTTCAGACCATCAGCCAGCCAGACAAGTTTTTCCTGATTGAGACGATGCTTTGGGACGGCAGCTATCCGCTACTTGAACTGCACCTTGACCGGCTTGAGGACTCAGCCAGATATTTCGGCATTGCCTGCGATCGCGCGGCGGTTAAATCCGCGCTCATCGACCACGCGCGCCAGTTCGCTGATGAGCGGTCCGCCGGCCCGACGTCGCGCAAGGTACGCCTTTTGTTTGACACCGAAGGCAGCGTGCAGATCGGGAGCGAAGCGCTTCCCCCGCCCGGCGAATCGAACCACATCGGCCGCGTAACCATTTCCAGCGTGCGCGCAAACCCAGCTGACGCAACGCTTTACCACAAGACGACGCAACGCCTCCTCTACAGCTTGCAGCATGCGAACGCCGTCGAGCGAGGCTATGACGATGTGCTTTTCCTGAATTTGCGCGGCGAAGTCACCGAAGGAGCCATCAGTAATGTGTTTGTCGAGAAAAATGGCCGCTGGTCCACGCCGCCAGTCGAGTGCGCCTTATTGCCTGGCGTGTACCGCCGCCATCTGCTCGAAACGCGGCCGGACCTTGAGGAGCGAGTGTTGACGCTCGACGATCTCCGCCACGCCGACGCCATCTATTTGACGAATGCAGTTCGCGGGTTACGCAGAGTCGAAGTTGATTGGCTGGAGAACCGATCCGCGGTCACTGACCACTGACAACTGTTTTTCACTCCGGCCGCATCACAACCTTGATCGCCTCGCCCGACTGCAGCAGCTCCATCGCTTTCTTGAACTCGCTCAGCTTGAGCCGATGGGTGATCACCGGCTCCAGATTCAGCTTGCCGGTGGCCAGCAGTGCCTCCATCTGGAACCACGTCTCGAACATCTTGCGCCCGTTGATGCCCTGCACCGTCGCGCCCTTGAAGATGATGTCGCGGGCAAAGTCCAGCTCGAAGGGCCGCGACGGGATGCCGAGCAGTGAAGCGCGTCCGCCGGTGCGCAACAGCGCAAAACCCAGCCGCATGGCCTCGGGATGGCCCGACATTTCAAGCAGAACATCGACGCCCGTGCCGCCCGTGGCTTCGAGAATCTGTTTCTCCACATCATCGGTCGTGGGATCGAGCGCAAGATCTGCGCCCATCTCAAGAGCCACGCGCCTGCGATGCGCATTCACCTCGGTGGCGAACACGCGCGCGGCTCCGCATGCTTTAGCCACCGCAATCGAAAACAACCCGATCGCGCCGCAGCCAGTAACGGCGACAGTCTTGGCGGCAATCGGCCCGGCGAGCACGGTATGCACCGCATTACCGAGCGGATCGAGCAGCGATGCGTAGTCGTGCGGAATCGACGGCGACAGCTTCCAGATATTCGACTCAGGAATGACGGCATAGCCGGCGAAAGCCCCGTCGGCATCCACGCCCAAAATGCGGACGTGTTGGCAAACGTGCGCCAGACCGGTGCGGCATTGCAGGCACTTGCCGCAGGCCACGTGCATCTCAGCGCTCACCAGGTCGCCCTCGTGCACGGTGGTCACGCCGCGGCCAACGGCGTCCACGGCGCCCGAGAACTCATGCCCTGGAATCAACGGCGGATGAATCCGTCCCTTCGCCCAGGGGTCCCAGTTGTAGATGTGCAGATCGGTTCCGCAGACGCTCGCTGCCTGCACGCGCACCAACACTTCGCCGGGCCCGGGCGTAGGAACGGGCACTTCGCGCAACTCGATGCCGGGTGCGGCCTTGGCCTTCACAACGGCCTGCATGGTGGAGACCATTAGCGCGGACCCTCCCTGAAACGGCAGACTAACAAGTCTATCAACCGCCGCTGGGTGGTAGAACGTTGTAGGGAGTTGAAACATGGCGAAAAAAAAGTTCCCGGCGCGCTGGAACGTTGATTTTCTGACTGCTTTTCTGTTGGTGGCTTTTTGCGCCGCGGGCCCGGTTGTGCATGCCCAAACTGAGGATCAGGCATGGCTGCGCTATGCGCTCGTGCATGAGCGGCCCACCATCCCCACTTCGGTTCGCGCGCTCGGCAGCAGCAACTTGGAGCAGTCGGCCGTGCAGGAGCTTGAGCGCGGCATCGCCGGCTTGACGGACCCGAAGGGCGCAAACACTGGCGAAACCGTGGTCGGCACCCTCGATGAAGTTCGCGCCGCTTTTCCGAGCCCGGCGGTCCCAGCTCACATCGCCGCGCACGGATTCTGGCTCAAGCGCACCATCTGGCACGGACGCCCACTTGTTATCGTCGCCGGGTCGAATGAGCACGGCGCGCTCTTCGGCGCGTTTGATCTGTTGCGCCGCATCGCAACGGGCGCGGACGTCGCACATCTCGATGTGATCGAGGCCCCCGCCATGCCCATCCGCTGGGTCGACGAGTGGGACAACGCCAGCGGCACAATCGAGCGCGGCTATGACGGCCGGTCGATCTTCTTTGACGGTGGCAAGGTTCGCGACGATCTGAGCGAAGCGACGGCCTACGCGCGGCTGCTCGCGTCAGTGGGCATCAACGGCTGCAACGTGAATAACGTGAACAATGCGGCGCCATTCCTTGAGCCCGACATGATCAAGGGCCTGGCTCGGATCGCCGACGCCATGCGCCCTTGGGGCGTGAGGCTAGCGATCAGCGTCGACATCGCCAGCCCGCAGAAGGTCGGCGGCCTCAAGACCTTCGATCCGCTCGACCCCGAGGTGAAAGCCTGGTGGACGGCCAGGATCAACGAAATCTACCAGCAGATTCCCGATTTCGCCGGCTTCACGGTCAAGGCCGATTCTGAAGGACAGCCCGGTCCCGCCAGCTATGGCCGCAGTCCGGCCGATGCCGCCAACGTGCTTGCCAACGCTCTCGCGCCTCACGGCGGCGTGGTGCTCTATCGCGCATTCGTCTACAACAACCACCTCGACTACAACAACATGAAAGCCGACCGAGCGCGCGCCGCCTACGACACCTTCCATCCCCTCGACGGCCAGTTCGCGCCCAACGTCATCGTCCAGATCAAGTACGGTCCCATCGACTTTCAGGCCGAGGAGCCGGTATCTCCGCTCTTCGCGGGGCTGCACAAGACGAGCGAGGCCATCGAGCTCGAGATCACGCAGGAATATCTCGGCCAGCAGCGGCACCTCGTCTATCTCGCGCCGCTATGGAAGGAGAAACTCGACTTCGATTTGCGCGCCGAAAATCGTGCCACCCCTGTGAAGGAAATCATTGAGGAGAAAACCTTCAACCGGCCGCTCGGTGGCATGATCGGCGTCTCTTGCGTGGGACGCGACGATTGGCTGGGTGCGCCGATGGCGATGGCCAACCTCTACGCCTTCGGCCGCCTCGCGTGGAATCCCAACCTGAGCGCGGAACAGATCGCTGCAGAGTGGACAAAGCAAACCATCAGCAACAACCCCCATGTGGTTGCGACTGTGGACAAGATGCTCATGCAGTCATGGCCTACTTACGTTGACTACACAGGCTTCCTGGGCACACAAACGCTGACCGATATTACGGGCAGCCACTACGGACCGAACATTGAGGCGAGCGAGCGCAACGGCTGGGGCCAGTGGCACCGCGACGATGCAAAAGGTATCGGTATGGACCGAAGCGTCGCGACGGGAACAGGCTTCGCTGGCCAATACCCGCCCGAAGTCGCGAAGATTTACGAGTCGGCTGCCACCACCCCCGACAATCTGCTGCTCTTCTTCCATCACGTTCCGTGGACCTTCAAATTGCACACGGGCAAGACCGTCATTCAGTACGTCTATGACAGCCACTACAAGGGCGCCGAAGAAGCGGCGCGGCTCGGCGATGAGTGGGCCACGCTGAAGGGCAAGATCGACCCGCAGCTCTTCGAAGACGAACGCGCGCGCCTGGAGTACCAGGCCGGCCATGCAATCGTATGGCGCGATGCGATCGTGCAGTATTTCTTCAAAGAGACCGGCATTCCTGACGCGCTCGACCGCGCCGGGCACTTTCCCGGCCGGCTTGAGGCTGAAGACGCGCGCCTCGCGGGATACAAAATCATCGACATCACGCCATGGGAAGACGCCTCTGGCGGAAGAATTGTGGCGTGCGACCCCAACCCCGCGCAGGGCAGTTGTTCAGCCGAGTGGACCTACTCCGGCAAAGCCGGCCGTTTCGACATCGCTGTGCAGTATTTCGATCTGCCGGGCGGCGTCGCGCATTTCACTTTCGGGATCAATGGAATCGAGATCGTCTCGTGGGCCGCCGATGCCAGGCTGCCGTCGCGCCGGCCCAATGGCGACAACTCAACACGCTTCACGCTGCGCGGCCCCGATGGACGAGGCATCGATTTGAAGCCGGGGGATGTGCTGCGGTTAGAGGGCGCGCCCGACGGAAGCGATCCCGCCGCGCTGGACTACATCGAGATCGAGCTGGCTAAGTAGTCCGTGCCTGACTCTTGCTCCTTAACGCCGCTGCTGTGCGTTGCGGCTAGATTCCAGGGGCGTGCCTCGCCGTTACGCCGAGCCTTCCGCTGCACTGGCGTGCGCCGCGCGCATCTGTTCGATTTCGTCGATGAGCTCCAGCACCTGTTCCCGCTTGCGGTCGCTTAGGTCGAGGAAGCGAATTCCCACCGTGTTACGGTCGTGAATCGCCTGGATCACGCCGCCGAGCCGGAATGGGATTCCTTCAAGCCGGAACTCCGTCTCTACTCGCGTGTAAATCCCCACCGGGAAGCGCTCATCGGTGCGGATGCGGCAGCCTGTAAGGCTCAAGTCCAGAATGCGCCCCCGTAGCGTGGATCCAACATTGACCAGGAGAATCGTCGCAGTCGTATCAACCTCATGGCGGCTCTGCTGGCGGCGTTCGCGCCCCACGGGTTTTCGCGCAGATGGCGGTCCGGCCTCCAGCTGAGCAAGTGGATGCGTAGCCACTTGCTTCGCCACCAGCAGATTCACGGCTTCGGCCCGGGCCTCCGCGGCTTCCCCCATCGTGCAAATTACGTTGGCCAACTCCACCATGCGCTGCGGAATCACATTCACGAAGCGAATGCCGAGAAGGTTTTGCCCGTCAGTCCATTGCAGGATGCCGCGAAGTCGGAACGAGATTCCCTTGATCTTGAAGAAGACCTCAACAGGCAGGAGGGCACGGGCTGCGACCGGCTCATTTACGCGGAGACGACAGCCCTCCTGGCTCAAATCAACCAGACGAGCTTCGTGCGGTGCACCATAGCCAACGAAAAGAACTACGGAATCTTCATCGACAGAGTAGCGCGGATCGGAGCGGCGCTCCGGCTGCTGGGCCGCAAACTCGTCCCTGTCTTCCCACGCGCCCATGGCCTGCTCCGCTCAAGCATTCAGCGGAGATCAGTGCTCGTCGGTCAAATCCGATCGCTGGTCCGATGCCTGGTCCCACGGCTCGACGGGCGCGGCCTCTGCAGCTTCGCGGCCCATCAGGCGGTCGTAGCGATACACGTCGCTGGTAGTGCCCAGCGACTCGTTATACAAACTGATAGCGCCGATAAGCTGCGTCAGCTCCTCGCTGAACGCGTGTATCGCCTGCAATTGACTGGCCGTCGCAGATAGCTCGTATTGGGAAGTCTTAATGAACTTCTGGTACCCACGGTCCAGAAGCCGCCCCACTTCGCCCTTCACCAACACTCCGGGACGGACGACGTATGCTGCCGGTGTATCTTCCGGATCCTCGGCGCGGCGTGCCGGCACAAGAATCGCTCCGACTCCGTGCTTGCTCACCAGCGTACCTCCGGAGGCGTCGGCAAGCTGGGTCACTTCGAACGAGTGTGCGCGCAACAGTTCCAGCGTCTGATCGAAGTTCGCATGGCGGGATTGTCTCTTCATGAAGGCAGCCTATCTTGGAACAATATTGTATGGAGCCGTCGAATCCTTGTAACTCCAATCTCGCACACCCGTGTTCCGCGCTGCAATTCCTCTCAGTCGCATTGTCCTCACGATCCGAACTGCTCCCCTGACCCGGCCCCGCGCTAGCTGGATTCTTGATCGCCGAACGAATTCCACCGCCCCTCGGAAAATCAAAAACTTCTTTACACAACTTGGCGTGGGGCTTCATAATCGCTTTGCCCTGGAGAGCTTGCGCTTCCCGTTTTCCATCCCCAATCGCAAAGAAACTCCGAGCCAATCAAGGAGGATTCCCAACAAATGAAAATCATGCGCCCCGCTCTGTTCGCTCTGTCTATCGCGGCCGGTGGAAGTCTGTTCGCCGCGGCACAGGAAATGCATCACCCGCCGAAGGTCCTCTTAATCGAGCGGGAGTTTATCAAGCCAGGAAAAGCCGGCTCGCTGCACGACAAGTCGGAGAGCCATTTTGTGGCTGACATGGCCGCGGCCAAGTGGCCCACTCACTACATCGCCCTGAATTCGCTGTCGGGCAAATCGCGGGCCCTGTTTCTCGTCGGCTATGATTCCTTTGCAGCTTGGGAGACCGACAATAAGGCCACCGACAAGAATGCAACACTCTCCGCGGAGATGGACAAGGACAGCATCGCCGACGGCGAACTGCTCGACGGGATTGACCAGTTTGTCTTCACCTTCGACGAGGACTTGAGCTACCGTCCCGATGTTGACATTACGCAGGTCCGCGACTTCGAGGTTACGTCGTTCCACATCAAGCCCGGCCACGATAAGCAGTGGCGCGAGCTTGTCGCTTTGGTTATCGATGCCTACAAGAAGGCCGGGACCAGCGCACATTGGGCAGCCTATGAGATCGCGTACGGCGGCGACCATGAGTACGTGGCCTTCAGTCAGGATAAGTCGTTGGCCGAAATCGACACCGGCTTTGCGGAGGACAAGCAATTCCGCGATGCACTCGGCGACGACGGGCTGAAGAAGCTGGGTGAACTCGAAGCGGACTCCATCCAGGATTCCGATGCGGAGTTGTTCGCGGTCAATCCGCGGCAGAGCTACGTACCCGACGAATGGATCAAGGCTGCCCCGGATTTCTGGAGGCCGAAGCCTGCGGCGTCCGCCGCCAAACCGGCCGCCAAGCCCGCAGCAAAACCCGCGCAGTAGCTCTTCAACCCAACGTCTCGCGCCGGCGGCTCTGCCCTCTGCGGAACCGCTGGCTGCAAGATTGCATTTGGCGCCGGCCCGATACACCGAACCCGGTAAACTGAAAACGACCGGAGATTCCGCGCCATGAGCACCCCCACGAACAACGGTATTCCGCAAATCAGCGTGCAGGAACTCAAGCGGCGCCTCGACGCCGGCGACGATCTGATGATCCTCGACGTCCGCGAACCCTACGAGTACCAGATCGCCAACATAGGCGGCACGCTCATTCCGCAGAACGAAGTGCCACGGCGACTGGCCGAGATCGATCGCAACCGCGAAATTGTTGTCCAGTGCCGTTCCGGCGGCCGCAGCCAGCGCATCGCCGAGTTTCTCGCGCAGCAGGGCTATCCCAATGTGAAGAATCTTGCTGGAGGTATCCTCGCGTGGGCCGATCAGATCGACCCGAAGGTGCAAAAGTACTGAACACGCACTTCACCGCGTACGATCCATCCGGCGTCGCAGCCCGAAAGATTATGACCCTCGACTCTCCAGTTCTCACTGGTAGCCACATTCGACTCGAGCCGCTGTCGCCGGCTCACGCTGACGGTCTCGTTGCTGCATCCTCGGGCGATCCAAAGCTCTATCAGTGGAGCGCCGTGCCCATCGGCCGCGACGCCGTTCTCAGCTACATTGAAACGGCGCTCGCAGGTCGCGAAGCCGGCACGGTGCAGGCCTTTGCCACTGTCCGAATGGCCGACGGCATCGTCATCGGCTCCACGCGCTTTTTCGACATCGATCACTGGGCCTGGCCCGCGGGCCATCCGCGCCACGGACGTAAGGATCCCGACACATGCGAGATCGGCTACACATGGCTCGTGCACGAGGCTATTCGCACCGGTGCAAACACCGAGGCCAAGCTGCTGATGCTCACGCATGCTTTTGAAGTGTGGGCGATGCTCCGCGTCTGCCTTCATACTGACGCGCGCAACAAACGCTCGCAGGCGGCCATCGAACGCATCGGAGGTAAGTTCGAAGGCGTACTTCGCGCGCACAGGATAGCCGCGGATTTCACGGCGCGCGACTCCTGGCGCTACTCGATTCTTGCCGCGGAGTGGCCCGAGGCGAAGAGTCGCCTCATGGCACGCTTGCGGCCTGCCTGATTCACCTGAGTCGTTTCCGGATTGTTGACAGGCTTGCCGGTGTTTATCGCGTTGGCTTCGCGCCAAACAGTCTTCTGAACCACCCGGGCTTTCGCTCGCAATAAGGCGTCCGTTGGCGTTTTGAGTGTAAGTGATAGTCTCTGCATCGCTGGCAGTCGCCGTGCCGCTCACAATCCCTCTTGGGGCATGTGCACACGGCTGGCCGCTCGCCGACGATGGCAAAAACCCTCGACCCGGCTCTCATGACGCTTCGAGAGCGGGTTTCCCGTTCTCGTCCATCTTGCCAAAGATCATTTTGCCACTCGCGGTCTGCAGCACGCTGGTTACGGAGATGCCGACGGAGCGCCCGATCAGCTTCCGTGCGTGATCCACCACCACCATCGTGCCATCGTCCAGGTAGCCCACGCCTTGGTTGTATTCCTTGCCTTCTTTCAGGATTAGGACGTTCATGTGTTCGCCCGGCAGGACCACGGGCTTTAGAGCGTTAGCCAGGTCGTTGATGTTCAGCACGTCCACGTGGTGCAGGTGAGCCACCTTGTTCAGGTTGAAGTCGTTGGTGACCACCTTCGCTTCCCACTTCTTGGCTAGCTCCAGCAGCTTCAGGTCCACTTCGCGAATAGAAGGGAAATCGTCAGGCACAATTTGCACCTGAATCTTGTCGTTGGACTGCATGCGCTGCAACATATCCAGGCCGCGCCGCCCGCGCTGGCGCTTTGAGCCGTCAGTGGAGTCGGCGACGATCTGCAGCTCGCGCAGCACAAACTCCGGCACCACCAGCATGCCGTCGATAAAGCCGGCCTCGGCGATGTCGGCGATGCGGCCGTCGATAATGACGCTCGTGTCCAGCACTTTGGCGCTGCGCCGCGTAGGCTTATCGCCCGAGAATACGGTGCCCAGCGCGGCAGGATTCAGCAGGTCGCCCTTGCTGGCGCCCACCAGCAGGCCCACATAGGTCATGAGAAACAGCACGAAGATTTGCAGGACTGCTGAGTTGGAGCTGGAGAGCGGAGCCGCGCGCAACACCAGGCAGAATAGCGCGGCGCCGACGATTCCGAGCACGCTGCCCACAACGGCGCCGATTAGTCGCCGCAGCGTGAGAGCCCTGACCCGCAACTCGAAGATGATGACAGCGCAGGCCGCGACCGCTCCCGCGATTGTGCCCTCCCAACCCGTCTGGAGTCCAAAGGGCCGAAGGAAGTAACAAACCGTGGCAAGCAATACGACAAAAAGAAGACGTAAAAGAACCAGGTCCATACGAACCAACTTTCACCGGCAGCTGTACGTTGCCGCCGGCCGATGGCTACCGATGGCGAGTATGCCCACTGCGATGCACCATCGTCAAGAGGGAAGCCGGGAAGGCTCGGAACCGGGAACAGGCAATACGGATTAGCCCGGAACTAATGGTCAATAGCCAATGGATAGTAGAAGAGCGCTATCTCGCGGATTCCGCGTCGAAATGAATCAAAAGCGACCGATTCAATTGGCGGCACGCGCAGGTCTTTTCTTCTATTCCCTGCTGGCTATTCCCTACTGGCTGTTTTTCTCACGAAGCGGCAGCCAAAGCCTCATCTTGGTGGATACGCTGCGCGCCCTTGCGCGGGCCGCGCTTGCGCGCGCTCATCACTTTCACGCGCTCCAGCAGTTCCAGCGACGAGCAGCCCTTCCTCGCCATCACCGCATCGGCCACATGGATCTCTCCACCCGCCGCCTGCCCATCGGCGAGCAGGAGCATGGGCACGTGGGACCGCATGCGCTTGAGCCGCTCTGCAAGCTGAATTCCACTCATCTGGGGCATGTTGGTGTCGGCCAGGATTAGGTCGATTTGCGGCGTCGCCGAAAAAACGGCGATCGCCTCCTGGCCATTTGAGGCCGCCAGCACGCGGTAGCCATTCGTTGCCAGCGTGAACTTGAGCACGGAGAGCTCTTGTTCGTTGTCATCTACACAGAGAATCACTTTCTTTGGACGCATGGTCTTGGGGTTGCTCCTGGGTTCAAATTCACTGACATGTTTCAAGGCAACAGTTGGATACCCGCCCGGTGCGCGGGTTCAAGTGTTCATGGTTTGGCCCGGTCCCCGGAGAAAGACGTGCTCACGTTATCTGGATCGATGCGACCGGCTTGCCGGAGAGGAGATCCGCAACCCAGGAGGGCGCGGCTGCTCACACAACCGGCGACCGGCACAAGACCCTCCGCGGCTAAAGTCTAACTTCGCGGTCAAGTGCACAGCGGTTTGGCGCGCAATAGAACTGCAGAGGAAACGCGCCGAGGAATTGTCTGCAACGAATCGAAACATTACGAGTAACGGAGGTTCATGAAAAGAGGGAATAAGAAACGAAGACGGCGCTGAAAATCCAACTGAAACAAATTGAAAACGCCTACTAACAACACACACCATCACTTGCGAAGATGAATTTCTGTTGAAACCATGTGCATCACGGCAGGAAAAGCTGTCCTTTTGCTACAAGAACTGTGCTGCCCGCAACGCGCACATCGCGGACCCTCGCCGTTTCTCTGTTGGCGGAAAGGAAAAGATTGCTCGGTCGACCCATCTCCACACCTTGTCGCAGGTGCACCCGCTTGCCAGATGAAACTGCACCGCGAGCCACGAGATACGCGATGGCGCAACCGGCTGCCGAACCCGTGGCCGGATCCTCTCCGCCGTAGAACTGCATGCGTGCCCTGTACTTCGTTGCGTCCTGGTTTTGCTCGAGTGCAGGGGCAAAGACATAGAACCACCTTGCCCCTCGCTCGCGCAGCCACGCGGTAGCCTCCTCCTGATCCACCTTGAGGCGCGCCAGAGCCGCCTCGGAGCGAAGGGCCACAATGGCGAAGGCTGTTCCCGTCGAAACGACCTGTGGCGGCAAAGCAGGATCGAGGTCGTCCACCTCCAGACCTGCCAGCCGAGCGACAACCGTTGCATCCAGCTCTGCGCCGAACTCCGGATCCCGTTGGGTCATTTCACCGAAGACTCCCGTGGAGCCGCCAGCATTCTGCTCGAATCGCACGGGTACCGGCCCAATCTCGAGCGCCAGGGTCACCGTGTCGCCCTGCAATGTCTCCGGCGCCAGGGCCTTAAGCACTCCCGCCGTGCCCAGCGTGGGATGCCCGGCAAAGGGCAGCTCTTCGCGCGGAGTGAAGATGCGCACGCGCACCCCCTCAGCCCGCTCGATCTCCGCCGGCCTGCGCTCGACAAACGTCGTCTCCGAGAGGTTGAACTCGCGCGCAATCGCCTGCATCCGCTCGGTGGCCAAGCCACACGTATTCATCACCACGGCCAGCGGATTTCCGGCCAGCGGCTCGGTGGTGAAAGCGTCTACGACAAAGTAATCGAGGTTCGGCAATGTCTTGCGTGCCTCCGTTGTGGATTGAGTGTACGATCAACTGGAATCCGGCGCACTTGTGGAAACGCGCGCTCCTGTGGAAACGCTCATTGGACGTTGACGATGAAGGAATTATTTGCTGCCGCATCGATCATCGACGCCGCAAGCCTTACAAAGGCGAGAGCGGGCCACTGATCACTGACAACTGACCCCTGAAAAATGTCGTCAGAGCTGGATCAGCGGCCGCGGCTGCCGGATTCGGGAGCGATCGAGGAACAGCCTCAAGCGGAGAGCTTCGGCGCGTTCAACGGCCACAAGGCGCATCTGACGGCGCACGTGGTCGATGTCATCCAGCCGGTCCAATTGCGCTTCGTCGTGATCGGCGTCGCGTTCCAGCCGAGCGATGCGCTCTTCAATGGTTTGACGGAACCGCGGACTGATCTCGAATCCATCTTGGGCAGCGCATTGGATCGTCATTGAAGGACACCTCGAAGCGGGAATCACTGAAGTCGAAGTTTTTTCTCCCGCGACCTCAAGTTTCCTTTATTGCTGCCGATACTACAGAAGCGCCCTTCCCTGCGCCAGATTACGGCGTCGCGCAACTTCCGTAACCCACTGTCCAAAATTGCTACAGTTCGCAGTTTCTTGGGCGCGTTCAGATAAGGGCCCGAACGACGCGTCAGCAACCGTGCGCTGAGAACTGTGAACTCTGAACTTCGAACTGTCTTCACCTCTCCGCCACAACCCCCAACTCAATTTGGGTTCCATCCTCGAATTGAATGTTCTTGAGTGAACACAGTAGCACGCCTGAAGACGAGCTGTTGCCAGCGAGCATCACGCCAGGAATGCCCGTCGGACGGGGCCGGGCGCGAGCTGCCGCAACACCGTGAGCGCCGGCATCTACGCTCAAATCGCCGCTTTCCCCCGCTCCTGTGTTTACCGCTGAACCCGGATTGCGATTCGCTCTGTCGCTCGCTGAACTGGCCCCATCTGTGGTCCGGTCAACTGCGCCGCCTCGCAGACCGCCGGTGCCGTTCGTCATTCCTCCGCCTCGGCCATAGGCTGGACCGTCGCCGACGTCCACCCTTTCGCCGCCACTCATGGGCATGCCAATCATTCCGTCGTCGCTCCTCGAACTCGCGGCCAAGGCGCTGGCGCTCGGGTTCACCCCGCGGATCAACGAGTAAATTGCAATGCTCTGCCCGTTCTTCAACTCCGCGTGATCGAACGCAATGGCGATTCGCGCCGGCCCATGATCCGTGTCGTACGCCTGCGCCTCGATGATGTGCCCCACCAGCCGTGAGCCTTTCGGAATCACGGTGCCGTCGGAGGTCTGTACCTTCTCTGCGGTCTTGAGCATAATGCGATCGCCCACTTTGGCCGTCTTTGAATCCAGCTTGCCTTCAAGCTCGCCGGTGACCGAATTCATCTCATAGGCGTGCGAGGCTGCCAGATCGCCGAATCCTCCAGCGGCCGGTGCGTAGGTCACCTTTGCGGGGTCATTCGCCGATGAGTTTGCATTCGCGTCTGCGCCGGAGTCTTGCGCCAGGAGGGGAATGCCGGTAAGCGTGGCGATGGTCACCGCGAGGGTGATTGCGGTCTTCATTCGGTGATCCTTTTGAAAGCCCCGTCCGCGTCCAGGCCGGAGGATCAAATGCGGTGTAGGGATTCTTAGTTTCCCGGCGACGGTGCGTAGTAGCCCTTGCGCACCTGCACTTTCAGATTTTCGCCGTTATCGCCGTGACATTCCAACCCGATGTGCCGGAATGACCCGTCCTGCTTGGTATTGCTGGGGGTGTAACTGGCCACGTACTGCGTCCGCAGCTCGGCTTCGATCTGTTGAAACGCTGCTTGCAACTTGGTGCCGTTGTTGCCGACGTCTATCAGCCGGCCTCCACTCTCGTCCGAGATCTGTTTTGCCGGGGAATAGCCGTAATAGCCCTCTCCCTGGCTCCAGTACATGGCCCGGTCGGCAATCAGGATCACGTAAATGATGACGTTGTTTCTTTCCGCAGCGGCGATGGCGTCGCGGATCTTGTGATCGCTGCCCTCATCCTCGCCATCCGTCAGGATAATCAGCGCCTTGCGGCCGCTCTCCTGGTTGAGTTTGTTGTTCGTGGCTTCGTAAATGGCGTCATAGAGCACCGTGCCCTTGGGATCGCTGATGGGGACCGGGCCGCCGCCGAGCCCGGGAGGGCCCAGAGATCCGCCGCCTATGTTGATCTGCGCTTTGTCCATGGCGCGCGCCAGCATGTGGGGACTGTTGGTAAAGTCCTGCAGCAGGTCGATATTCACATCGAATGAGGCCAGAAAGGCTTCATCCTGTTTCCGCAAAACCTGCTCCAAAAACTGGCTGCCAGCCTGTTGTTCCAGCGGCAGCACGCGCTGCTGGCTGCCCGAGGTGTCGAGCAGAATGCCCAGGGTAAGGGGCTGGTCGGTTTCCGCCACAAAGCTCTTGAACGTCTGCGGCGTCTTGTCCTCGGTCACCTGGCACTCATTGCGGGTGAGATGCGGAATCAGGGTTCCGCTCTTGTCCTTGACGGTGAAGAACAGGTCGACGAGGTTCACTTGCACCTTGAGGGTCTCCATCGGCGTATCTTCCGGTGGAGGAGCCGGCGCAGTGCTCACCGGAGCCCCGTCGGGCGACGGCGCAAGCTGAGCCCATCCTGGCGTCGCCAATACCAGCAAGCCGACCAAAAACGCTGCCCATCCGTATATGGGGAAACACCCTAAGCGCATGATGCTCCGTTAGACGAAAACTGAACTCCTAAGAGAGCATAACGCGCCTGTTTGCGGCCCGGCCCGAGTATAGAAAGGCAACCTAGGTGCCTTTGCCGCGTCTGATACTCTGTCAATTGCTGCCTTACGGGCATGTGTTGTGTTTTTGGCAGCGCCTGTGAAGGGCTTTGGGAGGACAACTTCGCGGTGAAAGGGTGGAAGTCAGTTGCGCCTGCGGGGCTGCTGGGTTTGGGGCTGTTTTTGGCTTCAGGAGTTGTGGCCCAACAGCAACAGCCTCCCGTTCCCGATGCGCCCACGCCGCAAGCTCCGCCGCCGCTTCCAGGAATAAACGGGGCGATCACGCCCGGGAGCGGCAACGCGGAGACTCCTGCCATTCCCAATCCCACTCCCGCCGCGGGCCCGGTAGAGGCTGGCCCCGATCAACCGGCTGCACCTCCGAGCCAGGAGCCTGCGGTCGATCAGCAGCAAGCTCCGCCGCAGGCCACTCCACCTAAAGAAGGCAATGCCGCAATGGCAACGTTCCGCGTGCAGGTCAACTTCGTCCAGGTTCCAGTCACGGTAAAGGATTCCAAAGGCAACCTGGTATCGGGGCTCACGTGGCGCGACTTCACCGTCTACGAGGGGAACACCCGCGAGCCGCTGCGCGTGTTTAGCGTGGATCCTCAGCCACTCTCCATCGCTTTTGTGATCGATCAAACACTTCCCTCGAACATCATGTCTCAGGTGAACAACTCCATGGGCTCCATCCAAGGTGCTCTAGCGCCCTATGACGAGGCTGCAGTCTTCACCTACGCCAATGGCCCCAAAGAGTGGACGGGCTTTACCGGCGCGCAGAGCGCCCGCTTGCCTGCCGTACTTTCATTAGCGCAGGCGACTGGCAGCGACCCGATGGTCCCTGACCCAAGTTCTCCGTTCTCGGCTTGCGCAATTTCGATCAACGGAAATTGCCCCGACCCGAACCTCCAGCCAGGCAAGTCGACGCAGACGATTGGGGAACTCAATCTTCCCAAAGAGATTCACACCCTGAACGACGCCATCCTGGCCGCTGCCAAGGAGCTTTCCACGCGTCCCAAGGACCGCCGCCGCATCATCTTCGTTATCTCCGACGGCAAGGAGTACGGCAGTAAGGCCACCTGGAAGGAAGTCGTGCGCTACCTGCAAACCAACAAGATCGCCGTTTTCGGAACGTTGGTGGGTGACACGGCGCACTGGGGTGGGGAATGGGTTGACCGCATCCACATCCCCCTCACAGGTGTCTACGACAACATCCTTTACAGGTACACTGCCGAGACAGGCGGCGATTACTATGCCGAGGGCAGCGTGAACGGAATCGAGCGAAGCTACACCCGAATTGCCGAAGAGGCCCGCAACCAATACACGCTGGGCTACCTGACCAGCGAGTCGTTCTACGACGACAAATTCCGCCCCATCGATGTGCG
>Ga0181522_10001040_pt1 | contig 17759 bp, 15 predicted proteins | sample PEATcosm2014_Bin_27_FD_121103 | JGI IMG/M metagenome (GOLD analysis project Ga0181522, IMG submission 121103) | Peatland microbial communities from MTU Mesocosm Facility, Houghton, MI, USA - PEATcosm2014_Bin05_10_metaG | ecosystem: Environmental > Terrestrial > Soil > Wetlands > Peat | place... | reverse complement strand
CAAGCTCGCCCACCTCGAACGCTCGCTGCAGGAGCTCGGTGAGACCGTCCTGTCGCAGCAGCGGCAGATCGACTCGCTAACGGCGCGCGGTCGCGCACTCGCCGATCGGCTTGAGGCGTTCGTGGCGACGGACGCACCCGACTCACAGACGTTCGAAAAGCCACCGCACTATTGACGGATCAATCCGTCCCACCGGATTGCGAGCGATTGAGAGTTGCCAGGCGCCGTGACCAGCGCTGTGGGAGGGCCAGGACCAACATCATCCATCCAGTCAGCAAGATTTTTCTGGCAATAGTCCAGTCGGGCCATGCCCACAGCGAACCCAGGGTTCTACCCAGCAGACGAATCCTTGACTGCGCCTCTGGCGGCGGCGGTCCGCCAAATCGGAGGCACAGAGTGACGATCCGACACTCCCAGGGCGCTAACAACAGCGGTGAGCGGACCCGAAATCCGAAACCCGCTGCCGCAGCTTCCATGAGTTGCTTTGATGTGACGATGCGCCCGAATTCCTCCCACAGGTCTGCCGGCGCGTTGTTGAGCAGCAGCTCATCGCTGCCGAGACGCCGATGCAGACGATATCCGCCGAGCACGCGCGGCAGGGAGATGACTTCTCCGAACAACGGCGCCATCAGGATGGGAACCGTATCCGCGGCTCGGCGCCAGGGCGGCTCCTGCATCGGCAATATGCGCCGCAGAAACTCCGCCGCATACGCATTCCCCGATGCCGGCGGTGAACCGTAGGCACCAAACTTCAGCACCAGCGCTTTGGCAGTACTGTCGTGCATGCTACGCGGAACATATCGGCCGAGATCTCGACCACCGTCATCGGAGAGCTGCAAACGAAACTGAACCTTGGCCGTGCCGGGTTTCCAATGCTCGACGACTTCTTCTACAGCCGACGGATACAGCCAGTCATCCGCGTCCAGAAACAGAACGATCGAGCCGGTAGCGTCTCGGAAGCCGGTGTTGTAGGCTGACCCTTGGCCCCCGTTTGATTTTTCGATGACCCGGATGCCAGGAATGCGCTGCAGCAGCGGGACCGATCCATCGCTGGATCCGTCATCGACCACGATTGTCTCGGTGTCCGCATAGGTCTGACTCAGCGCGGACTCGACTGCGCACCCTATGTAACGTTCGTAATTGTAATTATTGATGATAATGCTGACGCGCACACGCGTTATCTCCGCTTAAGCGTTGTGGAAGTGGTCGTAAGACAGATCAGTGGTCTCGGCAATCAACTGTTCCAGTATGCCGCAGGGCGCTACCTTGCCGATCGCCTTTCCGCCTCCTTGAGGATCGCACTCGAGCCGGCCGGGAATTTCACCGTCGGAAATGTGCACCGTCCGGTGATGCTGCAGAAATTTGCGATCTCCGCTCCAATCGCGACGGTCTCTTACCTCGATCGGCTGATCCTCAGCAACAGCCGTCACTTTCGCTACCTGGGAGCAGTGTACCGGGCACTCCGAGCGGCGCGCGTCATTCGTGAGCCCCCGGGCCGATTCCTGTACCGGCCCGATTTCAACCTCTCACCGGAGACACGCCGGGTGTATCTGGTCGGCTACTGGCAGTCGCACTCCATGGTGGCGGCGGCCGAGTCGGCCCTCAGACGTGAGTTTGCGCTGCGCGACCCGCCGGGCGCCCCGAGCCAGCAAGTGGCGGCGCAGATTCGTCAGTCCCGCACACCGGTATCGGTGCACATCCGGCGCGGCGATTACGTCAGCATTTTTGGATCGCTGGGGTTACTGTCCCCCGCATACTACGAGCGCGCACTGGCGCTGCTTGCACAGCGTCTGGGAGAGTTCGAGTGCTTCGTGTTTTCGGACGATGCGGCATTCGCCCGCCAATGGATGGCCAACAGAGCCCATATGCATCTGGTCGACCATAATGGCCCGGACAGCGCTCACGAAGATCTCTGGCTGATGTCGCAGTGCCATCATCATGTCATCGCCAACAGCAGCTTTTCCTGGTGGGGAGCGTGGCTGAATGCGCGCCCCGACAAGCTGATCATCGCCCCCCGCACCTGGCTGGGGCACGCTACGCGCGAGACGGATATTGCAGGACCTGACTGGATCCTGGTGGATATCTGAATGATGGCGCAGATGTCAAACGCCAACCCGCACTGGCGCCGGCTCAGCCGGCTCACCGGACTGCTCGTGGCCTTTGCCATGGGCCAGGGATCGCTGCAGATCATCAACCTGCTTGGCAATCTCTATCTGCTGCGCGCGCTCAGCATCGACAATTATGCGCAATTCAGCCTCGCCCTGGCGTTCCAGAACACCGCCGTGTCTTTGACCAGCCTGACGCTGACCGATGCCATCATTCCCCTGGTCGGTCCTCGTACCGGAGACCGCGCGATCGTCGGCCGCTATGTCCGGGCCGCCCAGCGCGTGCGGACCATGCTTTACTTGACCGTTCTTCCGGTCTGCATACTTTCGTTTCTGCTCGTTTTCGGCCGCCATGCATGGCCGCGCTCCAGCGAGTGGGCGCTTTTGAGCTGCGTCGTGCTGTCGCTCTATTTCAGCATTCAGCTCTCGTGCTATTCGGCGCCTCTCATCATGGCGCGGCGGTTATACACCTATTACCTTGCGCAAACCGTGCCGAGTGCGCTCAAACTGGCCTGCTATGTAGTCCTTGCATCTGTACGGATGCTATCCGCCGGTGGGGCCGCTGCAATCGGCGCCCTCAGCATTCTGCTCAGCGCGCTCATGACCCGGACCAGGACGGCAGATCTCATGACATTGCCTGCGCACAGCGATCCGACGGCAAGACGGGAAATCGTCTCGCTGGTGTTACCCTCCCTGCCGGCAAGCCTGTTCTCCGCGTTCCAGCCACAGCTAGCGCTGCTTCTCGTGAGCATATTCGGACAGTCCATACAGATCGCAGAGATCGGCGCGCTGAGCCGGATTGCTCAGATGTTTCTGATACTCAATACGGCCAACGCGCTGCTGGTCGAGCCTTATATTGCGCGACTGCCGCCAGATCGGCTGGCGAGCGCGTATGTTCGTATCCTGTCACTGGCCTTTGCGCTGGAAGCGACGCTGGTGGCGGCCGTGTTCGTGTACCCGGCACCGCTGCTGCTGCTGCTCGGTCCCCGCTATACCGATCTTGGAGCCATGGTGCCCTGGGTGGTGCTGGCAGCCTCCCTCAGCACGTTCTCCAACCTGATCTGGGTCATGAACCGCGGTCGGCGCTGGATCTTCTGGCGCGGCAGCATTCTCGAAGTGGCCTGCCTGACGCTCTTTCAGGTGGGCTATGTCTGGCTCGTCGGTGTTCGCTCGCTGGAGACCGCGGTGCTGTTCATGCTCTGTGGTGGTGCGGCTAATCTGGTTGCGCACGCGTACGTCACGTCTTATGGATTTGCGGCGCACCGCCATCCGCTGCCCCAACCAGCGCGGGCACTCTGACGTCCCTGCGCACCAGTTCGCGCTTCAACCGACGAGCGGCGAGAGGCTCGGGTCCATACACCGACCAGGCCAGCCTGAGTTTGCGCTTCACATAGCGACGCGCGCGCGGCAGCCGCGTTCTGCCGCCGGGAGTGGCGCCATCACGCAACCGTTCCTCGCCGATTGATGAGGACTGATAGCGCTCAACTATGTGAAATGGATGCAACGCCAGATTGAGCACGCCGTGCAGCCACGATTGATCCATGAACGCATCAACGGGTGCTGTGACGCTGCTACCAGCCGAAAGCATTTTGAGGGCGGCACTCCGGCACATTAAATATGCCTGCGTACCCAACGGGTAGCCGGTAAATCGGATCAGATGATGGTACCAGCCCAGGAAGGGTGATCTGACGTAGCGCCATTGCGAGGGCACCTTGGCGAACAGCCGCAGATATTCGATGCCGTAGTCTTCGAAGCGGATCCGGCTCAGGGCTTCGAGGAAGCGCCAGTCGGCAATGACATCATCTTCGAGCACAATCATCTGCTCACACGGCGACTGGATCAGCCACTGCCAGAGCGAATAGTGGCTGGAATAGCAGCCGCGCTCGGCGTCTGTCAGTGGACGTCCAAGGTTCATGAGGAGGCCATCGCGGTCATACGAGAGCGCGGCATCGAGCTGCTGGTGGGCGTCCCAGAACGACCACGCTAAACCGCTTGACGCAGCCGACTCCTGGAATGATGCGCGTCGTTGAGACGCGGTCGCGAGACTGATGACCCACACCTGGGTGCGGGCTGCGGCGGCGCTATCCACGATCCAGTTGCGGCGTGCCCCAGACCGCCAGGGGGGCCGGACGTGCAGTCCTTCTAAAGAACTTGAGCAATGGCATCTCGATGACCCGGTGAATTGCGAACCCCGTCAGTACGCATGCCACCATTGCCGCTGCTACGTAGGCCGCGGCGATCGGGGGCAGTTGCCAGCGTGTCCAGGTCAACGCCAGCGCGTTCAGCGTAAAGGGATGCGACAGATAAAGCGAATAGGAGGAATTACCACCCAGCTCAAACAAGCGTGTCCGCCAGGCTGGTCCCAAGATAGCCCCGCATACCACCGCACACGCAGGTATGCCCGCCCAGAGCAGACGATCGAGGTCGCGCAGCGGGGCCATCGCCCACAACAGCCCGAAGCCAGCAACGATGAGCCCCCACTGCGCGATGCGCCCCACGCGGATGCCCGCCAGATACAGATACGCTATGAGCATACCGGCCAGAAACTCGAGTATGACCGGACGAGAATAGAACAGCACGGCTGTCGGCGCCCTAGGGAAGACAGCGCCCAGAATCACCAGCGACAGAAACAGTGTTACCAGTCCCGTAATGCCGGTCCGCCTTCGATACGCCACCGCCACCGCGAAGCAGGCGTAGAAGAAAATCTCATATTCGAGCGTCCAGCCCAGTCCGAGAATGGGACGGACGAGTCCATCGCTGCGTTGTGTAGGAAAGAAAAGGTACGAGGCTGCAATTGATAGCGGTGTCGCCTCGGCATGGTGTACCTGCCAGGGGAACAGCAACACGGTCAGCAGCATCAGGCTTGTGAACAGCCAGTACATGGGCAAGACGCGCACCAGGCGGCAGCGGATAAACTCCGTTGTGAACCCTCTCTGGCCGAACCTGTCATGCGCCAGGTAGAACATTACGAAACCGCTGACGACGAAGAAGATGTCGACGCCGCTGCCAAATTCAATGCCGAACGGATCGTTCAGGCCCCGCATCGAGTACAGGTGGCCGTCCCTGGTCTCATGCAGCAGATGACCAAACAACACCATGAGGGCCGCGATGAATCGCAGTACCTGCAGATTCGGCAAATAGGATCCGCTACTGACAGGTACAGCCGCCGGTGCGCGCAGCACGCGCGGCTTCCGGCGCAGTAATGCCGCGGTGACGACTTCGCGGGCCGGGCACTCGATCCAGCGGAAGCCCAGCCACGCCAACAGAAGCGTGAGGCCCATCTTCAGTCCGAGTATCAGCAACGCATACGGCATCGAAGGCAAGATAACGAAGTGGCGTAGAAGTTGATTGACCAGGATGAGTGCAAATCCGTGCAACATGTAAATGGAGTAGGAAATCTCACCGAGGAACACCATCACCCGGCTACCGAACAGTCGATTGATGATGGGGCCGCCAGCATGCAGTCCCGCCATCATCAGCAGGATGGCGGGCAGCAGCAGCAGCAAGGCTTGCGGGAACAGCAGTGCCACTGCCAGACCGGCCATCGCCGCGAGCAGGCATGCCGCCGCGTGCTTTATCGGACCTCTTTGTAATACCAGGCGGCCGATCAGATAGCCGCCCAGGAATTCGGGCAGGATACGCAGCGCGCCGTCCGTGGTCACATCGACCAGCGCACCATCGTGCACCACGTAGACGTAGCTGACGAAGCCGAACCACAGAATCGCGGTCAACGCCAGCACGCCCCGCCACGACCAGCGCTGCAGCACCAGGCCGCAAAGGGGAAACAGCGCAATGTAGGCCAGCCATTCGGCACTGACCGACCATGATGGCGCATTCCAGCTTAAGCGAGGAAGGATGCCCCAGGCATGAATCAGCAGCAGGTTGCAAATAGCCGACCAGCCATCGTGATCGACCGGGCTCTGGGACTCATAGCCGGTGTGCGCCGCCGCCAGCCATAACGCCGCAATGGCCAGAAACGTGAACAAGTGTAGCGGATAAATACGTGCGAAACGCTTGACCAGAAATTCCCAGAAGGAGGAACGATTCCACCCGAGCGCCATTTGCGGCAGGTATTTCAGGGACAGAATGAAGCCGCTGAGGACGAAAAAGATGTCGACGCCCACCGCTCCGCCGCCCAGAACTGGGCCCAACCCGAGCTGCGCTCCGGCGGGATTGGACTGGAAGTGGAGTAACGCCACCCAGAGTGCGGCGAGGCCACGGATGCCGGTCAGATTGCGTAATCGCATGAGTAGCTCTGTCTAGCCCGATCCGGGTGCGCGCATCGGCGAGATCACCCAGCTGCCTTTCTGACGTTCCCACAGGATGGGCGCGCCGTCCTCGGGCAGTTGCGGGCTGACCCAATCGAATTGCGTGCCGATATCAGTCGCGGCAGCAGTGCCCTCCTGCCAGCCCCGCACTTCGGGCTCGAGCTTCCAGGCGATCAGCCAGTCGCGGTCGTGAGCGTGGCCGACAACCGCATAACTATCGCCCGGGACCGCATACGAGCGCACTGAGGAACTCTCGGCCAGCATCCGACTCAAGCGGGTAGCTGCCGCGTAGGCAGGCTTCTGACTCAGGTCCGAGCGCAGCAGGCCGAACTGTTGCTCGGATTCGGTGCGATTGGTGCCGTCATCGATGAGGTCATACCACCAGATACCCTGTATCCAGGGACGGGCACGCGCCAACGCGAGAAACCGCACCATGTAGTCAGCAGCTGTGCTTTCGGACACGCCCAGATGCCCCTGATTCGTGGGCCAGCCCATTTCCGTAATCAGGATGGGTATCTGAGTGCCAGGCGACGCGCGCTGCATCTCGGCCCTTACTGAGTCGAGAATCCGGATGGCAACCTCCGGATTGGAATGCAGGTGAAACAACGTGTAGCTGTGAACCGAAAATGCATCCACATATCGCAGCCCGCCTGCAGCGAAGAATTCTTTGCACCAAGTCAGATCCGCTCCAGCGACGGATCCGCCGATCACCCTGGCGCGCGGGTTGATTGCCTTTATCGTTGCGTAGGTGCGTGCCAACAACTTCACATAGGCACTCGCCTCGCCATGGGTCTGCGGCGGATATGTGCCGAAGCCGGTATTCCACTCGTTCCACACCTCGTACTGGTTGACGCGATCCTTGAAATACGTGACCACGAAGCGCACATAGCGCTGAAATGCCTCGATCGCCTCGGGTGAGACAGGCTGGCTGCCGTGATCGTAGAAGTCGTTGCCGAAGTCCAGTATCACCAGCGGAGATCCGCCGGCTTTGTGCAGGCTGTCGACTGCGCTCTCGAGCTCCCGATAGCGCGCCGGCATTTCGATCTGTCCGCGCTGTTGCTCCATTGGTGCCCAGTAGGCGTCGTCCCGAAACGAGGTGAATCCGGCTTGCGCCAGAGCCGGCAGAACCGTTTTTGCATCCCCACGATTGAGCGCCAGATGAATGCAAGCGCCCAACTCAAAATTCTCAGCATTGGCTGGCGCCAGGCATGCTGCCGTCAGCAGGATCCCGAGCAGAGACGCCGGATGGGCCGGCCTGCGGCCGCCGTGTCTCGGGGATCTAGTGAGAGCGAGCAAAGTCACCTTGCCAACTCTCGATCTTCGGGTCGTGGGCAGCTGCGACGGTGCGTCGGTATAGCGCTGCGAGCGCAGCATGCGATGATTCGCCGGTCCAGTGATTGACGAACCGCTCGGCAGCTTGCGCCCCCATCTGCAGGAGCGATGCATCATCCAGGCTGCACACCGCCTCTGCCAAGGCCTCGGCATCATCCGGTGGAACCAGCAGCCCTGTGATCCCGTGGTCAACCAGCTCGGACAGTCCGCCAATGTCGCTGGCGATGATCGGCCGGCCCGCGCGCATCGCCTCCAGGCCCACCAGCGGCAGTCCTTCCCATCGTGACGGCATCACCACCACATGGGCGCTGGTGTAATAGGCATCGAGTTCGGCACCTGACTTCCAGCCGACGCAGTGCGCGTTAGGCGGCAGATCGGCAAGTTGCGTATGCAGCGAATCACCGATGACATAGGCGAACGCACAGTCGCCGAGTACCCTGAGCGCGTCGAACAGCACGTCGATTCCCTTCTGGCGATCGAAACGGCCGACGAAGAGCAGCCGTCGCCTCCCAGGCGGCCAGTGGATATCGGCTTCCGCGGCTCCCGGACGTCGGCGCGACAGTCCATTCGGAATGACGTGCAGCTTCTGTGAATCGATACCCACGCGCATGGCCGCGCGGCGTTCATGTCGTGAGACGCACACGATGCCATCGCAGCAGCGCGACAAGAAGCGCTCGAGCGCCCGCGTCAGCAACCGCGCCGGCCGGGACTGGTCACGAAAGAAGGCCCAGCCATGTGGGCAGTAGACGACCGGCAGCCGAGGGTGGCGGAGCGCAAGCAGCGGTCGGAGGAGCGCGCCGGCAAAGGTCGAGTGCAGGTGGACGATGTCGGGGCGTTGCCGTCTGATCCGGCCAAAGACCGCGCGCGCGAGGCGTATGCTATTGAGCAGGCGATGGCGGCTTTCGCAAAAGCCAACGATGGCCACGCCCGCAGACACCTGCAGATCGGAGGCCTGTTCCCTGGGGACGACTGCCGTCACCTGCTGCGCGCCGTAGATGAGCCGCTGCGTCTCGATGGTCTCGCGCAGATAGGTGCAGATCCCGCCCTTGATGACCTCGGCGGCGTGCAATACCCGCAACGTCCGATGATTCGTGCGCCCGATCGGAATGAACGAATCATCCATACGCGAGGCCCGATTCCGCGTGACTAATGACTTCCTCGAGCTGCTGTGCCGCGCGGGCCCATGTGAACTGGCGAACGCGCTGATGGCCTGCCTGGCGCAGCTCTTCGCGCAAGGCGGTCGACTCGATGACACGCTGCACCTGGCGCGCGATGTCGGCAGGATCCCGCGGGTCACAGTAGAGCGCGGCGTCGCCGCAGATCTCCGGAATGGCCGAGCCGTGGGAAGCCACTACGGGACAGCCGCAATGCATGGCTTCGAGCGGCGGGATGCCGAACCCCTCGTAGAAGGAAGGATAAACGAAGCACAGGGCGTTTTCGTACAAAGCCCGCAGCTGCCCGTCGGTGACGTAGCCCGCCATCATCAGGTTGGATCCGGACAGATCGCACGATGCGAACACGCGATCATTGCCACCGCCAGCGGCAACCACCTTGATATCCTCTCCGGTCAGAATGGCTGCGGCCTTGGCAACACCGGCGAGATTCTTATTCGGGCTGCGGTTGCCGACAGCCAGCACATAACGCCGGCCGACCAGGTTCAAACGCTCAAGCACGGCCGGGTCACTCGGGGTTCTGAGCACATGCTCACCGCTCTCGGAAATGACTTCGATGCGCGCAGCCGCGCGGCCACCGACATGCCGCATGAGCTCGGTGGCTGAAAATTTGGAGACCGTGGCAACGATGCCGGCACGGCGCATCAAACCCGTAAACAGCATGCGATACCAACTCCGGTAGGCGAGGCTGAAAATCCAGGGATTGGCCATGGTGTTGGCATCGTGCAGCACGACCAGCTGGCGCCGAAGCGCCAAGGGACCGCTGCTGCACAGGTTCAGCATCAGCTCCTGGCGGCAATGCCGGGGCAGATCAAGCTGCTCCCAGGCGTGCCCCTTCAGAGTGCCGACCGGATCCGCCCGGATGCCGAGGCTTGCTGCGAGAGCTGCCGGCGCGCTCGCGGGCAGAACAGCGCGCACCGCCCGATCCTGCGTCGGCAACCAGGCACGCAGAATTTCGTTCGCAAAGCGATCGACGCCACTTGCCTTGCGGGTCAAAAAACGCGCATTGATGGCAATCTTCGCACTCATCAGCTTGTCACCAGCGTGGCCGGGGTCATCATGGACTCAAACTTTCGCGGGACGCGCTGCTCGCCAGTAAGCGGGAGCGAAAGCAGGCCGCAGGCAAAGCCACAAAGCGTCCAGGCGTAGGGCAGCGCAAGATCCGGAATGCTGAGCGACCAGACGATGGCCATGGCAAGAATCGCCAGCGCAAATGCGCGCCCGTACTGATCCCCGCGCTGCAGGCAGGCGCGCACCAGCACCCAGAGGAACCCCGCGAAGCAGATGAATCCTGGCACGCCAGTAGTGGACAGTAGCGTCATCGGCAGACCCGAGACGCGGGAGCTGCCCACCCCGACGCCCAGGCCCCAGGACTCGAGCACGGTCCGCAACGCAACCCAGTTGGTACGAGCGCGATCGGCGCCGGAGGTGGTGGTCATCTTCTCGGTCAGGAAGGTCGAGGTAATCTGGCCATCCATGCAGAGCAGATCGACGACGTAGGCGGTCCCGATCACCAGCACGAGCAGCACCAGCACCAACATCAGCCGACGGTCGGTGCGCGCGCCGCCGACGAGCAGCGCGACCGGGCAGAGCAGCAGCAGACCAGCGTAACCGCTGCTGGACGTGGAGATGAGCAGACAGAGCAGCAGTGTGCCGCCGATCCAGCCGCGTCGCAGACCGAGACCCAAAAGGGCAAAGGCGCTCAGGAAATGGAAGCCCAGCAGCGACGGTTCGAGAAACGTCGATGACATGCGCCGCATGCCGAACGCGGTCTGAGTGTAAAGCTGCCCAACGCCTGTGTTCGAGTTGATGACTTCACTAGGCCAGGGCAGTCCGATTTGATAGCCAATGGCCTGGTAGAGGCCCAGAAGCGCTGAGCAGCCCGCACCGAGAATCAGTCCGCGCACCGCCTGCTCGACGGTGACCAGTCTCGACGCCACGGTCCAGCGGCAGAGCAGGAACAGCACCAGATTAAAGAGCAGGTAAGCGGCCTGTATGGGATTGCGGCCCGACGGATGTACCTTCTCGATGAACAGCGTGTCCATGCCGTAGGCGGACGGCATCACTTCGACGAGCCCCTCGAACGCACGCGGCAGGACTATCGCACCGACCACGCCGATCACGGTAAAGACGATCAACCATGCGACGACGGGGTCCGATGTAGCCGGCTTCAGCGTGGACCGGGAGCGCAAGGCGTGCAGCACTGCGTGGATCAGGCCGATTCCAAGCAGCGCATAGGCCGGCATGATGCCGCTGAGGCGCCCCCCCGCATCTACGACAATGGGCGCGGGGGATTGAAGAAAAGCCGCGATGCCGATCGCCACGACCCACCCGCGCACGCTGACGGCAGCGATGATCAGCAGAACCAGAAATATCGGAGCAAAAGGAGTAAATGGCGCCATCTGCGGGCATTAATCGCAGAGCACGCTGCCGACGAGAACCGCAGAGGCGGGGGCCAAAAGCGCTTTGGCGTGCTCGATGTCCAGCACGCGCGTGGTATGCCGCCGCATCGACAGCAGACAGCCGCCCACGCGGTCGGCGATAGTTTGGGTATCGGCGAATTCCAATATCGCCGGGCTATCCAGGATCACGACATCGTAATTCTGCGCAAACCATTTGATCGCCTGGACGAAGGCGCCGGTCTCGAGCAGCTCCTGCGGATTGGGCGGAATCGGGCCGGCGCAGATCAGCGCCAAATGCTCGAACCCTTCGACGGGACAGACGACCTCGTCATAGGAGGCGCGGCCGACCAGAAGGGTCGACAGTCCGCTATCCGGTTCGAGCCCGAACAGGCGCTGCTGACGCGGTTGGCGGAAATTGGCATCAATCAGCAGCGTCTTCACACCTATTTGCGCAAACACGATGGCGAGGTTGGCCGCGATCAGATGAGCACCCTGGTGGCTGCGCGTGGAAGTCACCACCAGGGTCTTGTTCTTCGAGAACCAGCGCATCGACATCTGCGTACGCAACCTGCGGAACGCCTCCGCCGCCGCGCCGAACGGGTCCCGCGCGGTCACGAGGCTGCGGCTCAACAAGCAATCCGCGGCACGCTGAAGCGGATAGTTGAACTGCTCGGAGAGCGCCTGCTGTACGTCATGCCGGTCCACCAGTCCGAGGTTGACGGCGGCATCGCCGAAGCGAATCTTCTGCACACCCTGCATGGAGACGATTTGCCGAATGTCGTTTTCCGTGAGCTTCCCCGCCCGCTGCAGCACTTGCCCGATGTGCATGTCGCGCGGTTCCCGCGAACGGACCAGTCTCGGTGCGGGCGGGATCAGCAGTTCCTCTACTGACATTCAATTCTCCTCATTCTCATGCCGGTTCCGGCGCAAGCCCCAACAGGGAGGGTATCTCCGCCAGCACCATTCCAGCGCTCTCCGCCGGAACATCGGCCGCTGCATGGACACGACGATCAATGAGCTCCGACAGTACGGCTGCAGCGATGGCCAACAGCAAGCCCAGAATGACGCCGATGAGTGCGTAGAGCAGCGGTCGCGGACGGGACAGGTGCGTGGGGACCACGGCCCAATTGAGTATGGCGACACCGCTTTGATCCAGCCGGCTTTCCAGCTTTATCGAGCCCGCTCGCTGCATCGCGACGTCATAGCTCTTCTGGGCATTCTCAGCGTCCTGCGAGAGCATCGAGAGCGTGTCGCGCGCCTGCTGTAGCTGCTGGATCCGTGCGCGTTGCGCATCGAGCGTGTGCTGCAGCTCATTGGTGCGCTGTTGCGATATGTCAGCCTGCTGGCGGATCGAGCCGACGGCAGTATCCAGCTCGGAGGCAACGCGCGCCTCGAGCTCTTTGACCTGCGCGACCGCACTTTGATAAGGAGGCGCATTGACGTCATAGCGTTCTGATACGTCGGCTACACTGGCTTTGGCACGCGCCAGATCGGTCTTAAGTGTCTGCAGCACGCTGTTGCCGAGAATATCCGGCAGCTGTGCGAGCTGACCACGCTCCCGAGCATGATCGACCTGGGCCAAGCGCGAGCGGGCATCAGCCAGCGATGACTGAGCCGTCACGAGCTGAGTGCTGATCTCGGCATAGCGGGCGTTCTCCACATCGAGTCGGGTGTCATGTTCGTCGACCCCGGCCAGGCCGGAATGCTGTTTGAAATCGGACAGGCGCTGCTGGGCAGTCTGCACCGATGTCCGCAGATCATGTACCTGGGTTTGGTACCAGTCAGACTGGCGCCGAGCCGGATCCATCTTCAGATCGAGTTCGGCCTGCATATAAGCGGTTGCAAAGGCGTTGGCGACTTCCGCTGCCTTGGCCGCATCGCCATCCCTGAAGTTGATCGATATGACACTGCTTTCGCGCGAGGGTACGACGTCCAGGTGCTTGACCAACCGGTCGGCAAGCCAGTCGCGCAGTGGTGTGCCGATGGGAGCATGCAGAAATTCCGCATACAACTTGGGGTCAGTCTGCAGTTTGAGTGCATCTACGACACGCAAGGCCACATTGTGGCTGCGTATGATGTCGACCTGCGTGGCGATGACGCTCTCGAACGCCTGTTGCGGTACCGCCGTGCCGGATACCGGGTCAACGCCTTTGCCGTCGGCAAGCAGCGAGACTTCGGCCGTGTAGGTGGGCGGCGTCCAGACGATCAGCGCCGCGCACGCTAGCATCACCAGCCCGAACACGAGCGCCATCAGACGCTGGCGCGCCCAGAGCAGTTCGAAGAATTGTCGGATAGTCATTGGCGATTCCGTCAGAAGATGGTTTGTTTGACCACCAGGACGTCATTTGGCTCGAGCAGATCGGCTGCCGATACCTGAAACTGTCGCTCGACGCCCTGCGGATCCCGCCGCTTGAGCAGCACGCGCCGATCCGTGCCCTTGGGCGTCAGCCCGCCACCGGCGGAGATGGCCTGCCCCACGGTCATGCTTCGCTGGAGCGGATACACGCCAGCCCGCTGCACCTCGCCGTAGACGTAGAACTGGGGGGCGCGCGGCACGAACAGCGTATCGCCACCGCCAACCGGCAGATTCTGGCGAGGATCCCCTGCCAGGAGCGCCGTGAGGTCGATTCGCGTACTGCTGCCATCCTTCCGAACGAGCGTTGCTTCGTCCGCCGCAGCGCCTGAGCCCGCGAGGCCGGGCGTGACGACCGGGCCGCCGGCGGCAGCGAGCAGGTCGAGCACATGGTGCGACGTGATCAGCGGGTACTGCCCAGGCTTATTGACTTCTCCCATGACGGAAGCCAGCTGGCTCTGGAATTCGGTAACGAGAACCGAGACCTGCGGATGCCGGATGATGGCGCCTTCCACGAGTTTGCGTGCGATGAGTGTCTCGACCTCGGCGCTCGATCTGCCGCCGACGCTGAGCGTATTGAGATAGGGAAATGAAATGTTGCCGCTTTCGCCGACACGCTCGCTGATCGATAGCTCGGGGTATCCAGAGACGCTGATCTGCAGCAAATCGCCGGCCCCAACCGGGTAGTCCTTCGGCTGCGCGCGCGCGACCGTGACGCCGAAGCACAAACATACCAATCCAAAGACTCGCACGAAGTTCATCGCCATCCCCTCCTGTCTCAATACGCTTTGCCGTCCCGCCAGACCAACCTCACCGTCCGCAGCAGAATTGCCAGATCGAGCATCAGCGACCAGTTGCGTAGATAATCGAGGTCATACCTGATCCTGTTTGACATCGACGACAGGTCGTCGCCGCCCCTGAAACCATTGACCTGCGCGAGCCCGGTGATTCCGGGCTTGACCTTGTGACGGATCATGTAGCCAGGTATGAGCTTGCGATATTGCTCGTTGACTGCGATGGCGTGAGGACGCGGACCGACCAGGCTCAGTGTGCCGGCGAGCACATTGAACAGCTGCGGCAGCTCGTCGAGCGACGTGCGGCGAATGAACGCTCCGAAGGCGGTAAGCCGCGCATCATTTCGAGTAACCTGGGTGTACTGGGCGGCACCGTCTTCAACCACGCGCAGTGAGCGAAACTTGTAGATCATGATCTCCCGGCCGTCGAGACCATATCGTCGTTGCCTGAAAATAACCGGGCCTGGCGAGCTGAGTCGCACGGCGAGGGCGACGAGCAGCAGCACGGGCGAGGTGAGCACGATGGCGAGACTCGCGAGCGCTATGTCACTCAGCCGCTTGGCAATGCTGCGCGCCCCATAGAACGGAGACTCGCGCACCGCTACAACGGGCATACCGCCGATTACATCCAGTCGTGCCTGGATCAGATCGCAGCTCATTACGTCCGGGACAAAGTAGATCGAAACCGTTGAGTCGTGCAGTGACGCGATCAGATCGAGCATGCGTGGGTCGGGTGACATCGGCAGCGTGATGTAGACGAGTCCGATGCTCTCCCGACGGACGTACTCGGCCAGCTCGTTGGGCCGTCCAATCAGCCATTCGAGCCCTTCTGGTGATAACCGCTCGGGTGCGCGCTCATCGAAGAATCCACTCACAGTGATGCGCAGCAGCGGGTCGCTTTCCAGACGCTGCTTGAGCCGCAGTCCAAGCGGCGTCAGGCCAAAAATGGCCGCCTTACGTGGGTCCGTCTGACTGGCGGCGCCGGCGCGAAAAAGTACCTTGTGCGCCAGCAGCTCCCCAGCCCAGAGGGCCACTGGGGTCAGCAGTGCCCAAGTGGCGACGACGCGCCAGTGAATCAGGTCGCCGAGCTCGGCCACTCGCAGCAGAACGAAAAGAAAGGCGACGACCAGACTCCAGCGTCCCAGGATCCGCATGAGCGGCCCGACCGGCAGGGCGGACGTATAGTCCGGCCGTCGGTCGGCTGAATCGAGCATGTCAGAGGTCACGAAAAAGCCGACGACTGCGAGCAGGCAATAAGATCCGTAGAGTCGTTCCCCGCACAGGCTGAGCGCGGCGATCAGGCAGGCGACAACAATTACAGGATGCAGCAGCGACTTGACTGCAAAATTCACGGACGACTCGGTCGCCGACAGGGCAGCGAATCCGCCGTAGTACGGCAGGAGATCGGGCATCGCTCCATTTGCCATCCCTTCTCTCCTTATCTTCTATGCACTCGATAGACTCCCTGTCGCACTAGTTGTATTGGTCGTTGTTGTCCTAGGCACCCGTCAGCTGGCGACTCAGCAGCCGCTGGTTGCGACGCAGCTGATGCGTCACCAGCGCTGCGATGAGCAGCAGCAGCAGCAACCCCTTATCTAAAGAGCGGCTGAACGGCTTGGTGGCTGGGGGTGTGTAGGATGGATCGGAAACTGGAGGCTGATTGCGTACAGCCGAGCGTTCGTTAAATGCCACGCTGGTCAGGTTCTCTTTCGAGGGTGCCTGAAGTACCGCTGACGCCGGGGCAGCACCGCGAGTGGCGGGAGCTGAAGTCAGGTCGAACGCAGCATGCGCGGACGAGCCCAAAGGTGTCGTTGCCAGAACGCAACAAAGGATTAAATTCCTTGCCGGCATGGATGTTTACACTCGATATCTAGGATCGAAGTTAACATAGCACACGAAAACTACAGTGACAATCAGACAAAGCTATCGCGCCGAACTCTATGTTTTTGCTAGCTCTATGGAATTAAGTCAAATTCACCCATTCCGGAGCGCTAAAATCGGCAATGCGCCAAAGCGGTGCATGCGATTCCACCGAAAATCTAACCGCTAGGACGGGGATTGATGCGACACAGCAACTAGACGCATCGTGAAATGGCGACACATATATATAGAGTCCGCGGCGCCTGCCTACTCACTCGAGTCGCACCTGATACCGGAGCCGTCTCTTAGGGTCACGCGCCCGTTATTGAGATTGGCGAGTAATCGCGGAAGATATCGCCTGGTGCATTACCAAAGGTAGGGCACCGCGCGCCTCAAGCGCGAAGGTTGTACCCCGCGGCCTCGCGACGCACACAGCAGCCTGGTGATTGGGTGACGGACGCAGCATCCAGAAGGCCCAATTGTCGCGATCATCATTAATGCCCCCGCTGAAGGCTACCTCGATGCCGCGACTGCCCGGTAGTGAAAAACTGATTTGATCCAGCGGCATCGAAAGACCCACTCCTCGCGCTTTCACATAGGCTTCCTTCAGCGTCCAGATCTCGAGCAATCGTTCCGACCGCCGGCTGTCGTCGGTCTCACCGCGCAGCTCGGCTATCTCGCCGCTCGAGCAGAAGTGCGCCGCAAGTTCCATCGAGGCCGGAGTTTCGCCGATGTGTTCCGTATCGACGCCCACGGTGCCATGACGGCAGACGCCCATCATGACCAGGCCGCGGGTATGGGAGACATTGAACGACAGTCCGTCTACAGCCGCCGCCTCGTTAGCGATCTCCGGGCGACCATGCGCGTTGACGCTAAAGCACCACTCGGTGGGTCCGATCGGTGCGTATAGCGAGAGTACCGTCCGAACCAGGGCACGGGTCAGCAGGTAGCGGTGGCGATCCTCGGGGAAACGAAAGCGCAACTCGCCGGACCGCTCTTGCTCTGTCAGCAATTGCCGGTAGCCATCCAGCAGCGCGGCGTCGCGCGCCTGATCCTGGAAGACGAACCAGACGTGACACGCCGCCGAACCCAGTTGCAGTTCAGCGGGCCACTTGAGGGCGTCGGTAGTTGATGCAGTTACGGGTAACATTGAATTTAAGCGTGTGCGCTCAGCGGCAATGATCCAGGCACAGACAATTCATGTGGTTGCGGCCCTTTGCGCCATACATCTGCAGGATCGCTCGAAAATATCGCGTTGCGTGACGCTGGTGCACGCTTTTAGTCGCGCCGATTTTACTTTGTCATAATGCGCGACAGTTGACTTAATACGTTGACGCTTCTTCGCTGAGGCCGCCGTAGTACCGCGATGGCACTTGAGCTAAAGTGTGATCGCCATCTTACTTACGGCAGATTAAGTGCCACAAGCCCTCCTAAGTGACGACAGCACAAGCGGCGCCGCCTTAGACGTTCCCT
>Ga0181522_10001037_pt1 | contig 17789 bp, 16 predicted proteins | sample PEATcosm2014_Bin_27_FD_121103 | JGI IMG/M metagenome (GOLD analysis project Ga0181522, IMG submission 121103) | Peatland microbial communities from MTU Mesocosm Facility, Houghton, MI, USA - PEATcosm2014_Bin05_10_metaG | ecosystem: Environmental > Terrestrial > Soil > Wetlands > Peat | place... | reverse complement strand
TGCATCATGGCGCGCGCGATGGACAGGCGCTGCATCATGCCGCCCGAGAATCCACGCACCATCTGGTCGGCGCGATCGGTCAACTTGAAGCGATCGAGCAGGGCCGCCGCGCGCTTCGCGCGTTCCTGGGAATCAATGCCGAAATAGGCTCCATGGAAGAGCAGGATCTCGCGCGCGGTGAGCGAGAAGTCGAGGTTGGGGCGCTGCGCCACGACGCCAATCAGCCGCTTAACCGCGACCTGGTCTTTCCATACGTCGAATTCGCCAATCCAGGCTTGGCCGCTGGTGGGGCGAACGCGCGTGGTCAGAATGCCAGCGGTTGTAGATTTGCCCGCGCCGTTGGGTCCCAGAAGGCAGAATATTTCACCCGGCGTGACGTTAAGCGAGATGCCGTCGAGCGCCACGATTTGGGACCTCGGTTGTTTGCCTTTGCCGCGCGGCGAGGCGTTGGCGAATCCTCCTACGCCCGCACCGAGGGGAGCAGCGGAAGTGTAGACCTTGCGTAGCTCTTGAGTGCGAATCCCGGCTAACATGCGAAAAAAATCCCTTCAGTTTTGCTAGCGCGCAGGATTTGGTCCCCGCAAGCCGGACCAAGGCCCCTGTCACTCATTACGTGCGCAGATCAGGAATTGTAACAAGTTCAGAACAGCGCCACCGAAGCAATTTAGCGTTTCTGGCGACGAATGGCCGTGCGTGAAGCGCACCCCGGCCTGGTGGTTCTGGCGCTCCCTGGGCCGCTGGCGCATAATCGTCGTCGAGAGTCTTGAGCGATGCCAACGCCTGCCCAACCCGCTGCCTGCCCGCCGCCCCTGCCGCGGGTACTCAGCTGGACAGTTCTGTTTCTCATCTACAGCGCAATCGCGGTTTTATTAACGGGCTACCGGTATCTCGATGATCTCTCTCGCCAGCATCCGGGCACCTTTCCCATCCGTTCTCTGGAAGAAATAACCGGCGTTTACTCCGCTTTTCTCCTCTTGCCTTTTGTTTTTCGTTTTGCGCACCTTTACTTGTTTCCGCCCAAGGGCTGGTTTCGGGTGGTTGTGTGGCATCTCGCGGGCGCGATCGGCTTCTCTGTAGCGCACACTACGCTCATGGCGATCAGCCGTCAGATTATCTCGCCGCTTGTGGGTTTGGGGCCCTACGACTACGGCATCATGCTCTACCGATATCCGATGGAGTTCTCCAACGACTTGGTGGGTTTCACCAGTATCGTCGGGCTCTATTATTATTTCCAGCGATTCCGGCTGGCGCAGGCTCAGCAACTCGCCGCCGCGCACTTGCAAACCAAGCTTGCCGAAGCGCAATTGGAGAATCTGCGCCTTCAACTGCAGCCACATTTTCTGTTCAATACGCTGAACACCATTTCCTCGGTGATGTACGAAGACGTGCCGGCTGCCGACGTTATGCTCGCGCAGCTGAGCGATCTGTTGCGGCTGACGTTGCACGCTTCACGCGCCCATGAAATCCCGCTCGCCGAAGAATTGCAGATCACGCGCTTGTACCTGGAACTGATGCAAAAGCGCTTTGAAGACAAACTGCGCATCAACTACGCGATCGATCCAGCGCTGGATAATTCGTTGGTGCCGCAGCTAATCCTGCAGCCGCTGCTGGAAAATTCCTTGCGCCACGGAATGAAGCCCGGCGGTGAGGTCATGAACATCTCCATCGCGGCCCAACGCGAAAATGGCAACCTGGTGTTGAGAGTTTCCGACACCGGAACCGGGCTGGGATCGCTGGATCCGGCCGCCACCTTTGGCCGCGGCGTGGGTCTGTCGAACATTCGCGATCGCCTGGCACATCTGTACGGTGCCGGCCAGGAATTTTCCATTGGAAATCGCGCCGCCGGCGGGGCGGAGGTCATCCTCCGCGTTCCGTACCGCACCTCGACTCAGCCGTCGCAACTTGTGCGATGAGCCTAGAAACTCCGCTTCGTGTGCTGGTTGTCGACGACGAAGGGCCCGCGCGCCGGAAAATTCTGCGTCTGCTTCGCAGTGAGCCTGGCGTCCAGGTTGTAGGCGAAGCTGACAGTGGGGAATCCGCAATCTCTGCGATCGAGCGGCAAAAGCCGGATCTCGTTTTTCTCGACGTGCAAATGCCCGGCGCCGACGGCTTCGATGTCGTTCATGGCATTTCCGATGCAGCCAACACAAAAATCCCACGCTTTGTCTTCGTCACCGCGCACGATCGCTACGCGTTACGTGCTTTCGAGGTGCACGCTTTCGATTACCTTCTCAAGCCGGTCGCGGAAGATCGTTTTCGCAAGGTGCTGCGCCGCGTTCGCGAGCATCACTCCCCGGGTGGCGATGTCTCCCCTTCGCGCCTTCGCAGTTTGGTCGAGGGAGTCCTCCGGGAGCGCGGATTCGCGGAACGCCTGCTGATTCGAGAACAAACACGCGCGTTTTTCGTGTCGGTGGGCGACATTTCGTGGATCGAAGCGGATAGGAACTACCTGCTGGTACACTGCGGCGCGAAAACCCACACCCTGCGCGCCACGCTCGATTCCATCGAATCTACGCTTGATCCGAAGTTTTTCGTGCGCATCCATCGCCGCAACATCGTGCGCCTGGATGCCATCCGCGAACTGCTCCCGTGGTTCCACGGCGAATACAGAGTGGTTCTCCACGATGGCACAGAGCTTCGTTGGAGCCGCCGCTACCTCTCCCGCCGTCCGGAACTTTCAAGAACCTTCTAAGAACGCGGTCAGTCCATGTGGTGATGCATGGCAAAGATTTTGTCGAGAGAATCTTCGTAAGGATAGACGTGGACCATCCAGCCGAAGATGACTGGAGAGAAGCGGCCGCCGGAGGCATCGCACGCATCCTTGGTTGTGATGGAGCCGTTTAGTCCAAACTTGGTCCAATCCGCGTTGCGAAGCTGTACGAGCTTTGGCATGCAGAGATTGGTGTGCAGGTGCCACATGGCAATGCTCAGAGGCACGCGCGCGTTCAGTTGCTCTTCGGTAGCACGTTTAGGCATGGTGTACATGGCGCCCACAAGTTCGTACCCGGTGGCCGTCTTTTTGTAGAGAAGCGACGTCGGCCGGGCGGGATCAAAGGTGAAGGCTTCCATGAATCCATTTCGATAGTTTGTGAAGTGGTATTCGGGTTGCGGAATGTTTGGCAAAAAGATGCGGAAGCCATCGTTCAGGGCGACGTGATAATCCTTGTATTTCTCGATGCCGGCGCGCAACTGTGTAACGATTTCTCCCGCGCGCTGCACATCCTCTGGAGTTCGCGGGCGCATCGCCGTCATGTACATATGGTGGCTATGGGCATCGTGATGCCCGGGCGTCATGTCGCTTACGGCCGCTCTTTCATTGGCCTTTTCGTCGGACATGTTCATTCCGGGCATGGAATCGTGATCGGGGTCCTGGGACGGAGCCGAAGAAGCTGCAGGCTCCTGTGGAACAACCACTTGCAATGCCTGCCGCTGATGAGAAGGAATTGCCGCCAGCAATACCGTGACGACAAAGAGCGCGCCGAAAAGCGTTCCCGCCCTGGCCGCTATTTTAAGAAAGCTGCTATGCGCTGACATGCCTTTCTCCTACAACCATAATACGGACGGAGGGACCGCCATGTTTCAGCGTATTTCACCAACGTTCCATCGAAAAACTGTCCTTACGGACAGTTTACCACCCCGACACATTTTGTTCGGCTTGTACGTCCTCGGAGTAAGAACCTCCGTACCCGCTCTCTACTCGCGAGGAATGGGGCGGCGGAACGCAACATGCTAAAATTACCCTGTGAAAAAACAGACCATACACCCGGCGAAATACCTCGCCGGCGGAGTCGAGCCGCCCGGCGACAAGTCCATCTCTCACCGATACGCGATGCTGGCCGGCATGGCTGAGGGCACCAGCGAATTGCGGCATTTCGCCGCTGCGGCGGACTGTCACAGCACGCTGGACTGCTTGAGCGCGCTCGGCGCCGGCGTGAAAGTGGATAAGGACACGGTGCATGTGGCGGGACGCGGGGCGCAAGGCCTGAAGGGAAGCTGGCGTGCTCTCGACGCCGGAAATTCCGGGACGACCATACGTTTGCTCACGGGAATTCTGGCCGGACAGAGTTTCACCTCGAAACTGTCAGGAGACGCATCGCTGCAGAAACGCCCGATGGGCCGCGTCGTGTCCCCTCTGCGGCAGATGGGGGCGGACATTCGCGCGCGCGAAGATAATTTCGCGCCGCTGGAGATTCGCGGCACGAAGCTCCGCGGTATCCATTACCAAATGCCGATGGCCAGTGCGCAGGTAAAGTCCGCGGTTTTGCTGGCGGGGCTGTTCGCCGAGGGCGTTACGTCGGTGACCGAACCTGCGCGCACGCGCGATCACACCGAGCTGGCGCTGGAAGAATTTGGCGTCAGTATCGAGAAGCACGGCAGCTCCATTCAAGTCCAGGGTGCTGGCAGCACGGGTGGCGGCAGACTGCAAGCCCGCTCGCTCGACGTGCCCGGCGACATCTCTTCCGCGGTCTTTTTTATCGCCGCTGCTTCGATGTTCCCGGACTCGAACCTTCTGATTCACAACGTCGGCCTGAATCCCACGCGCACCGCGATTCTGGATGTGTTTGCCTCCATGGGCGCCACGCTCCAGGTGGTGTCCCTGCGAAGCGCGCACGGCGAAGTAGTAGGTGACTTGTCCGTGAAAGGCACGTCGCTGAAGGGCGGCGTGGTGGAAAAAGAGCAAATACCTCTGGTGATTGACGAATTGCCGATGCTAGCCGCGCTAGGGCCTTACACCGAAGAGGGAATCGAGATTCGCGATGCCGCCGAACTTCGCGTCAAAGAAAGCGATCGCATCGCCGCGCTCGCCGAGAACTTACGGCGCATGGGCGCAACCGTCGATGAGCGGCCCGACGGCCTGCGCGTCGAAGGCCGCAAAAGCGGAAAACTCCGCGGAGCCGAGATCGATCCGCGCGGGGATCACCGCATTGCTATGGCGTTTGCGGTGGCGGGATTGGCGGCCGAGGGAACAACCACCATTTGTAATGCCGACTGTGCCGGCGTCTCCTACCCAAGATTCTACGAGGATCTGGAAAGAGTTGCCGAGCGCTAGTCTAGCAGGTGTGTGGGGTATCTTCCCTTGTGGGGGCGGTGCTGGCTCCCTCAACGGCAGCTCACTTTACGCTGCGCAGCAGAAGAAGGAGGTGTTTTTCGAATCGCAAAAACGACGCCGCGAGCGTCGCTCCACCAACCGACTAATTCTTGTGAATTGAGATCGACCCGTAACTGGTCTTCAGGGTGATCTTGGGCCCGCGACCATTGCCGTATTTTCCTTCGAGATGCGAATCGCCTGATTCGGTGGTGGTCTTCTTCAAGGAATCCCCGTCAAACTCGGAGTCGATGTCTCCGGAGTGGCAATCCGCGACCACCTGAAAGCTCGACGCTTCAGGCAACCCCAGCGTAATCCCCGCGGAAGCATTGGTAATGTCGATGTCTTCCTTCGGCGGCGACGAGAAGCGCACCTCGATGTTGCCGTTGCGATTGTCCACCTTGATCTTGCCGCCGGCATTTTCGATCGTAATTTCTTCCTCATGCGTGCGCAGGTTCAGACTTCCCGGCGCGTCCACGATCTCCAGATTCCCCGACCCCGCCTCCATATGCCCGCTAAGCTGCGTCAATGTCAGGTCGGTGCGATGGGAAACAAAGCGCACGCCCCTGGCGACCTTTTCCGCGCGGACCGGCCCGACAAATTCCCCGTTAATCGTAAAATTTCCCGTCGCGTCCACTACGTCCACGCTGTCGCCTGTCCCAGAAATCTTCACGTCGCCCTTGGTTCCCGAAATCTTCGCGTCGCCCCGGCGCATATCCAGATTCACATCGCCGTTGGTGTTGCGCACATCGATGTCGCCGCTGCCGCCGTTGATGGTTACCGGCGTGCCCATTTCCGCCACCGAGATGTCGCCTTTCTCATTGCGAATCGTCACGTCGGATTTACTCGGCACCACCACATCCATGTCCACGCTGACGCGCGAGTCATTTCCGCCGCTGGGCTGCACGTCGTAGCCATCGCCGTTCTGCACCACCTCAACGCCCACCCGTCCAGCCACACGTTGCGCATCGTTTTCGTTCCAGCTGCGCACGTTCTTCTTTCCGTTTACGCGAATTTCCGGCTCATCGGAACCACGCACGCTGATATCGCCGTGCATTCCCTTGATCGTGATGCGCGCATTCGCCGGCACCGGCTTCGGCGCCACATCCAGATCCACCGTCGTCGTGTCTCCCGTCGCCCAATCGGGGAAATGCTCCTTCACGCCCTCAACTGCTAGCACCACTCCCACCAGAGCGAGTAATCCGAGCACCAAAAACACTTCGCCCGGAGTGATGTGCGATCCGCTGGTGTCTCCTGAACGTGATCCGGCGGTTCGCTCGTAAAGTTTCAAACCGCCCCAGAAAATCAGCAGTAGCGGCCACCAGTGCGTCAGCACGCGCCCCAGTTCAAACCCACGATAGTTGTGCAACAGCAGCAGCACGCCGATGAAGATGAGAATCAGGCCGCTGAATACGCTGCTGCCGCGCGGGCGACCGTTAGCCATGTGCGGTTATTGTCCTTGCCCGGGAAATGTGCTGTGCGTCGAGCTTGGGGGGACGTTTGCGGTAGAACCTGGCGCGGGCGGAGCCGCCGGTGGAACCGCCGTCGAAGAAATGTGACCTTCCATCGGCGCCAGCGATGAAGCCAGCAATATCGCGCCGATCACCACCAGGATCACCGGATACGTGTTGCCGAAATCGAAATAGCCGCCGCGCGCCTGCTGCAGGAGAAACAGCACGCCGATGGTGACGATTACCGCTGGACCGACCAGCGCGCGTATCGTGCACCGCGCACAACGACATCGAACCTGATCGCTCATGCGATTTTACCTCTCAAGGCCGTCCGCCCAGCCGCTTGCGGAACATCAGGACGCCGACCACGATCAAAATCACCGGCCAGAACTGCTGGATGCGCCACCACGGAAACCAGTCAAAATTGTGCAGCAGCAACAAAACGCCGATGGCGATGATGAGAAACGGCCCCACCGGCTTGCCCTTGCTGAAAGCCTCGAGCGGATCGTTCAAGGGCAACCCCGCCTGCTTGGCCTTGGCGGTACGAAACGAATCGATAGGCATGTACACCCACAGCGCCGCGATGCAAATCCACAACGCCGCTTCGGCCCCTCCGCTCAACGCACCATCCACCCCAAGAATGAAAAGGAAAAGAAAAATGGAGAGATGAATTATGCCCTTGCCGTACTGCTCGTTGTAGAACGCGCCGAGTCCTGGCAGAAATCCCAGAAAGAAAGCCAATGCCGGATTCGGTCCCACGCCGGCAGTCGGCAGTACGGGCTTAGGCGGCGGTGGCACAACCCCGCCTTCGGGAGCGAGCGCCGCAGCGGGGGCGGGATGTCCCATCACCCCTGCCAGGCAATCTTCGCAATAAAACGCATCGCGTACCTGACGCGCGCATACCGAGCACAGCGGCTTGCCGCAATTCCGGCAGTAACCTGTGGCGTCCACATCCGTATGGACCGCACACTTCATGGCAATCTCCTGGCGAACATGGGGACGCTCAAACGTCCCGCCCACAACGGCAACTCATTGGCCAGAACCTCGATTTGCCGCCTGACATCATCGGCGCGATTCTGTTGCCGCGGCGTTGCCGGCTTCGATCCATCGGTCCGGCCCGGCTGCTTTTCCGGAGAAGCCGATGGCGCGACGCTTTCCGGATTCGTCTGCAGATCGTTGTCCTGCCGCAAGCGCGACTGAATTTCCGAAACCACTCGCAGATCGTTCACGAATTTTGTGCCCTTTGCATAGACCAGATGCACCTGCCGGTCGGCATTGCGATAGATATTCACCGGCTGCAAATCCGCCAGCTTCGGCTTGCGCCACGAAAAGCCCAAAGCGCTCAGCAAAATTACGAGCGTTCCCGCCACCGAAAGCGCTCCGTAGGCAAACCGTACCGACGCCATGCCGCGAACCCAGCCCAGCACCGCAGCCCATCCGGTAGCGCTCTCTCGCGGCCCCAAAGTCTTATCCAGGATGGAATAAACCAGCCGCGGTGGAGCTTCCACTTGCTCCATCACATGCATGCCCGACAGAAGCTGTGACACATGCGCAACCAGCGGCGCGCACCGCTCGCAGTCCCCAACGTGCGCTTCAAACGCCGCCCGGTCCGTCGCCGCCAGCGCGCCATCCAGATAATCGCTAAGCCGTGCCTCGATTTGTTCGCAAGTCCACATCATCTTTGGTTCTCGTCTTTACCTTTTTTACTTCCTTACCTCATCACTCGTCATCACGTAGGCCGCACACCCATCTGTTGAAGGATCCGCGCCAACTCAATCCGCCCGCGATTGATCCGCGACTTCACGGTTCCTTCTGGCACCGCCAAAATCTGCTGAATCTCGGCATACTCCAACTGCTGCAAATCCCGCAAAATCACCGCTTCGCGCAAATCCGGCGAAAGCTTGGTCAGCCCGGCCTGCACCTGCGCGCTGAGCTCGCCCAACAAAAGCTGCTGATCCGGCCGCCGCCCAGCCGATTCCTTGTTCTCCACCACCGGCATGGCGTCGTCGAGCGAATCCGTCAAGCGATCCCGCTTGGTCCGCCGGTAATGATCGATCAAGAGGTTTCGCGTAACCGAAGTCACCCAGGTCGCAAACCCTCCATGCGCCGACCGATAGCTCCCAAGCGTACGGTACACCCGCAGAAACACTTCCTGCGATAGATCTTCGGCTTCTGTTCCATTCCCGGTAAACCGGTAGCAAATGTTGAAGATGCGGCGCGTGTGGCGACGTACAAGCTCCTCCCAGGCTGAAGCGTCTCCCTGGAGGCAATGCTGGACCAGTTGGGCATCCTGCTCCAACGTCTCATCAGCCTCGAATCCTGGTACGTCTCGGCCTGCACACTATGGAACGTAAATTGCCACCAAAAAGTTCCCCGCCCGGCGCAACCACATCCACGGACCGCCCGCCAAGCTCTTGCCCGCCAATAACTTGCCCTTTCGTTCGACCCATGCCCGGTACGAATGGCCGCATCTTACTCACCGCCTGAGCGAAACACAAGCGAACCCAGGTGCGAACCCATGCGCGCGCGGGTTCGGAATTCTCCCGATATGCAGCCGCCGAGCTTAAGCCCGGCTCAATCATCCCTTGCACCAACAGCCTTCTCCTGTTATTCCTGGTTCGCAATCGAAGATTTCACGATGCCGCAATCCCTAGCTCACATGGCATTGCTGGTGCGAAACTACGACCAAGCGCTGGCATTTTTTACCAACGCTCTCGGTTTCAGCACCGTCGAGAATACTCCCCTGGGCGATGGCAAACGCTGGGTTCTCGTGGCTCCCCCCGATTCCACCGGCGCGAGCTTGCTTCTAGCGGAAGCCGCAACCCCCGAACAAATCGCCTGCATCGGCCATCAGACCGGAGGCTGCGTATGCCTGTTCCTGCACACCGACGACTTCTGGCGCGACTATCGCCAGATGAAATCCCGCGCGGTGAAGTTTCTCGAAGATCCGCGCGAGGAATCCTACGGCACGGTGGCCGTCTTCGAAGATCTCTACGGCAACAAATGGGACCTGCTCGAGCCCAAGCGGACTCTGTAGGGGGCCGGTTTATCCTGAGTCCCGAACAGCTCCGCCGGGCGTCAACCCGCCGCGCTATCCGCGCGAAGGCTCACTTCGCCGCCTCCATCTTCTCCGCCATCTCCAGCATTTTCGTAACGCTATTCCAATTCCGCCCTGTCCCTGACACCTTCAATATCTTCGGAATCGTATGCCAGGACAACGTCGGCCGCCCCACCCCATTCGGAAAATAAATGTAGGCTTCCCGCCCATCGATCCACAGTTCATCCGGCGCACATTTGATGGCCCGCAACGCAACCCGAGCTTCTTCGCCGGGATCGCTGGCCAGAAACGTCACCAGCAACTTGCCAGGTTCGATCCCGCGGCGCTTCGCAAACGGATTTCGCGCCATGACCTCCCGCAACTGCGCCGTCGATCGCAGCACCACATCGCTCTGAAATCCGAATTTCTTCTCGATCGCGCTCTCAATCCGTTTCGACAACCTCATCAAATCCCGCTCGTCCGTCCTGAAAATCACATTCCCGCTCTGCACGTAAGTCTGCGGCTCTCGCAACTTCAGCGAGGCATACAGTCTCCGCAACTCGTCCATCTTGACGCGGTTGTGCTTCCCCACATTCACGCCCCGCAGCATGGAAATGATCACACCCATATCGCGCCCCAAGTATATCGCTCCACGGTTTCCGTGGGTAAGCAGGCACCGGGCTTCACCCCGGCGCGTCAACTGCGCAGGAGGTGAACGTCCGGCGGATGCCGATACCCCGAACGTCGCGGCGTACCTGGCAGCCGTCGTAGCTGGCTGCTTGACGCTGAGCGGTGCGACCAGTAGGCTGAATCGTTCATGCGCGCTTCTTCAAGGAAGCTTCTTCTGGTTGTGCTGGGGCTTGCTGTCCTGGGCTTCATCATCTACAGGTCCAGCGGATTCATCAACTTGGCCAATTTCAGCGGCGCCAAGCTTTGGCTGGTAGCCCGTAACGCCAATCCGTATTACCTGCTGCTCTCCCTGGTTGGCATTTATGTGTGCTACCTGCTACGGGCACTGCGCTGGCAAGTGCTGCAGAGCAACCTCGGCCCCTCGAGTCTCTGGACCATTTATAAGCTGACCCTGGCCGGGTTCTCCGCCATATTTCTGCTGGGGCGCGCGGGCGAACCGATCCGTCCGCTGCTTCTGGCGCGCAAAGAGAGACTCCCCATCGCGGATATGTTCGGCGTCTATGTGCTCGAACGTCTGTTCGATACTGCGAGCACCGCCCTCATCGCAGGCTTGGGGCTGGTGCTGTTTGAAGCGCGCACGCAACAATCCTCGGCGCAGCCGGGCGGAGCCACCACCACGCTTGCGACCGCTGCGAAAACCACCGGCTCGCTGCTTTTCGTCGGCGTGCTTGTGGCTATCGCGGTGTTGGTTTACTTGCGTCTGCATGGTACCGCGCTCCTCGAGCGGCAACTGCAGGGCTGGCACGCGTCGCACGGCTGGCGCCACAAGGTCGCGGGGATCATTCTGGGCTTTGCGCGCGGCGTGCAGACGATTCGCACGTGGAGCGAGCTGGCGCTCGCGGTGTTGTACTCCGCGCTGCATTGGGTGGGCGTCGCTCTGATCTACGTATGGATCTCGCACAGCCTGGGAGGCAGGCTTGGCACGTTGAATCTTGGCGACGCGTTGCTGGTGCTGGCGTTCACCATGGTCGGGTCCGCGGTGCAGTTGCCGGGCGTTGGCGGTGGCTCGCAACTGGCGTGTTTCCTTGCATACACGACAATCTTTGGAGTAGAAAAAGAGCCGGCGGCTGCGGCAGCCATTCTGATTTGGTTGATTACCTTTGCAGGGTGTAGTCTCGCGGGCATCCCGCTGCTGATTCATGAAGGTATGTCGCTCGGCGAACTGCGTCGCCTGGCCGAACAAGAAGAACAGGAAGTCGAGCGCGAGGAACAAGCGCCCCTGGATGCGGGTCTTGACGGGAACGCGCGCGTATCGCGCCCAGAGCCCGCGCCAAAAGGATCCGCCGCACGAGGAGAGTCAACCGAGTGAAGTGCCCTTTCTGTGCGCACGTCGATGACAAAGTGATTGATTCCCGGGAAGGCCGCGCCGGCGATACCATTCGCCGCCGCCGCGAATGCCTGAAATGCGGGCGGCGTTTCACCACTTACGAGCGCATCGACGAAATTCCCTACATGGTGATCAAGAAAGATGGCCGCCGCGAGCGTTTCGAGCGACAGAAAATTTTGCAGGGATTGCTGAAGGCCTGTGAGAAGAGGCCGGTGCCCACGCCGAAGTTGGAAGCGATCGTCGACGAAGTCGAAGGCGTAGTGCAGGAAGCCACAGAACGCGAACTCACGACCACCGAGATCGGCGAAATGATCATGCACCAACTAAAGAAGCTCGACAAAGTTGCGTACGTGCGGTTTGCATCCGTCTACATGGATTTCAAAGATGTCCAGGAGTTCATGTCCGAACTAAAAAACTTGCTCAAAGACCGCTCCAAAAAGTAAGAGGAGAAAGCGAAGCAATGACGACGACACAGGTCGTCTCCTGTGTTCGCCGGTAGCGGCCGATCTTTAGATCGGTCCATGGCCGGCAATCACGCAGGCTGCATTGATTGTTGTCCGGAGCGAAGGAAAGGGTCTCGCGCGTTCCGTTCGCCCGATGCCGATTCCCTCGCGGCGCCGCATTGGCGGGTGACGTCGATTCGTGTAAGTCCTGGCGAAATGAGGACGCACAAAGGAAATATCCATGCGAAAACTGAAATTGTTCACGTTGCTGTTTCTTGGTGCCTTCGTTGCTGTGTCACAGATTGCGGGCCAAAACAAGGCTGTAGGGACCGCCAAGGTCGAAGTCGCCGGCGTCGAGATGCCCGAGGCGGAAAAAATTCGCGCTCACGTCAAGTTCTTGTCAAACGATCTGCTGGAAGGACGGGGCACCGGGCAGCGCGGCGGCGATATCGCCGCGGAATACATAGCGACCCAGTTTGCTTTGTATGGGCTGAAGCCTGCCGGTGACGACGGAACCTACTTTCAGAATGTGCCAATGGTGAGCGTAAAGACCCTGCCGGCGACTTCCTTCAAGCTCGTTCCGAACGGCGGCGACGCGGTTACGCTGAAAAATCTGGACGACTTCGTTACCAACAACGAAAGCCAGACCGAAACCGCCGATTTCGATGCTCCCATCGTCTTTGTGGGCTTCGGCATCACCGCGCCGGAATACAACTGGGACGATTACAAAGGTGTCGATCTGAAGGGCAAAGTCGCACTCTTGTTTGTGAACGAGCCGGCTTCCGACGATCCGAAATTCTTCAAGGGCAAAGCCCTGACGTACTATGGTCGCTGGACCTATAAGTACGAAGAAACCGCGCGGCACGGCGCCGTCGCGACACTGATTATCCATCGCACCGACTTGGCCAGTTACGGCTGGCAGGTGGTGCGCAATTCGATGGGCACCGAGAGATCCCACCTGCGACTCGGTGGCCAAACGCCCAAGTTGCAGGCGGCGTCATGGATTCAGGTGGACGTCGCGAAGAAATTGGTCGCCATGGGTGGCTTCGACGTGGACAAGCTCTATGAGCAATCGCAATCCCGCGACTTCAAGCCGGTGGAGCTGCCGGTGCATTTGCGGGCGCACGTGGTCAGCGAGTTGCGGCCGTTTGTTTCGCGGAACGTCGTGGCGTTGCGCCCCGGCGCAGATCCGAAGCATAAAGACGAAGCGGTGATGTACAGCGCCCACTACGACCACCTGGGCATCGTGCCGGAATTGAAGGGCGACAATATTTACAACGGTGCGGTGGACAATGCGACAGGCTGCGGTATTTTGCTGGAGCTGGCGCGCGCCTGGTCGCAAGAAAAACTTGCCGTGCGGCGGTCGATTTTATTCGCTGCCGTGACCGGCGAAGAGCAGGGGCTGCTCGGCTCCGAATATCTGGGTCAGCATTCTCCAATACCGCCGGGAAAAATTTCGCTCGATCTAAACTTCGATGCGTTGGCGCCCATCGGCGAAGCGGAAGAAGTGGAAGTCACCGGCGCGGAACGCACGACCTTTTATCCCACTGTCAAGGAAACGGCGAAAACGTTTGGCCTGACGATCCGGGCCGATGCCCATCCCGAAGCCGGACATTACTACCGCTCGGATCATTTCAGTATGGCCCGCGTCGGCGTTCCTGCCTTCTCGGTCGGCGAAGGCCTGAAGTTCAAGGGCCACGACGAAGCCTGGGGCGAAGCCCAAGCCAAAGACTACATCGATCACCATTATCATCAACCGAGCGACGAATACCGCCCCGACATGGATTTCACCGGGCTCGCTCAAATGGCGCGCTTCGGCCTCCTGCTGGGCCGTAGCGCCGTTATGACACCCGAGCTACAAGGCTGGCAACCCGGCGACGAATTCGAACCCGCCCGGAAGAAAAGTCTCTCCGCGGTGGTCGCAGGTCCCAATCTCTTTGCCGATTTGCCGGCACGGCGCGTTGCCTATTACGAACCGGTCCAATAATCCGCCTTCGGCCCGGCAAGGCGCATCTCAGGTTCGGTCCAACTCCATGTTGTTGTGGATCCCTCAGGCGCCGTGCCGGGGTCCACGGTGTTTATCCAATTCCTCCAAACGAAGCTGAGACAATGCCTCCTTGGCAGCGGTTTCGAGCATTTCCGGTCCCCGGCGCCACCGGCTGGCCGCCTGCGGACCGCGAAGCCGGCAAGAGATTGCGGATCACAGGGTTTTTATCAAGACCTATGGCGGGGCCGTTCGTCTCTGTTTCTGTGGTGGAGATTGGTGGCGGGCTCCCTAACCCTACACGCAGGGGGCCCTTGCCACGCGTAAGTGGAGCTATCCGATGAATATCGCCGCGCTGTGGCGCACCAGTGTTCGCGATCTGCAGTATGCACTGCGTACCCTGCGGCGCAGTCCTGGATTTACGACCGTTGCGGTGCTGACGCTGGCGCTGGGAATCGGCGCGAACACCGCGATCTTTACCTTGTTGGATCAGGTGCTGCTACGCATGCTGCCGGTCGAAGAACCGCGCAGCCTGGTCTTGCTGACCATGCGCGGCAAGCATTACGGCAGCAGCTGGGGCTCGAACGCCATCTCCTACCCGATGTACAAGGATTTTCAGCAACATAACGAAGTCTTCTCCGGAATGTTGGCGCGCTTCCCGCTCTACGCCGGCGTTACGATCGGCAACCAGGCCGAACGCGTCAAAGCGGAGCTGGTATCCGGGACATACTTCGACGTTCTAGGCGTCGGCACCGCCGCGGGCCGGGCGTTCACGCCCGACGATGACCGCACGCCGCACGGTCATCCTCTGGTGATACTCAGCTACAACTACTGGCGGCAGCGCTTCGCCGGCAAGCCCGACGTCATCGGCCAGACCATCCTGGTCAACAGCCAGAAGATGACCATCATCGGCGTGGCGCAGGCCGGATTCGACGGTGTCGAGCTGGGTGATCCCCCGGCGATCTTTGTTCCCTTGATGATGCAAGTCGAGCTCATGCCCGGCAACACAGACATGCTGACCAACCGCCGCAACCGCTGGGTGAACGTGTTCGGTCGCCTGAAGCCCGGCATCCAGATCGAGAAAGCCCAGGCTTCGCTCCAGCCTTTCATGCACTCGATGCTGGAGATGGAGGTTCGCGAAGCAGCCTTCAACAACGCCTCGCCATACGACCGGGAACAATTCCTGAAGTGCTGGATGGAGGTGCTCCCGGGCGCGCAGGGCCGGCAATCCGTGCGCCGGGAGCTGTCCACTCCGTTGTGGGTGCTGATGGCCACCACCGGCATGGTCTTGCTGATTGCGTGCGCCAACATCGCGAACCTCCTGCTGGCGCGGGCCACGCGGCGGCAGAAAGAGATGGCCATCCGTCTGGCGATCGGCGCCAGTCGAGGGCGCATTGTCTCGCAACTGCTGATCGAGATGCTGGTCTTGTCCGTGATGGGCGGAACCGTCGGATTGCTGCTGGCGTTCTGGGCCGACAAGGCGCTGATGTCCGTGTATTTGCCTGCGAGCTCGATGCGATTGAACGTGACGACGTCACCGGATTTTCGCGTGCTGGTGTTCACGTTTGTGGTGGCCGCGCTAACCGCACTGGCGTTTGGCCTGGTGCCTGCGTTGCAGACGACCAAGCCGAACGTCGGCCGGGTGCTGAAGGATGAGGCCAGTGCCGTCGTCGGAAGCGGAAATCGCGGACTGCGCAAATCGCTTGTGGTGGTGCAGGTGGCGCTTTCCTTGCTGCTCCTGATCGGCGCGGGATTGTTTTTGCGCAGCCTCGGCAACCTGAGCCGGCTGGGTCCGGGCTTCCCGCCCGAGCGGCTGATCGGATTCAACATCGACCCGCCGCTCAGCGGCTACACGCCGGAGCGGACCAAGCTGTTTTACGGCGAGCTGACCGAAAGTCTGGGCGCCCTGCCCGGAGTCCAGTCCGTCGGCTTGGCGAGCATGCGCATCCTTGAGAACGACGAATGGGACAGCAGCATGACCGTCGAAGGCTACAACCCCGACAAGCCCGACGATCGCGCCGAACCGTACATGAACCAGATCGGCCCGAAGTATTTCGCGACGCTGGGCGTGCCGGTTATGGCCGGCCGCGATTTCACGATGGCGGACAACCGCGAAATCAAGCACGGCTCGGACGCGGACGACTTCTCGCCGACGGTGGTGATGATCAACGAAACATTCGCGAAGAAATTTTTCGCGGGACGCGATCCGCTCGGCCGGCACCTGGGATTTGGCAGCGATCCCGGCACAGCTACCGACATGGAAGTGATCGGCATCGTGAAAGACATCAAGTACACCAACCTGCGCGACGAAATTCCGCCGCAGGCATACATCCCGTACATGCCGTCGCGATTTGTCGGCGGCATGACGGTGTACGTGCGAACCGCCGCCGATCCGAGCGCGCTAATGAACTCCATCCGCGCGAAGATGCGCGACCTGGACGCGAATCTTCCGATCTTCGACATGCGCACCACCGACGAGCAGATCGCCAATTCGCTAGCAGCGCAGCGGATGATCGCCAGCCTTTCGACGGTGTTCGGATTCATGGCCACGATCCTCGCGGCGGTAGGTCTGTATGGCCTGATGGCCTACACCGTGACGCAGCGCACCCGCGAGATTGGCATCCGCATGGCGCTGGGCGCCAGGCAGACCGACGTGGTGTGGATGGTCATGCGCGACGTGCTGCTGCTGGTTGCCGTTGGCCTGGCCATCGGCGTCCCGGCCTCGATGGCTCTCGCTCGCGTGGTGCAAAGCCAGCTGTTTGGGCTGACCGCCCACGACCCTTCGACGCTCTTTCTGGCGACCGGCGCCCTGGCGGTGGTCGCTTGCCTTGCCGGATATATTCCCGCGATCCGAGCGAGCCGGCTCGATCCGATGAACGCGCTACGGTACGAATAGGGCGGCGTTCGGTTTGCAGCGAGCTTGGATTCGCGAAAGAGCCACGCTCACCCACAACTACCCTTGCGAAACGCGCAAGGACCCATCGCCCGGAACGACAAAGCCCCACCCTTTGCATAGGACAGAATTGCAAAGGATGGGGCGCCCTGCCGAAGCTGGCCGCGGCCCTATTGTTTGTCGTAAACCTGCGTGCTGCTGGTTCCGTCCGTGCCTTTTCCGGTGATTGTGGTGGTCTTGCCATCCGCTGAGATTACGACGCTGCTGGTTCCGACGGTTTTGCCGCCCTTCTTCAACACCGCGGAATATCTGTGAGAGCTGATCTTCTTGATGCTGATTTGGTCAGAACCATAGGGAGCTGCCGAGCCGGTTACCGGATAGTCCTTGCCGTCAAACTTCACGGTGAAACCATAGGTTATAGGCGCGCCGTCGGCGCCCGTTCCTTCGTAGCTGTATTTCAGGCTGTCACCGTCGGCCGACACGGTGCGCGTCAGGCGCTTGGGCGTGGGCACGCCGGTGAATTTTGATTTTTCGAGATGGAGCGTCCAGGTCCCAAGGATCGGATTGCCCTGGGCGAGCATGAGGCTCGGAACGGCGAGACACAGAGCGACCACAGCCAGAATCATGCACACTTGCTTCATTTCTTCTCCTCCAAATATCTTCTCAATTTCCGTTGGGCCTAAAGGCGGGTCCAAAAATTCGGTGGGGCGAGAGTATAGCGGTTACGCCGTGACGTCAAGGCGGCCGATGCAGGCGGCACTGTCCAGCATTTCTGTTGAAAGTAGGTTGAGGGGCGTTCCGGTTCATGAAAGCTTCTCAGCGATGCATCGATTCTGCAGCGAGCAGGAAGCAGCCCAGAACTTGCTCGCTATGCTTGG